>Ga0315901_10008965_pt1 | contig 11564 bp, 6 predicted proteins | sample LakEriMetagenome_10_FD_203761 | JGI IMG/M metagenome (GOLD analysis project Ga0315901, IMG submission 203761) | Freshwater fungal communities from buoy surface, Lake Erie, Ohio, United States - Buoy 2 MA116 | ecosystem: Environmental > Aquatic > Freshwater > Lake | place: USA: Lake Erie, Ohio...
TGGACCTGAACCAGATGTTCTGGGTGAACCTGCTCGAGCGGCCGCTGCCGCGGGCTCCGCAGGATGCCGGCACGCTCGCGCAGATCGGCTACATCCTGCTCCGCGAGGCGCCGGGCCTGCTCGCCCTCGGGGCGTATCTGGTCATCCTTCCGCCGCTGCTGGCGGTGACGATCTTCCGCGGCTACTTCGCGAAGATGGGCTTCATCCGCTACATGGTGATGGCGAATCTGATGCTGCTCATGCTCTCGCTGCCCATCAAGATGGTCCTCCGCTGGTCGTTCAACCTGAAATACATCGTGAGCATCCCGGAGTTCTCCTTGAACTTTTGAAGCCGTCCGGCTTCGACCTCGACCACGTTCCCGCTGCCTGACGACACATGCCCGCTACCGAACAGACCTGGCGAAGCCTGAAAACCCTGCACGTGGTGTTCGCGGTCGCGGCCCTGCTGCTGCTGCTCTCCACGGTGCTGATGCTGACGGCCGACCACAATCGGCCCTGGAAGCAGTACGCCCGCGGGTTCCGCAACCTGGAGACCTGGTCCGCCGCCGCCCGGGTGCAGGAGCAGGGCTCCAAGGCCTACGCCGACAAGGCGGCGGAACTCGACGCCGCGCTGGCGGCCGCCCGCCGGGCTGATCTCGAACCAGGCCTGACGGCCGCCTTCCTCGACGCGTCGCGATCGGTCGCGGCCGACGCCCAGGCCGCCGACCTGGCCCAGGTGAAGCTCGACGAGTTCCGGGCCCAGGCCGACCCCGCGGAGCGGCTCGTGCTTCGCGGCGACCTGCTCGCCCGGCTCCGCGACATCGTCAAGCGGGCGCGGTTCCACGAGGACCAACTCGCCGGGGCCCTCAAGCTCCGCAAGGCAGAGCTCGACAAGAACCGGGCCGACTATGAATTGGCGATCACCGACGGCCTGCCGGAGGCCCGCCAGGCCGAGTTGCTGGCGCTGGCCGACGCCAAGCGGGCGAAGGTCACGGCCGCCACGCTCGAGTTCCAGGCCGCGAACACGCACCGCAAGACGCTGGAGGCCCGGCTCGCGGGCATCACCGCCGGCGAGGACGCGGCCGCCAAGGCCGTGGCGGACCACCGCACGAAGCTCGCCCAATTGGAGAAGACCCTCGCCCAGCGGCAGCCGACGGCCGGCAAGGCGGTGCTCGAGCTGCCGGTGCTCGACGCCTTCAACGGCCCCCTCAAGGTGGATCAGATCTGGCTGCCGGACCTCACGCTCAACAACAACTTCCGCAACGTCGCCCGCTTCGACCGCTGCACGACCTGCCATCGCGGCATGGACAAGTCGCTGCCGGGCTCGCCGACCGAGCCGGCCTACTGCGAGGCGCGGGCCGTGGATGTCGTGCTCGAGACGGACGGAATCTATGACCTCGACGTGGCCTATGGCTTCCAGCTCCGTCGCGACAATGGCGGCTGGACGATCGTTTCCGTGAGGCCCGAATCGCCGGCATCACGGGCTGGGCTCGTGGCGAACGACGTGATCGATGCTGTCGCGGGTATTGCGACGACCGATCGGGGCAAGGTTCTGAAAGCCTTGCTCGACCCGCAGCCGCCTACGTGGGGCAAAGAGGTCACGTTGTCCGTTCGCCGCAGCACGGGCGCAAGCGACGCCGCGTCGGCGAGTGATCAGGGCGGCAAGCCGAGTGCCGCCGCCGTCGAGATCGTCGTCAAGACGCCCGGCCAAAAGCCGGGCCGGCCGGCCGTCTCTGGCGACGGCAACGATCAGCTGGAGGCGCTGTACGGCCTGCGGCTGGCCCCCGTGGGCCTGTTCTCGGCCGACGACCCGACCGTGAGCGTCGTCGTGCCGGCCTCGCCCGCCGCCCAGGCCGGCCTCCAGGTGGGCGACGTGATCGAGGAGATCGATGGCGGCCGCACCCTGGCGCGGAACGTCGCCGTGACGGCGCTCGTGGAGACGGCCCGCTGGGGCAGCCCGCTCGACCTCAAGGTCCGGCGCGGCGTGCCGCAGCCCTACGCCTCGCACCCGCGGCTCGACCTCTTCGTGGGCGACTCCAGCCCGCACCCGATGAAGTCGTTCGGCTGCACGATCTGCCACCAAGGGCAGGGCAGCGCGACGAGCTTCATGTGGGCCTCGCACTCGCCGAACACGCCCAAGCAGGCGCACCAGTGGCACGACGATCACCGGTGGTTCAACAACCACCACTGGATCTTCCCCATGCTGCCGGAGCGGTTCGAGGAGTCGAGCTGCCTGAAGTGCCACCACCAGGTCGTCGATCTCGAGCCCTCGGAGCGGTTTCCCGAGCCGCCCGCGCCGAAGCTCGTCGAGGGCTACCACCTGATCCGGCAGTACGGCTGCTACGGCTGCCACGAGATCAACGGCTGGGCCGGCCCCGACGCGCGGATCGGTCCCGACATGCGGCTGGCGCCGAATTACCACGAGGTGGCCGAGTGGCTGGCGGTCGATCCCGGCCTGAAGGATCTCGGGCCGGCGGTGGAACGCTGGGTGGCCGACGTCCGCTCGGCGCCCGAGAGCCGGCAGGCCCGGGAGCGGCTGCGGGACGCGATCGAGCGGGACGCCGCCGCGGGCGCCGAGTCGAAGTTGACGCCGCGGTCGCACGAGCTCGCCGTCATGCTCAAGGATCCGGAGACGCCGGGCGGGCTGCCGAAGGTGGGCCCCAGCCTGCGGCACGCCGCCGCCAAGCTCGGCTTCGAGTGGACCTACGCCTGGCTGCGAAACCCGCAGGACTTCCGCCCGTCCACGAAGATGCCGCGGTTCTTCGGGCTGTGGGACCACCTCGAGGGCAAGGGGCTCGAGGAGTCGATGCGGTACGAGCCGCTCGAGATCCGCTCGATGATCCATTATCTCGCCGGCGCCAGCGCGCCGTTCGACTACGTGAAGCCCTACGACGGCATCACGGCCGCTCCCGACGCGGAGCGGGGCAAGAAGGTGTTCCAGGTTCGCGGCTGCCTCGCCTGCCACCAGCACGCCGACTTCCCCGAGGCCACGAGCACGCACGGCCCGAACCTGTCGCGGATCGGTGCCAAGGTGGCGGACCATCCGCGGGGCAAGGACTGGCTCTACAGCTGGCTCCGCGAGCCGGCCACCTACCACCCCAAGACGCTCATGCCCAACGTGCTCCTCGAGCCCGTCACGCTGGCCGATGGCAGGGTCTCGGATCCCGCCGCCGACGCCGTCGCCTACCTGATGACCTCGACGGAAAAATGGAGGCCGGAGAACGTGCCGGCCCGGCAGCTCTCGGCCGACGAGCGGAAGGCGCTCGACGAATTGGCGCTCATGTATCTCAAGGATCGGTTCTCCACGGCCCGGGCCGAGCAGGTCCTCGAGAAAGGCATCCCGCCCGAGCAATCGGCCATCAAGGGAGACGAGCGGATGCTGCTCGGCCTCGCGGCGGCCGATCGCGACGCCGTGCTGCTGAACTACGTCGGCAAGAAGACGATCGCGAAGCTGGCCTGCTACTCCTGCCACGACATTCCCGGCTTCGAGGACGCCAAGCCCGCCGGGGCGGCGCTGGCCGACTGGGGCCGCAAGGATCCGTCGCGGATCGCCTTCGAGCAGGTGTCGCACTTCGTGATGCACCAGCTGGCCGGTGCCCACGGCCATGGCGGCGGGGCCGGCCACGGCGGCGGCCACGAGGCCGAGCAGCCGGCCTCCGACAAGCCCCGGGCCGACGACACGATCAACCCCGATCTCGCCTATGCGTCGGCCGAGCACGACGACGCCCACGTCGATCCCGAGTCGGTCGATCCCGACACCGGCTACTTCCTGGAGAAGCTCGTGGGCCACGAGCGGGAGGGCTTCCTCTGGCAGAAGCTGCGGGCGCCGCGGAGCTACGACTACAAGAAGGCCGAGAACAAGACCTACAACGAGCGGTACCGCATGCCGCAGTTCCCCTTCGACCAGAAGCAGCGGGAGGCGGTGATGACGTTCGTGCTCGGCCTGGTGGCCGAGCCGCCGGCGGCGAAGTACGTCTACCAGCCGTCGCCGCGGGAGCAGGCCCGGCTCGACGGCCTCGTCGTGGCGGAGCAGTACAACTGCGGCGGCTGCCACGTGCTGAACATGGACCGCTGGGACATCCGCTACAAGCCGGGCTCCCTCGGCGATGCCATGGAACTGGCCGACTACCCGTTCCTCTCGCCGCACTTCACGCCGCAGCAGATCGAGGCGTCGCTGGTGACCGACCGCCAGGGCCGCCGCAAGGCGTCGCTCGTCGGCATGCCGGTGCTCGATCCCGAGACGGGCAAGCCGCAGCGGGCGGACGAGGAGGGCACGCCGGTCGATGCGGACGACCCGGAGGCCAAGTCGCGGCCGTTCATGCTGTGGCGGGACGCGCTCGTGGACGGGGCGGCGCGGGCGGTCGGCTCCCCGAACCTCGTGGTGCCCGACGACGCCCTCGCCGCCGGGCATCACTATCCCGCCAAGGGCGGCGACCTGGCCCGGCTGCTCTTCCCGGTGGTGTTCGCGGACGAGAAGCAGGTGAATCCGAACGTCAAGGCCGACGACGCCTGGGGCTGGCTGCCGCCACCGCTGGTCGGCGAGGGCAGGAAGGTGCAGTCCGCCTGGCTGCACAAGTTCCTGCTCAACCCGCACCCCATCCGGCCGCCCGCCGTGCTGCGGATGCCGAAGTTCCATTTCGACGCCTCCCAGGCGGCGAAGCTCGTGGACTACTTCGCTGCCGTGGACGGGGCGGAGTATCCCTACGTGGCCGACCCGCGGCTCGACGAGAGTTCGCTGGCGGCGGCGGAGCGGGCCTACCCGGGCCACCTCCAGGGCGCGCTCAAGATCGTCACCAACACGAACTACTGCGTGAAGTGCCACCTCGTGGGCGACTACACGCCGCCGGGCAGCGTCAAGGCGCTGGCCCCGCAGTTGGCCCGCGTCCACGAGCGGCTGCGGCCGGGCTACGTGCACGACTGGATCGCCAACCCGAAGCGGTTCCTGCCCTACACGGGCATGCCGGTGAACATCCCGTTCGACAAGCCGGTGAGCCAGGACCTCTACAAGGGCACGAGCGAGCAGCAGGTCGCCGCCCTCACCGACCTGCTGATGCACTTCGACACCTTCGCCAAGAGCAACCTCCGCCCGGTGCTCGAGGCGTTCCTGCGGCAGGCCGCCCCGGCCGCCCCGCAGTCGGCCGTGCCGCAACCGTCCGGCTCGCCGGCGGCCGCGGCGCCGGCTCCGCAGCCGCCGCCCGTCGGCCTCCGGCCCGCCGCCGGCTCGTCCCCGACGTCCGCCGCCCTAAACTGATGGTGTCGAGCCGATCCCTCCCCTTCGCCCTGCCCGGAGCCATGTCATGAAGTCGTCGTTCGTTCGCCTCGCCGCGGTCGCCGCCTGCCTCGCCATCTCGTCGGCACGGGCCGAGGACTGGGGCACCATCAAGGGCAAGTTCGTCTTCAAGGGCGAGCCGCCGGCCGCCTCGGAGCTCAAGGCCGACAAGGATGTCGAGGTCTGCGGCAAGCACAAGCTGCTCGCCGAGGAGCTCGTGGTGGGGGCCGACAAGGGGATCCAAAACATCGTCGTCTTCGTTCGCGACAAGGGCGTGAAGATCAACCCCGAGGTCGACAAGGCTGGGAAGGCCAAGCCGGTCGAGCTCGACAACAAGGGCTGCCGCTTCGAGCCGCACGTCGTGTTCGTGCAGACTGGTCAGGAGTTCGTGATCAAGAACTCCGACACGGTGGGGCACAACAGCAACGTCACGACGTTGAAGAATCCGCAGGCCAATCCGGTGATTCCGGCCGGTGACAAGACCGTCCTCAAGTTCGCGGCCGAGGAGACGCTTCCCGTCGGCGTGACCTGCAACATCCACCCCTGGATGAAGGCCTGGGTCGTCGTCCGCGGCAATCCGTACGCCGCCGTGACGAAGCCCGACGGCTCGTTCGAGATCCAGGGCGTTCCGGTCGGCGAGGTCGAGCTCCAGCTCTGGCACGAGAAGGCCGGCAACCTCAAGGAGGTCGCCACCGCCAAGGGCAAGGCCGACGCGAAGGGGCGGCTCAAGGTCAAGGTCGAGGCTGCCGGCACCGACCTCGGGGAGATCCCCGTCGAGGCGGCCGCGTTCAAGAAGTGAGAGCACCCCGGATGAGCTTCCCGCCCCCTCTCCGATCGATCGTGGTCCTGGCCGGCTTGCTGGCCGCCGGGTGCAGTCCCGCCCGCGTGCCCGCGCCGGCGGCCGACGAGGCAGCGGCCCTGAAGCTGCGTGAGACGCTGCGGGCCGCCGCGGGCGAGGCCTCCGGTCCGGCCGCGGCCGCGGCTGCGGGCACCGGCTGGGCGACGCTCAAGGGCCGGTTCGTGTTCGCCGGCACGCCCGGCGAGGCCAGGGCGCTCGTCGCCGACAAGGACACCGAGGTCTGCGGCAAGACGGCCAAGCTCTTCGACCGCTCGCTGCTCGTCGATTCCTCCACGAAGGGCCTGGCGAACGTGGTCGTGTTCGCACGCAAGACGAGCCGCGTCAAGGACCCGGGGCCCGGGCCGCAGGTCGTCTTCGACCAGAAGAACTGCGAGTTCCTGGCGCCCGTGTTCGCGGCCCGCGTCGGACAGCCGATCGACATCCGCAACAGCGATCCGGTGGGCCACAACACCAACATCTCCGGCAGCGACTTCAATCAGTTGATCCCCGCCGGCGGCGGCCTGGCCTACGCCGCCAAGGCGGAGACGGGCATGCCCACGATGGTGACCTGCAACGTCCATCCGTGGATGAAGGCCTACATGGTGTTCCGCAAGGACGGCTATGTGGCCGTGTCGGCGGCCGACGGCTCGTTCACGATTCCCGACCTGCCGGCCGGCGAACCGCTCGAGTTCCAGGTCTGGCACGAGCGGGCCACCGGGGCCAACGGCGCCCTGGGCCTGGCCAAGCCGGACCTGCAGTGGACTCCCAAGGGCCGCTTCCAGATCAAGCTCGAGGAGAACGAGGAGAAGGACCTGGGCACGCTGGAAGTGCCCGCCTCCGCCCTCGGCACCTGACCCTTTTCCCGATGCAGCCATGCTGATGATTCCCGCTCATGCTCGTCGCCGCCTCGCCTTCCTGCTCGCCGGGACGGCGGTTCTCGCCGCCGGCTGCGGAAAGACGCCCCCGGCCTCCTTCCGCGCCAACCTCGTCGAGGCCGCCGCGCCCACGGGCGAGAAGGATCTGATCTCCGCCGATCAGGCGCTCACGCCGGATCAGCAGAGGCAGGTCGCCACGGTCCTGCTGGCGATGTTCGGCACGCCGGACGATCCCGTGGCGCTGCCCGAGACCGGCCTCGACGTCGCCAAACTGCAGTTGGCGGCCGGTCCGGTCCGCAGCGACATCGTGGGGCGTAAGAACGGCCTCTACCGCGAGCACTGCGCCCACTGCCACGGGATCGCGGGCGACGGCCTGGGGCCGACGGCCGCGTTCCTCAATCCCTATCCCCGCGACTACCGCCCGGGAGTGTTCAAGTTCAAGAGCACCGAGCGGGCCGACAAGCCCACGCACGACGACCTCGTCCGCATCCTCCACAACGGCATCCCGGGCACGTCCATGCCCTCGTTCGCGCTGCTCAGCGAGACGCAGGTGGACGCCTTGGCTGAGTACGTCAAGTACCTCTCCATCCGGGGCGAGACCGAGATCGCCCTGATGCGGGCCTTCTTCGAGCTCGACGACGAGGCGCAGGGAAAGCTTCCCGAGACCCGCGAGTTCCTCGTGGCCGAGACGCTCGCGCCGATCGCTGACCGCTGGTCGGCCGCCGCCGCCGCCGCGATCCCTGTGCCCCCGATGCCGACCGACATCGACCTCAAGGCGTCGATCGCCAAGGGCCGTGAACTCTTCTACGGCGACAAGGCCAACTGCGTGAAGTGTCACGGGCCCACCGCGCTCGGCGACGGCCAGGCCAACGACTACGACGACTGGAACAAGAACATCTGGAAGATCCACGCCAAGCTCGCGCAGCGTTCCGGGGCCGAGATGGAAGCCGCCGAACGGCGGTGGATCGCCGGGTTCGAGCAGGTGCTCGAGGGCGACGCCCTGCGGCCGCGGACGATCCCGCCACGGAACCTGCGGCATGGCATCTACCGCGGCGGGCGGCGGCCGCTCGACCTCTACTACCGCATTTACGCCGGCATCAACGGCGCGCCGATGCCGGCCGCCAAGGGCACGATCTCGCCCGAGGACATCTGGCACATCGTCAACTACATCCGGTCGCTGCCCTACGAACTCGACGGCGAGCTCGGGGTGGATCGGCCGATGGTGGCCCGGGACCGGTTCTAGTCGCGGCAGGGGAGTCGAGTCGTGAACAGTCGCATCGCCGGGATCTTCTGGTCCCTGTTGTTCCTGCTCGTGCCGGTGCTCGGCGTGGCCGTGTTCGCCGTGGCCCCGGCCTACGACCACTGGCTGCCCAAGAACGTGGCCGCCCACGGCCCGAGCATCGACGGCCTGTTCTACTTCATCCTGGCCCTCACGGGGGTCGTGTTCATCGCCACCGAGGCGATCCTCTTCTGGTTCATGTGGAAGTACGACGCCGCCAAGGCGGCGGGCCCGGCCACCTACGTGCAGGGCAGCCACACGCTGGAGGTGGTGTGGACGATCATCCCCGCCGCCACGCTGCTGTTCATCGCCATCTACCAGATGAACGCCTGGGCCGACGTGAAGATGCGGCGGCCGCGGATGGCGCCCACGGTCGAGGTCGTGGCCCGGCAGTTCGAGTGGCGGCTCCGCTACCCCGGCCGCGACGGCATGCTCGGCACCCCCGACGACCTGTTCCTGGTCAACGACCTGCACGTGCCGGCCGACGAGGACGTGCTCATCCAGCTCAAGAGCATGGACGTGCTGCACTCCTTCTTCCTGCCGAACCTGCGGATCAAGCAGGACGCCGTGCCGGGCATGAAGATCCCGGTGTGGTTCAAGGCCACCGAGACGGGCGAGTTCGACATCGTCTGTGCGGAACTGTGCGGCTGGGGCCACTACAAGATGAAGGGCCGGATCACGGTCGAGCCGCGGGAGCGGTTCAATCGCTGGCTGGAGGAGCAGTACGCGCGGCAGGAGGCCACGCAGCCCGAGGCCCCGGACGGCACCGCCGCCGCCGCCGACTGAAAAATAGGGACGGGAGCTGTTTTGCCACTCCTGCCTCGAAAACACCACTCAAAACTGAAAAATAGCTCCCGTCCCTAATTTTCTCCCGGAGGAGAATCCCATGAGCATCGCCACCTCGAGCCCGACGCTGCCGCAGACCGGCGGCCATCAGGCGGCCCCGCGTGGCGGCCTGGGCCACTTCCTCTCGACCTACGTGTTTTCGAAGGACCACAAGGTCATCGGCCTGCAGTTCCTCTTCTCCACGCTGCTGTGGTTCCTGATCGGCGGCCTGCTCGCCCTGGCCGTCCGCTGGCAGGTGGCCTGGCCGTGGTCCGACGTGCCGGTGCTCGGCAAGCTCTTCGCCCAGCAGGGCGGGCAGATGGCGCCCGAGTTCTACACCATGCTGTTCACGATGCATGCCACGGTGATGATCTTCCTGGTCATCATCCCGGTGCTCGCGGGGGCGTTCGGCAACTTCCTCATCCCGCTGATGATCGGGGCCGACGACATGGCCTTTCCGACGCTCAACATGCTGTCGTACTGGTTCATGTGGCCGGCCTTCATCGCCTTCGGGGCGAGCTTCTTCGTCGAGGGGGGCGCGGCCTCGGGCGGCTGGACGAGCTATCCCACGCTCTCCACCAACGTCGCCTCCTCGCCCTCCAGCGGCTGGGGCCAGACGCTGTGGCTCGTCGGCCTGACGTTCGTGGGCGTGTCGTCGATGCTCGGCAGCGTCAACTACATGACCACGATCATCCTCATGCGGGCTCCCGGGATGACGATGTTCCGCCTGCCGATGACGATCTGGGCGATGTTCATCACCGCCATCCTTCAGGCCTTCGCCCTGCCGGTGCTCACCGCCGCCGGCTTCATGCAGCTCTTCGACCGCACGCTCGGCACGGGCTTCTTCTCGCCCGAGGGCAACATCGTCAACAACGCCGTGCCCGGTGCGGGCGGCGGCCAGCCGCTGCTCTGGCAGCACCTGTTCTGGTTCTACAGCCACCCCGCCGTGTACATCATGATCCTGCCGGCAATGGGCATGGTGAGCGACATCCTCACCGTCTTCGCCCGCAAGCCGCTGTTCGGCTACCGGCCGATGGTCTATTCCGTGGCCGGCATCGCCGGCCTGGGGTTCATCGTCTGGGGCCACCACATGTTCATGTCGGGCATGAACCCGGCCCTGGGCATCACCTTCATGGTGTCGACGATGATGATCGCGCTGCCGAGCGCCGTGAAGACCTTCAACTGGCTGGGCACGCTGTGGGGCGGACGGATCCAGTACACGACGGCGATGCTGTTCGCGATCTCGTTCGTGTCGATGTTCATCATCGGCGGCCTGTCGGGCATCTTCATGGCCGCCACGCCGGTGGACATCTTCATCCACGACACCTACTTCATCGTCGCCCACTTCCACTACGTGCTCTTCTGCGGCACGGCGATGGGCGTGTTCGCGGGGATCTACTTCTGGTTCCCGAAGATGTTCGGCCGGATGATGAACGAGTTCTGGGGGAAGGTGCACTTCTTCCTGACCTTCATCTTCATGAACGGCACCTTCTTCACGATGCACATCCTCGGGGCCGTGGGCTTCCCGCGGCGGCTCGCCGACGCCTACCACTACGAGACGTTCCACCACCTCCAGCCGATGAACGCCTTCATGACCTGGTGCGCCATCGGCATGGTGGCCAGCCAGGTGATCTTCGCGGCGAACTTCATCTGGAGCATGTTCAACGGTCCGAAGGCCGGCCGGAATCCTTGGAACGCCAACACGCTCGAGTGGACCGCGCCGAGCCCGCCGGGCCACGGCAACTTCGACTACCAGCCGGTGGTGCACCGCGGGCCCTACGAGTACTCGGTGCCGGGCGTGGACAAGGACCATCTCATGCAGACCGACCCGCCGAACGAGTCCGCGGCGCGGGCGGCCGCGGCGGCGCACTGATTGCCGGAGCCGGTCCCCGCCGAGCCGCCCATGTCCACCCGCCGCCTCAACTGGCCCCATCTCGTCGCCTGCCTGGTCGTGGCGGTGACGGCCGTGCTGCTCTGCTTCGGGGCGTTGGTCACGACCTACGAGGCGGCGATGGCCGTGCCCGACTGGCCGGCCACGTACGGTCACAACATGTTCCTGTTTCCGCTCGCCGACTGGCTCGGGGGCCCTTGGGATCTGTTCCTCGAGCACGGCCACCGGCTGCTCGGTGCCGTGGTGGGCCTGCTCTCGCTCGTGCTCGCGGCCGTGGTCTGGCGGAGCGGGCAAAGCCCGGCCGTGAGGTCGCTGGCGGTCGCCGCCGTGCTCCTGGTCGTGGTGCAGGGGCTGCTCGGCGGGATGCGGGTGAGATTGGACGACAAGACGATCGCCAAGGTGCATGCCTGCACCGGCCCGTTGTTCTTCGCCGTCGCCACCGCGATCGCCACGCTCACGCGGCGGGGCGGGGCGGTGGCATCCCCGGCCCGCCGCGACGCGGTGCCCGTGCCGCCGCGGCCCCGGGCCTTCGTCGCGGCCGTCGGCGCGGCGGCGCTCGTGATCGCCTCCTACGTGCAGCTCGTGGCCGGGGCCCAGCTGCGGCACCT
>Ga0315901_10008966_pt1 | contig 11564 bp, 9 predicted proteins | sample LakEriMetagenome_10_FD_203761 | JGI IMG/M metagenome (GOLD analysis project Ga0315901, IMG submission 203761) | Freshwater fungal communities from buoy surface, Lake Erie, Ohio, United States - Buoy 2 MA116 | ecosystem: Environmental > Aquatic > Freshwater > Lake | place: USA: Lake Erie, Ohio...
TGCCTGGTAAACAAGCAGGTATGTCGGGAGATTGTTGGCCTGATCGTTTGATAGGCGATCTACCTAACTTCTATCTCTATGCATCGAACAATCCTTCTGAAGGCATGATTGCTAAGCGTCGCGCTGCAGCGACCTTAATTAGCTACATGACACCACCAATCGCTCAAGCAGGTTTATATAGTGGTTTAATAGATTTAAAAGCATCGCTAGAACGTTTGCGTGGTTTAGATCCTGAGTCTGAATCAGAACGCGCAGAGCTGACTGTTTTAGTACAAACGCAGGCAGCAGAATTAGAGCTAGCAACTATGGAGCCTGCATGGACTGAAGATGATCATGAAAAAATTCAGAAGCTCTATAACGATGTACTAGAGTTTGAATACACCTTGATTCCAGAAGGCTTGCATGTCATAGGACGTCCTATGTCGGTAGCAGAGCGTACCGATATGTTGTTATCCGTTGCCGATGCTTCTCACGGTGTACAGCCTACTCCTGAATTACGTAATACCATTCAAGCTATGCTCACTGAAAGTAAGTCATTAGTGATCGCACCTGAGCATGCAGAGTTAATGAACGCACTCGCCGAGATTGATCACGTGATGTGCCAAGACAATGAGATCAACGGTATTTTGCATGCACTCGATGGCGGTTATGTAAGACCTGCTCCTGGTGGTGATTTAATTCGCACACCAGAAGTCTTGCCGACTGGCCGTAATTTGCATGGCTTTGATCCATTCCGTTTACCAAGTGCGTTTGCGGTTAAAGATGGTAAGCGAATGGCAGAGCATTTACTGCAGCGTCATATTCAAGATGGCAATCCATTACCAGAAACAATCGCGATGGTGTTGTGGGGTACTGATAACCTAAAGAGTGAAGGAGCACCGATTGCGCAAGCTTTAGCATTAATGGGAGCAAAACCACGCTTTGATAGTTATGGTCGTTTAGCCGGTGCTGAATTATTGCCATTAGAAGAAGTCGGTCGTCCACGAATTGATGTCGTCATCACCTTATCAGGCATCTTCCGTGATTTGCTTCCTATGCAAATTAAGCTTTTAGCAGAAGCTGCTTACTTAGCTGCTAAAGCAGATGAATCTAGCGACATGAATTTCATACGTAAGCATGCATTAGCACATCAAGCTGAACACGGATGTGATCTTGAAACGGCTGCACTACGTGTGTTTGGTAATGCCGAAGGTGCGTATGGTTCTAACGTCAGTCAATTAGTAGATAACAGTCGTTGGGAAGATGAAGATGAACTCGCCGAGACCTATACCAAGCGTAAAGGTTTTGCGTATGGAGTGTCGGGTCGTCCAGTACAACAAACAGCATTACTAAAAAGCGTTTTATCAGGTGTGGATTTAGCGTATCAGAATCTCGATTCAGTTGAATTAGGTGTCACAACAATAGATACATATTTTGATACCTTGGGTGGCATTAGCAGAGCGGTCAAGCGTGCTAAAGGACCGGATGCACCTGTCGCACCGGTTTATATAAGTGATCAAACCAAGGGTAGTGGAATAGTACGTACACTGACTGAACAAGTCGCTCTCGAAACTCGTACCCGTATGTTGAATCCTAAATGGTATGAAGGTTTGCTGAAAAATGGTTATGAAGGTGTGCGTCAAATTGAACTACATGTCACCAACACCATGGGGTGGTCAGCGACCACAGGACAAGTTCAACCTTGGGTATATCAAAAGCTGACTGAAACATTCATGCTCGATACAGAGATGCGTGAGCGTATGGCCAAGTTGAATCCTACTGCAGCAGCACGAGTCGCTAGCCGCTTGTTGGAAGCCTCAAATCGCGAATTCTGGAAGCCAGACGAAGAAACTCTCGCACAACTCAAACGTGCAGAAGAAGATCTGGAAGATCGTTTAGAAGGCATCTACGAAGAATAAGCTGTTCATTCTTCGATTCATGCTGACATCTTGCTATTTTGACAGCTAACCAATCTACTATCACGCGCTGCAGTCAGCCATCTTGATGCATCCTTATCTAGTCATGGGATGAAGCTCATCCTAGTCACAGATAAACTGCGTTACTTATAATTAAATCTCCCACACCGAAAGTTCTTTTTACATTCTGAAGGACTTCTGTTACTTTGCTCTCGTACAAAAAAATTTATAAATATATTAAAAGAATGTCATTTACATAATGACATCGTGCGATGTTTAGTTAGTGATCTGAGGGGAGACAGCTCATGAACTTTAATTTTTTGGGCGCAGTACGTTCTGCGCTTCCGAAGAAAAAATACTGGTTGATGTCCATGGATGACGGTTCTAGCGACCAGCCAGGATCATCGCGCTATTCTGAGAGCACTGACAATAAAGATGCTTGTCAGGCGTCTTTGATGCAAATTCTGGAATCTCAAATCATTCCCAGCTTATTAGCGTCCAACGAATTCGTTGAACCATTTTATTCCACCGATGGTGCTAGAACCGCAATTCCTACTGAAGTAGAAATAGCCAACTTCGCTGAGCTATGCACGAATACAGATGAAGATGCGCCTGATTTATTTGTACAAGGATTGATGGCAGAAGGCTTGAGCTCAGAAGATATATTTCTACATCTGTTAGCACCTGCAGCTAGGCATTTAGGCTATCTCTGGGAAGAGGATTTATGTGATTTTTCTCGAGTGACAATCGCCTTGATACGCATGCAGAAAATCACCATGCGCTTAGGTTCTGATTTTCAAGAAAAACGTAAATCAGCTATGGAGGGAATGCGGGCATTGTTTGCACCCGTTCCCGGTTCGCAGCACACATTGGGTGTGTTAATGGTTTCTGAATTTTTTAGACGTGAGGGTTGGCAAGTTTGGATGGAGTTAGGTTCTTCTGAGTCCAAGTTGTTAGCTGCTGTTAAAAAAGATTGGTTTCAAGTGATAGGCCTATCAATAGGTACGGAAGCACATGTGGAATCATTGACTGACACCATCAAGTTGATCCGAGATACTTCTGCAAATAAGGATGTAAAGATTTTAATTGGCGGGCCTATCTTAGCCACCATTCCTAATTTATTTAAAGAAGTTGGTGCTGATGGTGCGGCTGGTGATGCAGTCAGTGCAGTTGCGTTAGCTAAATCGCTGTTTGCTCTCTAAAAGTTGGTGTGCCTTTATAGTTCATAGGATTTTCTGAATCGCATTTGCCTTTTGCGCTGGCATGGTAATCTCTCAACTTTGCATTTAATTGTGCATCAGTGGAGCGTTATCCACTCGCTGTCATTATTCGATCCTACATAAATAAAATGTCATCTGCATGCTAGCGATGAGCAGCAGATAAAGACCTATCTTTTAGCCACCATCATGTCAATTTCGGAAAACACCTCATTAAGCTCTGATGAAAAGCGCTCCTGCGCCTCGCTTGCAACGATTTACTCTATGCGTATGCTGGGTCTTTTCATGGTGCTACCTGTTTTTATTATGGAGGCACGTCAATATCCGGGTGGCGATGATCCATCTAGCGTGGGTTTGGCAATGGGTATGTATGGCTTAGTTCAAGCCATGCTGCAAATTCCTTTTGGATTGACAGCAGACAAATTTGGACGTAAGCGCGTCATTGTGTTTGGTTTGCTGTTACTCGCTTTAGGTAGCGTAATCGCTGCTTGTGCAACGAGCGTAACGGGTCTTGCACTCGGTCGTGCTATTCAAGGTGGTGGTGCGATTTCAGCTGCGGTCACTGCCTTGCTTGCAGATCAAACACGTGATCATGTACGCACTAAAGGTATGGCATTAATAGGTGCCAGTATAGGTTTGATGTTTGCGTTGTCTTTAATCATAGGACCACTACTTGCAGCGCATGTAGGCTTACAAGGGATATTTGGTATCAGTGCTGCAATGGCATTGCTAGGCATACTCATCATTGCTTATTGGACGCCACAAGAAGTCAGTGTAGAGAAAACCGTAGAAAAGAAAACCTTTGCTCAGTTAAGAACAACCTTAATGCAATCGGATTTATTGCGACTAGATTTTGGTGTGTTTATTTTATATGCAGTACAACTCGCTATGTGGGTGGGTATTCCTAGTTTGCTGTCACAAGCAGGAGTGAGTAATAAAGATCATGGTTGGGTTTATCTACCAGCAGTCTTACTTTCCTTTGTGTTTATGGGAATAACTTTATTTAGAATGGAACGCAAAGGTAAGCTTAGACCTTTATTTCTAGGTTCTATCGTGTGTGTAATGCTAGTGTTGATTGCGATGGTGTTTCAAATAGAGGGACAACAAAATATATGGATGCTAGGCTTTCTGATATTTTTATTTTTTAGTGGCTTTAATATTCTTGAAGCGAGTCAGCCTAGTCTTGCTTCGCGTATGTCACCACCTGATTCACGTGGAGCAGTGTTAGGTGTGTATAACACCCTACAATCACTCGGCATTTTTGCTGGTGGTGCGATGGGTGGGGTATTGAGTCGTGCGATAGGTTTACAAGGATTGTTTTTAGTATGTGCAGTGCTGATGGCGATTTGGTTTGTGGTCTCGTGGCCTATGAACTTTATTTCACCTAAGCCAGTTAATACGAATACATCATCTATTTAAAAATTTTTTTAAAACTTGTAATGATGCTTGTACGTTTTCCTCTTGAGGTAAATGTCCCGTTTTTGGTAACACCTCAAGTCGTACATTAGGAATGTTTTTTACATAGTCTTGCGCGTTGGGGATAGGTATCATGCCATCTTGTTCTCCCCACATCAATAAAGTGTCAGCCTGTATAGCTTTAAGCAGTGGTATAGGGTCTTTGAGTACAGTTTGCTTAACTCTGGCAACGATACTTTTTCTCACGCCCGGTGCACACATTAAGTCATAGTAGCGATCTAGCATCTCAGAACTTAAAACATTCGCATCCGCATAAGCAGGTACTAAACTCATTTTTAATAAAGGCTTAGGCAGAGCAATCGTCATTGCACTGAGCATCCACGAAGCTTGAGGTGCTTTGTCGTATTCAAATCCTTCACTAGCAAATCCATCGGGAGAGATTAATACTAATTTTTCTACACGTTCTGGATGCGCTGCTGCGATTTGCCACGCGAGTTTTCCGCCTAGCGAGTTTCCAATAAAAGTCACTTTGTCTATATCTAATGTATTGAGTAATCCTAATATCACTGCGATATCATGGGTGTCTGAAAAATCATTGGTTTCATTTATTCCGCTGAGACCAAAGCCAGGTAAGTCCATGCGAATGACGCGATAGTCTTTTTCTAATTCGCTAGACCATGCTTCCCATGTATGTAAGCTAGCTCCAAAGCCATGCAAAAAAACTAAAACAGATAAATTTTTATTGCCACTATCGCGATAATGTAAATTTGTACCGGCAAGGTTGATGAATTTACTAGGTGCTTGTGCATATTTTTCTTTGAGTTGCGTAAGATCTTGATCGGGTGTCCAGACGAGATAGACACACGCTACAATGCTAGCAATGATTAGGTAAATCATGTTATTCAGTCGTTTTTTCATGTTGGGCAAAATAGCGCTACACGTTCTTACTTATGGATTGATGTTCAGTGTATGGAAAACATTATCACACTCTTATTTTTTAGAATTTTGTTTGCGTCATTTCTATGAATTCATCTAAACGCGTTTTTGTTATCGGTGCCACAGGAACGATTGGTCGTGCCGTAGTGCGGGCGTTGATGCATCAAGGTTTTGATGTAGTGTGTTTTATCCGTCCTCCTTCAATAAAAAAAGAGCTTGATCAGAATGAGCAGCGTGAGTCTTTATTCGCAGGCGTATCGGTTCGCTATGGTGAAGTAAGTGATCCGCAATCGATACAAGAGCAGGGCTTTCAGGGTGAAAAATTCGATGTACTTGTCTCGTGTTTAGCTTCTCGAACTGGTACACCAAAAGACGCTTGGGCAATTGATCATCAAGCGCATCTCACTATATTAGAAGCAGCAAAGAGTTCGGGTATTGCGCACTTTATTTTGTTATCAGCGATTTGCGTACAGAAGCCACTACTTGCATTTCAACATGCCAAGCTCGCGTTTGAAAAAGCATTAATTGAATCTAGATTAACTTACTCGATTGTTAGACCGACTGCGTTTTTTAAATCATTGTCTGGTCAGATAGGTCGCGTAAAGAATGGAAAGCCCTTTCTTTTATTTGGCGATGGAATGCTCACTTCTTGTAAGCCGATTAGTGATAGTGATTTAGCTGATTTCATAGTCAGCTGTATTCATGATCATGCTAAACATAATCGTATTCTTCCCATAGGTGGACCTGGTGCTGCTATCACTCCGCGCGAGCAAGGTGAAAAATTATTTGCTTTACTGGGGAAGGAAGTGCGTTTTAAGCAGGTACCAGTTGCACTACTTGATGTCATTATTTTTATATTGAGTGGTTTAGGAAAGTTTATTCCCTCGCTTGCTGATAAAGCGGATTTAGCGCGTATAGGACGTTATTACGCTACCGAATCGATGTTGGTTTGGGATGCGCAGAAGGGTGTCTATGATGCTGCTGCGACACCTTCAACTGGCGATGAAACTTTGTTTAACTACTATGCCGAGTTGGTTGCGGGTACAGCAGAGCTTGAGCGTGGTGATCATGCTGTGTTCTGATTTTTTTTATTCTTTAGTTCTAGATCTCGTAGTTATTTAATTACTGCCGCTTCCCACTTCTTCGTACTCTTGCTAAGCGATAAATCATCGCTTCTTGCCTTGTGTTTTCATGCTGCTTCTCAGGGCTATTCTGTCCGATTACTCACTTTATTCTTATTTTATTGTTAACGACTTTGCGTTGATTGCCCTTTTAATTGAATTCCAGAGATGAAGATTCGCTCTCAAAAGCTAGGGATTGGTTGACATTACCTAGTTTTACTGTCAGTATCTATTGACAATTCTAAGTGTAATGCATTCATTACACTTAGAGTTGTTAAAGATGTAACTCAAAAAATGATTAGGCAGTGCCCGCGTGCGGGATGAGCACGAACATGCATGTTATTCAAGGAGTTGATGCCATGTCTGATAAAGATAAAGTTTGGCCTACAGGCCTGACAGAGGCGGAATCTGAAGAGATACACCGTCATTTGATCCAAGGTACGCAAATTTTCGGCATGATTGCCGCTTTGGCTCATTTGCTCGCGTACGTATATTCACCTTGGCTTCACTAATCGATAGGGGAAATCACAATGATCTATGGAAAAATTTGGTGTGTGGTTAAGCCATCGGTTGGTATTCCAATCATCATCGGTGCAGTAGCGGTAGCTTCATTCTCCGTTCATCTCGCATTGACAATTAATACTACCTGGGTAAAAGGCTTTTTGAATGGTAGTGCAGGTAAAGTGGCTGCAATCTCAAATGAGACTACGCCGCAAGTCGCTGTACTTACCGTGCAAGACGTTCGTAAATAGTCTGATGCCGTTCTTATGGTTCGGGGTCCATCGATCCCGAACTATATTTTTAGCTGATGTTCGCGTTAAAGCAACTCATCCTGCATGGGAATCGATGAATGTATGAATCGGTTTAGCCAAGAACTCATTAAAACCTGGACACAAATCAGTCCACGTTTCTTACCCTTCGCGGATGCGGCAACACCTGATTTGCCGCTCTCACGTTTACTACGTCTCTCCTTATTTCAAGTTTCAGTTGGCATGGCCTTAGTCTTGATGATAGGCACGCTTAATCGCGTGATGATCGTCGAACTGCATGTGCCTGCTTCATTGGTTGCCATCATGATTTCTATGCCGCTCGTCTTTGCGCCATTTCGTGCATTGATAGGATTTAAATCTGATAATCATCGCTCTGCATTGGGTTGGCGAAGAGTGCCTTATATTTGGATGGGCACCTTAGTACAGTTCGGTGGCTTGGCTATCATGCCATTTGCGTTATTAGTGTTGTCTGGACTAGGTAGCGCAAAAGATGCGCCGGTGTGGATAGGACAATTAGGTGCTGCTGTAGCTTTTCTTTTAGTGGGTGCTGGCTTACACACGACCCAAACAGTGGGACTTGCACTTGCAACCGATTTAGCATCTCCTGAGTCGCGTCCTAAAGTAGTCGGCTTAATGTATGTGATGCTGTTGTTTGGAATGATAGTGAGTGCTTTACTGTTTGGTGCTGCATTAGCTGATTTCAGCCCAGGTCGTTTAATACGTGTCATACAAGCAGCCGCTATTATCACCTTGCTCTTGAATGTGACGGCCTTATGGAAACAAGAGCCACGACGCAGTCGTAACAGCATTCCACAAACAATTGAATCAGATTTTCATGAGTCGTTTAAAACATTTGCGTATGGTGGTAATGCAATACGTAGATTGGTTGCTGTTGGATTAGGTACTATGGCTTTCTCTATGGAAGACGTATTGCTAGAGCCTTATGGTGGTGAAATCTTACAGTTAAGCGTAGGCGATACGACCTCCTTAACAGCAACGCTTGCAATTGGTGGTTTGCTTGGATTTGGTTTGGCATCGCGCATATTAAGCCGTGGTGCTGACCCCTTTCGTATGGCAGCCAGTGGCGCATTGGTAGGTATTCCTGCTTTCCTGTTGGTCATCTTTGCTTCACCCATTCAATCAGGATTGATGTTTGGTCTGGGCACCTTGTTGATAGGATTTGGAGCGGGTTTATTTGGTCACGGCACCTTAACGGCTACTATGAATCTCGCTCCTCCAGGTCAGGCAGGCCTTGCGCTTGGTGCTTGGGGTGCAACGCAAGCAACTGCAGCGGGAATTGCAGTTGCATTAGGTGGCATCATTCGCGATGTGGTCGCTATATTTTCAAATTCAGCGACTGGCTATATGAGTGTTTACATCATAGAGATCATCTTGATGTTGGCGACTATTATCATCATGCTGCCTTTAATTAAGAGCAATACAGCTGTATCAGAATCAAGGATGAAAAGACAAACTCCACAGGTCGTTGCTAGATGGTGAAGTGAGCAGGTTGCATCAAGAAATGAAGAGTTGGAAAAAATAGGGAATAATAGAAAAGTTTTTTGTGTAAATTGCTGCAATTGCAACAGTCGAATTCATTCGTTTTTGGTTGTGCAGCGTAAGAATAATCAAATGTTTAAGGAGAAGAGCATGAAGGTTTCTAGTATTTTGTTAATTATGTGGTTCATAGTATTAATTTTTATGCTTGTTAATCACTTTAACAAACAGAACATTCGTCGCATGCAAAAGCGTTAATCTTTGATTGCGATAACGACACAAGATGTTCCTAGCTGACCATCTTGTGTCGTGATAATGTTTTAATTTGTGAATTTAGTTTGTCAAAGTAATTGTCAGTTGAAATCATTAAAGTACGACCTTTAAATCTAGTTATATTCAGAATTCAAGTATCACTTTTTCCTCATTGCTTCATGCTAAGCATTCTAATTGCAGTGTTTTTCCATCTGTATTAGTAGTAAATTTATATATCAAACTGCAAGTCATTCATTCAGTGCTGTTATTTTAAGGAGTGTGAAAATGAATATGTATATAGTTTTATTTTTATTGCTAGGTACATGTTTTGGTTTATGCACTTTTTCACATCGCCATTTATTTAGCGAAGGTCCTAAAAAAATTGAAGAGCCTGTTCAAGGTTGGGATCTTCCCAATCGACTCATGTGGGCGATGATCTGCACATTCCTTTGGCCTATCATGGTCCTCACTGGATTGCATTCCGTTTGGATTTTGTCTAAACGTAAAGCCATTATGGTTAAAGTCTCTTAATATTTTTCGCAACTAAGCATGCTTAGTTGGCTTGCTTGCCCGTTCTTTTTTTTTAGTTTCTTTGTTCATAAAATTCATCAGTAATAAATCATAATTATGATTGGTGGATATAGTGAGCTTATAGTTGAATTTAGCGTGATTTTGTTATCACCTATTTTGCATAACTATTATCTTTGGAAAATTAAGAAAGTTGATTTTACTGAGATTAAAAAAAATATAAAAATATTCTCTCTCCTGTATGCATTAATTGGATTAGTTGGTCTATTCATCATCTTGAAATAAGGTTGATAAGAGCTTAGCTAGCGAGGGTCTGGTAGTATTATTCCATTCACAGTCCATTAACCCGCAACTTCACTAGGAATAACTCTGATGGCTTTATATGGAAAAATGATGGATAGACCATTACTCGTTTCAGCCATTCTTGAGCATGGAGCAGACCAGTTTGGTCAACAAGAAATCGTCAGTCGTGAGACGCATGGCCCATTACATCGAATCACATTCGCTGAAGTAGCGCAGCGATCAAAAAAATTAGCCAATGCTTTAGCAAAGCTAGGATTAAAGCCTGGTAGTGTGGTGGGATCCATCGCTTGGAATAATGCGCGGCATGTAGAGCTTTATTATGGTGTCTCAGGTAGCGGGCTAGTGATGCATACTTGTAATCCACGTTTACATCCTGAGCAGCTAGCCTACATCATTAACCATGCCGAAGATGAGGTCGTATTTTTTGATAGTACCTTTGCGCCATTGATCAAGGCGATAGCTAGTCATTGTCCGAAAGTGAAACATTGGATTTGTTTAAGTGATCAAGCTAACACGCCGCAAGTTGAAGGCGTTGTTATACAAAATTATGAAGACTTCATCGCACCACATAGTGCAGTGTTTGCATGGCCAGAGTTAGATGAAAAATCAGGTGCGGCTCTCTGCTACACCTCGGGTACCACTGGCAATCCTAAAGGTGTGTTGTATTCCCATAGAGCGATTACGCTGTCTGCTTTATCAGCTTGCTTACCAAATGTACTGACCATCTCTTCGCAAGAAACGGTGCTGCCTGTAGTACCTATGTTTCATATAAATGCGTGGTGTTTACCTTATGCCTGTGTGATAGCCGGTGCAAAGCTAGTATTGCCAGGGCCTAAATTAGATGGCGCAAGTTTGTATGAGTTAATGGAAGCGGAAAAAGTCACTATTAGCGCAGGTGTGCCGACGATTTGGATGGGGCTAATCGCGCATTGCGAACAACATAATCTACGTTTTTCAACCATGCGTAGAACAGGTGTGGGTGGTTCAGCAATGCCTAAAGCACTCATTGCGAAATTTAATGATGTTTATAAAGTCGATGTGCATCATGGTTGGGGCATGACCGAGACTACAGCGATTGCGACCATGAGTAATATCAGCAATCATGAAATAGATTGGCCAGTTGAAGAACAACACAATTTAGTAGCAAAGCAAGGTAAATCAGTTTTTGGTGTAGAGCTAAAAATTGTGGATGAAGAGGGGAATACTTTGCCACGTGATGGCAGCACACAAGGTGAGTTGATGGTGCGTGGACAGTGGATCGTTGAGCATTATCACAAAGCAGAAAAAACAGCCTTGGTAAATGGATGGTTTCCTACGGGTGATATTGCAACCATTAGTCCTGATGGTGTGATGCAGATTCGTGATCGCACTAAGGATGTGATTAAGTCAGGTGGCGAGTGGATTAGTTCGATTGATTTAGAAAACGCCACCATTGCGCATCCTCATGTTGCTATGGCTGCAGTCATCGGTGTGAAACATCCTAAATGGGATGAGCGTCCTTTGCTCTTAATTGTGCCTAAGCCTGAAAAATCTTTAGAAAAACAAGAAGTGATGGATTTTCTGGCAGAGCGCGTAGCTAAATGGTGGGTGCCAGATGAAGTCATCTTTGTTGAATCTTTACCAGTTGGT
>Ga0315901_10008969_pt1 | contig 11561 bp, 12 predicted proteins | sample LakEriMetagenome_10_FD_203761 | JGI IMG/M metagenome (GOLD analysis project Ga0315901, IMG submission 203761) | Freshwater fungal communities from buoy surface, Lake Erie, Ohio, United States - Buoy 2 MA116 | ecosystem: Environmental > Aquatic > Freshwater > Lake | place: USA: Lake Erie, Ohio...
GGCTCTTTGAAGGCGGATCCCAGGAGGGTGGCGAAACCTCGTAGGTCACGCAGTAGTCGATGGATCGGTCCTCAAATGCCTGTTGCTGATCAAGCGTTCGTAACAGTTCGAGCATCAGCAGCCAGATCGCATCCGACTCATCGCGCCGCCCCTTCTCGATGCTGCCCTCGGCAAGACCGAGCAGCTCCTGGGCGCCCAGAAGATGCACACGGACGGTTTGCGAAGCGAGCGTGCTCAAGGTCCGCTGCAGCAGTTCGGCGCCCAGGGGATCGAGTTCACGCACCGGACGAAGATCGAGATCAACCGGCCGGCGGCGCTCGAGGGCCCGGCGCGCCTGCTCCAGCACACGAACCACCTGCGCGTCGACGCGCACGGGCAAGGCCAGAGTGACGGCGCCGGATGAAGCCGCGGCCGCTTCGATCGGTGCTGCGCGACTTGCATCCCATGAGGGCGGTGAGGTTTCGAAGCGCTCGCTGAAACGCAACGCCAGGGCTTCGAAGGCCTGCTGTTCACCCATGCCCTGCAGCAGATCGAAAAGCATGAGCCAGGCCTGGCGCTGATGCGGGCCCAATGCAGCGTCATCCACGGCCTGCTCAAGCACGACGCGGGCCTCGGCGTATTGGCCATTCCCGTACAGCACCGCCGCTTCTTCGCATGCAGGTGGCAATTGCGATCCGGAAATCTCGATTGCCGAAGCATCCGGACGGCTGACCCCGACCCGCTCCGGCTCTGGCTGGTCCGGTGGCATCGGTCGGGCCGAGTCAGCGAGACGCTCCTGCAGCAAGGAGGCTGCAGGGGGGTCGGGTCGCTCGTCACTTGAAAAGAGATCGATCGGCTGGGAGGACAGGGCTCCCGCCCCGCGGCTCGAAGAGGAAGGCATCACCACCTTGCCTGCAACGCCGGTCTGAAGCGTGAGGGTGCGCGACGAGGCGGTCAGGGTCACGGGCCCGCCCTGGGTCGCCGGGCCATTGCGGATCATCTCGGACTCGATCGCATCGATCTTGGCCGTGAGGCCGCTCGATCGAATCGGGGCAGGATCCCGCGCTCCACGTGCAGCGGTGCTGCCGTCTTTTCGACCGGACTTACGTCCAAAGAAGGAGAAGATCAAGATGTCGAGAGGAGAGGTTTAGCGAATCGGCAGGGATTCAGCATCGCGAATCCGGTAATAGATGCCTTGCGGATCATCCTGCAACACTTCCAGACGCCCCGCAATCAGCAATGCATCGAATCCTGCTTTGACTGGCTTTTTCATGCGGACCTCGATGATGCCTTCCGGTCCGACCGGTACGCAGAAAGCACAGGTTTGTGAGGTGGCAGTGAGCAGGAAATGGGTTTGTCGCTCGCCTGCCTGCAAGGGCATCATGAACCCCACCACCTTGACCGGCGTTCGGTGCAGGCCCGAGACCGCAGCCGGAAACTGCGGAACCACCTTGCGTCCGACAGGCACCGACTTCACCTGACCCAGCAGATCCCAGGGCACGGCCCCCTCCACTTTGGGCAAGGGCGGCGAAACCAGGGGCTGAGGTCCGGCATGACCGCCGAAATCCGGGGGCGGATTACCCCCGAACACCACATCCCGCGAGGCCGTCCCCGGAACGCTGCCCGCCCGGGCAGCTTCCTGTGTCGTGGCGCTGGCGGCCGGCAAGGTGGGCTGAGCCCGTGGCAGGGCGGTCTGAGCAGCGCCGGCCCAAGGCAGACCGGCCAGCAGGGCCAGCAGCGCGAGCCGCGCAGCGGGCGAATCAGTGGCCATGCTTCATGCCGCAATAGCGACCGATCGCGATGCCCTCACAGGCCTTGCGCAGGCGGTCCTGGCAGACCGACTCGCGCTCGCCCGCTTCGAGGCATCGCGCTGCAGTTTCATGGGCAGTGGCGATCGCACGATGGCGTGCGACATCCTGTTGCCGATGGGTGTCCATGGCCGGCGGGGCGCCTGCCGGCCGGCTCGGCTCGGCTCGGGGGGCCTGCACCGATGCCGAGGACGCGGCCGGCCCCGATGGGGAGGAAGTGGCAGGCGAGGCGGCCATGCCCTGCGCGAGAGCCGGAATGGTCTGAAATGACGCCATCGCCACAACAACGGCTGTCAGAAGAGTTGGGGTCAGCAGGGTCATGGCAGGCAATATCGGAGAGAACAGAAAAACCACCGGATCAGGTCCGAGCCAGGGCGTCGGCCAAGGCCAGTCGACACGCTCGCCAGGCCGGAAAAAGTGCCGCGAGCGCGCCCAGCACAGGCGCTCCCAGCAGGACCCACGCCTCGATGCTAGCGAAAAACCAGGGCTGAAGCGGTACCCCCACTCCCGCGACGGTCCATTGACCTGCGAGCCACAGCGCTAGATGAGCGCCCATCACCCCAAGCATGGCCCCGGAACAGGTCAGCAACAGGCTTTCGATCAACAGGAGGCCGACAAGCCCCGCCGGGCGGGCCCCGAGCAGGCGCAGCAGGGCCAGCTCCTGATGCCGCTCCGACAGGGTCTGCAGCAAAGCCACAAAGACCGACAGGCCCGCCATGACCAGGATGAGGCCCGCCAGCAGATGAAGCAGATCGACACCCACGCCCAGCAAACCCATCAATCGTGCCGACTCGAAGGAGGGTGATGCCGCCAGCAGTCGGCCAGCCGAATTGATCGCACGCGGCAGGCTCACGGCAGCCAGGGGCGAGTCGTAGCGAACCAGCATGAGGGTGATCTCCCGCTCGGCCTCCAGCACGGCTCGCTCAGCCGGATCGGTCGGCTCACCCTCGTGCACCAGCCAGACCGACTCCAGCGGCGTGAGGATCAGCCGATCGAGCACACCGCCCGTGGGCGCAAGCACCCCGCTCACGGTATAGATCTGATCGTCGTGAACCGGGCCATCGGCGGTCAGGCCATGCTGGCCAGCAAACCGCGCCCCGGGGGCAAGTCCGGTCAGACGCGCGGCCTCGGCCCCCAGTACGGCCTGCATCGGGGCCGCAAACCTCTGCCCAACCGCAAGCGAGCCGCCGAGCCAGTCCATCAAAGCCGGCTCGGTCCCCACGATCCGAAATCCCCTGAAGCTGTCGCCCAGTGACAGGGGCACCGCCTCGGCCACGCGCGGCAGGGCACGGACCTCCGCAAGCGCCGTCAGCGGAATATTCCCGGGCGGGACATCCAGGTGATAGACCCCGGCCAGCACCAACTGCAGGGGCGAGCCCCGTGCCCCGACCACGAGATCCACGCCCTGTGCATCACGCGTGAGGCGGTCCTCGAGTTGTTCGGTCACCAGGCCCACCAACACCACCGTACCAACCCCCAGGGCCACCAGCGCCAGGCTCAATGCCGTGAGCAGGGGGCGTGCACCCATCCAGGCCAGCACCAGACGCAGGCTGCTCATGCGAGCTGTACCCGCCGCGGGAAAGCGGCCATGACACGCGCATCATGGGAAGTCACCAGAAGGTTGGCCTCATGCCTGGAGGCCTGGCGCTGCAGCAGGGCGATCACCTGTTCGGCCAGGGCATCATCGAGATTGGCCGTGGGCTCGTCGGCCAGCAGAATCAGGGGGCGATTGATCAGAGCGCGGGCCAGGGCTACACGTTGCTGCTGCCCACGAGACAGGGCGGCGGGCTTGCGCGCATGCAGACCCTGAAGACCGAGTTCGTCCAGTTGCGCCCGAGCGCGATCAACATCCGTGGCGACTCCGGCCAGTCGCTGAGCGATGAGCAGATTCTCAAGCACAGTGATCGCACCAAGCAGCAGGGGCTGCTGGGGCACCAACCCGATGTAGCGGGCACGGAAGGCATCGAAGGCGGCAGCGCCGTAGTGCTGCAAGGCCACCAGATCGTGGCCGTGCACGCTCGCTTGCTGGGCGTCAAAGGGGAGCAACCCGGCCAAGGCGGCCAGCAATGTGGTCTTGCCGCTGCCCGAGGGGCCGCAAACGACCGCCTGCTCACCTGGGGAGAGTTCGAGATCCGGAAAACGAAGATCAGTGGCTCGCCCGCGCCGGACAGCCAGCCCGACCCACCGCAAGCCGCAGAGCCTGGGTTCACTCATGCGCGATCCGTTGCCTGATTGCCTCGGATGCGCCCGGGATCAGTCCCCGTAGAGCTTTTGGCGCAACTCGCGCCGCTGCTGCGCTTCAAGCGACAGAGTCGCCGTCGGGCGGGCAAGCAGGCGAGGCAGCCCAATAGCGTCGCCAGTCTCTTCACACCAGCCATACTCGCCGGAGTCGATCCGCGAGAGCGACTGCTGGATCTTCTTGAGCAGCTTGCGTTCGCGATCACGCGTGCGCAACTCCAGTGCATGCTCTTCTTCGATGGTGGCCCGATCGGCGGGATCGGGCACGATCACGGTCTCGCGCAGATGCTCAGTGGTTTCACCGGCATTGGCAAGAATGTCTCGCTCCATCTGCTGCAAACGCCCCCTAAAAAATTGGAGCTGCGCCTCGTTCATGTAGGCGGACTCCGGCATCTTCAGGAGTTCAGGCTCCGTCAGGGGTTTGGTGGTCTTGGTTGCAGCCATTGAAAGTTCCCGCCACGCCCGCAGGCGTTGTCGATCATCGGTGTTTCAGTCGGGTGCCTTCAGGCGAGGCACTGCTTCAATCCCTGGATGAACATGTCCTTCGGCAGCTTGCGGCCGATGAACACCATCTTGCTGGAGGGCTTTTCGCTGGGCTGCCAACGGCGCCCCAGGTCGGCTCCCATCATCATGTGAACGCCCTGAAACACCATCTGGCGGTCTGAGCCTTTCACAAAAAGGACGCCTTTATACCGCAACATGTCCGGACCGTAAACCTGGGTGAGCCCACCCAGGAAATCCTCAAGCTTGACTGAGTCAAAGGGTTTCTCGGAAGTGAACACGAAGGACGAGATGGTGTCGTCGTGTTCGTGCTCGTCGTCCTGTAGGAAATTGGGGTCGATTTCGAGGACGGCGTTGAGGTTGAATCCCCGGATATCAAGAATCTCGTCGATCGGCGCATTGCCAAAGTGCACGGTGCGAATCGGTGCCTTCGGATTGATGCGCATCAGCCGCTGGCGAAGGGCATCCTGCTGCTCCTGACTGACCAGATCCACCTTGGACATCAGCAGCCGATCGGCAAATCCGACCTGCTCCAAGGCTTCCTTGTGCTCATCGAGTTGCGTGTTGGCATGCTGGGCATCCACCACAGTGATCACCGCGTCAAGCAGGTAGTACTCGGCGATCTCGTCATCAATGAAAAAGGTCTGCGCGACCGGGCCGGGGTCGGCCAGGCCGGTGGTTTCGATGATCACGCGTTCGAAGTCGATCTCGCCTGCGTTGCGGCGTTCCCGCAGATCACCCAGGATGCGCACCAGATCGCCGCGCACGGTGCAGCAGATGCACCCGTTGTTCATCTCCACGATCTGCTCGCTGCTCTCCTGCACCAGCAGGTCGTTATCGACCCCTTCTTCACCGAATTCGTTTTCGATCACGGCGATCTTGTGGCCGTGCTGCTCGGTCAGGATCCGCTTGAGAAGCGTGGTCTTGCCACTGCCCAGAAAGCCGGTAAGGATGGTCACAGGGACCAGAGGTTTGGCCATGATGGCACCTGGTAACAAGAACTTCGACGGAAAAGCGCCGGGCGCCCATGCGGTGGCCCGGAGCTGGAAAGGGCATGCAGTTTACATTCGACGAAGCAGCAGGCCCTTGAGGTACTCGCCCTCGGGATGGGTCATCGCCATCGGATGGTCCGTCCCGGCGGACAATCGGTGCAGCAGCTGGGCATCGACCCCAGCATCGAACACCGCGCCGGCCACGATCTTCTGAAAGAGATCGACCGAGACCGCACCTGAACAGGAAAAGGTAAAGAGCAGGCCCTCGGGCGCAAGCAGGCGCAACGCGCGCATGTTGATGTCCTTGTAAGCCCGAGAGGCCCGATCAAGGTGCTGTACCGAGGGCGCAAACTTGGGCGGATCCAGCACGATCAGATCGAACTGGCGACCCTCTGCCGCGAGGGCCTTGAGTGCATCGAACACATTGGCCTGCATCCAGGTCGAGGGCTCGTTGAATCCATTGAGCGGCTCATGGGCGGCGGCCAGCGCGAGCGCATCGGCGCTGCTGTCGATTGACAGCACCTCGGTCGCGCCCGCGTGGCGTGCTGCCAGCGAAAAGCCGCCGGTATAGCAAAAGCAGTTCAGCACCCGCCGACCGGCCGCCTCCAGAGCCACCATCTGGCGGTTGTCCCGCTGATCGATGTAAAAGCCCGTCTTGTGTCCGCCCACCACATCGACGGTGTAATGCACGCCATCCTCGATCACCCGAACCGGCTCAGGCACTTCACCGCGCAGCGCGCCCTCCTGGCTGGGCAGGCCTTCACGCTGTCGGGCCGCGGCATCGGAACGCTCGTAAACCAAGGTGCAGCCCGTAGCCTTGACAAGTGCCTCAACGAGCGCATCACGCCAGAACTCGACGCCGGCGGCCAGAAACTGCACCACGAGTTGATCGGCGTAGCGGTCGGCCACCAGGCCGGGCAGGCGATCGGCCTCCCCAAAAACCAGTCGAATGGCCGTGGTCCGGGCCCGCAGCGCCTCGCGGCGCGCCACCGCTTCATGGACCCGCGCACCCATCCAGCCGGCATCGATGACCTCGGATTCGGCGAAGCTCCAGGCGCGCGCACGAATGCTCGAAGCTGGGCTGTAGGCGGCATGGGCCAGAAACCGGCCCTCGGCACTCACCACCCGCACGGTCTGGCCGCTGGCTGGATTGCCGCGCACCCGATCAATGGCATTGGCATAGATCCAGGGATGACGGCGCAGCAGGGATCGCTCCTTGCCGGGTTTGAGATGCAGGGTGGCCTGATGGGATTCAGCTGGCTTCTTGGTCATGAGACGCCCTTGCGGGCCCGGGGGTGAGCCGCGTCGTACACGGCCGTCAGGCGCTGAAAATCAAGCGCGGTATAGATCTGGGTGGTCGCGATGCTGGCATGCCCGAGCAATTCCTGCACGGCACGGAGATCCCCACTGGATTGCAGGACGTGGCTGGCAAACGAATGCCGCAGCGCATGCGGATGCACGCCGCTGGGCACACCCCGCTCGCGCGCACAGCGGCTGACCAGATGCTGGACCGCCCTGGGCGACAGCCGGTTGCCGCGCCGCGAGATGAAGAGTGCGTGGGCATCACCCGGCTCACGAGCCGCCGCGCGTGCGGGCTCGGCCATGACCCAATCCGCCAGATACTGTTGCCGTACCTGCAGCCAGGCCTGCAAGGCCTCGAGGGCCTTGCGCCCAACCGGCACGGTGCGACGCTTGTTGCCTTTGCCCAGCACCTGGACGTCGGCCTGCGCCAGGTCGAGCCAGCTGCGACTGCTCCAATCCGGCAGCACCGTTTGCAGGCAATCCAGGCTGATGAGTTCGGCCAGGCGCAAGCCGCTTGAGTAGAGGAGCTCGAGCACGGCCTGATCGCGCGCGGCCTCGAAACGGGCCAAGGGATCCGCAAGCGCCTCAGGCGGCGACTCGGCCCCATCCATCAAGGCGGCCGCCTGGTCCGGCGGCAGGGCCTTGGGCAGGCGCCGGGGCCGGCGGGGTGCGCGCACGCCCTTGACCGGATTCACGGCCAGTTCGCCCCGGCTGATGCAGAGCCACTGAAAAAATCCACGCCAAGCGGACAGGCGTCGCGCGATTGAGGCGGGCGACAACCCCTGACGGGCAGCGGCCGCAATCGCCGATCGCACATCAGCCTCGCTCCAGCGCGTCAGTGACGCAGAGCCCAACCGCTCAAGCAGCACATCCAGTTCACGCCGATAGCCCGCCAGCGTGAGCGCCGATACCCGACGCTCGGTCCGCAGGTGTTCGAGCCAGGCCTGCGCCAGCGCTTCCGCCCGCGAGCCCTCGATCGGAGCCTCGAGCGCCGCCGTCTCAGGCATACAGCCTGGACAGCGATGCACTGGCCATCTCGGCAATCTGCTCCAGAAAGCTTGTGCCCAAACCCGCTTCGAAGCGACCTGGATCGGGCGAGCCCAGCACCAGCAGACCAAACGATTCGGGCGCTGCGCCCACGCGCATGGGCAGCAAGGCCAGCGACCCGGTGCGGGTGCCCGCGCCCTCGAGCCATCGGGCTGCCTGAAAATCGACGTTGCGACCGCAATAAGGCTTGCGAATGCTGTCGGTGAGCGTGATGACCTCTGTGTCAACCGTGCTGGCGCAGGGCAGATCCTGATGTTCAGCCGGCAGATTCCAGAGTCGCAAGGCCACCTGGGGAACGGTGAATCCCGCAGCCAGGCCATCGATCACCTGGTTGGGCAATTGGCGAGGATCGCGCAGGCGCAGCAAATCGCGAGTCCAGCGCTGCAGCTTGTCGGCAATCGCGTCGTTCTCGCGACCATGACGCACCAGTTCGGCCAGTTTGAGCTCGAACTGCTTGTTGCGCTCGCGCAGGATGTCAACCTGACGCTCGACGAGTGATACGGCTCGCTGACCATGCGGCGAGGGCACTGCAAGCGAGGCCAGCAGATCAGGATAGGACTCGAAGAACGCCGGATGATCGAGCAGGTACTGGGCGATCTGGTCGGGATGGGTCAAGGGTGTCATGGGCTGGGCTCAGGAAAGTCCGGGGGCCTGGGGCCAGGCCCGCCAGGCGGCGTCAAGGTCGAATTCGCCCTGATAGAGCGTGGCGGCCGGTCCGGTCATGAAAACCGATGCACCCTGCCAGGCAATCGTGAGCAGACCGCCATGCGTCTGGACATCGACGCGGGCATCGAGCAGCCCCCTGCGGATCCCTGCCACCACCGCCGCACAGGCCCCGCTGCCGCAGGCCAGGGTTTCGCCCGCACCGCGTTCATAGACGCGAAGTCGAATCCGGTTGCGCGACATGATCTGCATGAAGCCTGCATTCACGCGCCTCAGGAAGCGACGATGAGACTCAATGAGGGGGCCTTCGACTGACACTGGCGCGGTATCAAGGTCATTGACCCCCTGCACGGCGTGCGGATTGCCCATCGACACCAGGGAAACCCAGCGCTGCCGTTCGTCAGGGAGTTCGACTGGCCAAAGGCTGTCCTGCTCCTCTTCAATCGGCGTGAGCCCCGTGGCATCGAAGGCCACCGCTTCAGGCCCGAAGGCAGGCGGGCCCATGTCGACCGTCACGCGGCCATCGGCTTCCAGACTGGGCACAATGATGCCGGCCTGCGTACGGACGCGGATTGCCTGCTTGTGGGTGAGACCGGTATCCGTCACGAAGCGCGCGAAGCACCGCGCACCGTTGCCGCACTGCTCGACCTCATCGCCATCGGCATTGAAGATGCGGTAGACAAAATCGATGTCGGGTGCATCGGGTGGCTCGACCACGAGGATCTGATCCGCGCCAACGCCGAAATGTCGATCCGCAAGCAAACGCCACTGGGCCGGGCTCAGGGTGAGCGGCTCACGCGTTGCGTCGAGCACCACAAAATCGTTGCCCGCGCCGTGCATCTTGGTAAACCGCAGTTTCATGACGCGATTATCGCTCAGCGGCTCCGCGCATAGGGGTCGGGCTCACCGGGCGGACGGGTCTTGAAGCGGCGATGCGTCCAGAGGTATTGCGCCGGCATCTCGAGAATCTGTGCCTCCACGAAGGCATTCAGGCGGCGTGTGGCCCGTTCGAGGTCCTCTCCCGGAAAGTCTGCCCAGGGCTCCATGAAGCGACCCACATAGCCTTCGGGCGTCATTCGGGTCACCCAGGGCACCACCGTGGCACCACTGACTCCCGCCAGGCGTGCCGCAGCGGTGATGGTGGCCGCCTGCACTCCAAAGAACGGCACGAAGATCGCGTCTCGAGCCCCGAGGTCCATGTCGGGCGAATAATGAAAAGGCACGCCCTGGCGCATGAGGCGAACGGTGACCCGGATACCTTCCTGTCGAGCCAGGGCAATCGAGCCCGGAAACCTGGAACGCCCTGCGATCATGGCGGCATCGAGCACCGGGTTGGTCTGGTGGGCATAGACCGCCATCAGACTGCCCATGAGCGACAGGCGCATTCCCCCGGCATCAATACCCACGAAGTGGGGCGCGAGCAGAATCAGGGGCTTGCCTCGCAGACGCTCGAAGATCTCTGGATTCTCGATCCGTACCAGGCGACGCATCCGCTCGGGCGAGCCATTCCAGAAGATGAAGCGCTCCAGAATGCTGCACATGAACCACTGAAAGTGCTCATGGGCCACCTGACGGCGTTGCGTCTCGGTCCAGGACGGAAAACACAGGGCGAGGTTGACGAGCGCGATGCGTCGACGCGGCGCAGCCAGCCACCAGGCCAGCGTACCCAGCGCCCTGCCGATGGGCCGAAGCACCGACAGAGGCAGCCGGGCAAGCAGCATGAGCAGCCCCACACCAAGGCTCGACAGCGGATAGCGCAGCCAGTGCCGGGCCGACAGGGCGACCGGCGGGCGCTCGATCGGCGCCGATGCGGGATCCGTCATGGCCAAGGGGTCATGCGCCTGGTTGATCGGCAACAGGCCGGGTCACGCCAGGGGGCACCTTGTAGCGGTTGTAACCCCAGAAATACTGCTCGGGCAAACGGCGGATGAGATCCTCCATGGCGCGGTTGATCTGCCCGGGCGAAGGCTCCTCGGTGAAGGGCTCGATGCGGATCGTCCAGCCCTGGCCGCGCGGCAAGCGCTCACCATAAGCCAGCAGCACCGTCGCACCGGTCAGGCCAGCCAGCCGCTGCGGCAGGGTCATGGTGTAGGCGGGCCGCCCAAAGAAGGGCGCCCAGACCCCTTCTCCGTCACTCGGGACCTGGTCGGGCAGGACGCCAATGGCCTCACCGCGACGCAGCGCGCGCACCAGCGCTCGCACGCCCGCCGAACTGGCCGGCGCCAGATGAACCGTGGATCTTCGCCGGCCCGCTTCGATCAGGCTGCGTCCCACGGCTTCACGGGGGGGTTTGTAGAGCACGGTAATCGGCTCTGAAAACGCCATCGAGCGGGCAGCAGCCTCGAAGCTGCCCAGATGGGGGGTCAGCAGGATCACGCCCCGGCCTGCGGCGCGTGCGCGCTCCAGCAATTCAAAGTGCTCGCACCGGATACGGGTCTTGAGCCGCTCATCACCCGAGAACCAGATCCAGAGGGTCTCGCAGGCGGCAGCGCCCGCCTGCGCAGCGCTTGCCGCAGCCAGGGTCTGCACGGGCAGACCGGCCGCCGTCAGGTTGTCTTCGGTCTTGCGTCGAAAACCGGGGCTGGCCCACAGGGCCAGACGCCCGGCGAGCCCGCCCGTCGCCTGCAGCCAAGCCAGCGGCAGGCGCGCAGCCAGACGGGCGAACAGGATTGCAAGGGACGAAGGAATCGAAGCAGGCACAGGGCAGTATCGGAGGGCAGGCACAAGGCCTGTCGGATCGGGCCATGCCTCGTTATAATCGCTCATCCGCCGAGTTAATGGGACAACTTGCAGGGCGGCCTAAAAATTCTGCTAAAGCGTGCCGCTTCTCCAGAAGAGGCATGCAATGCCGAAACACTTTTCATTTCTGGAGCAAGCCGCATGGCCAAGGATTATCTCTTTACCTCCGAGTCCGTCTCCGAGGGCCACCCCGACAAGGTCGCCGACCAGATCTCCGACGCGATCCTCGACGCCATCTTCACGCAGGACAAATACTCCCGCGTGGCCGCCGAAACCCTGGTCAACACCGGTC
>Ga0315901_10008971_pt1 | contig 11560 bp, 10 predicted proteins | sample LakEriMetagenome_10_FD_203761 | JGI IMG/M metagenome (GOLD analysis project Ga0315901, IMG submission 203761) | Freshwater fungal communities from buoy surface, Lake Erie, Ohio, United States - Buoy 2 MA116 | ecosystem: Environmental > Aquatic > Freshwater > Lake | place: USA: Lake Erie, Ohio...
CGCTGGCGTTGAGGTCGAGCAGCGGCCGCTGCACGCCCAGCCCGTTGGGGCCGAGCAGGTGCAGGCCCTCGCGCCGCGCGATGCGCTGCAGTTGCAGCGACTCGTCGGCATCGATGCCGTGGCCCAGCAGCAAGGCGGCGCGGCAGCCGATGCGGCCGGCCATCTCGAGCGCCGCCGGCAGCTCGGCCGCCGGCAGCGCGATCAGCGCCAGGTCGGCGCGCGCCTTGGCGAGCTCGCCGAGCGTGCCCTGGGTGCCGACGTGCAGGTACTGCGTCGGCACTTGCAGATCGCCAGGGGCCGCGGCCAGCGCCTCGCGCAGCACGCGCGCCTCGGCGGTCTGCAGCGCGGGCTCGTCGTCGGGGCCGGCGAAGACGACCAGCGAACGCGGCGAAAAGAGCGGGGTGAGGACGTGGCGGTCCATGGCGCTTCAGGATGACGGGGCGCGTGCCGCGGGCGTGGCGCCCTCGCCGAGGTCCCACCACAGGCCGGCCATCAGGCCCAGCGCCTCGCGTGCCACGGGCGCCAGCAGGTGTTCGTTCGGCGCGTGCTGGTTGCAGGCGGCGTAGCTGTGCGGCAGCCACATGGTGGGCAGGCCCAGGACTTCAGCGAACACCTCGTTGGGCAGGCTGCCGCCCAGGTTGGGCAGGCGCACCGGCGGCTGGCCGGTGCTGCGCTGCACCGAATCGGCGACGAAGTCGACCCAGGGGTCGCGCGGGTCGAGCCGCGTCGCGGCCATCACTTCGGGCTCCGACACCTCGATGTCGCCAAAGCCGTGAGCCGCGAGGTGCTGCTGCACCGCTTTGCGCAGCGTGGCGACTTCGGTGCCGACGACGAAGCGCAGGTGCAGGTGCGCCACCGCCCGCGGCGGGATGGCGTTGACGGGTGCGCGCGGGTTGCCGGTCTCGAGGGCCAGCACCTCGAGCGTGTTCCAGGCGATCGCGCGTTCGGCCGGCGTCAGGCCGGGCTCGCCCCAGTCGGCGTCGACCACCGGGTCGCCTGCGTCGCCGCCGAAGCGCAGGCCGGCGAGCGCCTCGCGCACCGTGTTCGGAATGGGCGGCGGCCGCAGCGCCGGCACGCGGATGACGCCCCGGCCATCGACCAGGCTGGCAATGGCGCTCGCCATCACCGTGCCCGGGTTGCGCAGCAGGCCGCCCCAGTTGCCGCTGTGGTGCGCGCCGTCGCGGCAGTGCAGCGTGAGCGTGAAGTTGGCCACCCCGCGCGAGCCCATGAACAGCGTGGGCCGGTCGCGCGCCACGCGCGGGCCGTCGCTGGCGATGAAGACGTCGGCCTTGAGCGCATCGCGCTCGGCGGCGCAGAAGGCGGCGAGGCCGGGCGAGCCGGTCTCTTCACCCGTCTCGACCAGCAGCGTGAGGTTGAAGCCGAGCCGCCCGCCGCGCGCCTGGAGCACCGCCTCGAGCGCGGCGAGGTTGATGCTGTGCTGGCCCTTGTTGTCGGCGGTGCCGCGGCCGTAGAGGCGCTCGCCGTCCTGCACCAGCGTCCAGGGGCCGGCTCCCTGCGTCCACGAGGCGTCTTGCCCGCGGATGACGTCGCCGTGCGCGTAGCTCAGCACGGTGGGCAGGCCATCGGCTTCGTGCCGGTGCGCCACCAGGAACGGGCCGGCACCGGGGGCGGGCGCGGCGGGGTTGTCGAACAGCCGGCCCTCGAAGCCCAGCGCCTGCAGCGAGGGCAGCAACTCGTCGGCGAGATACGCCTGAAGCGCCGGCGCGGCGCTGGCCTCCTGGCTGCAGCTGGCGATGGCCACGCGGCGCGCCAGCACCTCGGTGAAACGGCCGCTGTCGAACTGCTGCCAGGCGCGGGCGATGGCGCCGTCGCGGCCGGATGGATTGGGATTCATCCCGCGAGTCTAGGAGCCCGGGCGGCCCACCAAGACGCGCCACGTCAAGGCAGGCTGATCTGGGGTGCGAGATCGGCGCGTTCGACACAGTCCCAGGCCCGCACCTGCTGCAGTGCCTGGTTGACGTCAGCACCCGGTGGCAAGCGCAGGTGCACAAATCGCTGCAGTGCCGCCTCGGCCGGCCCAGCAGGGCCACGGCCTGGGGTGGCCCGCAGCGGCGGCATGGCGGGCTCGAGCCGCGCGCCCACCTGCAGCGGGGGCTCGAACACGCGCTTGCGAGCACCCACGAGCACCCCGTCGGCCTGCAGCCGCCAGCCGGGTTTCAGTGCGATCACCAGGTGCGGCGGCAGCGCGGGGGCCAGGCCATGGGACAGCCCGGCAGGGGTCTTCTTCATCGCCACCGCATCCGGGCCCGCATCAGACCTTGCCGACCGCCACGGCCAGGTTCGGCAGGCCGCCGATGCGCTGCGTCACAGGCACGCCGGGCCCTGCGACCTGTGGCGTGCTCCAGCGCATCAGCAGTTTGCGCACCTGCGCTGGGGTCAGTGGCTGGCCATGCCGTTGGCGGGCCACGCCCTGCAGCGCCGCAACAGCGCCGGTCACGATCGGTGACGCGCTGGAGGTGCCCGAAAAGCGATGCGTGTACCAGCGATCCTCGCTGGGGCCGCCTTGGGCGTCGCCATAACCGAGTGTCGTCACGTGGTAGCCCCAAGCCTGGACATCCACGATCTTGCCGTGATTGGAGAACCAGATGCGCGAACGCGGCACGCCGATGTCCCCATAAGCATTGAAGTGGTCGAAGTAGTGTGTGGGCGGGATGCCAGCACCCACGACGATGGCGCCCGAGTGCCTCTGCAGCCCGCTGCCGGTGAACACGGGCAGGTCGAAGTCCTCGTTGCCATTGCCCGCCGCCTCGACCACCGTGATGCCCCGCTCAGTGGCAGCCACGATGGCGGAGAACACGTCGTCCCAGTATTGCATCGCGACGAACTTGCCGTTGGGGCCGGTGGCCTGCAGCTCGATCAGGATCACGTCGCCGGCCTTCAGCCGCGCGGCGGCGCCGTTGATGGCCGCGGCGGTGTTGAACACACCGTTGACCACCGCCGAGTGCGTGGCCGCCTTGGCATCGGGCACGATGCCAACACAGCCCGTGGGGCCGCGCCGGGCCACCAGCTCGCCCAGCACCGCGGTGCCGTGGTTGCGCCAACCGAGGTCATTGATCGGCGTGCCGCCCAAGAGTGCAATGCCGGCGGGCAGGTCTTCGTGGCTGGTGTTCCAGTTGCCTTCGATGTCGCAGATGGTGACACCGCGGCCGCTGGCGCCTGGCGTGGCCCACGCGGTCAGCGCGCCAATGCCATTGGGCGCGCTGCACAGGTAGCCCTGCGATGGTTCGAAGTTGCGGCTGGCCGCGGACGCCCCCGCGGCCGCCTCCGGTGCCGCCGCAGCAGGCACGGGACGCGGCGCCACATAGGCCGACCACACGGCGCCGGACTTCCGCAGCCGGGCCACCAACGCCTTGGCGTCCTTGCCCTGGCGCGGCAGGATCTGCACGACACCGCCCTGCGCAAACGGCGCATCGACTTTGGCGCGCGTGGACGTCACCGCCTGCGCGCGGCGTGCCAACACCTTGTCGGTAAGGCCGAAGTGCGACACCACGCGGTCGAGCTCGAAACCGGCCAGCAGCTCGTTCAGCTTGCGCGCCGGCGCTTCGGCGGCGGCACTCGGTGCGGCGATGCCGCTGGAAGGGGTGAGCACCAGCCCGCTGTCATAGCGCAGCTCGGCCACCACGTAGTCAGGAATGTCCACGGGGCCGATGCCGTGGGGTAGCAAACCGGGCGATACCTTGCGGGAACTCTTGCGCGTGGCCATGTGACAGCTCCTGTCGGGTGAAACGGGAGCGCAGCCTACGCGCGGCCGACGCGGGTGTCGTCCGCCCGTCTGACGACGTCAGGCCGACGTGAAGTTGCCGTGAAACCCCAGCGGCAACCAATAGGGAAGCACGGCCTGGGCGACCGGCCCGTCTTCGATGTGCGCGGCGTCGAGCAGGTTCAACACCGTGGCCTGGCGCCGGGCGTCGAAGGTGGTGCCCAGCAGCCAGGCGTCGAGCTCGCCCCGACCGCCGGGCTTGGGCACGAGCACATGCTCCTCGACGATCTGGTGGGCGCCGTAGTCGTAGCGGCGCACGCGGCCGCTGTCGGTGTCGAGCAGCTGCAGGCCGTGGAACAGCGCGTGCTCACGGCCCGGGCCGTCGATCCAGGCCGCGCCGAACAAGAGATGGCGCGCCGCCAGCCCCACGCGCGCCGGGTGGATGCGCGGGAACTCCACACCCCCATCGCTGCCGGGCAGGCGCTCGAGCCGGGCCTTGCCGGTGGCCATGTTCAAGCGCGCCAGGAAGGCCTCGGAGCGCGAGCTGGCACCCGGCTGGCCCGCCATCAACGACACCGCGCCCTGGTCCAGGAACCCGGCGTCGGGGGCGCCGACGAAGCTGAGCACGATCTCGCCGTCGGCCGCCTCGAAGGCGTTGCCGACGTGGAACACCATCTGCGGCGGCAGCTCGAGGACGCGCTGCTGCGCCACGTCGTCCTTCTGCATCACCAGCACGCGCAACGGCTCGCCCGGCGTCAGTGCAAAGCGGCGGCGGCCGCCCTCGGTGGGCGCCAGGAAGTCCAGCTTCACGGGCGGCAGCGGCACGACGAGGTGACGGGCCGTGACAGCCATGTCGTGCACCATGCCGCCCGGGAAGGGCGAGTCGGCGAGCTGCACGCGGACCAGCGCGCCGGCAGGGTCGATGTGCCAGGCCACGAGCTTGCGGCCGGCGGCACCGATGTTCCAGAGGTGGCCCTGCGCGTCGAGCTTGGGGTGGGCACAAAACGGCACCTGCGCCAGATCGCCGCGCCAGGTGACGGGACCGGTGGTGGCCAGGTCGTCGGCGCGCATCGCGTAGGCCGAGCCGCCCTCCCACAGCGCCAGCACGCGGCCGGCATATTCGAGCGCGTTGGTGTTGGCGGTGTTGAAGCTGTCGGGCCCGCTGGCCGGTGGCTGGCCTGGGAACGAGGTGCCCAGTGTGTCGACGACAAAGCGCCCGGCCGCGCGCTCCTGCGCCAGCTTGGCGGTGCGCACGAGGCGGCCGCGGTGCACGACGCGGCCGTCGCCGATGCGGTACTGCTGCACCATGCCGTCGCCGTCGAACCAGTGGTGGTAACGCTGGCCGGCGCGCTCGAAGAGCGCCGGGCCGTTGCGGTAGAAGCGGCCGCGCAGCCCGGCGGGCCAGCGGCCCGACAGGCGCGCCTCGGCGTCGCAGTCGCCGGTGGCGTCGCTCACGCCGAACAGCGGCGTCAGCAGCGGGTCCTTCGCGGCGGCGGCGGCAAAGTCGGCGGGGCGGGCGGCGGCGGCCGCGTCTCGGGCGGCCAGCAGGCCGGGGGCCGTGGCAGCGGCCAGGGCGGTCTTCAGCAGGGTGCGGCGGGTGTTCATCGTCGGGCCTGCGGCTTCAGGTGGACATCTTGACGACGATGAGCGCGCCGTCGAGCTTCACGCGGCCGGTCTCCCAGCTCGGCCCGAAGGTGCCCGGCGTGCCCGACGAGCCCCAGGGCTCGCTCGGCATGCCGACCAGGTTGGTGCCCATGCGGCCGTCGCTGTCGAGGTCCTGGAACAGCGTCAGCGCGACTTCGCTGCTCGCGCCCAGGCCACAGACCTGGAAGCGCATCGTGGCGCTGTCGCCGGCCTCCAGGCGCAGCTGGCTCAGGGGCTTCTTGCGGTAGGTGTCGGCGCTGGCGAAGGCCGCCACCATCAACAGGCCCTGCTTCGGGCGCACGTTGTGCACCTCGACCTGGGCGCAGCCGTCCTGCGCGGCGGCGGGCGACGGCGCCAGCAGGGCGGCCGAGACCAGAGCGACGGCGGTGGTGGTGAACACGGTGGACAGGGCGGTGGACAGCTTCATGCTCGGGCTCCGGTGGCAGATGGAATGCCCGCATCGTGCGCACGCCCCGGCCGCGCCGCCGCACCGCTGCGACCACCCCGCGGCCGCCTTCGCGAAACGACGGCGGCGCGGCGCGAACGGGACTCAGTCCGCCGCGCGCATCGGCACCCGCGGCGCCACCGCGCACATCAGCTCGTAGCCGATGGTGCCGGCGGCCTGCGCCACCTCGTCGATGGCCAGCACCGCGCCACCCGGCCCGCAGCCCCACAGCGTGACGGCGCTGCCGATGCCGGCATCGGGCAGGCTGCTCAGGTCGACGGCCAGCATGTCCATCGACACGCGGCCCACGGTGCCGGTGCGCTGGCCGTCCACCAGCACCGGCGTGCCGCTGCCGCAGTGGCGCGGGTAGCCGTCGGCGTAGCCGCAGGCGGCGATGCCGATGCGCATGGCGCGCTCGGCGGTGTAGCGGCTGCCGTAGCCCACGGTGTCGCCGGGCTGCAGCTGCTGCGTCGCGATGAGCCGGGTCTGCAGCGTCATCGTCGGCTGCAGGTCCCAGTGGGCGATGTCGTGCTCGGGGAAGTCGGGCGCGCTGCCGTAGCCCAGGATGCCGGCGCGCACCCAGTCGTTGCGCAGCCCGGGTGCGGCGCCGTGGCGCAGCAGCGCGGCGCTGTTGGACAGGCTGCGCTCGCCGGGCAGGTCGCCCGCAGCGTCCTCGAAGGTGGCGAGCTGGTGCGCGATGCCGCGCGGCGCGTCGGCGTCGGAGAAGTGCGTCATCAGGCTCACCTCGTCGACCTGCGGCAGCGCGTTCAAGCGCGCGTAGGCACTGCGGAAAGCCTGCGGCGCGAAACCGAGTCGGTTCATGCCGCTGTTCATCTTCAGGAACACGCGGTGCGGCTCGTGCGTCTTGTGCGCGGCGAGCCAGTCGATCTGCTCGGCGCAGTGCACCACGTGCCAGAGGTTCAAGCGCGAGCACAGCTCCAGGTCGCGCGGCTCGAAGCAGCCTTCGAGCAGCAGCACCGGGCCGCGCCAGCCGCAGGCGCGCACGCGCTCGGCCTCGGCCAGATCGAGCAGGGCAAAGCCGTCGGCGGCCTTCAGGCCCTCGAAGGCGCGTTCGATGCCGTGGCCGTAGGCGTTGGCCTTCACCACTGCCCACACCCGCGCATCGCCGGCATGGCGGCGCGCGGTGCGCAGGTTGTGCGCCAGCGCAGCAGGGTGCACGAGGGCTTCGATGGGGCGTGGCATGGTCGTCGGGCCGTTGCAACCCCCATGCTATAACCCCCCGGCCTCGAAAGGCCTCGCCGCGGTACTGGCCCCGGCGCAATGACGGAGACAACGACCAGAGGCGCCTTTTTTCATGGCGGCGCCCGTGCGGCGCGCGACACGATGAAAAAAGGTTTCTCGACCATCATGTCGGCGCAGTTCTTCAGCTCGCTGGCCGACAACGCCTTGCTGGTGGCCGCCGTCGAACTGCTGAGGATGTCCCAGGCGCCGGCCTGGCAGGTGCCCGCGCTGGCACCGATGTTCGCCTTCTTCTACGTCGTGCTCGCGCCCTTCGTCGGCGCCTTTGCCGACAGCATCCCCAAGGGCCGGGTGATGTTCGTCAGCAACTCCATCAAGGTGGTCGGCTGCCTGCTGATGCTGTTCGGCGCGCACCCGCTGGTGGCCTACGCCGTGGTGGGCCTGGGCGCGGCGGCCTACGGGCCGGCCAAGTACGGCATCCTGACCGAGTTGCTGCCGCCTTCGCTGCTGGTCAAGGGCAACGGCTGGATCGAGGGCCTGACGATCGGCTCCATCGTGCTGGGCATCCTGCTGGGCGGGCAGCTCATCGGCGCGCGCATCTCGCCCTGGCTGCTGGGCCTGGACATGCCCTTCTTCGACACCCACGTCGACACCCCGCCCGAAGCCGCCATCTGCGCCATCGTGCTGCTGTACGTGGTGGCGGCCGGCTTTAACCTGTTCGTGCCCCGCACCGGCGCGCCGCTGATCCCGATGCAGGCGGTGCCGCACTTGGTGCGCGACTTCGCGCGCTGCAACAGCCGCCTGTGGGCCGACAAGCTGGGCCAGATCACGCTGGCCACGACGACGCTGCTGTGGGGCATCTTCGGCAACCTGCGGCTGATCGTCTTCGCCTGGGCGGCCGCCGCCCTGGGCTACGGCACGGCGCAGGCCTCCAACCTGGCCGGCGTGGTGGTGATCGGCTCGGTCATCGGTGCCGTGGTGGCCTCGTTCATCACCAAGCTGGACCGCGCGACCAACGTCATCCCGCTGGCCATTGCGGTGGGCTTCCTGATGATCGGCCTGGTGTTCATCGACAGCCTGGCCAGCGCGGTGCCCTTCCTGGTGGTGATGGGTGCGATCTGCGGCTTCCTGATCGTGCCGATGAACGCGCTGCTGCAGCACCGCGGCCACAACCTGATGGGCGCGGGCCGCTCGATCGCCGTGCAGAACTTCAACGAGCAGGCCTGCATCCTGGGCCTGGGCGCCTTCTACGTGGGCATGACGCGCTTCGGCCTGTCGGCCTTCGGCGCCATCGTCGTGTTCGGGCTCATCGTGGCCATCACGATGGAGCTCATCCGGCGCTGGCACCGCCACAACACGGTGCACCACGCCGATGAGCTCGAGCGGCTGCTAGAGATCGCCCGCACCGACCGGCACCACTAGCCGATGAGCGCCGCACTGCGTTGGCTGCCGGTGGCGGCCCTGATGCTCAACGCCCTTACCTGGGGCGTGAGCTGGTGGCCCTTGCGTCAGCTCGAAGGCGCCGGCCTGCACCCGCTGTGGGCCACGGTGCTGATCTACACGCTGGCGGTGGCGCTGATCGCCGTGCTGCGGCCGGCCGCCATCGCCCACCTGGCCAAGACACCGGTGCTGTGGGTGCTGGTGCTGGCCGCCGGCACCACCAACGCCACCTTCAACTGGGCCGTGACCATCGGCGACGTGGTGCGCGTGGTGCTGCTGTTCTACCTGATGCCGCTGTGGGCGGTGCTGCTGGCGCGGCTGCTGCTGAACGAGCGCCTCACGCCGCTGGCGCTGGCGCGTGTGGCCATGGCGCTGGCGGGTGCCGCCGTGGTGCTGTGGCCAGCCGATGGCGGCTTTCCGGTGCCGCAAGGCCTGCCCGACTGGCTGGGGCTGATCGGCGGCTTCAGCTTTGCGCTCAACAACGTGATGCTGCGCCGCGAGGCCCACCAGCCCGAGGCCGCACGCGCGCTGGCCATGTTCTTTGGCGGCGCCAGCGTGGCCGGCGTGCTGGCCGTGGTGCTGTCGGCCCAGGGCGCGGTGCCGCTGCCACCGGCGCCGGCTTTTGGCTGGATGGCCGGCGCGCTGGCGCTGGCGGTGGTGTTCCTTTGCGGCAACCTGGCGCTGCAGTACGGCGCCTCGAGGCTGCCGGCCAACGTGACGGCGGTGGTGATGCTGACCGAGGTGCTGTTCGCCAGCGTCTCGGCCGTGCTGCTGGGCGCCGGCACGGTGACGCCGACGCTGGCGATCGGCGGCGGCTTGATCCTGGGCGCCGCGCTGCTGTCAGCCCGGCACTGACCCGGCCACCGAGGCCGGGGCGCCCGCCGCACGCGGCTTCAGGCCGTGGCGCAGCAAGAGGCGCTGCAGTTCCACCTCGTCGAGCGGCTTGGCCAGGTAGGCGTCGCAGCCCGCCAGTTGCCCGCGCGCGCGGTGCGACGGTGTGGCGTGCGCCGACACCATCACCACCACCGGCGGCGTGATCTCGCGCCGGTGCTGCCGGCGCAGGTGCTGGGCCAGCGCAAACCCATCGAGCGTGCTCTGCGGGCCCAGCTCGACATCGATGAAGACGAAGTCGTAGGGCTCTTCAGAAGCCAGCAGCTCGATGGCGCGGTTGCTGCTGAGCGCGCGGTCCATCACCAGGCCCCAGCGCTGCAGCCGGGTTTCGAGGAAGCGCAGCGCGACCTCGCTGTCGTCGACCAGCAGCGCGCGCTTCAGCGGCGGGGGCGCGGCGGGGGCGGGCGCGGCGGCCGGGCGCGGCAGCAGCGTGGTCAGCGCCTCTCGCACCGCATCGGCCTGCAGCGGCCGCTCGACCACCGCCACCGAGCCCATCGGCGGCGGCGTGCCCACCCACAGCGTGCGCTTGAGCTTCTCGGCCGCCAGCACCAGCTTGACCGAGGGCGTGTGCTCGGCATCGGCCACCAGCAGCTGGGCGTGGTCGATGTCGTGCACCAGGCTCAGGCCGGGCACGGTGGCGGCGGCAGCGGCCACCACGGCGCGCTCGGCATCGTTGAGGCCGACGAGGGCCAGGCGGATCGGGTCGGGCATGGGGCTCTTTCGCAGCGGCGTGGGCCGCGGATCGTCCGGCCCCGCGGGCGGCGCGTCAACGCCCTCGCGAGCGTGATGTCCCGGCGCGGGCGATACGATTCGCGCCCGCATCCGACGGAGCAGCCATGCCCACCAGCGTCTACGACTTCGAAGCCCTGTCCATCACCGGCGAAGCGGCACAGCTCGCCAGCCAGCGCGGCAAGGTGCTGCTGATCGTCAACACCGCCAGCGCCTGCGGCTTCACGCCGCAGTTCGGCGGGCTCGAGAAGCTGTGGCAGGACTACCGCGACCAGGGCCTCGTGATCGTGGGCTTTCCGAGCAACGAGTTCGGCGCGCAAGACCCCGGCAGCAACGAAGAGATCGCCAGCTACTGCCAGCTGAACTACGGCGTCAGCTTCCCGATGATGGCCAAGACGCAGGTCAACGGCCGCGAGGCGCACCCGCTGTGGCAGTGGCTCAAGGCGCAGGCGCCGGGCGTGCTGGGCACCGAGGGCATCAAGTGGAACTTCACCAAGTTCCTCGTCGGCCGCGACGGCAAGGTGCGCAAGCGCTACGCCCCCAACGACGCGCCCGAGAAGCTACGCGCCGACATCGAAAAGGCCCTGGCCGAAGGAGCGCCCGCATGAGCGTGTTCAGCCACGTCGAGCCGTATGCCGGCGACCCCATCCTGAGCCTGAACGAGGCCTTCCAGAAAGACGCGCGCCAGGACAAGGTCAACCTGTCCATCGGCATCTACTTCGACGACGCCGGGCGCATCCCGGTGCTCGACTGCGTCAAGCAGGCCGAGGCGCAGATGCTGGCCGAAGGTGGCGCCAAGCCCTATCTGCCCATCGAAGGCTCGGCCGCCATGCGCAGCGCCGTGCAGGGGCTGCTGTTCGGCGCCGATCACCCCGCGGTGAAGGCCGGCCGCGTGGCCACGCTGCAGACCGTGGGCTCCAGCGGCGGCCTGAAGGTGGGCGCCGATTTCATCAAGCGCTGGCTGCCCGACAGCGCCCTGTGGGTGAGCGACCCGACCTGGGACAACCACCGCGCCATGTTCGAAGGCGCGGGCGTGCAGGTGAACACCTACCCTTACTACGACGCGGCCACCGGCGGCGTGCGCTTCGGCGCCATGCTCGAGGCGCTGGACCAGCTGCCCGCGCACAGCGTGGTGCTGCTGCACGCCTGCTGCCACAACCCCACGGGCGTGGACCTGTCGAAGGCGCAGTGGGCCGAGTTGATCCCGCTGCTCAAGCGCCGCAGCTTGATCCCCTACCTCGACATCGCCTACCAGGGCTATGGCGACGGCATCGAGGAAGACGCCTTCGCCATCCGCGCGATCGTCGACGCCGGGCTCACAGCCTTCGTGGCCAACTCGTTCAGCAAGAGCATGAGCCTGTACGGCGAGCGCGCCGGCGCCCTGAGCGTGGTCTGCGAATCGGCCGATGAGGCCGCGCTGGTGCTGGGCCAGATGAAGGCCACCGTGCGCCGCAACTACAGCAGCCCGGCCATCCACGCCGCCGGCATCG
>Ga0315901_10008972_pt1 | contig 11559 bp, 11 predicted proteins | sample LakEriMetagenome_10_FD_203761 | JGI IMG/M metagenome (GOLD analysis project Ga0315901, IMG submission 203761) | Freshwater fungal communities from buoy surface, Lake Erie, Ohio, United States - Buoy 2 MA116 | ecosystem: Environmental > Aquatic > Freshwater > Lake | place: USA: Lake Erie, Ohio...
GACGATGTCGTCCGTCGTGCTGACAAACTTGACCTGAAACTTGCCCTGATCGAACTGCGACGGCGCAATCTCCGTCTTGGCCACGGTCATCGTGATCGGCCCGTTGGCCAGCTTGTGAATCGGCATACCAGCTCCTGTGGGGGAAAAGAAAAAGCGGTTGAATCTCCGCGAGACAGAGATACAACCGCTTCAGGAGCTTGTCAACTCCTTTCTTCAACCGCTTCGTGGTCGGGGCTGGAGCTGTTGCAGGACGGCCTGTTGGAAGGCGGGGAGGGCGAAGCCTTTGGGGTCGGTCTTGCGCCCCTGGGGGATGGCGACCGCCGCATGGGTGGTGATCCGGCTGGCCGGAATGCCGAAGTGCTTGCACAGCGTCACACAGACGCGGATCGCTTCGGCGTACTGGGCTGCCGGATACTCTTCCACCCCGTCATTCCGGTTCGCCAAGCAGACGCCAATGCTGAAGTCGTTCACGTCGGCCTGCCCTTCCATCCGGCTGGCCCCACAATGCCAGGCTCGGCGCTCCGGTGGGACGACGAGATACACGGCTCCGTTCCGCCCGATCATGATGTGGTAGCTCACCCGACTCTCCGCCCGCATCACCCAGTCCAGCGAGGAGTCGAGCCGGGAGGCGGCATCGGCGTGTAGCACGATGGCCGACACCGCTCCCGGACGCGCATTGTGGTTGGGAGACGCCCGCCGAATCCAGTGCGACGGGATCTGGAACGGCTGGCTCATGCGCTTACGCCTTCTTCTTGGCGAGGTGGAGGAGGAAGGCCACCGCTGCGCCAACCGCCGCCTTCACGGCGTCCTTGTCCAGCGTGGCCAGACAATCCACGGCGGCATCGGGGTTACACCCAAAGTCTACCCCGGCCCAACTGCCCAGCAGCGTCAGCAGGGACGCGACCACCAGTACGGCGATCCGTTTCGCCGTCGCCGGCAGCGCGTCAATCGTGGCGCTGACCGCTTTGGCGCCCTGCATGACGAGGAACGTCAGCGGGCCGACAATGACAGGCAGCAGGATGGGCATCAGGAACTTGGACACGATCACCTCCGGGTTCAGGGTTTGTGTTCCAGCCGACCTTCAATATGCGCCAGTTGCGTCATCGTGTCGCGCAACAGGCCGTACAACTCCGCCGTGTTGCGCTGCACCTGCTCTTCATGGCGCTTGAACTGCTCTTCCAACTTGTTCACGGTGGTCTTGAGGACGCCATAGCTGATGGCGCCCCCGACCATCGCGGAGAGGACCGGCACGACAAAGGACGCCCCGCTCGGCTGTCCGGTCGTTTGCTGCAGCGCCACAGACCCGATGGCGGCGACAGCCCCAACGGTGAGGGAGGCGGTTTCCGTGGTCATGCTTAAAATCTCCCGGCAGCTTGGCCAGCGACAGCGGTACGGAAAGGAAGGAGCATACTTTGCCGCCCAACCAGTGACTGGGCGAAGGCGTCCATCTGCGGACCAAAGAGCGTCCGTACCGCATCATTCTGCTTCAGCTGATTGATCTCTCGCAAGATCCGCTCAGGCGATTCCCCCTGCCGCGCCAGATCCTGCAACCGGCGCTGCACGTTGGACCCCAGCACCTGGACCGCCTGCGTCCGCTGCTCAGGCGACATTTGCGGCAGGGTCCGCTGGAGGAACGTCTGCTGGGCCGTGCTGGACCCCAGCGCCCGTTCTAGATCGCGCATCGGCAGGGCCTTGGCTTGCGACCGAGCGATGCGGGCCTGTGTCAGTTGCTCTGCCAACTGGGCTGCCTTCTCTTCTACCGCCCGCTGAGCTTCACGGGCTTGGCGAACCGGAGCCCCAGTCGCTTGCTGGGTCTGCGTTAGTCGCAATTGGGCAGCTTGGCGCCGACCCTCCAGTTCCGCCAAAGACTCTTCTCGCCGTGTACGAGCCCGTTCTTGACCCTGCGTTCGCGCTCGTTCACCCAACGCTCGCGCTCGTTCTGCTCGCGTGGTTAACGGAGTAACAGCCGCTTCTGCCTCGGCTCGAAGACGTTGGGCCTTTACTGCTGCTTGCGTTCTAGCAGCGGTTCCAGCGGCTTTGGCTTGCTGCTTGACTTGGCCAAGCGCCAAGGCTTGCAGCTCGTCTACCATCTCGTCGCCGTAAGCCAGCCGGAGCTTCTGCTGCATTTCCTCCGAACCAAACCTCTGCAGCACTTTTCGCGCTTCGCCTTGCGACCGCTGAATCTGCCGATCAATGGCTTCCCGTGCCGCCGTCTGGAAAACCTCTCGCTCTTGATCGGACATCTTGCCGACCCGCTCAACCACTTCGTCCAACTCACGCCGGTTTTGTGTCAATAGACCGCTGACCTTGCCTGGCTTGGCTGCTCCAAGGTTAAGGCCATCTTCTGCTGCCTCCAGCAGTTGAAAAAATGCCCGGTGCTGCCTGCGGGCAGTCTGTGCTGCTTCTCTGGCACCTGCCGGCAACTGATTGAACAGCGCATCCTCAAACTGGTCCACAACCTCTTTGTAGAACATCTTGCTCTGTGCCCTAGCTCCCGTCTCGTTGGGAAGCGGGACACGGCCTTCCCGTGCCATTTGACGAAACTTGTCAAACAGTTCCACGGTCAGTTCTGGCATGGTTTCTTCTGCCGCATTCTCTCCGCTGCCTACCATCCGCCGGATCATGTTGGGCGGGGTGCCCAAGGCTTGCCCTTTCACGCGCAGTTCAGCAGCAGCCTGACGCAACCCAGCCATCATCCCAGGGATGTCCCGCATTTCATCATACAGCCCCCACTGAGCCTCTTCTGCTGGTGACCCGAAACCATACAGGGTCTTGTAGTTCGCGGCAGCGACCTTGTCTTTCTCCTCTTTGATCGCTTTTTGCGTTGCCTTCGTCGTGCCCTTTTGCACCCGAAGACGCTGCAAGAACGTTTGCGCTTGATCTTCGGCCTGTTGAAGAACAGCCTGCTCTGCTTCAGTCGCTGCCTGCACTCCACCACGTTCAGCAGCCCTGGCGGCCTGCCGAGCCTCCCGAAGAATCCGCTCGGCTTCGGTTTCTTCCGCGCCAGCAACCTCCAATAGCCGCTCGCGGCGGCTTTTCCCAATCCGTTCCGTCTCTTCTGCCTGAGCGCCAAACGCTCGCTGCCGTTGACGACCCTCCGCAATACGAGCGCCTTCTTCCGTCTTGACGCGTTCGAGTGCCTCTGTGCGGGCTTGCGTTGCTTGGCCTGTCGCCAAACGAGCGGATTTGACTTGCTGCTGGGCTTGAGCGGCTGCTGCCTCGGCTTGCCGAACAGCTTGCACCGCCGCATCGGTGCCACCGGGCATCATGGCCGTCGTCGGACCCGTAGTGGCTCCAGGCAATGTGGAAGCGGCTTGCCGTTGAATCCGAGTAATGTCGGTCGGTTCGATCTGCCGAGCCGCCCACGAAGCAGCCCCGCCCATAGGGGCCAAATAATCGGCAATCCCTCGACGGGCTTGCGTCACCGGCTCTCCTACCAGTCCAGCGACTGACCGAATGAGTGCTGTCGCCCCTTCTCCAACGATGGGGATTCTGGACGCGCCACGGACCAGCGCACCAGCCGCTGGGAACGCCGCTTCCATCCCAGCCGTCAGCCCAGCGCCAAGCGCAGCGGATTCTGCCGGAGAAAGTTCTTTGTCATCCATCCCTTGGCGACCAGCCGATTCAGCACCGGCTACCAGTCCGCCACCCACAATGCGCTTCCCAGCCGCCAGTGCCTTTTGAAGCACGGGGGCATTGGCAGCGACTCTCGCACCAACCAACGGGGCTTTGGCTAGGGCAGCACCGGTTGTTCCAAGCTGAAGCGCAGTGCCCATACCCGGATACAGTTCTTCTTTCGCCTGCCGCTCTTCCTCGCCAATCTCGCGCATCCGTCGCCGATAGGCTTCTTGAAAAGACTCGCCGGGCTCACGACTAAACGCCGCACCAAGTGCCGCAGCCCCGGCAGGAGCGCCGGGGAATGCGGTAGACAGGACTGTGCCAATGGCCTTAGCCGGTCCCATTGGTTGGCGTACTTCTTCTGCAATAGCTGGCGGCTCTTGACGCGCCGCTGGCTGCGGGGTGGACTCTTGAGCGACTTTTGCTACCGCCCGATCATAGGCCGCCCGCGCCCGTTCCCGGTAGGTTTCCGGGTCGTCCGACGTATCCGCCTCACTCAGCGCCTTCTGGTACAGGCTGGCCAGCTTGGCGTACTGATCTTTTGCAGGAGGCTGCATGGTTACCTCCCCATGTTTTCAAGGTCATCCAACGCTGATCCGCCAGCCGTTCCTGCTGCCTGTCGGTTGGACACGCCCTTCTTGTCCTTGGACTCCAAGAAGTTGATATAGCTTTGCAGCCGCGTCCACTTTTCATCCATCAACCGATAGTTGCCGAACTCGCCAGGACGTACCATCACTGCGTTTAGATATGACTCCTTGTCCGCGTTTGATGCTCCACGTCCTTCCTTCGCCACCGCGTAGGAGTCGGAAATACGCTTCACCGCACTGGCGTAGCGTTGAGCATCTTCACCGGCCAACCAGTTGGTCCAGTCGGACTTTGTCAACTTCAAACTGATAGAGCCGGGAAGGATGGCTGGCTTTTTATAGATGACTTTGCCCTGCTTATCAACTTCCTTCGTTGGCATAAACTCTGCGATGGTCTTCCGTTCTGCATCGTAGAAGTTCTGCACATCAGCCACTGCGTCTTGCTTGGCACCCTTATCCATCTTCAGACGATCTTGCGCCACTTTCAGATTGCCGCGAGCGATGTTTAGGCGCTCTCGGTCTTCTGGCGACATGGGCCGTGTCACAAAGCCTAGATCAATCGGGTCTTTCCCCATCCTGGCCGCATACTCGGCTTGCGCCCGTGGCAGCGGCTTCCCGTCAGGGCCAACGTAAGCGTTCTGTAGGAGCGTAATCGTGCCTTCGCGCTCCTGATCCTTCACTGTCCTTTCCGCTGATGTTTCCCGTGACTTCAGGATGGACTGCACTGCTGCCTGAGGTAGCCGACGAGCAAGACGCGCAATGCTCTGCTCTTCTTGAGAGAGCCCCGCAATCGCCCGATCAAACTCCGCATCCTCTTGTGCTTTTTGGTCAGCAGCCGTCAGTAGCTCAAACTCCATCCCCCCCAGCGTCTCCCGCCGCCTAGTCGGCGTTGGCATAGCGGGGGGCTGGCTGGTCAGCCGAACCGGCGCTGGGGCCGATTCCGCCATCGGCGTCGGCATTGCACCAGCCACACCCAACCGCCCGGTCTGACGGTCCAGCAGTTCCCCCAAGCTGGTCCGAGCCAGTGGCGGCGTTTCCATCCCGAGCGCCTGCCGACGCCCAGGCTCTAGGGCCGCTTGGGTTGCCGGGGTCGCCATCGGCCCGAACTCCTGTGTCTGCGTTCGAGCCAAGGCCCGCTGCAGGACCGTGTCGGTGGAAGGCATCGCCATCGCGGGGGCGGCAGGAGCTGCCGCCCGGACCGGCTCTGTCGGTGGCGCCAACCGGCCACCGGACGCCTGAATCAACTGCAGCCGGAACAAGTCCCGCTGCATGTTGGCCGCCTCCGCTTCTCGCTTCCGTTTGGCTTCCATTTCGCGGTACTGCTGGGCGCCCGTGATCCCACCACTGACGCCCGCCAACGCCGCTTGAAGTGCCGTAAGTACGCCTTGTGCCATATGACTGTCTCCGTGCGAGTTACGGGGTTCCGGGGGTCAGTGTCCGCAGGAGATTCTGCAGCTCGATAAAGAGCTGGTTGCGGGCGATATCCTGCTGCGCCTGCGCCAGTTGCGCTTGCGAGAACTGCGCCTGCTGACGCAGCGCCAAGTCTCTGGCGAACTGCGACTCTTGCGTGGTCTGTGCGCCCAAGGCCAGTTCTTTCTGCTGTCCAAGTTGCTGGGTAAGCATGATGAGTTCGTTGGTCCGACCAGCCATCCCTTCCCGTTCGCGCAACGCCCGCTCCAATGCCGACTCCCCAGCCTGTGCGCCGATTTGCTGTGATTGCAGTGCTTGCCGAAGTTGGCGCTCCAGTGCCGATTCACCAGCCTGTGCCGTAATCTGCTGCGACTGCAACGCCTGTCGGAGCTGCCGCTCAAACGCACTTTCTTGCGCTTGCGCTCCAATCTGTTGAGTTTGCAAAGCCGCCTGCGATGCCAGCTGACGTTCTAGTCGTATTGACTGTGCCGCGTTTTCTGCACTGGCAATGTCCCGCTGCGCCTGAATTCGCGCCTGTTCCACGCCGATCTGCTGGCCGGATCGGGCAAACTCGTTCTGGATCTGCGTCGTCCGCAGGCCCAACTCGGCTTCCCGATACGCTTGATCGTTGGTGATCTGCTGGCCTCGCTGGGTAAACTCCTGCTGAATCTGGGTTGCCCGAAGATCCAGCTCCCGTCCGTTGAGCCCCAACTGCTGCGCTCGGAAGGCCCGGTCGTCCGTGATCTTCTGCTGCTCCAGATTGTTTAACGCCGCGTTCTGACGCTCCTGCGCGGACAACGTCTGGCCAAACTGCGCGGCTTGGTTGCCCACCTTCTGGGCTTCCAGTGCCAGTTCCTGCGCCGTAAACCCGCCTTGCTGGACACGGGCAATTTGCTGCTCGTTGAGCTGAAGCCCGAACTGCGTGGCTTGGTTTGTGATGCGCTGCTGTTCGAGCTGGTTTTGCGCCTGCTGGAGACGTTCCGTCTGAGACAGCTGCTGCCCAAATTGCGCGGCCTGATTGCCAACACGCTGCGCCTCCAGCGCCAGCTCTTGGGTGGAAATCCCATACTGCTGGAGACGGGCGGCTTTCGTCTCGTCCAACTGCAGGCCAAACTGCTGCCCCTGCTGGATAAGCCGCTGCTGCTCCACGCCCAACTGACCGCGCTGCACGTCCAGCCCGCCAAGTCCCAGCTGTTGCTGGAGCGCCTGCTGGATGTCAAACTGGCGCTGCTGCTCCCCGAACTGCCGACCGGCCAGCGTCTGCATCCCGCCCAACTGGCCGGTCAGCCCCGCCCGTTCGATCTCCTGCTGGCCCAAGAGGCGCTGGAGATCCATCGACAGTCCAGCGGCCTGTCCGGTCGCCTGCAGGTCAAAGGCGCGAGCGGCTTGCTGCGCCGCTTCTTCGGCCTGTGCGCCTTGGAACGCCTCCTGCCCCGCCTGCTCAAACTGCTGCTGGCCAAACTGCGCGGCCCGAAGCTGGTTCTCGAAGGTCGCGGCCTGCGCCACGCGGTTCGCCTCAAACTGAGCCAGATCCTGTGACCCGGCCAGTTCAGCCAACCCCTGGCTTGCTGCCAAGAGCTGCGCCCGGTCCTGCGCTTGGGTCTCTGCCGCCTGCTGCAGCAACTGGGCGTCCAGGGTGGCCAAGGCCCGGGCTTGCTGCCCAGCCAGATCGCCCATCCGGCCACCGCCCACCGACGAGGCGGACAGGCCACGACGGGCCAGCTCTTCGTTCAGCGCCTGCTGCTGCCCGCGATACTCCTGCTGCAGGTTGGCGGCTTGGGCGCCCCGGATCTGCTGGAAGGCTTGCGTGTCGAAGCGGGAGGGCGCCTGTCCAAACTGTTCAAGCTGCGACTGCAGCCGCTGGCGCATCTGCTGCGCCTGCTGACTGCCACCGAACTGTCCGAAGGGTTGGGCTTGAGGGGCTTGCGGCGGGGCGGGACGCGCCATGCCCCGCTGCTGCATCTGGGCAAACGTCTGCGCTGGCGCTGGCTGTTGCTGCTGCTGGCGCTGCTGCTGCGCTCGCTGTCCGTACACCTGTTGCTGGCCACCGCCGGTCGTATTGGTGGTGCCCAGCATTTCGTTGTAGCCGGGAAGACTCCCGAACGCGGTATTATAGGTGGCCATGAAATCTCCGGTCAGCCGCGAGGACGGAACTTGTCGTACTCAGTCATCAGCAACTTGCGAATCTCTTCGTCTCGCTTGCGCCGCTCCTCTTCCTGCTTCTTCATCAACTCAAACTGCTCGCGCTCCAGTTTGTTGCGCTGTTGCTGCGTGCGCTGCTCTAACGCTGCCCCGATTACGTTGGCAACAGCAGCAGCGCCACCAGCTATTGCTTGTCCGCTACCACCAGTTAGCAATCTGCGGATTCGATCACCGCCCCTGTTTTCTTGTTCATCGCCATACGTCCGGCGAGCAAACTCCTCTTCATCAGGGTTTGTGTACGAAACGACGCCGGGTGTCCGCGGATTAAACTGTCCGGTTAAAAGAGCTTGAGCCCCTCCAATGCCAGTCATTGGGCGCATCCCGGAGCCGCCCATTGACCTGCCCCACTGGAATCCCGTGGGCGCTGGTTGAAAGTTTCCTACGTTGACCGGACGTGGTCCACTTGTTCTGTTGACGTTTCCGCCAAACAACAGATTCCACCATGCCATCGTCTACTCCTGCGCCTGTGGCGCGAGCTTGGTGTACTTGCCCGTGAACGTGTCAAAGCTCCACTCGGTCGGGTCCATCCCGTCCGACTGGAAGGCGATCTTGGCCAGCTCGTCGCGCTCCGCGACAAACTTCTGCGCGAAGTTGCGGCACAGCACCTGCACGGCGATACAGGCGTCCTTCGTCTCGGGCTCCGTCATTCCGTCTCCTTCGCCTTGCGGGCGACTGCTGAGTTATCCACCAAGTTGGGATAGGGTCGGCCCGCCGCCTTCGCTCGGGCCTTCGCCTGCGCCTTCTGCTTGGGGGAGAGCGTGGTGGGCTTCTCCCCCTCCGGCGCCGGCTTCTTCCAGAACGCCACCTTGCGCTTCTTCACGGGTCGATCACCAGCGGATCAGGCTCCGGGATCACCACCGGGTCCACCGGCTCCGGTGGCGGCGGGGGCGGGGCGGGCGGCTCGGCCACGCTGACATCGGCCACCGGGACGTTCAGCTTCGCCGCGACCGCCGCGCAGAGCTGGTCGTCTGTCCAGTCGGGGGCGAGGTCGGCGGATTGCAGCGAGACGCTGGTGCCGACGTAGGTCGTGCCGATGCTGAGGACGACCGTCTCAATGCTGCACTGGCAGTCGGTCGTGCCCGACGTGTAGTTGATGACGGCGGTCGAGATGGTGACTGGGGTTGCCATGATGTTGTCCTCTTTGGGTTAGTTCGGGATGCGGAGGACTTTAAAGCCCGTCCCGCCAGAATCCGCTGCGCCGACCGTGACGCGTTCCACCGTGTTGTTGTCCACATCGTACAGCAGCAGCGCCGTCTGACCAGCCGTAGACGTATTGTCAATCCGCATCCGTTCGCTGGCGTTTGGCGCAAACACGAACGGCGCGTTGTTCAGCCCGTAGAACCGAACGCCGTTTGCCGTTGAGTCAATCGCGATCTCCAACCCGTTCGATGCGGTGGAGTTTTCCATGCGGAGCGTGGCGATCCCTGCACGGGTGATCTGCACTCCGCTACCAAGCGCAAACGCCGGACTCGTTGCCCCCACGCCGAGATTGCCCGACGCATCCAGCGTCATCGCCTGCGTGAACGTGATCGCGTTGCCTGCGGTGCCGGAGGCTGCTGTTTTGAACCGGAATGCTCCGCCAGACTGCTCAATCAAACTGGCAAAATTGCTGGCGACATATCTGTAATTCGTTCCGTCGTAATAAAAATTGAACCCGTACCCAGCGCCAAACGCATTTGCAGATGTAATTGAGGTATAAGCGCCAACTTGCAACCCAGTGCCACTCAAGCCACCACCCCACGCACTCGGCGTCACCCCGAGGCCGAGGTTGCCGGAGGCGTCGAGGCGAACTCGCTCAAAGTCGTTTGTTGCAAGAACAAGCGCATTGCTTGACTGTGTGCCTACGACAAACGTATTGGCAAATGCCCCGCCTACGGCAGAGCCTCCTGTGCCAACATACCCAATCGCAGAACCAGCAGCGCCCTGCGACCAAAGGGTCACGTTGTATTCGCTTGTAGATGTGCTGCTATTGCGAAAACGTCCATTATACGGGCCAGAAGCAATAACAACATCTAGCGCATGCGCCGGACTCGCCGTCCCCACGCCCACGCGGTTGTTCACCGCGTCCACGTACAGCGTGTTCGTGTCAACGGCGAGGTTGCCGGAGGCGTCGATAGAAGCGCGGAGGCTGCCAGCCGTCTCAATGTTCAGCGCCCGTGCGCTGGTAAACTCCAGCTTGCCAGCTTCCAAGCTGTTCACATACGCACGGAGTTGCGCGGACGTGGTATCCGTTGAACGGAGCCGCAGTTCTGTGGCGCTGCTTGCGCCTTGCACTTCAAGCCGTGCGCCGGGTGACGCCGTGCCAACGCCGACGTTACCGCTAACCGTCGCGAGGTTGGTATTCCCGCTCACCGTCAGGCTGCTCAACGTCCCGACGCTGGTGATGTTTGGCTGGGACGCCGTGGAGAGGGTCGCCGCCACGTTGGCGCTAAAGGTCGTCGCCCCCGTGCTGTCCGCAATCGCAATCGCCTGCGTCCCGTCCTTCGCCTTGATGTTGGTGACTTCCAGATTGGTCAGGTCCAGCGTGGTCGCATTGACCGCCGTGGCCGTGATCGTCCCGGCGCTGAAGTCCCCGTTGCTGTCCCGCAGCACGACCGTGCTGGCGGTGTTGTCCGACCGCTCCACGATGCGGGGCGTGGAGAACTCGACGTAGTAGACGCCGTTGCTGGCGTTGGCCCGCAGCACATACGCCACCGGCTGGTAGTTACCGCTGGTCGGCTTCGTGCTGGTAAACCCGCCGGACCCGTTGGCGTACAGGATCGTCCCGACGCTGTAGGCGGCGGTATTCACATCCTGCACGATGCCCGTGTTGGTCGCGTACCCGAGCGACCCGGAGGTCACGGTCGCCGTGATGACGGCGAAGGCCGTGTCGGCGGCGCTGGTCGTCTTGACGACTTCCGGCAGATCCTGCCCGTTATTCCAGCCGGTGACCTTGACCACGTCTCCCTTGACCAAGTTCTCCCCGGCCAAGACGGTCAGGGCGATGTTCTCGCTGGAGACGGGATGCCAGTGCGTGCCGTCGTCAAACCAGAGCGTGTAGACGCTGGAGTCCTCCGTGATCCACTTGCGACCCGCCGTCCCGGCCACGGGGCGGGAGGCGAGGGTGGAGGACTGGACGTGGATGCCGGGGTCGGCATCGTGGTCGTTGTAGGAGGACCGAACGGTGTTGTCGTTGCCGCGCACCGTGTTCGCGTCAATCGGCGTGGTGCCGTTGACCGGACTGGTGAACGTGGCGACGGAATGTTGTGCGACGGTGGTCGCCATAGACTATCTCCGGCTGAGAGAAAAGGCTTCCAACTGAAACCGACTGAAGACCGGCAACGCCTCGCCTGAGTCGATGATACTGATGTCCACATAGTAGCCCCACCCGCCCAGGGGGATGCGGTAGGACCGGCTGCCGGCCCCACCCCATGTCCCCTGCCCCCAGTAGGTGCCTGCACCACCCCACGTTTCGTCCGTGGAGGGCGGGAGGGAAAAGGAGCCGAAGTTGTCGCCCGTGTTCCACTCGACGCGGCACTGGTCGGAGCCTTTGAGCTGGGCGGTGAGGTAGCCCCACCGGAGCGACTTGGTCAGCGCATCGTCCCCGCAGTAGAGCCGGTGCATCTGGACGGACATGGCATACCGCGTCCCGCCCGTCCCGTCCGCCGCCACGTTGTCCTTATAGACCCCCGGCGCATCACAGAGCGAGACCCAGCCGGAGGCGTCCCCTTTCAGCACGACGGGGAGCCCTTCGTCGTTCAGGGTC
>Ga0315901_10008973_pt1 | contig 11559 bp, 6 predicted proteins | sample LakEriMetagenome_10_FD_203761 | JGI IMG/M metagenome (GOLD analysis project Ga0315901, IMG submission 203761) | Freshwater fungal communities from buoy surface, Lake Erie, Ohio, United States - Buoy 2 MA116 | ecosystem: Environmental > Aquatic > Freshwater > Lake | place: USA: Lake Erie, Ohio...
CGATCGCCGTCGGCAGGCCCTTGGCCTGGACCACGTCGATCCGGCTGCGGCCCTTGCCCTGCATCCGCTCCGCGGCGTCGGCGACCTGGCGCTCGACCCACAGCGTGCCATAGACGCCGGCCCGCGGCGCGTGGATCGTCACCTCGGGCAGGTCGGCGAGCACGACCATCTCCTCGGCCGGTCCCGCCCGGCCGCGACGCACGCGAACCCGCGCGCCGGAGAGCCGCGGCTCGTAGTCGTGCACCTCGACGAACAGCGCCGCGTCCCCGGCCTCGCCGTCGGCCGCGAAGGCCTCCTTGCCGAGCACGTCGTCCACCAGCATGCGGTGCGGCTTGCCGTCGCACACGAGCACCAACTGCCCCTTCTCGCCGTAGCCCAGCGCCGGATCGGGAACGCCCGCGAGAAACGCCTCCGCCTCCGCGGCGGACGACGTCTTCCAAAACACCACCGTCCCCCCGCCCGCCTGCTGGCGGTGGCGGACCTCGGCGGCCCGCAGCGGGTCGGGCTGCCAGGCGAGGTCGACGGGAATCCACATCCGCCCGGAGGGCGCGGCCGCGAACGAGTCGCTGCCCAGCCGCAGCCTCACGCCCGGCGCCAGGGCCGCCGTCGAGTCGGCGTAGAAGTCGAGCACCTCCAGCCGCACGCCGTCGGCGTCGTGGATCACGCCGACGTCCCGCGGGGCCAGGCCCCAGGGAAACCAGCTCCGCGTCGTGCCGTATTCCGACCAGTTGAAGGGGCCGGAGCGGAACGCGATCGGGCCGATCACTTCGCGGCCGCCGCCCGCCCGCGGCTCCACTTCGATGCGGAAGTGGTGGGAGTCCTCGTAGGCCCGGCTGCCCCGCTCCCCTTCCAGCAAGGGAATCTGCGCGTCGATGCCGCCGCGCTGCGACAGCAGGCAGCCGGCCAGCAGGACCAGCAGGCCGACGTGGGTGATCACGAAGCCGGTCTGATGCCGCTTCCAGGGGAAGCGGATCGCCGCCGCGCAGAAGATGCTCACGGCGAGCAGGGCGTTGAGCAGCGTGAACCACCAGGTGTTCCAGACGCCGAACTTCACCGCTTCGGTGCCGAAGCCGCTCTCCACGAACGTGCCCAGGCCGAGCACGACGGCCAGCAGGGCGATGAGAACCACCGCGAACTGCAGCGACGCACAGAACTCGTAGCCGCCGAGCAGGGCCCGGACGGCGGCGGGCTGGTCGGGCGATGCGAGCCGGCGGCGAGCCATGGGCGGGAGCGAGGGCGGCGAGGCCGGCGAATCTCGGGCGGCCAGCCTCCACTCAATGGTAGCAGGCCGCGGCGATCGGGCCGCCGCCGGGCCGGAAAACTACCGCCATCCGAAGGTCTCGGCCATCGCGTTGACCAGCGGGCTGGCCAGCGACGGGCCGTCGGGCGAGCCGATCGTCCGCACGACGTCGTACAGCACGAAGCCGCCGAACAGCAGGAGCAGGGAGCAGCACACGAGGCCCGCGATCTGCAGCGGGCTGAAGGGCGTCTCCAGGGCATACTCGCCGACCTCGCCCCCGAGCAGCACGGAGGCGCTGTCGCTCACCGCCTCGTCGGAGAGCACCGATCCTTCGCCCCCGATGGCCGCGCCGAAGAAGCTGGAGTCGCCGGTCTCCTCGGTGGCGATGACCACCGAGGCGCTCTCGTCGTCGGCCGTGTCGCTGCCGAGCTGGAACTCGTCGCCCCCGAGGAAGGACCCCTCGGCGACGATCGAAGCGGAAGACGCATTGACGATGGCCGAGCCCCCGATGTCGATCCCCGAGAGCTGCACGTCGGCGTCCTCGAGCGACAGCCCGGTGTCGAGGGCGCCTGACAGGGCGGCCCCGGTCCCCGACGGCGACGACAGTCCGGCGATCGAGCCCGGCCCGCCCGCGGCCTTGTCGGGCAGGACGCCGCCGATCGCCAGGTCGCTGCCGATCACCGAGCCGCCGCGGCCGAGCCCGGGCGACGAGGCGCCGATGATCGACTCGAGCGCCAGGTCGTCGTCGTCGAGCCCGCCGGTGACGGATCCGGCGGCCCCGTTGCCGGTCAGGCCCGAGGCCGCCGGCGGGCCGCCTCCGCCGCGGACGATCGTTTGCGAGGCGCCCGGGGCCCGCGGCGGGTCGGGGGCGAAGATCGACTCGGTGCCGTCGAGCAGGTCGCCGATGGCGAGTTCGTCGTCGGGGGCGGCGGCGGGCATGTCGAGGTCGAGCGCCAGGTCGTCCGCCTGCGAGGCGTCGTCACCCATGTCGCGGGCCACACGCTCGACGTCGTCGGCCTTGAACTTGACGGCGGCGCCGTCCCGCATGGGAAAGAGCTTCTTCCTGTCGACGAGGCGATTGACCTCGTCCACGCTGACTCCGAGCTGTCGGGCGGCTTCTTCGAGCGACAGAAATCTTCCGGCCATCATCAGGGCGTCCCTCGGTGCACGGCGGCCCGTCGTCTGGGAATCGTCAGGGGCCGTACCTGCATTCTACGTCCAGACGTCTCGGAACGTGCGACCGGCACCACCGGCACAGCCGCCCCGGGCGGAGGGGTGGCCCGGGGGTCGCCGGTCGCCGGAGCCTGCGGCCGCGAGCCCGTTGCCCCGGTCCGCCAGCAGGCTGTGGAGCAACTCTGCCGCCGCCGGATGCGGCGACTGCAGACCGTCGAAAACCGCGGCTTTTCGACCGGTCTGCGAAGTGGGCAAAGGCCAGGGACGGCTTTGTCCGCGGACACCTAAGGGCGTCCGGGGGCCACATCCAGCATCTTGCGGATGTCGGCCGGCTTGGGAGCCTGGGCGTTGAAGTCGCCCACCATGAGGTCGAAGGTGATGTCGCGGGTGCTCTTGAGCGCCAGCGTGCCCGCGGCGGCATCGACGTGGTACACGGCCGCGTTCTTGAGCTGCGGGTCGATCACGATCAGCAGCCGCCGCTGATCGTCGAGCGGCCCGGCGGAGATCCACAGCCCGCTGCCGGCCTGCGGATCCGCCACGGCCGGCCGCTGGGCCACGGTCTCCCGGCTCGCGGCGCCGATCCATGCGGCCGCCAGGCCGACGAAGGCCAGAAGTCCGAGACCACGCCGGGAGGCGGACCACGAGCAGGGCATGGGGCGGGCTCCGGGAAGGGGCGCGGGATGACGGGGGCAGAGGCTAGGCCGACCACCCCCGCACGGCAAGACTGCCGCGGCCTTGCCCAGCCTGCCTGGCTTCGCGCCGCCGCCTTGCGGAACCGATGTTTCTCCCTGCCGGATGATTGGATTCAATCGGCTGCGCAAGGTGTACCGATAACGACGCTGGATCGCCCCTGGGCCGCGGTGTTCGCGGCGGCGGCGGCCAGCGTTTCCGGAGGTGCACGGTGTCGAAGGTCAACGCCCTGTCCGCGATCCTGCTCCGCTCGCCCCTGCTCTGGGGCGGCGCGCTGGCGTTCTGCTTCTTCGCGTTGATCCACGGCGGCGTGATCACCGACGCCAACGTGGTCCGCTACCTGGCCGGCCACTGGGTCGAGTACGTCGAGACGGCGATGTTCTGCGTGGGGCTCGCGGCCCTGGCGATCAAGGCCGCCGACGTCGCCCGGCAGCGGCGGCGCGTGCAGGGCGACTGCCCGCTGCCCGAGGTGCCCGCCGGCGGCCAGGATCCCGCCGAGGCGGCCGCGCTCGCGGCGGCCCTGCCCGACGGCGAGGAGGGCGGCGACTACCTCGTCCGCCGCCTTCGCGAGGCGCTCGATCTCGTCGTCCGCACCGGATCGGCCGACGGCCTGGAGGACCACGTCAAATACCTGTCCGACCTCGACGCCGCCCGCGCGGCGCAGGGCCACGGCCTGGTGCGGTTCGTGATCTGGGCCATCCCGATCATGGGCTTCCTGGGCACGGTGATCGGCATCACCGTCGCGATCGCGAGCCTGTCGCCCACGCAATTGGAGAACATCTCCGGCGTCGTGGCCGGGCTGGGCACGGCCTTCGACACCACGGCCACCGCCCTGGCGCTGTCGATGGTGCTGATGTTCCTGCAGTTCCTCCTCGACCGGTCCGAGTCGCAGCTGCTGGCCTCCGTGGACGAGCGGGCCTGGGCGGCCCTGGCCGGGCGGTTCCAGTCGCTGTCCGGCGACGAGGGCACGGCCCTGGCGGTCGCCCGTCTCGGCGAGACGCTCGGCCGCGGCTCCGCCCGGCTGCTCGAGGCCCAGGAGCAGGCCTGGCAGACGCTCGAGCGGACGGCCGCCGCGGGCGTCCGGCAGCTGCTCGACGAGGCCGGTGACCGCATCCAGGCGGCGCTCGCCCGGTCGCTCGACCACAGCCTGCAACGCTGGGCCGAGTCGCTCGGCCGCGTTCACGACGAGCACGCCGCCCGCCGCGAGGGCCGCTGGACCGAGGCGGCGGAGGCGCTGGCCGGCGCGGTTCGCGGCCTGGAGCGGCACCAGGACGCGCTCGCCGGCCAGACGGCGCTCCTCGGCGAGGTCGTCGGTGCCACCCGCGACATCGCGTCCCTGGAGCGGACGCTCGACGCCAACCTGGCGACGCTGTCCACGGCCGGCCGTTTCGAGGAGACGCTGGCGACGCTCGCCGCGGCGGTGCAGCTGCTCGCGTCCCGCGGTGCTCCCGAACACCGCACCGTCGATCTGCAGTCGGCCCGCCGCGTCGGAAGGGCCGCATGAGCCGCGCCCGCCCCGGATCCGGGGCCTCGATCTCGCTGTTCCCGTTCCTCGCCGTGCTCCTGTGCACGATGGGGGCCCTGCTCGTCCTCCTCGTGCTCTTCAGCCGCTCGGCCCGCGAGCAGGAGCGGGCCGCGGCCGAGACGGCCCTCCGGCAGCGCGAGGACGACCTGCGGCTGGCCCAGGACGAGCTCGCCTGGCGGCTGCGGCAGCTGCGGGAGATCCGCGAACGAACGCAGGCGGACCTGTCGCGGGCGCGGATGCAGTTGGCCGGCGTCGAGGACGACAACCGCAAGCTGGCCGACGAGCTCGAGCGGCTGGAGCGGATGGCCGCGGCGCTCGCCGCTGACGCCCGGCCGCGGCCGGAGGACGCCGCCGCCCTGGCCGAACTCGAGAGCCGGCTGCAGCGGGCGCGGGAAGCGCTCGACGAGGCCCGGCGGCAGCAGGCCGAGAAGCCGCCGGCCTACGCCGTCGTGCCCTACGAGGGCGCCAACGGCACGCACCGCCGGCCCCTGTACATCGAGTGCTGCATCGACGGCGTGTTCCTCCAGCCCGAGGGCATCCGGCTGGGGCCCGCTGATTTCGAGGGCCCGCCCGGCCCCGGCAACCCGCTCGCCAGCGCGCTGCGGGCCGCCCGCGAGCACATCGCCACCGGGCCGCGCGAGTCGGGCGACCCGGCGGCCCAGCCGTATCCGCTCCTGCTCGTCCGCCCCTCGGGCGTGATGGCCTACTATGCGGCCCGCGAGGCGATCCAGTCGTGGGGCAGCGAGTTCGGCTACCAGTTCGTGGACGAGGATTGGACGCTCGACTATCCGCCCCGCGACCCGGCGCTGGCCGATGCCGAGATGCGGGCCGTGGAGGAATCCCGGCGCCGCATGGCCTGGCTGGGCGAGGTGCGGAAGTCGCGGCCGGCCGCGCCCGTGCAGCACTTCCGGGCCGCCACCACGCGGGGCGGCGTGGTGGCCGAGGGCGGGCCGAGCGTGCTCGGCGACCAGGCCCGATTCGATTGGACGGAGGAGCAGGCGGCGGCGGGCCAACGCGGCCGCGGCTTCGTGGCCGCCGACGCCGCCGCGGGCCAGGAGCGCGGCGGCCTGCCGAGCGGCGCTGCGTCGGGCGGCGACGCGATCCTCGGCCGCGCCGGCGACGGCCGCGGTCTCGGCGGGGGCGGAGAGGCGACGGTCGGCGGGGGCGGCCCCCGGTCCGGCAGCGGCCCGGGCGGGCCCGACGAGGGCGGATCCCCGGCGGCAGGCGGCAGTGGGCGGCAGTCGGGCGATGCCATCCTCGGCGACCGCTATGCGGGGCCCTCCAAGTTCTACGCGACGCACCGCGACGCGGCGGCTGGTTCGAGCGCGGCCGCGGACGGCCCGACGGCGGGCGGCGGGACGACCGCCGCTCAGGCAGGCGGCGGGGCGGCGGCAGGCGGGCGGACGACGGGCGGCGCGGGATCGGCCGCTGGCGGCGCCGCGGACGCAGCGGGATCCGCCGGCGGCCAGCCGGGCGGCGCCGGCAGCATGAGCGGTCCTTCCCTGCCGGGGCTCGCCCAGCAGGGCGGCGCCGCCGGCGGGATGCTCGAGGGCTCGAGCGAGGCCTCCGCCTCGGCGTCGCTGGCCGGCCAGCGGGGCAGCAATTGGGCCAGTCTCGCGACCCGCGACCGGCCGATTCCGCTCCGCCGCCCGATCCGGCTGGAGTGCGCGGCCCAGGAGTTTCGCATCCTCGACGACGGCAGCGGTCGCGTGGAGACCCGGATTCCCATCGCCGGCACGACGGCCGAGGCGATCGATCCGCTCGTGGCCGCCGTGCACGCCAAGGTGGGCCGCTGGGGAATCGCCGGCGACCGCATGTATTGGAAGCCGGAACTCGTCCTTTCGGAAACGTCCGACGGCCGCTCGCGACGCGAGGATCTGGAGCGGCTGCTCGCCGACAGCGGCCTGGAGACGCGGCCCACCGCGGGTCGCGACGCCGTGCGGCCGCTGCCGCCGGTCGAGCGCACGGGATCGCTGCCGTCCAAGCGTTGATCGTCCGCCGAGGATCCACCCATGCCCCGACCCAGGCCTGAAGACATCAGCGGCGCCGGACAGGACTCGTTCCTCGACGTCGTCACGAACATCGTGGGGATCCTCATCATCCTCGTGATGGTGATCGGAGGCCGCGTGCAGAGCATCGTGCTCTCGGCGACCCAGGCCTCGCCCGAGACCGCGGCGCTCGAGGCGTCGGTCGCCGACCTCGAAGAGACCCTGGCCTCGACCGAGAGCGAGATCGACGAGCTCGAGTCCCAGAAGCGGACGGTGGCCACCGCCGCCGCCTTCGCCGCCGACGCCCGGCTGCAGCTGGCCACGGCCGTCTCCGCGGCGAAGGCCGGGCTCGACCGCTGGAAGCAGGCCAGCGACGCCGCGCGGGTGGCCGCCGCCGAGTCCGCCGTGCGCCGCCGCGGGCTGGAGGAGGAGATCCGCGCCTGCACGCTCCAGGCGGAGGGCCTGGCCCATGCGGCCGCCACGACCAAGGAGGTGCTCACCTACCCGACGCCCATCGGCCGCACGGTGAACGGCGAGGAGATCCACTTCCGGCTGGCGGCCGGGCGGATCGCCTACATCCCGCTCGAGGAGCTCTTCGAGCTCGCCAAGGACCGCACCCAGCGGCAGGGCGGGTCGATCGCCCAACTCGCCAACCGCATCGAGACCGTGGGGCCCGAGCAGGGATTCGCGCTCGACTACGTGATCGAGGCCAAGATCGACCAGGCCCGCGGGCAGGTGCTGATCCGGTCCCGCGAATGGGTCGTGCGGCCGCAGCAGCCGGCGCTCGGCGAGACGGGCGACGAGGCGCTGGCCGCCACGTCGCGGTTCCGCCGCGCCCTGTCCGGCGTGAAGCCCGAGACGACCGTCACGCTGTGGTGCTATCCCGACAGTTTCCCCGAGTATCGCCGGCTGCGCGAGGAATTGCACCGGCTCGGGATCCCGTCGGCCGGCCGGCCGATGCCCGAGGGCGCCCCGATCGGCGGCTCGACCGAGGGCAGCAAGAGCGTCGTCCATTGACCGCGGCGCGACGGGACGGGCCGCCCATCGTCGCAGGTTGACGGTGCGGATAGACGCCTGTACACTCGACCGCAGACGCGTGAACGCCGGGTGAGGCGGCCATGAACATGTATCGGGTGTATGAAGAACTGAAGGCCGCGCTCGGCGAGAACGCCGCCAAGGCGCTCACCGAGACGATGGGCGGGATGTTCGAGGAACTGCGGAACGCCGTCACCAAGGACGACTTCCGCCGTCTCGGGGAATCGATCGACGCGAATGTGTCGCGGCTCGACGCGGCGATCACCGGGCTGACCGAGGCCCAGACGCGGACGGAGACGCGGGTCGGGGATTTGGCCGGGGCCCAGGCGCGGACGGAGTTGCGGGTCGAGGAGTTGGCCGGGGCCCAGGCGCGGACGGAGTTGCGGGTCGAGGAGTTGGCCGGGGCCCAGGCGCGGACGGAGTTGCGGGTCGGGGAGTTGGCCGGGGCCCAGGCGCGGACGGAGTTGCGGGTCGAGGAGTTGGCCGGGGCCCAGGCGCGGACGGAGTTGCGGGTCGGGGAGTTGGCCGGGGCCCAGGCGCGGACGGAGTTGCGGGTCGGGGAGTTGGCCGGGGCCCAGGCGCGGACGGAGTTGCGGGTCGGGGAGTTGGCCGAGGGCCAGGCGAAGCTGCTCGAGGCCCAGTCGCGGACGGAGGCCCAGGTCAAGTCGCTGGCGGTGGCTTTGGAGCGGCTCACGATCCGCACCGACGCCGTCGTGGGCAAGACGTTCGAAATCCAGTTCCGAGACCGGCTCACGGCCTACCTCGGGCGGTTCCTCCGCCGGGGCAAGCTCCTCGCCAACGACGAGCTGCTCGACCTCATCGAGCCCCACGTCACCGAGAGCGAAGCGGAGGACTTCCTGCGGGCCGACGCCGTGGCTTCCGGGAGCGTGGACGGCGTGAAGAGTTACGTCGTGGTGAAGGTCTCCTCGACGGGCGACATCGACGACATCCTCCGCGCCGAGCGTCGGGCCGGAGTGCTCAGCAAGGCCGGGCTCACGGCCGTGCCCCTGATCGCCTGCGACGCGATCGCGCCGGAGTCGCTGGCGTTCGCCAAGCTCCGCGGCGTGCGGGTGTGGTGCAACGGCTCGATGGTCACCGCGGCCGCCTGATGCCGTGCCGCCGCGGCGGTCAGCGGGCCTCGGCCTCTTCCCAGGCCGACACGGGCACGCAGCTGCAGAACAGGTTGCGGTCGCCGTGGACGTTGTCCACGCGGCCCACGGGTGGCCAATACTTCGTCCGCCGCAGCGCCGCCATGGGAAAGACCGCGGTCTCGCGGGAGTAGGGGTGCCGCCAGTCCGTGGCCGCGACGACGGCCGCGGTGTGCGGGGCGTTCTTCAGCGGATTGTCGTCCTCCGGCCACTCGCCCGCCTCGATGCGGGCGATCTCGCCACGGATCGCGATCATCGCCGCGACGAAGCGGTCGAGTTCGACGAGCGGCTCGCTCTCCGTCGGCTCCACCATCAGCGTGCCCGGCACGGGGAAGCTCAGGGTCGGCGCGTGGAAGCCGTAGTCGATGAGCCGCTTGGCCACGTCCTCGGCCGTCACGCCGCTGGTCTCCTTCAGCGGCCGCAGGTCGAGGATGCACTCGTGGGCCACGCGGCCGTTCGGGCCGCAATACAGCGTGGGGAAGTGGCCACGGAGGCGAACGCTGACGTAGTTGGCCGCCAGGATCGCGGCCTCGGTGGCGTGCGTGAGCCCCTCGGCGCCCATCATCCGGCAATACATCCAGCTGATCGGCAGCACCGCGGCGTTGCCCAGCGGCGCGGCCGACACCGCGCCCACGACGGCCGGCGGCAGGCCGCCCGTCGCGTGGCCCGGCAGGAAGGGCACGAGGTCCTCGACGACGCACACCGGCCCCACGCCCGGCCCGCCCCCGCCGTGCGGGATGCAGAACGTCTTGTGCAGGTTCAGATGGCTGACGTCGCCGCCGAACCGGCCCGGCGCCGCCAGGCCCACCAGGGCGTTCATGTTCGCCCCGTCCACGTACACCCGTCCGCCGTGCCGGTGGACGATCTCGCACAGTTCCCCGATCGCCGTCTCGAACACGCCGTGCGTGCTGGGGTAGGTGATCATCACGGCGGCCAGGCGGTCGGCGTGCTGGCGGCACTTGGCCTCCAGGTCGGCGAGATCCACGTTGCCCGCCGCGTCGCAGGCCGTCACCACCACCTGCATGCCCACCATCTGGGCGCTGGCCGGATTCGTGCCGTGGGCGCTGGCGGGAATCAGGCACACGTCGCGGTGCCCCTGGCCGCGGGCCCGCTGCCAGGCCTGGATCGCCAGCAGCCCCGCGTACTCCCCCTGGCTGCCGGCGTTGGGCTGGAGGCTGATGCCCGCGTAGCCCGTGGCGGCCGCGAGCCAATCGCGGAGCTGCCGCTCGAGGATCGCGTAGCCCTCGCGCTGGTCGGCCGGCGCGAAGGGATGCACCTGGGCGAACTCCGGCCAGGTGACGGGGATCATCTCGCTGGTGGCGTTGAGCTTCATCGTGCAGCTGCCCAGCGGGATCATGCTCCGGTCGAGGGCCAGGTCCTTGTCGGCGAGCCCGCGGATGTACCGCAGCATCGCCGTCTCGGAATGGTGGGAGTTGAAGACGGGGTGGAGCAGGAAGTCGCTCGTCCGCCGCAGGGCCGGCGGGATGAGCGGTTCGACGCCCCTCTCGAAGGCGGCCACGACGGGCACGGCCTGCCCGGCCGTCGCGAACACGCCCCACAGCCGCGCGAGGTCGTCGCGGGTCGTCGTTTCGTCGAGGGTGACGGCGAGCGTCTCGGCGTCGAGCGGCCGCAGGTTCATGCCGGCCTCCCGTGCCCGGGCCGCGACGGCCGCCGTGCGGTCGCCCGTGTCGAGGGCCAGGGTGTCGAAGGCGTGGGCGGTCCGCACCCGCACGCCCAGCCGCTTCAGGCCCTCCGCCAGGATCGCCGTGTAGGCCGCGACCCGGCCCGCGATCCGCAGCAGGCCGCCGGGGCCGTGGTAGACGGCATACATGCTGGCCACGACCGCGGGCAGCACCTGGGCGGTGCAGATGTTGGAGGTCGCCTTCTCGCGGCGGATGTGCTGCTCGCGGGTCTGGAGGGCGAGCCGGTAGGCCGGACCGCCGTGGGCGTCGATGCTCACGCCCACCAGCCGGCCCGGCAGCGACCGCTTCAATTCGTCGCGGCAGGCGAGGTAGGCGGCGTGGGGACCGCCGCAGCCCATCGGCATGCCGAATCGCTGGGTGCTGCCCACGACGATGTCCGCGCCCCACTCGCCCGGCGGCACGAGCAGCACCAGGGCCAGCGGGTCGGCCGCGACGCACAACAGCGCCTGCCGGGCGTGCACCCGGTCGGCCAGGCCGCGCCAGTCGTCCACGGCGCCGTCGGTCGCCGGATACTGCACCAGCGCGCCGCAGCAGTCGCGGGTCGCGATCAGCTCCGCCACGTCGCCGACCACGACCTCGATGCCCAGCGGCGCGGCCCGCGTGGCCAGCACCTCCAGCGTCTGCGGGTGGCAGCGGCGGTCGGCGAGGAACACCGGGCTCTTCGACCCGGCGGTCCTTCGCGCCAGGGTCATCGCCTCGGCGGCGGCCGTCGCCTCGTCGAGCATCGACGCGTTGGCGATCGGCATCGCCGTCAGGTCGCAGACCATCGTCTGGAAGTTGACGAGGGCCTCCATCCGGCCCTGGCTGATCTCCGCCTGGTAGGGCGTGTAGGCGGTGTACCAGGCGGGATTCTCCAGGATGTTCCGCAGGATCACGCCGGGCGTGTGCGTGCCGTGGTAGCCCTGGCCGATGAAGCTCTTGAGCAGCCGGTTGCGGGCCGCGACGGACCGCAGCTCGGCGAGCGCCGCCGCCTCGGGGATCGCCGCCGGCAGGTCCATGCGGTCGTGCCGGGCGATGGCCGCGGGCACGATCTCGGCGATCAGCGCCGCCCGCGAGG
>Ga0315901_10008975_pt1 | contig 11559 bp, 8 predicted proteins | sample LakEriMetagenome_10_FD_203761 | JGI IMG/M metagenome (GOLD analysis project Ga0315901, IMG submission 203761) | Freshwater fungal communities from buoy surface, Lake Erie, Ohio, United States - Buoy 2 MA116 | ecosystem: Environmental > Aquatic > Freshwater > Lake | place: USA: Lake Erie, Ohio...
TCGAGGACGGGGAGTTCGATCCCTCGATAGACGTACTGGTTGGGGGCGGAGGTGAGGTAGTGCATGGAGTGGATCGTGAGCCCGACCTCTTCGAGCATTTCGCGCCGCAGGGCTTCTTCGGAGGACTCGTTCGGATCGATGAACCCGCCGGGCATCCCGAGTTTTCCTTTGGCGGGATCGTTGGCGCGGCGGACTAGAAGGACCTTTCCGTTTTCATCGGTAACGATCGCGCCGACGGCGGCAACGGGTCCAAAGAAGGAGGTATGACCGCACGCGTGGCAGCGGTAGGGGCGAGAGGGAACGAAGCTGTTTCGTTGGGTTCCGCAGACCGGGCAGTACCGATAAACGGCTTCGAGTTTCATGATCGCATGTTGGCTAAGGCTTGAGTCGCGGGAGGAGTACCCGTTCGACCCACTTGGTGTCGACCGAACCGACAACGAACTCCGGTTGCTTGAGGACCATCTTATGAAAGTTCGCCGTTGTTTTGATGCCGGAGATTCGCATTTCGTCGAGGGCTCGCAACATGGTCTCGATCGCTTCGTCGCGCGTTGGCTGGTGAACGATGAGTTTCGCGATCATCGAATCGTAGTGGGGAGGAACGACGTATCCCGGATGGGCATGCGAATCGACTCGGACGCCGAGTCCGCCTGGGATGTACATCGTGTCGATGCGTCCCGGGCAAGGTTGAAAATTGCGGTCGGGATCTTCCGCGTTGATACGGCATTCGATGGCGGCGCCGCGCGGCTTGATATCTTCTTGGGTGAATGGCAATTTCTCACCGGCAGCGACACGGATCTGGGTCTTGATCAAGTCCACTCCCGAAATCATTTCGCTGACCGGATGCTCGACCTGGATGCGAGCATTGACTTCGATGAAGTAGAAGTTGTCGTTTTGATCGACGATGAACTCGACGGTGGCTGCGTTGTAGTAGTTGGCTTGTCTGACCATACGAACCGCAGCAGCGCACATGGCGGTTCGGGTCGCATCGGGAAGCCGCGGCGAGGGGCTTTCCTCGATCAATTTCTGATGGCGACGTTGCACGGAGCAGTCCCGTTCGTGGAGGTGAACGACTTGGCCGTGCTGGTCGGCGATGACTTGGACTTCGACGTGGCGGGGCCGGTCGATGTAGCGCTCGAGATACACGCCGGGGTTCCCGAACGCGGCTTTGGCCTCGGTCTGGGCTTGGACCACCGCGGATTGCAGGGACGACTCGTCGGTCGCGACCCGCATCCCTTTGCCCCCACCGCCGGCAGTCGCTTTGATCAAAACCGGGAATCCGATTTTCCGCGCTGCGGCGATCGCATCGGCATTGCTTTCGATCAAGCCATCGCTGCCGGGAACGACGGGGACCCCTGCGGCGACCGCCATCTCGCGAGCGGTGTTTTTGTCGCCGAGTTTCTCCATGGCTTCGGGGGAAGGCCCGATGAATTCAAAATTGCATGACCGACAGACTTCATTGAAGTGCGCATTTTCCGCGAGGAAGCCGTATCCCGGATGAATGGCATCGGCTTTGCCAAGCTCCGCTGCAGCGATGACGCGATCGATGCGCAAGTAGCTGTCGATCGACTTGGCGGTTCCGACGCAAATCGCTTGGTCGGCCAACTGCAGATACTGGGCATTCCGATCCGCCTCCGAGAAGATCGCAACGGTTTCGATGCCGAGTTCCTTGCACGCCCGAATGACTCGCAGCGCGATTTCCCCTCGGTTCGCGATCAAGACGCGACTAAACATGGTGCGCCTTAGCCCCGTGTATCGACTTTGAAGAGCGGTTTTCCAAAATCGACCGCCTCTTCGTTTCGGACCAAGACTTGGACAATCTTGCCTCGCAGTTCGGCATTGATCTCATTGAAGACTTTCATGGCTTCGATGATGCATATCACGGTGTCATTCTGGACCGCCGAACCAACTTCGACGAAGTCTTTGGAGTTCGGGTTGGGCTTGGAGTAGAAGGTTCCGACCATAGGCGACTTGATGATCGCGATATGCGGGCCGTCGAGAGGATCGATTCCTGCGGAAGGGGGCAAAGCGTTCGATGCAGCCGGGGCCGGGGTTGCCGCCGGGGCTGGTGCCGCAGAGATTACCGGAGGAGCCAGGTACGCGTGACCATGCCCGGCACCGCAGAGCCGGATCCGCTGATCCTCTTGACGAAGATCGATTTCCCCCAAATCGTGCTCTTTCATCAATTCGATCAGTTTGCGAATGCGATCGATGTCGAACACATCGCCCGATTTTTTATCCGACTCCGCCATGACGCAGCCTTATCCTCGAAAATTCAGAAGGTAAGTTGTACTATTAGGCAAAGTTTATACCCGGACGGACGAGGTTCGCCAAGAACGGCACCGCGAATGATCGCGGGATCTCATGAGGATCGATGGGGCTGGAGCGGGATTCTATCGCGTGTGGCGAGCGGTCCCTATCGGAGCGACCGGGACAGAGGTGGGAAGCGACGCGGTGCCTGGGATGCGTTGACGCAAGGCTTGGGCGGCGACTTCCGGAAGCACGGTATTGATGAAGCAGTCCGAGCTCCATTCGAAGCCTGCGATCTTGCTGAGCCTGGGAATGATCTTCAATCGCCAGTGAAATGCGTCCGGAGACTCTTGATCGAATGGGCTGGTTTGAAGAACGAAGTTGTAGGCGCAATGCGGATGCTCGGTTTCGACGGCCTTGAGAACCGATTGAGCGATCCGAGAAAGGTCTTGGATTTCCTCGGCAGCGCACTCGTCGAAATGGGGGCGATGATGTCTTGGAATCACGGACACCGAGTATGGGAACCGAGATGCGAAGGGACAGAGCGCGACGAAGTGGCTTGACTGGGCAACAATTCGCGAGCCCTCGTGGAGTTCCTGGTCCAGGATCGAACAGACGTAGCAATTTTGATTGGTTTCGCGAAAGGCCAGCAGCCTTTTCTGGATGCGGAGCACATCGCTCGGAACAAAGCTGGTGCAGATCAGTTGGCTATGGGAATGGACAATGGTCGCTCCGGCGTCGGCGCCGTAGTTTTTGAAGACGACGGCGTACTTGATCTCCGGACGAGCTCGCCAGAATGCGAGTCGTTGCTGATATGCCTCAAACACCAACTGGGTGTGTTCGTGGCTCAGGCTGGTGATGCTGGTTACGTGCTGGGGGGATTCGATGATCACTTCGTGGGCGCCGGCGGTCGATTGCCGAACAAACAACGATCCGGTGTCGTGGATGGGATTGTTAGCGGACCCATCTTCGCGAGATGCCGACGGAGAGACCGCGGGAAACTTGTTGGGGACGACGCGAACGAGCCAGTCGGTCGGCGGTTGCGAGCGACCACGTCGACGGGCAGCCCGTGTCGATTCCCAATCGGTACCGGGCAGGGTCAAGGAGGCTTGGGGAGTCTCGCTTTCGGAGCCGCGACAGAAGGGGCAGCGGAGATGGGATTCGGGTTCGATGTGCGAGGTGCGATCGTAGTCGTCGGGACGCGTTGTTCGATTGGGAGCGAAGATCACCCACCGGTCGCTCAACCAATCATGACGCATCTCGTTCATCGTTCACAATCGCCCTTCGATCGCAGCCAATTCGCGGGCTCGCTGATAGGCGGCAAGGTAGCTCTCGGCGCTCTTGGACCACGACCAGTCTTGCGTCATTCCCGCATGCACGAGTTTACTCCATACCTCGGGGCTTCGAGAATAGACATCGATCGCTTTCAAGAGACAATTTTCCAGGGATTCAATGTCGTACTGAGTGAAGGCGAATCCGGTTGCGGTACCGGCCCCAACGGTCTCCTCCGTCGCGTTGCGGACCGTGTCGATCAAGCCGCCGATGGCGTGAACGACGGGAACGGAGCCATAGCGCAGGGAGTAAAGTTGGTTTAAACCGCATGGCTCGTATCGGCTCGGCATGAGGAACAGATCGCAACCCGCTTCGATCTGGTGTGCGAGCGGGTCCGAGAACTCCAATCGGGCAGCGACGCGATCGGGTCGTCGACGCGCGATTTCTTCGAGCGCGCGGGCATACCGAGGTTCCCCGTTCCCGAGAATCACCCATTGGACGTCGTGCTGGTCGATCCATCGTTCCAACATCGGAATCACCAATCCCCATCCTTTCTGGTCGGCCAGTCGCCCGATCAAACCGATCAGCGGAACATCGGAACGCACTGGCAAATGCATCATCTCTTGAAGGTAGCGTTTGCACGCAGGTTTTCCCGATTTCCAGTCGACGACGGAATAACGCTGCGCGATGTGGGGATCGTGCGCGGGGTCCCAGATCGCATAATCCACTCCATTGACGATTCCCACCAATCGATTCGCCTTGGCTCGCAGGACTCCATCCAGTCCGCAACCCTCAGCAGGTTGCTGGATTTCGCATGCATAGGAGGGACTGACCGTCGTGATCAGGTCGGCAAACGATATCCCCGTCTTGAGGAGATTGAGATCGCCAAAGAACTCCATCTGTTGCCAATTGAAGTATCTCCAGTCGAGCCCGGTCAAAGGCATGTCCGCTCCCCAGAAGCGGCCTTGATACGCCAGATTGTGGATGGTCATGAGCGAAGCTGTTTGGCGATACCAAGGAAAATCGCGATAGCCGACACGCTGGTAGGCTGGGATCAATCCGGTCTGCCAATCGTGGCAATGGAGGATATCGACGGGCAGCTGAAGTCGGTGAATCGCCTCCACGACCCCTTTGGCAAAGAACGCAAAACGCTCGCAATTGTCGCGAAAGTCCCCGCCGGCATCTCCGTAAAGGTTGTCGCGATCGAAATAGAGCGGCTGGTCGATCAAGTAAACATCGACGTGGCTGTTGGGCAAGCGGGTTTTCAGCACGTGCGCGGTCATCGACTTGCCGGCCATGTCGACAACGAATGAGATATGCGTGTCGGTCCACGGAGAGGCAATCTGTTTCGCGCTGCGGTAGGCTGGCAGGAACAAGCTGCACGAATGTCCGTTTCGAGACAGTTGAATGGGAAGGGTGCCGCATACATCGGCCAAGCCACCCGTTTTGGCAAACGGGATCGCTTCACTTGCGGCCATCGCAATATGCATGGTGGGAGGGCTCACGTGCAATGGTGTGGATCGCTACTGGTTTCGGGCGACGACGAATAGAGCGTGAGTCGCTGTGTAAGAATGTCAACACCAGAAGAGAAGAAATTTTGCTTTTCCGAAAGAGTTTCGCGACTCGGAAACTTGATCTTGGTAACAAGCAAAAGAGTTCGCTATAATCGCGACCCGAAGCTGAGTCTTGTCCTTTTCCACCAGCGAGAACCAACGAATCGTGCTTTCTATCCGCCCTTCCGTAACAAAACACGCGCTGAGCGTTTTCGGCCGATCAATCCATCCTGAACTTTTCAACAACCATCGCACCCGTTTGATTTCCCGAACCCACTACCGCGCTCGCGTCGACATCACCAGCGATGGGCACGTGATCGCCTTTACCGGCAGCCGCGGTACCACCATGACCGAGGTCGTCGGATCCATCCAGCAATCGCTGCCGCAGCAACGCAAACTGTTCGAAATGAGTTTGCGAGGCAAATACACCGAAGAGATTCAAGGCAAACGAGGCTTGAGATACTCCTCGCAGTTCGAACTGGATCGTGTCGCAGCCGATATGTTTTGGATGTTGCAGACGCAACTTCGCCAATGTCCTTCGCCCGAGGGCATGATCTATTCGTTCGACTCCAGCGGACGCATCCCCTACGGCGCGATCAGCTACGTGCATCTCGAGGAGAAAGAGCGAAAGCTGCTCATCCAAGCCTTCCACACCTTCCCGGACGATCACGCCATCGTGAAATCGACTTCGACGTTCTGGGTCGAGGAGTAAGCGAAAGGGCGACTGGTCATTTCGTCCGATGCCGCAGCAATCCCGGCTGGGCGTCGAGCTCGAGTGTATCGGTATCCCCCACGGAATAACGCTCCCAAGCCAAAGCGCCCATGACGGCGTTGTCAGTGCACAAACTCGGGTCGGCGATATGCAACTCCGTGCCGCGCCGATCACACGCTCGCTGCAATTGCTCCCGAAATCGCCGATTGGCTGCAACGCCTCCACCCACGCACAATCGATTCAACTTCGTGCGCTCGACCGCCAGCATCGACTTGACCACCAAACAATCGATCACCGCTTGCTCGAACGAGGCAGCAACGTCGGCTCGCTGACGATCGGACATGATCGCACTCGTCCAGTCCCGGTTGCCGGCTCCCGCGATATGGTAACGGACCGCCGTCTTCAAACCAGAGAAACTAAAGTCCAAGCGACTCGGATCGTCCAGCAGCGGACGGGGAAACGCAATGGACTCTGGATCCCCTTGAACCGCCAACTTCGACAAATAAGGCCCTCCCGGAAACGGCAGCCCCAACATGACGGCCACTTTATCGAACGCTTCCCCCGCTGCATCGTCGATGGTGCCGCCGAGGTAAACCCAGTCGATGGGCGAGTTGCAGCGATAGAGATTGGTGTGCCCGCCACTGACCACCAAACCGACACACGGAAAAATGCTCTCCGGTTTGCCGATACCGCACGCATAGATGTGCGCCTGGACATGGTTGATCCCGATCAACGGTTTCGACCACGCCAATGCAAGCGCTTTGGCGGCGGAGAGCCCGACCAGCAGCGAACCCGGCAGCCCGGGATGCGTCGCCACGGCGATGGCACAAATGTTCGACGAGTCGACGCAGGCTTGACGCATCGATGTATCGATCACCGGCAAGATTCGCTCCAAGTGGGCGCGAGCCGCAATTTCAGGGACCACTCCCGCAAACCGCTCGTGAAGCGATTCCTGGGTCGCGATGCATTCTCCCAGGACCCGACCGTCGCGCGCGAGAACCGCCGCAGCGGTCTCATCGCACGTCGATTCGATGGCCAATAAATACTGGGATCCCGAAGGATCGGATGAAGATCGCTCGCTCATGTGGTCGGGTGGGGAAGGTCGATCTGCGATCCAACGCGCGACTGGATCAAGTGTCGGATGCGTGCCCACTCCGTCGGAGTTCTCTCGAGCGCTAACGGATAAGCGATCGGCAACGCGTATACCGTCCGCTTGAGCGAAGCATCATCCGCCAACAGGAACGCTTCGAGCCATTCCTCCAGAGCCTCGAAATCGAACAGCAGCACTTCTGCAATTCGGATCGCATCCTGAACGAGAAATTCCCGACCCAGCGGCAACAAGTAATGGAGCAGATTCGACGAGCGATCCAACCGCGTTCGGCGGATGATGTCGATGCTCCGCAATTGACCCGCCCGTCCCATTCCAACAAACTGATCGGCGATCAAGGTCAGGGTTCGAGGGGATCGGCATCGAACCAACGCGATCGATGCTTGATCCGCGACGGAAGCAAGATCGGATTGCGACAAACTGAGCAATTGCGATTCAAACCCTTCGATCGGGTGCCGCGACGCCAACTCGAGCACCGCTCTCGCCAACGGAGTCGGCTCGCTCTCGTCGGCCCACGCGTCAAATCCGCGCTCGATCCATCGCTTGGCTTCGCCCCGCTGCAACAGCACCTCGAGCGCGATCGCGATGTCGCTCGGCTGGCCATCCTCGAAATCGAGACTCAACGAGGAACTGGTCCGTTGATAGGCCGCCACCCGCTCCCGCATCGCACCGATCGGAACCCGAAAGAAGACTTTCGATGTCTGCTTCAACCGCTCCATCGACTCCAGGTGCGATTCATACACCCTCGCATCGCATACCGAGAGGGCCTCGATCAACTTGCCAGCACAGCGGCAAACGCGATCGGTCAGCTTGCGCCCCTGAGACATCGACTCGGCTCGCGCCAAGCACTCGTCGACCATCTCCCTTCGAATCGGCAAGTGCGATACCAACGGAAAATCCGGAAAAGCCTCCTCCGAGCCCCAACGGTCCCATGCGGCAAAAATCGCAGGGAGAATCCCGGGATGGGAAACGTAGGAACTGGTCAGCAATTCCAGGGATGCCGATCGGACCAGACGATCCGGATGGACCAACCAACCAATCAGCTGTTCATCAGTGACTGCCATTTCGATTGCAACAAGGCCTTCCAACGAAAACTCGATGTGCGAGCACCCCAACGCCGCTGAAAAGAATGACCCACACCCTGGCGATGGACAACCGCAAACTGACCACCTCCATCCCTCACCAAAGGTCCCCGGGGACGCCAAACAGAGATTTCTGGATTGTAATCCAGTTGCCGCTCGACATGGTACGCGCTATGCTTCTACTGTTGAGTTGTGTCGGTTCGAGTGCCGAACTGACAGGTGGTCACTTTTTTGGGGGGTCCAGACGTTGTCCGGTTTCATGCTGTATGTGATTTTGGTTGCGCCTGCAATTTTGTTGGCTTTCTATGCTCAATGGCGCGTCAGCGCAGCATACAGCCAAATGAGCCAGGTTCCCGCTCGGATGACGGGTGCCGAGGCGGCCCGGCGGATCCTGGATTCGGCAGGTTTGCACGAGGTCCCGATTGAACCCGTGTCCGGGCATCTGTCGGACCATTACGACCCCTCCTCCAAGGTGGTCCGCTTGAGCCACGATGTCTATAGCGGCCATTCGATGGCCTCTGTTGGCATCGCTGCCCACGAAGTCGGTCACGCGATCCAGGACGCAAGAAACTATTCGCCGCTGGTGATCCGAAACCTGGCCGTTCCAGCCGCAGGCTTTGGCGGTTCTCTGGCTTCGGTGTTGCTCACGGTCGCGTTCGTTATGCTTTTCTCGGGCCTCATGGTTCTGGGCAAGTGGGTACTGCTTCTCGCCATCATCGGGTTCAGCCTGGTTGTTTTCTTCCAGCTGATCAATTTGCCGGTGGAGTTCGACGCCAGTTCGCGAGCCAAAGACGAATTGATCTCGCACGGGATTATCTCGTCGGGGGAACTGCCTTATGTCAGCCGCGTACTCAACGCAGCGGCGTTGACGTATGTCGCGGGCACGCTCAGTTCGGTCATGACCTTGGCCTACTACATGCTCCAATACGCTGGGCTATCGCAGAGCGACAGCTAGGTACCTCGCCGAGCGCAAAGCCCGAGTTCGATGCCCACCATCCTCCAACTCCCTGCGACGAAATTCCATGTTCATCGCCATGAGCCTGAGGCGTTAGCCGATTTTCTGAGCCTGGGGCGCTAGCAGATTTTTGTACGTCGAACGAACTCGGCTAGCGCCTCAGGCTCATTTTTGTCGGCTGTGCCAGACGCTGACGGCGAAGGGGGGGATGGCGGTGGTCACGTTGGTAGCCGCCAATCTTCAGCACCCGTGGCACAAGGCACAGGGGAGGCAAGACACTCTACCCGTTGTACAGCGCCATTCGGTGGGTGGTGCCATTCGTGGGTGGCACACGAATCGGGTACTCTGGGTTTTTCGCATTTTTGGCCCATTGCTTTGGCTTTCCTGCACGGTTTAGAACCAGCCGGCTGAAGCCGGGACACCAGCGCTGGTGCCTAGCCTTTAGGCGATTTTTTTGGGGGACACCGGCGCGCCACGGGCCCAACCCGAAACGCGGGCGCGTCGTAAGAGTCGCGTCATTTCGGTGCGTAGGTTCGAGTTCTTCCAACCCATCGCCGTTTGGCGACAGTTCGGTACTGCGGAGCAGCGACCACGTACTGGCTCTTGTCGCCGAAGATCTCGAACGCCTCGTCGAGGATGGGTCGCAGATCAGGAAAGTTGTAGGTGAAAAAGGTACCTGACACCTTTTCTGCGCTCCGGGTTATCAACAAACGATTCTCGAGGTTACGAAGAACGCAGCCGGGCAAGCAACCAGGCGGATTAGCTGCACTTTCGGTACCGACGCTCACCGCTTATCACTCAAAGCTCAACGCTTACTTTCGCCCACGACGGCCACGGCAGCGATCGGGTTGCTTTACTCGGCTAGCGCCTCAGGCTCATTTTTATCGGCTGTGCCAGGCGCTGCATGGTTGCCTCGAATTGGCGGCAACAACCGTCTTTGCAACACGGACTGCCTTCTTCATCGGCTGACAGTATCCCGGCTTGGATGATCATCCAACCGGGAGGCGAACGGGACCGGGTGCTACCGGGCGGGCGCGGACGTGTAACGCTCGCTCTTGGGGTTCCCGCCGGATTGCAGATAGACCAACAGGTCGATCACTTCATCGGCGGTGAGCGTATCGAGCAATCCGCTGGGCATCATGGAGACCTTGCTGGGCTTGGTGTCGACGATCTCGCTTCGATCCAGATTTACAAAGTTTCCTGGATCGAGCATGTTGGTGGAAACCATCAACATATTTCCGTTGAGGTTGGCAACGCGACCGATGACGGTTTGTTCCTCGGTCTGGAAGATGGTCGCTTCGTACTGATCGCTGATTTCCTTGCTCGGCTCGACGATGGCCGCGAGCATGTCCTTGGGACTGAACCGTTGGCTGGAGGCGGTCAGGTCCGGCCCTTGGATCCCACCCTGGCCACCGAAGCGGTGGCATTTGTAGCACTGGGCGACGGCGAACATCTTCTTGCCTCGCTCGTAGTCAAAGCCGGATTTTTTCGCATTGTACTTGGCGAGCAACTCGTCGACTGTCCACTGCTGGACCAGCGACCGAGGCTCCAACTCCGCCATGGGATCCTTGAGGGCCGGCGGTGGTCCCACCAATTCACCGAGAGCGGATTTCTCTTCATCTGACAGCCAACCGATCGCTACCTGGCGAATGTTCTCGATGAATCCGCCGAAGGAAGCTCCGCCGCGAGCCGATGCGACTTGATAGAACCATTCGAAGTAGGCTTTGCGGGTTTGCTCGGTCCAACCTTGCTGGGCATCGCGCAAGCAGAAGGCGTAGTGGATCTGCTGCTCGGCCGAGCCTGCGGAGTGCATTTCCTTGACACATCGTTCGATAATGTTTGGGGCTTGCAGATAGATCAAGACGCGAGCCAACTCGCGATCGACCAGCGAATCCCCGTCGCTGGTTGGGAAATGGGGATCGAGTTGTGCGATGATCTGTGCCCGCACTGCTGGATCTCCCTCGCCGAGGCGAAGGAAGCTGAGTTGGTACGCGCGGAGCAGTTCGAGTTTCTGGCTAGCGCTGAGTTTGTCCCATTGCAGCCTCAGGAGCGCATGATGAATGTCAGCCTGATCGGCCGGCGTACCGCGGCGGCTCAAAGCGACAGCCAATGTGATCGTTGCTTGAGGCGGCAGGGTCTGGGCGATTGGATCTCGCCATGTAGAGATATTCGGTTGATGTTCCAGGGCAAGACGTGCGGCTGTGCGCAAGGCGCGGTCGCTGCTACCGATGTGACGCATTGCCAAGTCGACATCGAACTTCGCGCCAGGCTGATGCATGGCTTCCAGCGAGCGGCGAATCTCCCTCGCGGCGGTGGCGGCGGGATTGTCTGGACACTTGACGGCTTGCGTCGATTCCTTGCCGACATACCGGATGCGATAGAGGGCCGACTGCACCTTCCGGCCACCGATGGTCATGTACATGGAGCCTTCGCTCGGATGCACGACCATATCGGTGATCGGCATCGGCGAAGCGCTCAAAAACGGTTCAAAGGTAGAACGATAACTGGCGCCGTCCGGTTCCAGGTTCACAGCATAGATGACGCCATAGCTCCAATCGCCGATGAACAAGGCATTTTGGTATTTGGCAGGGAACTTGGTCCCCGTCCCGAAAACGATTCCGGTCGGCGAA
>Ga0315901_10008976_pt1 | contig 11557 bp, 8 predicted proteins | sample LakEriMetagenome_10_FD_203761 | JGI IMG/M metagenome (GOLD analysis project Ga0315901, IMG submission 203761) | Freshwater fungal communities from buoy surface, Lake Erie, Ohio, United States - Buoy 2 MA116 | ecosystem: Environmental > Aquatic > Freshwater > Lake | place: USA: Lake Erie, Ohio...
CGCGCCGGAAGCCTTGGGCCTTCTCCCACACATCGAAATCCTTGAACTCCTTGCCCTGCACGCGGAAGCTGAAGACGCGCTGGCCAGCGCCAGTAATCCCCTGGTAGGTCTCAGCGAAGTACAGCTTGACGAGGTACTTTCCATTGGGGACTTTCTGCGAAAACGCCGTCATGCCCCAGTGTTCACTCAGAAACAGGTCCGGATCCTTGGTGCCGGCGATCGTCGGAGCCGCGGCTCCCGCGTTGTCCGTGGGAGCAGTTTGACCTCGGCGCGGTGGTGAATCTGTGCGTTCGCGTCGGTCCACGGACGGACGTCCCGCCGCGTCTGTCAGACGGCTCTTCCAGATCGTCTCACCGGTTTCCTTGTGGAGGGCGACCACGAGAGCTTCGGGGCCGCCGGGAGTGCAGATGAGTTTGTCACCATCCACCAGTGGCGATTCCCGGTAGCTCCACATCGGGAGGATCCCCCCAAAGTCCTGCGTGAAACTTCGCTGCCACAGAATCTTCCCCCCCTCCACACTCAGGCAGGCCACCCTGCCCCCCATGCCGATGACGTAGAGCCGGTTCCCATCGACAGTCGGTGTGCAGGCGGGCCCCTCCTTGGACTGAGGAACCCTTTGTTCAACCGCTTCCCCCAGAGGGGTCGCCCACACCTCGTGTCCGTCGGCTTCAGAAAGCGCCCAGACAATTTCCTTGCCATTCCGACTGCTCATCCCGAACAGTCGTCCGCCGGCCACGGCGGGCGCACTGTCACCGCCGCCAAGACCGTTGATGCGCCAGGCCAGCGGCAGCCCTTCGGCCGGCCAGTCCTGCAGCAATCCCTTCTCCCGCGAAATGGCATTGCGGTCCTGTCCCTGCCATTGAGGCCAGTCGAACGCTTCGGTCCGGGGGATGAAACTCAGCAGACCGACCAAGCCGAGGAAGAAGCAACGGGCGCGGCAATTCATCGAGCAGTCTCCTGTGTGGTGCGCCCGGCAGTGAGCAGGTGGTGTCGCCGTTTGCTACCCATCTATCAAGCGAACTGCTTCCGACTGTTACAGGTCCGCCGGATTTTTTGCCGAGAAAATGTGCTGCCGGCGTCCTGAGTGACGTTGCGCACGGCGACCTGAGGCCGCAGGTCACTCCTCCGCCCCCTTCCGAGAACCTGTCCCCGGGGGACTTCGCCCTGGCAGACGATTGCGGAACTGGGGGTAGGCAGCGGCCTCCTCGGTTTTCCCTGCCGCACGGAGGGCCTCGCCGAGAGAACCCCGGATCAGGGCACTCCGTGGTCGGACGGCCAGTGCTGCCGAATAGAATCGAACGGCTTCGTCGGGCTGGCCCATTCGCATCAGCGATCGAGCCAAGTCGTGATTGATCCAAAAATCGGCCGGGTGAGCCTGTTGCGCGCGCCTGAGCAAACTGGCTTCTTCTTCCCGTTCCCCCAGCTGACCCAAAGCGTAGGCCAGCCGGGAGATGCTCTCGCGGTGCAGATCCTCCTCGGGAGTCGAGGCGGCCAACTCCAGGAATCTGGCGCGAGCCTGCTCTTGGTCGGTTGCCTCCAAGTCCAGTGCTTCGCGAAGCCGTGAGCGCCACGGATCCGGGTCGGCCGTCGTGGCGATCACCGACACTTGGCGTGCCTGGGAGGCGTCTCGCGGATTTGCCAACCGCCGAACGAAGGCCCACTGGTCGAGAGAATCGACCATTTCGGCTGCGATCGGGGACGCGGCGATTCGAGAGCCGGCCTCACCGGGTGGCATTGTGTTCACATCAATCCCGTAATCCCGAAATGCTGTCGCATACTCACGATCGGCTCTGGGATAGTCCAAGTGCAGGGCGATGTCAGTGTGGATCGCCGCCAATCGTTCCAGGGTGCGGCGATCCCGTGAAAGTGCCTCCGCCTGATCACGCTCGCGGTTGACCATCGCGACAAGATTCACGATCTCGCTTCGCAAATCAGCCCGGATATCGTCCCGGGCGAGGACTCCCTCCGCCCGCTTCGCAGCCTGGGTGGCCTCCACCCAGACGGTCATCTCTCCCTCGGGGGCTGCACGGGCTCGACCGAGCAGCCGGGATGCATCGTACAGGGCAGCCGTGGCTTCCCGGGACGACGCCTCCGCCCGGGTGGCGCGTTCGTGCGACAACCACAGCCCACCACCTCCCGCCAAGCCGGCGAGAGCGAGAATGGACGCGGCGAGTCCTGCCCCCAAGAGGCGACGCTTCCTCTCCTCGACGGCGCGGGATTCGGCCCTGGCACGGGCGAGTTCGGCGGCCCGCAGTCGCTCCTGGACTCCGGCGAGGTGGGTCGACAGCGCCGCGACGACCACGCCAGCGTCGCGAGGCCGATCTCTCGGTGCTGCCGCGAGACAGGATTTAGTGAGCGCGATCAGCTCCAATTCGGCACCGCAACAGTCAAGACGGCCCCAAGTCTCGGCCAAGTCAGCCCGTTGCGCCTTGCCATACACCTCGTTGCCATCCAGCCCCGTGTAGGGGGGCAGTCCAGTGATGATTTCGCACAGGATCGCGCCGAGCCCGAAGACATCCGCCCGTTCGTCCAGGGTATCCAGCAATCCCCGCGCCTGCTCGGGCGCCATGCAACAGGGAGTGCCAACAACCGAACCGGCCCTTGATTCTTGGGCCGAGGATCCGGTGCGTAACGTCCGTACGGGCTCCAGATCGGCTTGGTTCCGTAGAGATCGCTCCTCGTCAGCGACCCCTCCCAGGTCGATCACTTTCGCCAAGCCCCAGTCCATCACCTGCACTTCGCCGAAACCCCCAGCCATCACATTGGACGGCTTGAGATCCCGGTGGATCACGCCACAACTGTGGGCGTAGGCCATCGCCTGACAGAGTTGTTCGAAGATCGCCAGAAATCGTGGTCGGTCCTCAGTCGGATCGGTGCGCGACTCGAGGAGTGCTGCCAGAGTCCGGCCCCGAATCAGTTTCATGGAGATGTACAACCGGTCGTCGGGCAGTCGACCCAATTCATACACCGGGACGATCCCCGGGTGCTGGAGCTGGCCGGCAATCTGCGCCTCCTCGACGAAGCGGCGGATCATTTCCGGGTTGTCGCGATGCTTCTCCAACAGCACCTTGACCGCAACGTCGCGACCCAGGTCGACATCGCGCCCCTTGAGCACAATGCCCATGCCCCCCCGGGCGATCTCGCCATGGAGATGGTAGCGTCCTGTGTCACCTGCGGAGACGGGCATCGCCTCGGAACACGCGAGGACCGGTCGGTCTGCGCCGACCGAGCCATCACGCAGCAGGAGGCGTGGGATGGGGCCAACTGCCGGATCCATGGTCGAGAGGACTCCCGAATGCTCTGGGGAGTTCCAATTTGCGGTGAGTTCGCCACCCAGTCCATCCTGATCGATCCCCTGACCGAGCACCGATCGTGCCAAAAGCCCATTCCGCAGCAGACACCGGGGACAGAGGCCGGCCGGGGAATTGGCCATCCGAATGGTGCCGCATCGGGGACAGAACTGTGCTGAATCCATCAGGCCACTCCGTGGACGGGCCTTGCGGCGCTCTGGTGCGCGGCGTGTTGGCCTCCATCAGTAGTTCAAGCAAAACCTCGCCGGACGTTACCAGCGTCTCAAGGGTTTCCTCTGGGCTCAGGCGTCCAGAGCGGCAAAGAGCTCCCGGATTTCGTCGTCGACGCCGGTGGGGTCGAGCAGTGTGGCCGCAATTTCCTGACGAAGCAAATCCCCATAACGACGCCGGAGCCTGTGGGCGGCAACCCGAGCGGCGCCCGTCGACGTCCCCAGACTCTGGGCGACTGCCTCGTAGGAGGCCAATTCACTGTCTCCTGAGAGCAGGCAGCGCAGCGCGGCGAAGGTCGCACCCTTGCCCGCCTCATCGTACTCCCGTCCGAGCTGGTCGAGAACCCGCCCCAGAAGGGTCAGCGCCCAACTTCTGTCGAAGATCCGTTCTGGGGTCAGCTCGTCGGCCAGTTCGCGGGCGTAGCGTCCCTCGGCATCGACCGAGTCAATCGACAGGACGCTGCGACCCCCCCCGCGTTTCCGCGCCTGCTCCCAATCACGACGGTTGGCGAGGAAGTGGGCACAGACCGTGCGCAGGAACGAGCGAAAGCGTCCCCGAGAGGCATCAGCCTCGGCCAGAAGCCCCTTCTCAAGAGCTCGCGCGAAGAAGTCCTGCGTCAGGTCCCGGGCCTGCTCGGGGTCGTGACCCCGGCGGCGAATGTAGGCGTACAGGGGATACCAATAAGCTCCGCAAAGCTCGGACAGCGATTCTCGGGCAAGCGACGCATTGGGATTCCCGGCTTGGAAGACGAGACTCCAGCGGGTGGTTGGGAAGTGAGCCGCCGAGGGGCCGTGGGAACGATTGTGAGACATGTTGACCTGAACCCCGGGTCTGTCGAGGTCCCGAGTGCATCCTTTCGCGGAATCGACGGTGAGTTGTCCGACTCACGCATTCGACGAGAAGCAATTCCGAACAGCAATCGACTCGCGGTCAGTGACCGGTGAAAGCACATGACCGACCGCGTTCGGAACGGGCCGTCTTGCTCCGGCTACCGATCCCGTGCTGTCGATTGTATCTCGCCGCGACCGACTGTTGGTAAACAAATCGGAGGCGACGATCAGACGCGGACCATCAGGTCGTGCATCAAGCGATGGGTCGGCTGGCTGCGGTCGACAAAGCAGTCAGGACGCCATCAAGTGGCGAGTTTCGACGCCGCGTGCTTCCGGTACCTGTACACTGCCGAACTCGTCGCCAATCGCCAACCGAACGGCACGATCCGCCGCCAGAGGAACCAGTCGTCGTTGGCCAGGGGCGGACAGGCGATCTCGAACACTCGCGACCTCTCGAATGCCATGCGGTGGACCAGACTCCCGGCATGGACGAAGTTCTCCTGGTGGATGCGTTTACCCGGTTGAACTCGGGATTCGACCCGTCCCGTCTGGTCCCCAAACCGTTCCACATCCGCAGACTCAATCCCGACCGCCGGATCGTCCCAGAGCGGCACTCCCGCTTCGAGGTCGTCGGGGGGCAGGATGTCGTCCGCGTCCAGAAAGCAGACCAAACTGGCCCGCGTGGCGGCCCACCCCGCGGCCCGGGCCCGGTGGACGTCCCGCACGTCGACCCGGAGGGACCGGACGCACCCAGATTGATCTGACAGCGGGCCAAACTGGGCGCACACGGCGGGGGTGTCGTCGCTCGAGGCGTCGTCGACCACCAGGATCTCGGCCGGAGGCCGGGTCTGGACCAGCACACTGTGGATCGCTTCGGCGAGGAACCGGCCGTCGTTGTGGCAGACGACGATCACCGCCACGTCCGTGGGGGCCCCAACGACTCCCGGATCGCCGAGGGCTACGCTCGGACACCCCTCGCAGCAACCCGGGACATCGCGCAGCACACGGCGCTCCCCGTCGGCAGCCCGCTTGACCACGCGAAACTGGATTGGCAACGCGTTCACGCACCCCGTTCGGGGTGCTGCGCCTGGTCCGGGCGAGCGACGGGGGGTGTCGCTTCGCTCAACCCCCGGCTACCTTCTGTGATCCCTCCGGGATCGACCCGTTGTCATTTCCCGTGGTCATTCCAGGCAATGTGGGGCGAGAACCCGTACGCCACAAAAAGAGAGTAGAGAGTTGAAAGTAGACCGAGGAGAGGGATTGAAAGGGGGGGGTGTCCAACTCTTTCTGCTCGACTCTCTCCTTTCTCCCCTCTCCTCTCTGTTCGCTTCGCGAACTGGGGCTGCTGGGACTTGAACCCAGAACCAACGGATTATGAGTCCGCTGCTCTAACCGGTTGAGCTACAGCCCCCTGGCGGACACCGGTTCCGCCATGTGGAACAACAGACACCGCGACCGCCCGTGTGGTTCCTCACCCGGCGTGGTCGGCCATCTCTGTCCCACAAACCTAGCCTACGGCATCCCCCCGTGGACGGGCAAGCAGGCCGGGCGGGGTGTTCGTGGGCAAGGGAAATGTCACACCGCGTCCCCAATAGAAATGTCACAGTTCGCCAAGACGGACCCGTCGGGCGGGCGGTGGTTTGTGACGGGGGGCGGGTTCGCCCTGTGCACACCCCAGGGGGCCGGTCCCTCCTGGCAGGCCCGGTCGGTGACGTGGCCGGGGTCATTTCCGCTGGTACATCAGCGAGACGTTGGTCGTGTAGTCGGAGGGGACCTTTCCCGGGTTCGGCTCGCTGATGTACTGGTACAGAAATCCCACCCGCAGGCTCCACCGCTCCCGTTCATCAAACGCATAGAACAGCGACGTGTTGTTCTGGGCGCGGGCCACCTCCAGCGAGGACAGGCTCGGGAAGAGAGTCGTCTTCTGTTCCCACTTGAGCCGTTTCCAGATCGGCAGCCGCATTTCGAGTTCGCCAAATGCGTCCGGGGTCACCCGGCTGTCGGACGGGTCGTGGTAGACCTCCAGCGTCACGCCAGGGCCGACCCGTGTGATGATCCGCCGGGTGTCGTCGAACAGGAACCGGTAGCCGAGACCGGCCGAGAAGGTTCCCCGGTAATCCAGGTTCTGCAGCGCATCGTACTGGTCCATCACCTTGGTGAAGGTCAGCCACTTCGCCCCGTGGTAATAGTCGGTGGTCGAGTTCGCAAACCAGCGGTTGGCGACAATCTTGTCGTTCGACTCGCCAAACTGCCCCCCCAGGTTGATCTGCGTCGCCCGCCACTTCGTCTTGTTCTCGAAGTCGGCCAGCAGGTCGACGAAGTTCTGGTTGCTGTTCCCCGCCAGCGAACGCCCCCCCAGGCTCACCCGCGACGCCCATTCGTCAAACAGCCCGGTGAAGCGCCGATACAGACGTTCGCGCCAGTTCCGGGGGACGGCATCGGCGCTTGGGTCATCGTCGCTGTAGGCCAGGTCGGCGGTCAGGTAGTCTTCCGGAAGTGCGGCCCGGTCCGGGACCGCATCGATCGGCAACAGCGGATCGTCGTACGCCGGTTCCCACGGCCGGGGCAACTGGTGCAGGTACAGCGGCGAGGGAGCATCGAGCGGGGGGAGAAAGTCGGTGACATCGGCACCCGCCGGATCGATCTGCTCGAGGGAGAGCTCCAGTTCGTCATCGACGTCGGCCTGCTGCAGGCCCGGGGTCAACGGCCCCTCGATCCAGGGAGCAAACAGGCTTTCGGTCCCCGGGGAGTCCAGGGGCCGGGCGCGGGCACAGACCGGCCACAAGGCCAGCCACGCCACAGCGATCATCCACACCCGGCACATCACACAGTACTCACGTCGAGAACCCAGGAAGCGGCGGGATCCTACGCCTCCCCCCCTCGCTCAACAAGACCTCTTCCGCCGACAGCGTCATGCTGGGCAGTCTCGGCCAACCGGGAGACCCGGGGTGTGGCAGTCCACGCCCCCTGGCGAACTTGCGTCCTCTCCCCGAAAGAAGTCTGATGCTTCAAAGGTCGTCCCCTCCTCTTGCCCATTTCCCCCCGCTTTCCATGCCTGCCTCGGTCGAACACGCATCGCACACTCGCACGGTCGGTCTGATCGGAATCGGACTGATGGGGACGGTGCTGGCCCGCCGGCTGCTGGAGGCCGGGTTTGCCGTGTGGGGCTGGGACCTCGACCCCACCCGTCGGGACGAACTGCGATCGCTGGGTGGCACGGTTCCCACAGGCCCCGGCGAGCTCGCCCGTCGCGGTGGCCGGTTGCTGCTGAGTCTGCCCCATCACGAGGTGGTGGCCGAGGTGCTGGGCGCACTGCGACATGATCTTTCCCCCGGCTGCCTCCTCATCGACACCTCGACGGGCGATCCCACGGCTGCCGAGAAACAGGCGGCCGACCTGGAGAGTCGGGGGATCCACTACCTCGACGCCACGATCTCGGGGAGCAGCCAGGTGCTGGCCGCCGGCGACGCGGTGTTCCTGGTCGGCGGGCGGGCCGACGACTTCCACGCATGTGCCGACCTGTGGCAAGTGCTCGCGGGAAAAGTCTTTCACACCGGTCCAGCGGGGAGCGGGGCCCGGCAGAAGCTGGTTTCGAACCTCGTGCTGGGACTGAATCGGGCCGCGTTGGCAGAAGGGCTGGTCTTTGCCCAGTCGCTGGGACTCGACCCCGAACAAACCCTGACCCTGCTGCGGGAAAGCATCGCCTATTCGAGGATCATGGATACAAAGGGGCCGAAGATGCTGAGCCGCGATTACACCCCTCAGGCCCGGCTGTCGCAGCACCTCAAAGATGTGCGGCTGATGCTGGCCTCGGCTGAGGGGTCGGGCCTGGCGTTGCCGTTGACCGAGACCCACCGGCAGATCCTCGAACGGGCCGAGGAACTCGGCTGGGGGGATGCCGACAACAGTGCCCTCATTGAGGCGCTGCATCCCGAACCGGGCGCGGGGGTCCGCCCGCCACAGTCACCGGCAGGAAAGATCACACGACCATGACAGCACCCACGGTTGCCCGTTCGCACATCGAGACTGAAGCGTATGAGCCGTTCGAGGTGAATGGCACTCCCTGCGGAGAACTGCATGCGCTGCGGACGACATCATCGGGTACGGGAGCGCTGTTCGCGGGATTGTGGCGGCACCCGGCGGGCCAACTCGACTATGTCTTTCCTGCCGACGAGACGTTCCACATGCTGGAAGGCCGGGTGCGGATTGAACTGCGGGATGGTCCAACTGTGGAGTTGGTTCCCGGCGACATCGTCTCATTCGCGAAGGGAGATGTCTCGACCTGGACGATTCTCGAACCGATGAAGAAGTTCTTCGTGATTTCGGGATAAGACGTGAGGACCTGGTCTGCGCACCGGCAGTGACCCGATGATCGTCTCAATGGCTGGCAGTTCCCCGGCGGGCGGCGAGGGCTTCGGGGTCAGCCTCGGTGTGGGCCAGCCACTGGGGAAGCAGGCCCCCGACGATCATGCCAACGATGCCGGCGACCAGTCCGTAGAGCTGCGGAGGGATGCACTTCCAGAACTCGGCACTTTCTTCGTCGTAGAACGTCTCGGCATACAGCCAGACGGACACCGAGCAGAGAATCGACAGCAGGGCGGCCTGGGTGGTGGCCCGTTTCCAGTAAATTCCGAAGACCAGGGGTGTGAAGGCGACCACGAGGCTGACCTTGTAGCCGCTCTCGACCATCTCGTACATCGTGCTCTCGGAATTGCAGGCGATGATGGTGGCGAGTATGGAGACGACAATCAGTACGCCGCGGATGGTCCAGAGCAGGGCCTTGTCGCTGAAGTGCTTGAGCAGGGGCTGCAGGACGTTTTCGGTCAGCAGGCTGGCCGGGGCGAGCAGGGTGCCGCTGGCGGTTGAGAGAATGGCCGAGAGAACCGCCCCGAAAAAGAGCACCTGGCACCAGATGGGGGTGTCGTGCAGCACGAGGGAGGGGAGGATCTTCTGGACTTCGCGGGCATCTTCGGCCCGGAAGTGAGCCTGGTAGGTGGGGTCGATGACGGTGGCCGCGTACGCGATGAACATCGGCACGAACGAAAAGGCGAAGTAGAACAACCCGCCACCGAGGGTGCCCAGGAACGCGGTTCTCTCATCCTTGGCGCTGGTCACGCGCTGGAAGACATCCTGCTGGGGGATCGACCCGAGCGACATGGTGATGAATTCCCCGATGAAGACCATCCAGGCCGACGCGGTGAGGTGGGGAAAGAGGGTGAGCTTCCCCTCAGCCTGGGCGGCGGCGATGACCTTGTCGAAGCCCCCGGCCTCATGTCCCAGCAGCATGGCGACAACAATGAGTCCGATGACGATGGCGGCGGTCTGGACGACATCGGTGAGGGCGATGGACCACATCCCGCCGAAGAGGGTGTAGATGGTGACGATGACGGATCCGATGAGAATCGCCTGGTTCAGCGAGATTGCGGGGAACAGCACGTTGATGACCAGACCGAGGGCCGAGAGTTGGGCGCTGGTCCAGCCGAAGTATGAGGCGGCGATTCCCAGGGAGGTGATGATTTCCACCAGCTTGCCGTAGCGCTGGTGGTAATAGTCGCCGATGGTCAAAAGTCCCAGGCGGTAGAACGTGCGGGTGAAGAAGATCGCGACCAGCACGAGGCAGAACGACGCGCCGAAGGGATCGCCCGAGACAAATCCCAGTCCCTTGTGGGCGAACTTGGCGGAGACCGAAAGCACGGTCTCCGCCCCGAACCAGGTGGCGAAGACGCAGGCGAAGCTCATGTAGAGCGGGAGGGACCTCCCGGCGACCATGAAGTCCTTGGAGTCTTTGACACGCAGCGAGGCATAGAGCCCCAGGGCCACAGTGGCCAGCATGTACAGCACGACGCAGAAGATCAGCATGGCAGCTTCGGCAGATTGGGAGTGGGAGAGTCTCGGGACAACAAGCCAGGGAGGGGCCTTCCCGGCCCGGGTCAGTTCAGGGTCTGGAGGATGTCTTCGGTGACATCGAGCCCGTTCTGGTAGACGACATCCTGGTTGATGAGGGCGAGGATTTCCTGGGGAGTCTTGGAGTCATCGACCGGCTGGGAGGTGTAGCGGATGATGAGGCGGATGCCGCGATCGTCGGCATACCGCTGGATCCGTTCGTTGATGGTGCGCCACGTCTTGATGTTGAGGGACTTCTCGGTTTCGAGCACCTTGTTGACGTGGTTCTGGCGGAATGATTCGGCATCGCGGGCCTTCTGCCGCAGTTCTTCGCCGATCCGTTTTTGTTCTTCGGAATTCGGCTTCGCCTTGCGTCCCTCTTCCTGGAGCTGCAGCAGGGCCTGCTGCTTTTCCTGGAGGGTCTTCTGGGCCTCGGCCACTTCTTTCTGCAGTTCTTCGCGCTGGGCGGTGTAATCCTTGTCGGCATTGAACAGCTTGACCATGTCGACGAGGGCGATGTCGAGCTTGGCACGGTCTTCCTGCCCCGAGACCTGGGGCTTCTGCGCCCAGGAGTAACCGAGCAGCAGCGCCAGCAGGGGGACGGCCAGGGTGGAGACAGAATGGCGATTCATCAAGGAGCGTCCGGGGAGGGAACGGAGGGATCGAGGCCGGGAGACGAGGCATTCTCCCCGGCGCAGTTCATCGTATGGAGGCCACTTCCGGATGGCAAACCGCCGTTGTGGGGTCCCGGGGCTGACGAGATCTGCGGGGTGAATTCCTCCCCGACCGGAGCGTCGCCTGCCGTGCGAAGACTGGTTGAGGCCACCGGCCCGAAGGGGTGGACTGCGCAGGGTGCCGGGCAGACGTCTCTGTCACCCGGGGGACACGGCGCCGGTTTCGCCCATCGGAAGCCCCTCACAGGGGAATTTCTCAGGGGCACCGCGCGATCGCCGGGGGACGTCAAATGCCCCGCGGCAACACGGGGAGAACCGACGCCGGGAGTGCGCCGGGGTCACTCATTTGGAGAAGAGATTGACCGCCTCGATGGCGCATTTGGGAAGGGCCAGTTTCAGGGCCCGCAGGTCGGCTTCACCGACGCCGCATTCGTTCATTTCCAGCAGTTCGAGATTGGAATACCCCTTGAGATGACTGATGGCACGGGCATCGAGCCTGGTCCCCGAGAGGATCAATTCCTTGAGACTGGTATGGCCAACGAGATGCTTCAGTTCGTCACAGTTGAACGGAGACAACTCAGACAAATGGAGCGTCTCGAGGTTCTTGCACCTGGCAAGATACTGCAGACCCGGACCCTGAACGCTGGTG
>Ga0315901_10008977_pt1 | contig 11556 bp, 12 predicted proteins | sample LakEriMetagenome_10_FD_203761 | JGI IMG/M metagenome (GOLD analysis project Ga0315901, IMG submission 203761) | Freshwater fungal communities from buoy surface, Lake Erie, Ohio, United States - Buoy 2 MA116 | ecosystem: Environmental > Aquatic > Freshwater > Lake | place: USA: Lake Erie, Ohio...
GGCGGCTTCGAGCGTGGTATGGCGGCGGGCAAGCAGGTCGCGCGCAAGCCCGAGGGCCAGGTATTGCTGGTAGCGTTTGGGCGAGACCCCGGCCCATTGCGTGAAGAGGCGCTGGAAATGCGCGGGGCTCATGTCCATCGCGGCGGCCAGCGCCTCGAGCGGGAGGGGGGCAGGGCTTGCATCGATGAGCGCGATGGCGCGGCGCACGACCTGGTAGTGATAGGAGGCTCTATGGTCCATGCCGCGATCCTAGGCCGGCGCCGCGCGTCCCGCGACCCGAAACCTGCGCATCCGCGCGGGCTTGCCGCAGGCGCTGCGGGCGGGCATAGCTTGTCCGCCATGGCCAGCCCGACCCGATCCGCGCCCCAGCTTCCCTATGCCGCGATGCGCGCGGCCTTCCTGCGGTTTCAGGCGGCCGATCCCGAACCGCAGGGCGAGCTTGAACATCTCAATGCCTTCACGCTTCTGGTCGCGGTCGCGCTGTCGGCGCAGGCGACGGATGTGAGCGTGAACAAGGCCACGCGCGGGCTTTTTGCCGTGGCCGACACGCCGGCTGCGATGCTGGCGCTGGGCGAAGAGGGGCTGATCGCGCATATCCGCACGATCGGGCTTTTCCGGACCAAGGCGCGGCATGTGATCCGCCTCTCGCGCATCCTGGTCGAGGATTATGGCGGCGAGGTGCCGTCGTCGCGGGCGGCGCTGCAGGCGCTGCCGGGGGTGGGGCGCAAGACCGCGAATGTGGTGCTGAACATGTGGTGGCACCTGCCGGCGCAGGCGGTCGACACCCATATCTTCCGCGTGGGCAACCGGTCGGGGCTTGCCCCGGGGCGCGACCCCGAGGCGGTGGAGCGCGCCATCGAGGACAATGTGCCGGCCGAATTCCAGACCCATGCGCATCACTGGCTGATCCTGCACGGGCGTTACACCTGCCTCGCGCGGCGCCCGAAATGCCCGTCCTGCCTGATCCGCGACCTTTGCCTTTTCAAGGACAAGACCGAATGAAGACATACAGCGTGGTGGGCATCGGCAATGCGATCGTCGACGTCTTTGCCCAGACGGACGATGCCTTTCTGGCCCGGATGGGGATCGGCAAGGGGATCATGCAGCTGGTCGAGCGCGAACGCGGCGAGATGCTCTATGCCGCGATGGGCGAACGCGTGCAGGCTCCCGGGGGGTCGGTCGCCAACACGCTTGCCGGGCTTGGCAATCTGGGCCTGCCCACCGCCTTCATCGGGCGGGTGCATGACGATGCGCTCGGCCGCTTCTATGCGCAGGAGATGGCGGGCAATGGCACGGATTTCGTCAATCCGCCGGTGCCGGGGGGGGAATTGCCGACCTCGCGGTCGATGATCTTCATCTCGCCCGACGGAGAGAGGTCGATGAACACCTATCTCGGCATTTCCTCCGAACTTGGTCCGGGCGATGTGGCCGACGATGTGGCGGGGCAGGCGGCCTTCCTGTTTCTGGAAGGCTATCTTTACGACAAGCCCAAGGGGAAGGCCGCCTTCGAACGTGCGGCGCGGCTCTGCCGCGAACGGGGCGGCAAGGCGGGGATCGCGCTCAGCGACCCGTTCTGCGTCGACCGCCACCGGAGCGATTTCCGCAGGCTCGTGCGCGAGCTCGACTATGTGATCGGCAACGAACACGAATGGGAATCGCTTTACGAGGCGGATCTGTCGACCGCGCTCGAACAGGCGGCGCGCGATGCAGGGACGGTGGTCTGCACGCGGTCGGGCCATGATGTGGTGATCCTGCGCGGGGCGGAACAGGTGGTGGTGCCGGTCCAGCGCGTGGTGCCCGTCGATGCGACCGGCGCGGGCGACCAGTTCGCGGCCGGGTTCCTCTACGGGCTGGCGACCGGGCGCGACCTTGCCATTGCGGGCCGGATGGGCTGCGTGGCGGCGGCCGAGGTAATCGGCCATGTGGGTGCCCGACCCGTGGCCGACCTGCGCGCACTGTTCCGGGCGGCCGGTTTGCTCTGAGCGGTCGCGGGTCCGGGCCCGACCGGCCCGCGGCGTCCCGGTCGTTGAACGGCGTGGGGAGGTCCAGGCGGGGGGTCGCGGGGGGCATGGCCCCCCGTGCGGGGGGGTGCGGGGGGGCGGAGCCCCCCCGCTTCTCCCGCGCGGCCCGCGCGGGAGATCACTCGCCGAGCTTGGCGTGAACCTCGTCGAGGTCGATTGCGCCTGTCGGCATCCTGTTGCCCGGATTGTCGAAATCGTAGCGGAAAAGCTGGAAGTCGCGTCTGTAGATCTCCCACATCAGATGGCGCGAGAGATCGTCGAAGTAATCCTCGACCGGATGGGCGCGCTTCGGCCCGTGGCCTTCGCTTTCGTTGAAGCGCGGGATGGTGGCCAGGTCGACCGGATGGCGCAGCGGCACCCGGTCGAGCACCTGCTGCATGCCCTCGTCGAACCTCTCGGTCCAGAAGATCTGGTCGTAACGTCCGCCGTTGACGATGAAGGTCGATATATGGCCCGACATGGCCGACCAGTGGATGTCGGGTTCCATCGGTTTTTTCCAGCGGATCGTGTCGCGCGCAAACAGAAGGAATCGCCGGAAGCTCCTGATCTGGTCGAAGGCGAAATCATCCTCGGGCGAGCCGACCTCGACCCCGTATTTCTGCACGAGCAGAGGCACGAGATTGCCGCGGTAGCGGCGACCGTTGCGCTGGATGCCGCAGATCTTGTCGAAAAAGGACGACAGGATCCGGGTGTAGGGATTGCGCACGCAGGTGAAGGCATAGACCTTGCGCCCGGTCACCGCGGCGCGGATGACGGGCTGGCTCTGCTCGTTCTGCCATTTGTGAAGGCCGGTCGTGGCATCGTGGATGTCGCCGTCGAAGAAGCGGCCATGATCGGAGTAATGCATGATCTGGCCGATTGTCGAACAGGCGCATTTGGGCACGACCCTGTAGACCATGCTCCCGCTTTCGGTCAGCCACGTCCCGGGGAAGTTCATCGTGGTGGCAACCTTCGGTCTTTGCGCGGCCTGGCGCGCGTGGGGTCGTCGAATTCTTTGCCAGCAAAGCAGACATCCCCCGTTTCATCAACCGGCGTTCGCGCTATCACAAGGCGACCGAGACCCTTCGGCACGCACGACAAGGTGACATGGCCCGTATCGCTTTCATCCTGCTTTGCCACAAGAACCCGGAGGCGGTGATCCGCCAGGCCGAGCAGCTGACGGCTGCAGGCGACTGCATTTCCATCCATTATGACGGCCGTTCTTCGGCCGAAGAGGACCGGCGCATCCGTGCGGCGCTGGCCGGACATCCGGCCGTGACCTTTCCGTCGCGGCGGATCAGATGCGGCTGGGGGGAGTGGAGCCTTGTGGCCGCGACGCTGGAAGCGGTGCGGGCCGCGCTTTCCGCGTTTCCGGAGGCGACGCATTTCTATCTTCTGTCGGGCGACTGCATGGCGATCAAGTCGGCCGCCCATGCCCATGCCAGGCTCGATGAGGAGGATCGCGACCTGATCGAGACCGTCGATTTCTTTACCGGGGGCTGGATCAGGACCGGGATGGTCGAGGAGCGGCTGATCTATCGGCACTGGTTCAACGAGCGGCGGCAGGAGCAGCTTTATCATGCGAGCCTGGGGCTGCAGCGCTGGCTCGGGCTGGAGAGGTCGCTGCCGAAGGACCTGCGGATCATGATCGGCAGCCAGTGGTGGTGCCTGCGGCGGCGGACGGTCGAGGCCGTCCTGGACTGCATCGCGAAGCGGCCGGACATCGTGCGGTTCTTCCGCTGGACCTGGATTCCGGACGAGACGTTCTTTCAGACGCTGGTCCGCCATCTTGTGCCGGCGGCCGAGATCAGGTCCCGCCCGCCCACATTCCTGATGTTTACCGACTATGGAATGCCGGTGACGTTTCACAACGACCATTACGATCTTCTGATCGGGCAGGATTACCTGTTTGCGCGCAAGATCAGTCCGGAAGCGCGGCAGCTGAAGGATCGGCTCGGCGTGCTTTATGCCTCCGGTCGGACTGATTTTCCGGTGTCCGAAGAAGGCCGGCGGCTTTTCGGGTATCTCACGGGCCGCGGGCGGATCGGGCGGCGGTTTGCTCCGCGGTTCTGGGATGGCGAGGCCGAGGGCGACAGCCGGCGGGAACTGCTGATCCTGGTCTGCAAGAAGTGGCAGGTGGCGAGGCGGCTTGCCGCAGCGATCCGGGAGACCGCCGGGCTGGCCTGTCTTGACTATGTCTTGAACGAGGAGTCCGCCCCGATGCCCGATCTGGGCGGGATCGAGCGCGGCCTGGCCAAGCGGACACGTCACAGGCGTGTGCTTGTCCGGATGCTGTTCGATGCGCTGGGCACTGACAGGCTGCTGCTGTGCGTTGATCCTTCGGCGCTTGACGCGATCCGCGATCTTTGCGGGGACCGGGCGGAGACGCGGATCCTGCAGGTGTGCTGCGACTTTTCCGACGACGAACTGACGGGACATGCGCAAAGGGTCGGGCTTGCGGCGCCGTCAACATCGACCGAGGTGCTGGCGCGGCTTCTGCCGACGCTGCGCCAGGATATCCTGCAGGAAATGAGGCGGGTCCGGGACGCCCGCTTTGCGCAGTACCACGAAATCGGGCAAGCGGCGGAGGCGCCGGCGATTGCGGCCGCGCTCGGGGCGTTTCTCGGTGCCGGACCGACTGTGGCGGAGCGGCTGGCGGCGGTGCCGGGGCTTCTCGCTGATTGATGTGCGGCGGATTTGCGAAACCGCCGGCGATGGAAAACGGAGAGGACGATGACATTCGACTATGATCCGCAGAACATCTTTGCCCGCATCCTGCGGGGCGAGATTCCGAATCGGACAGTCTTTGAAAATGCCCATGCGCTGGCGTTCGAGGATATCCGGCCGCAGGCACCGGTTCATGTGCTGGTGATCCCGAAGGGGCCCTATGTCAGCCTTGATCATTTCGCGGCAGAGGCGGGGGTTGAGGAACAGGCCGGATTCCTGGCGGCGGTCGCTGAGGTCTGCCGGTTGACGGGGGTGGCGGGGGGGTTTCGCGCCATTGCCAACACGCGGCAGGACGGCCGGCAGGAAGTGCCGCATTTCCACATCCATATCCTGGGCGGGCGCGATCTGGGACCGATGCTGGCACATGGCTGAGCGGAGCCGCGCGCCCGGGGCTGGGCAGCGCCGGGGACCGGAAACGGCGGCGGATTTGCCCCCCTGTCTTGCCCTTCCGGCGGGCACGGCTATGCTGGCGGCGCAGAAGGTGAAAGGTGGCAGATGATGGCGCTTCCCCCGTCCGAGACAAAGGTCGTGTCACAATGGCGCGTTGCCTGCGACGGGGGCGAAGGGCCGCTTGGCCATCCGCGGGTCTGGCTGTCAATTCCGCATGAGCGCGGCTGGACGGACTGCCCCTATTGCGATGCGCGTTTTGTCCACGAGGCGTGGCGCGACGGGGTCGCCTGAGCGGAGCGGCCGGATGGGCCCCGTGCCCCGCGGCGCCGCGCGGGACATGGTCCTGTCGGAAAGGCCTGATGCAGTGCAACGGGACTGGCTGGGGCGGTAGGATTCGAACCTACGGTACACGGTACCAAAAACCGATGCCTTACCACTTGGCCACGCCCCAGCAGTGGCGGCGGGATAGCCTGAGTGGCGCAGCGGTGCAACCCCCCAAGGACGGTCGCGGGGCCTGTGTCAGGGGCGCAGGGGGTCGCCTTTGGCGAGCCTGTCGAAGGCCATCAGGCTGGCCACGAGACTGTCCATCCGGTCGAGCGGGATCATGTTCGGCCCGTCGGAGGGAGCGCGGTCGGGGTCTTCGTGGGTTTCGATGAAGACGGCCGCGATGCCGAGGGAAACGGCGGCGCGGGCCATGACCGGGGCAAAGGCCCGGTCCCCGCCCGAGGCGGCACCCTGCCCGCCGGGCTGCTGGACGGAATGGGTGGCGTCCATCACCACCGGATAGCCGGTCCGCGCCATGATGGGCAGGGACCGCATGTCCGTGACCAGTGTATTGTAGCCAAAGGACACGCCGCGTTCGGTGAGAAGGATGCGGCGGTTGCCGGTGCTTTCGATCTTGGCCGCGACATGGGCCATGTCCCAGGGTGCGAGGAATTGTCCTTTCTTGACGTTCACGGCGGCTCCCGTCTCGGCGGCGGCGAGCAGGAGGTCGGTCTGGCGGCAGAGGAATGCCGGAATCTGGAGGACATCGCAGGCCTGGGCGGCTGGGGCGCACTGGTCGGGGGCATGCACATCGGTCAGGACGGGACAACCGAGCGCCGTGCGGACATCGGACAGGATGCCGAGACCCCGGTCGATGCCGGGGCCGCGCTGCCCGGTGAGCGAGGTCCGGTTGGCCTTGTCATAGCTAGCCTTGAAGATGAATTGCGCGCCGTGGGCGGCGCAGATGCGGGACAGGACGCCGGCGATCATCATGGCGTGATCGCGTGATTCGAGCTGGCAGGGGCCTGCGATCAAGGTCAGCGGGCGGTCATTGCCCACCGTGAGCCGGCCGATGGCGACGTCCTGCATGCGCTTGTCCCTTCCTGTCGCCGGGCCCGTGCCGGCAGGGGTGATGTGCCATCAGCCGGTCAGCTTGTCACCTGTTCGCGCAGCACGGCGATGGTGATCGACAGCATCAGATAGATGCCGGAAAAGATCAGGAAGGCCACGACGGTGTTTTCGAAGGCGCGGGGATAGGTGGCTTCGTCCGGGGGGATGGGTTCGACGCCGAGCGAGAGATACCGCACCTGGCGGTTGGCTTCGATCCGCGCCATTTCCATCTGCTGGAGGGCCTGCTGGACGATCACGGTCTGGAAGGTGTAGTTTTCCTCGGCCATGCGCAGTTCGTTGTTTCTGGCCGCGAGGGAGGCGCCCGCATCCCTGTCAGCCGTCATGTCGGCGCGCAGGCTGGAGATGAGGTCTTCGATATTGGCGATCTGCATGCGCAGGGCGTTCACCTGAGCCTGATTGGGACGTTCGACGCTCAGACGGCTGTCGAGTTGCAGCTGGAGTTCCTGACGTTCGATTTCGAGCCGTGAAATCTGCTGGGTCAGTGCGGCGGTTTCGCCCACAGGGTCGATCTGGCCGACATCCTCCTGCACGGCAAGCCATTGGGACAGGGCTTCGGTGCGGCGTTTTTCGGCCTCTTCGTAGCTTTGGCGCGCGTCTGCCATTGCGTCTTCGCGCTTGCGCAGGGTGAGCTGGTCCACCTGGTCTTCGGCATAGCCGATCAGGGCCTGGGAGAAGCGCTGGCTCGTTTCCGGATCGGCGGCGATCACCTCCATCCGGATGATGCCTTCGCTGGGGTCGTAGCTGATGCGCACATGGTCGGTGTAGAGATTGTAGGCGGCTTCGTTGGTGCTGCCGGGGGCGAGCCGCTGGAGCGGGTCGATCTCCGGGTTCGAGAAATGGTCGCGGAAGCCGTGTTCGGCGTCGAGCCGGGCGAGGGCGGAGCGCGAGGTCAGATAGGCCTGCACGGTCATGCTGTCCTGCTGGGTTGCCATCGATGTGCCCTGGAAGAGACCGCCGAGACCCGCGCCGCCGGCCGAATCGGCCTGCTGGATGACGAATTCGGAATTCGTCGCGAACATCGGCGTGGCGATCCTGTAGTAATACCATCCCACGGCCGCCGTGGGCAGGCCGACAAAGACGGCGAGGCGGGCCATCAGGGCAAGGAAGTTGCGGCGGCGGCGGCGGGCGATATCGCGCTGGATGCGCGAGATTTCGGTATCGCGCGAACCGGGGGGGGGCGGCCTGTCGGCGGCGGGGAGGGCGGGCCGCGCGTCAGGGACGGTCTGGGGCAGGTTGGGTGGGGCAGTCGGTCCGGGTGGTGGTGTGACGGCGTCGCCCGTGGCGGTGTCGAGGTCGAGGATGGATGTGGCGCGGAACGGGTCGATCCCGCGGGCGCGAAGCTGGCGGACGGCATCGAAATCGGAACTGACCGAGAGCCCGTGGCGGGCCGCGATGCGCCGGGCCATCCTGAGCTGGCGTCCGGTCAGGCCTTCGCTGTCGACCTCGCCCGTGTCGGCGCCGGTGGGTGGCAGGGCTCCGGGGGCGGATTCGGCGACGGAATTGGCGGCGGCCGGTGGGGCGCTGGTCCCTGCGGGCTGCGCGGATGGGTCGGCGGGCCCGGGATCGGCGGGGCTTGCGCCGTTCGGTGCGAGGCCCCCGTCGAGCGGACCAAGCCTGTCGACCCTGTATTTCAGAACCTTAGGCTTTGTAGTCATAGAGTTGCTTCGCTTCCTCGAGGCTGTCGAACAGGTGGAGCTGGCCGTCGCGCAGCACGGCGGCCGTCCGGACGAAACGCTGCAGGGTGTCGGGCTGGTGGGACACGATGACGACGGTCGTCGTTTCGAGCCGTTCGCGCAGGATTTTCCCGGCGCGGCGGTTGAAGGCGACGTCGGTCGTCTGCGGCATGCCTTCGTCGATCAGGTAGATGTCGAAATCGAGTGCGAGCATGAGCGAGAACATGAAGCGCGACCGCATGCCCTGGGAATAGGTTCCGACCGGCATCTCGAAATACTCGGCAATATCGGTCAGCCAGCGGCAGAAGGCTTCGACATAGTCCGGATCGAGTCCGTAGAGCCGGGCGATGAAGCGGCTGTTTTCCCGTGCCGTGTGGCGGTTGACGACCCCGCCCATGAAGCCGAGCGGAAAGGAAATCCGGCTTGTGCGGCGGATGTTGCCTTCGTCGGGTTTTTCCAGTCCGGCCATCATGTTGATGAGCGTCGTCTTGCCGGTGCCGTTGGGGGCGAGGATGCCGAGCGAATGGCCAACCTCGACCCTGAAGGAGACACGGTCAAGGATCACCTTGCGTTGTGTGCCGGTCCAGAAGGACTTGCTGACATTGTCGAACTCGATCATCTGGTTGCGCACCGGCGGCTTGCCGCGTTCCGTTCCGGAGGAATGTGGGTCCCTTGTCTCGCAAAACGCTTAACGCCCTTCTACCATGCGACGGGTCCGGGGAAAGCGGGAAACCGGGCATGTCGCCCGCCGTGTCGGACGTGGTCCGAGATGGCGGTTGACAGGCCGGCCGGAGATATCGGTGCCGCGGTCGCGGCCTGCAGGCTTTTGCGCAGGGCGGTTTGCCGCAACGCCCACCGGGCATGCGCCACTGCCTGTCGTCTGGTTCAGGCAGGGGGCGAGGCTGCTTGTCGCCGGTCAGGCACCCGGGACGCGCGTGCATGCGTCGGGCCGGCCCTTCGACGATGCGTCGGGCCGGCGACTGCGGCGCTGGATGGGCGTGACCGAGGGGGAATTCTGGGACATGGCGCGGGTGGCGATGGTTCCGATGGCCTTCTGCTTTCCGGGACAGGATGCGACGGGGGCCGACCTGCCGCCGCCCGCCGTCTGTGCGGCGACCTGGAGACGGCAGGTGTTGCAGGCGCTGGGGCCGATGCGGCTGACGCTTCTTGTGGGCGGGGCAGCGATCCGCTGGCATCTTGGCGTGGCGGACGTGACCCGTGCGGTGGCCGGGTGGCGGGCCCATGCCCCGGCGGTCTTTCCGCTGCCGCATCCGTCCTGGCGCAATGGCGGCTGGCTGAAACGCCATCCCTGGTTCGAGGCCGAGACGCTGCCGGCGCTGCAGGCGGCCGTCCGGTCCGTGCTTGATGACGCCGCTTGACGCCGCCCATGCAGCGATGGCCGCTGCGCCGGACGACGACGGTGCGCGCCTGCGTTTCTGGGGCGCCCTGGCCGAGGCCCGTCTGCTGCTGCTGCTGGCCGAGGAGGCGTCCGGAGACAGGATCGTTCCGGCAGAGGCCGAGGTCGAGGGCGGGCGCTTCGTGATGGCCTTCGATACCGAGGATCGGCTGGCCGGATTCGCGGGGATTGCGGTGCCCCATGCGGTCCTGTCAGGGCGCGCCCTGGCCGGGCTTCTGGCCGGGCAGGGGATCGGGCTGGCGCTGAACCCCGAAGTCGCGCCCTCGGCGATCCTCTGTCCGGCCGAGGTGATCGACTGGCTTGCGGTCGCCATTCCCGGCGTGCCGGAGGCGATCGAGTCCCGCATTGCCGAGCTTTTGCCGCCCTGGCGCCTGCCCGAGACGGTCGTGGCGGCCATCGGGCGACGGCTTGGGCTTGCCGGTGGCCTGGCCGAGGCGGCCTGGCTGGCCGAGGCGCGCCATGCGGATGGGGAAAGCCGGCATGTCCTGGCTGTGGTCGGGGCCGTGCCGGGCGCAGAGCCGGTGCTGGCCGCTGCCCTGGCCGAGGCGCTGGGTTTCTGCGGGGTGGGGGCGGGGGAGGTCGATGTCACGTTTCTGGCGTCGGATGCACCGGTCCTGGCGCAGTTCGGCCGGGTCGGTCTGCGCTTCGACCTGCCCGGGCGGGCCGGTGTGCAGGACGCGGGGCCCGTCGTGCCGGACCTTGACCTGCCGCCGCGCTTGCGGTGACCGGACGGTGCGGTGCAGGGCAGGGACAAGATGCCCCGCCCCGCGCATGTCGGGTGGTTGGGTCAGATACGGACGGTTGTGTCGCGATCCGGAAAGCGGACGACCCCTTCGGGCCGGTGCGTCATGCGCAATGCGGCCGCGGATGAAATCGCGGCACCCACCACCCCCAGGGCAGCACCGATGTCGGCGAGGCTGCGTGTCAGGGCGGTCATGATGAACTCTCTGTCTTGAGTGAAAGCCGTTATTGGCATTCTGCAGATGGCATGCCGCGGGCTGTCTGGCCATGCCCGGGCCGGCAAGGCCGTCATGCAGGCGGCGCAGGGCTCGTTCCGGGGCGCGGCCCGGGCGGCGGACCCGGCAATCCCTTGCGACGGGAATGCCGGATGGAGTTTCAGTAGCCGCGGAGGCGATCGACTTCGAAAAGCAGAGGCAGTCCGGCTTCGCAGCGCCGGATGTTTTCGGCAATGAGCCGTGCCGCATCACCCGGGGGGGTGGAGGCTGCGATATGGGGCGTGACCGTGACCCGGGGATGGTGCCAGAACGGATGGCCGGGGGGCAGCGGTTCGGTCCGGAAGACATCGAGCGTGGCATGGCCGATCTGGCCGGAGTCGAGCGCGGCGAGGAGAGCGGCGTCGTCGATCAGGGCGCCGCGGCCGGGGTTGATCAGCGCCGCGCCCCGGGCCGGCAGGGCGAGCGTCCGTGCGTCGAGGATGCTGGCGGTATCGGGGGTGAGTGGCAGCAGCGTCACGACGATGGCGGCAGAGGCGAGCGCGGCTTCCAGACCGTCGGGGCCATGCAGGCAGCGTGCCGAAGCCGGCGGCCGGCGGGCTGTGCGGCTCCACCCCGTGACGGGAAAGCCGAGGCCGGCCAGCGCTGCGGCACAGGCGCTGCCGAGTTCGCCGAGGCCGAGGATCGTCACCGGGCGTTCGGATGTCGGCTTGACGGGTCGCGGGGTCCAGTCGCCGGGCCGGCGCAGGACATCGGTGTCTGTTCCCAGGTGATGGCGCAGCACATGCCCGGTCACATAGGCGACCATGCCCGCCGTCATGCCGGGCGCGACCATCCGCGCAAGCGGCTGGGTCAGGCCGGGGATGTTCGCGATGCCTTCGACCCCGGCCCAGAGGCTGAGCACGGCGCGGGTCTGCTGCGCCCGGGTGAAGTCGGGGATCCGCCCGGAGGGCGCAAAGATGATGTAGTCCGCGTCTTCTTCGGCATGGTCGGGGGCCAGA
>Ga0315901_10008978_pt1 | contig 11555 bp, 6 predicted proteins | sample LakEriMetagenome_10_FD_203761 | JGI IMG/M metagenome (GOLD analysis project Ga0315901, IMG submission 203761) | Freshwater fungal communities from buoy surface, Lake Erie, Ohio, United States - Buoy 2 MA116 | ecosystem: Environmental > Aquatic > Freshwater > Lake | place: USA: Lake Erie, Ohio...
ACAATAGAATCAGCCTGCTAAACGAACAGTCAATCGAGAACAAGAAGTCCATTGCTGTGACTATTCTGCTTATTAAATAATCAGTAATAAGTTAACTGAAACAAAAGTAATTTAGCGTCATGCTGCATTCGCTTGCACATACGATCCGACTATGTCTTACTAGCTCATCTATCAGCCATGGCAACTCACTCACCTCGCACAACTCGTACATCGCGTAGTTCAACTAAATCCGATAAAGATGCACCACTTAAAGAAGACATACGTCTACTTGGACGCATACTCGGTGAGGTACTTCGTCATCAAGAAGGAGAAGCCGTATTTCATGTTGTTGAGACCATACGTCAAACGGCTGTGCGTTTTCGACGTGAATCCGATCCTGCTGCAGGAGCGGATTTAGATAAGTTATTAAAAAAACTAACGCGTGATCAAACTAATTCTGTAGTACGTGCGTTCTCTTATTTTTCTCATCTCGCCAATATCGCTGAAGATCAACATCATAATCGCCGCAGACGAGCTCATTTGTTAGCTGGGTCTGCATCACAATCTGGCAGTATTGCTTCTACACTCACAAAATTACATGATGCGGGTGTAACTGCTTCTGCAGTGCAGAATTTTTTTACTGAAGCCTTGATCTCACCGGTATTAACTGCACATCCCACAGAAGTACAACGTAAAAGCATACTGGACGCAGAACGTGAAATTGCACGCTTACTAGCAGCGCGTGATTTACCACTCACCCCAAGTGAACGAGCTCGTAATTTAGAGCTACTCCATGCAGAAGTCGCCACATTGTGGCAAACGCGTATGCTGCGCTATTCCAAACTCACCGTTGAAGATGAAATTGATAATGCACTCTCGTATTACCGCATCACCTTCCTGCGTGAATTACCAGCTTTATTTGATGAGTTAGAAACAGAATGTGCAACAGCATTTTCCATCAAAAATTCACGCACAAAAAAAACTACCTTGCCGCCTTTTGTGCAAATGGGTAGTTGGATTGGTGGCGATAGAGATGGCAATCCGAATGTGAATGCTGGCACGATGTCACAGGCCATGGCAAGACAATCGACGACGATTTTTGATTTTTATTGTGAAGAAGTTCACACCCTAGGCGCTGAACTTTCTATCTCTACCCTGTTAGTAGCTGTGAGCCCTTCGCTTCAAGCAATGGCAGATGCTTCACCAGATAATTCACCACATCGCACTGATGAACCTTATCGTCGTGCACTTATTTGTGTCTATGCACGACTTGCTGCCACTGCTAGAAAACTGGGCATCGCCATACAACGTAAAGAAGTCGGTGTGCTAGAGCCTTATGCGCATAGTGAAGAATTTTCACAAGACTTAGATATTATTGCTGCATCTCTAACGGCTAATCATGGCACTGCTTTAATTCGTAAACGCCTTCATGCATTACAGCGTGCCGTACAAATTTTTGGCTTTCATCTCGCCACCTTAGATATGCGCCAAAGTTCCGATGTGCATGAACAAGTTTTATCCGAATTATTTAAAGCAGCAAACGTTGTCAAAGATTACGCTAGCTTGAATGAAGAAGAAAAAATTTCGTTACTTCTAAGTCAGCTACAACAGCCACGTCTACTCTACTCACCTTACACAAGCTATTCAGATCTCACACAATCAGAATTAACAATCTTGCAAATAGCGCGCAACATACGTAAACAATTCGGTAGCAAAGCCATCCGTAATTACATTATTTCTCACACTGAAAGTGTGTCTGATCTCTTAGAAGTATTTTTACTGCAAAAAGAAACCGGTCTATTCTCTACCGATACACAGAGTGGCAAACAAGAAGCAGAACTCATGGTTATTCCTTTGTTTGAAACTATCCCAGATTTACGTGTAGCGGCTGACATCATGGATGGCTTGCTATCCATCCCTGAAATACGTGCACTCGTTCGTCAGCAAGGTGAATTGCAAGAGGTCATGTTAGGTTATTCAGACTCGAATAAAGATGGTGGATTTCTCACATCAAACTGGGAACTCTATAAAGCTGAAACAGAGTTAGTAAAAATTTTCAACAAACATCAAGTCAAACTCCGTTTATTCCATGGACGTGGCGGCACAGTCGGTCGTGGAGGTGGACCTAGCCATGAAGCTATATTGGCTCAACCTAGTGGCACAGTGAATGGTCAATTCAGACTAACAGAACAGGGTGAAATTATTGCCTCTAAATTTTCCAATCCTGAAATTGGTCATCGTAATTTAGAGCTAGTGGTTGCTGCTGTGATGGAAGCGAGTTTAATGCCCCCCATCAAAGAAGGAAAACGCGCAAAGCTTTTAGCTGAATTTGAAAGCGTGATGGAAGAACTATCTGAACTCGCTTATCGCGCTTATCGCAATCTCGTCTATGAAACACCGGGCTTTACTGATTATTTTTTTGCTGCCACACCCATTGCTGAAATTGCTGAACTCAATATTGGTTCACGTCCTGCTTCCAGAAAATCAACACGACGCATAGAAGATTTACGTGCTATTCCATGGGGCTTCTCATGGGGACAATGTCGTTTACTGCTTCCGGGCTGGTATGGCTTTGGCAGCGCCATCTCTACATGGCTAGAGCAAGAGAGCTCGCTAAGTAAAACCAAAAAAATCGCGCTACTGCGTGCCATGCATAAAGAATGGCCATTCTTTTCTACCCTATTAGCGAATATGGAAATGGTGCTCGCTAAAACTGATTTAGCAGTCGCTTCGCGCTATGCTGGTTTAGTCGCAGACAAAAAATTACGTAATCTAATCTTCAAACGCATTTCAACAGAACTTTCACTTACTAATGATTGTTTATCACAAGTGACAGGTACACGTGAAAGATTAACGAATAATCCAACCTTGGCACGCTCAATTAAAAATCGCTTTGCTTATCTTGATCCACTCAATCATTTACAGGTAGAGCTAATTAAACGTCATCGCTCATGGAAAGACGACGGCAAAAAAGCAGATATACGGGTACATCGAGGCATACATCTCACTATTAACGGTATCGCAGCAGGTTTACGCAACACAGGTTAATAAAACTGAGTTTCACGCGCGCTACCTTATAATTTCAACTAATTCAGCAATTTAACGACTAGTCGACCCCAAGACACTACTAAAGACATCATATGACCGAACAGTTTTCTAAAAAAAATGAAGCATGGTCCGCACGATTTTCCGAACCCGTATCTGATTTAGTAAAACGCTATACCGCTTCTGTATTTTTTGATTACAGACTTGCTCACTTTGATATTCAAGGCTCGCTAGCACATGCGGAGATGTTGGCACATCAAAAAATTATTTCATCACAAGACTATGCTGACATTCAACGCGGTATGCAGCAGATTCTAGAAGAAATCAACAGCGGAAAATTTGAGTGGTTACTCGATCTTGAAGATGTACATCTGAATATAGAAAAACGTTTAACTGAATTAGTTGGCGATGCAGGTAAACGTTTGCACACCGGTCGTTCCCGCAATGATCAAGTGGCAACAGATATCCGACTTTATCTACGTGCTGCGATTGATGACATACAAAAATTAATCCGTGATCTGCGCTTAGCCTTAGTAGATCTGGCAGAAAAACATGCTGACACCATCATGCCAGGCTTCACGCATATGCAAGTCGCGCAGCCTGTCACCTTTGGACATCACATGCTGGCTTATGTAGAAATGTTTGGTCGTGATGCTGAACGCTTAACTGATTGTAGAAAACGTATCAATCGTTTACCACTAGGCGCTGCTGCATTAGCTGGCACCACCTTTCCGATTGATCGTGAACGTGTCGCAAAAACTCTGGGCTTTGATGATGTTTGTCAAAACTCATTAGATGCTGTCTCTGATCGTGATTTTGCAATTGAATTTTGTGCAGCAGCAGCACTGATCATGACGCATATTTCGCGTTTATCTGAAGAGTTGATTATATGGATGAGTCCACGAGTTGGCTTTATTGATATTGCTGATCGTTTTTGTACTGGCTCTTCCATCATGCCACAAAAGAAAAATCCCGATGTACCTGAATTAGCACGTGGTAAAACTGGCAGAGTAAATGGCCACTTAGTTGGCTTATTGACTTTAATGAAAGGACAGCCACTCGCCTACAACAAAGACAATCAAGAAGATAAAGAGCCATTGTTTGATACGGTGGACACACTGATTGATACCTTACGTATTTTTGCTGATATGGCGACTGGTATCCACGTTAAAGCAGATGCTATGCGTGCAGCTGCATTGCAAGGTTATGCTACGGCCACGGATCTAGCTGATTATTTAGTCAAGAAAGGTCTACCGTTCCGCGATGCACATGAAGCAGTTGCGATGGCTGTACGTCATTGTGTGGAACGAAACTGCGATCTAGCTGAACTCACCACCAAAGAACTACAAGCCTTCTCCCCATTAATAGCTGAAGATATACATGCAGTCTTAACACTAGAAGGCTCAGTCGCTGCAAGAAATCATATAGGCGGTGCCGCTCCTGCTCAGGTAAAAGCAGCTATTCAACGATTACGAAAATTACTGACTTAAACTACTTTTCAAAATTCAACAAATAGACTCAATACCTTCTGCAACAGACTAAGCATCCCGATCTCACGATTGGGATGCTTTTTTTATTGGGATTTCTCGTTGCGATAAAACATCAGTGCGCAAATTCATTTCAATGATCGATAAATAAAACTGTATCGCGTAACAGAGCAGTATTGAATTTCTTATCAGAGACAAGCTAAATTCCCACCAGCCTTTGTCCCCGCTTTAAGACTTTCTAAAATTAGCGGATCGCAGCAATGGTGATTCACCACCTCAATAATAAAAATATCTTTCAACCACCAATCATTAAAACGAAAGAAAAATATGTCTGCCCTTCTTTTAATTTCAAAATATATCGATGCACTAAATGAAAAAATAGGCCTATCAATTAGTTGGGCTTTATTAGTCGCTGTAGTAATTTGTAGTGGTAATGCATTAATACGTTATACCTTCAACACCAGCTCAAACGCTTGGCTAGAAATTCAATGGTACTTATTCAGCGCAATCTTCTTACTTGCTTCTTCCTATACCTTGCGTCGTAATAAACATGTACGCATCGATGTCATCGTAGGTAAATTTTCAAAACGTACACAAGTATGGATAGATGTATTTGGCTTCACCTTCTTCTTATTACCCACCACCCTACTGATACTCTATTTTGCTACGCCTTATGCGGTTGAATCCTTAAGGAATCAAGAAGTTTCTAGTAATGCGGGCGGCTTAATTGTATGGCCAGCGAAATTACTTATCCCCGTAGGATTTTTCTTACTGACCCTACAAGGCATTTCTGAATTAATTAAGCGCTTAGGTTATTTGGCGGGCAAAGTCGAACTAAGTGCTTTTGAAAAACAAACCGTCACGCCTGAAGATGAAATTCAAGCGATTAAAGCAGCGAACCAACTTTAATGAATTGAGAAAACATCATGACGGAATTTCTAATTGCGAACATGGCGCCTGTCATGTTCTTCACACTGGTTATATTTTTATTATCGGGTTTCCCAGTTGCCTTCTCACTGGCAGCAAACGGATTATTTTTTGGCTTGATAGGCATACAAGTCGGCTTACTCAAACCTGAATTATTACAAGCTCTACCCAACCGATTATTCGGCATTATGTCGAATGACACCTTACTAGCAATTCCATTTTTTACCATGATGGGATTGATCCTTGAGCGCTCTGGTATGGCTGAGGATTTACTCGATACTATAGGGCAGTTATTTGGACCGCTGCGCGGTGGCATTGCTTATGCCGTAATTTTTGTCGGTGCATTACTCGCTGCGACCACCGGTGTAGTTGCAGCTTCCGTTATCTCTATGGGACTCATTTCCTTACCCGTCATGCTGCGCTATGGCTATGATAAGAAAATCGCATCGGGTGTGATTGCAGCTTCTGGAACCTTGGCACAAATCATTCCGCCCTCCATAGTGTTAATTGTGATGGCAGATCAATTAGGACGCTCAGTGGGCGACATGTATCAAGCTGCTTTCTTACCTGGACTGTGCCTGACTGCGATGTATGCACTCTTTATCTTTGGTATCTCAATCTTTAAACCACAAGCTTTACCTGCGCTACCACTTGAAGCACGCAATCTACGTCAAGAGAATGGTGATAGTGGTGCACAGTCTTTGTTTGTATTAATTGGCATGACAATAGGTATTAGCTACTTATTTGGAAAATTTTATTTAAGCACAACAACCAAACTCGCTAGCGATGAAATTGGTATTTATAGTGGTGTAGTTGGTGTTGCCTTTGCTTTAAGCGCTGCCATATTGAATCGCAAATTTCAGCTAAATCTTTTATCACGTATGGCTGAAAAAGTAGTACTAGCCCTTGTGCCACCACTGGCTCTGATTTTTTTAGTACTAGGCACGATCTTCGTTGGCATTGCTACACCAACTGAAGGCGGCGGGTTAGGTGCTCTTGGTGCTTTAATTCTGGCGGTATTAAATCGCAGATTAAGTTGGGATCTACTTAAACAAGCAATGAACTCAAGCACACGACTATCTTGCTTTGTTTTATTTATTTTAATTGGATCTAGTGTTTTCTCTTTAGTTTTTCGAGGCGTGAATGGTGATCTTTGGGTTGAACACTTACTCACTTCTCTACCGGGTGGCAATGCGGGATTTCTCATCGTAGTCAATATCTTATTTTTCGTGCTCGCATTTTTCTTAGATTTCTTTGAACTAGTTTTTATTCTTGTTCCATTAGTCGGCCCTGTAGCAGACAAAATGGGTATTGATTTAATTTGGTTTGGCGTACTACTCTCAGTAAATATGCAAACTTCTTTTATGCACCCACCATTTGGGTTTGCTTTATTCTATTTACGCTCAGTCGCACCCAAAGAAATTAAGACTAGCGATATCTATTGGGGAGCAGTACCCTTTGTTATCATACAAGTCTTAATGGTTGCCTTAATTATTCTCTTTCCTAATCTGGTTTCTGTAGACAGCAAAACTGATATGAAAGAGAAAATTGAACTCAAGATCGATCTCCCTAGCAACACTGATTTTGATGCTGAAAAAATTGCCATTGACTTTTCTATAGAGGTCGATCCAGAACCAAGCAAAAAAGAGAGTCAATAAGTCTTTGTATGAAAGTCATATAAAACTATTTAACTGTATTAAATGTAAAAAAGAGGGAAGCTTAGTTTCCCTCTTTTTATTCAATTAGCAGCTTCTGAAATTTTTATATAAAACTACGTTATATCTTCTGTTTTATCAGCATTGAATCCAGTGCCATAACTACTACTTAGCTGAGTTGACTCCACCAAAGATTCAGATGAATCACCCACTATTAAATTATTCAAAGCCATCACCGTGTCTAATTTTTTCATAATTTCATGTTCTGCTGAGCTCTCCTCTTCAACGCGCCACAAATAGCTAGTGAGAAAATGTAAATTGACATAGCGCTCAATTCCCATTGCTAGCGTTTTATCCAAAGATGTCAGTGTAGTACCCGCTGATTTCAAAAATGTCTGAACGCTTTCCGGTGTCTGTTGCGCCACGAATTGGGCAGCATGAGATAAGGGACTATGAGTAATGAAACCTGGTAGCTGGTTAAGTGCTTCTAGATGATGCTTGCGCTGCTGTTTAGTCATCGCTACAAAACAATCGAATATTTGATTCAATCCACCACCCACTGCGATACCAGCGTACTTACCCGTAAAAGCCGTACCAATCGCAATTAGGGCGAAACTATTTCCCCGTATGAGTTGCAACATCAGTTGCAATAAATTTGCTTCGCCTAGTAAATTCGTCATTGATTGCAGTGTTTTACTTCCTGATAATTCAGCTGCAGTCATCATTGTCGCTGTTGCAACGAGAGGTAATCCGCCTCCAACTAATACTGAGCATTGCAATAATGAAGCAATTATTTTTACGGAAGCGAGAGCAATATCACGCTGTTCTGACGACAAATCTAATCTTGCTACGCCGTTGATTAGTACTTGCTGAGTGATTTCTTTAATAAATGCAGCACTAAAACTACTTGCTACTTTCGCACTGTAATTATTTTCTATCCACTGATAGACTGTCTCAGTAGTTTGATTTACACACAACTCATATCCTTCGATCGAATCTGGAAAAATACATTTAATCGCGCCTTCATCAAAGTAGCCTAATTTCTCAGAACGTTCACCAAAAATAAAAGCACGCTCTATATAGCCATGATCACTACATTGCTGTTTTGTTGACAAAATTGAAGTAGTATCAAAATCATGGGCGATAGGATTACACAGTGATTCACGTATATCAGGATGCAAATTTTTATAAGTATTTAATGGATCGCGCAATTGCCCTAGTACTGCTGTGTCATTGTGAGTGGTATGTAAATAAGTTCTTAAATACAAAGCCAGTTCTCGTGAACCTTCTTCATTACTGAGGTGGGTAGGCATATTGAATATATAATGGCTACTTGCATCACGATGCTGTATAGGCTGACTATTATTGCAATGCTCTAGCAAGATAGAGTGAGGCGGATAATTTGATTCATTTTTCTTTATGTCGGTGTCATTCGCTTGATTAGCCTGCAAGTTAAAGCGTATCGCTATACTTGAATCTTTAAACTGTTTATTAATCGTTTGTGTAACTTGAGACCAGACGGTTTTTTGTTCATCCGTTAAATCACGGCATAAGGAGCCTGCTGCAATTGAAATATTCGCAATACCATCTTCATTTTTTTCTATTTGATTTTGTAAAAATTCTAATAATTTTGAATACTCATAATGCTGTAGCGTTTCTTGTATGTGTTGCTGACTATTTTCCTTTATCGCAGATTCATATTCTTTAGGTACTAACCAAGATGCGGAACGAGCTAACCATGACTGCGTGAATCTATCCATATATCCTCACAAAATTAATTCATATTAATCGCTAGAAAATAAAAAAAGCAGGAGAACAATGTCCTCCTGCTTTATTGATTATCAGCTAGCTATAGCTGAGTTGAATAAACTTATCTGCTATTTATTTACGGCTAATCAAATAATTTTGTATTGGTGCCTCTGCCACTGAGTACCATTGATTTTGATCTTGACGGAAGCGTTTCCATGGCTCCATGATTTTTTTAAATTTTGCATTTTTACTGGCTTCTTCATTCATCACTTCAGTCGCAGACTTATGACACGCATCCATAATCGATTTAGAGTAGCTACGCATTTTTGCGCCGTTCTTCAACAAACGTGCCAACGCCTGAGGATTGCGCGCATCGTACATTGCTTGCATGGTAATGTGTGCTTCATAGGTTGCGACTTCTAAGGCATGTTGATAAAGCTTAGGCAGTTTTTCCCATTCTTTTATACCTACATAGAATGAAAGCTGTGCACCGGCTTCCCACCAACCAGGTGTGTAGTAGTAAGGTGCGACTTTATTAAAGCCTAATTTTTCATCATCATAAGGACCTATCCATTCCGCAGCATCAATGGTGCCTTTTTCAAGCGCAGGATAAATATCACCTCCTGCAATTTGCTGAGGTACGACACCTAAGCGTTGCATCACTCGACCCGCAAAACCACCAACTCGCATTTTCAATCCCGATAAATCATCTGGCGTATGCACTTCTTTACGGAACCATCCACCCATTTGCGAACCGGTATTACCACCCAAGAAATTGATAATGCCGTATTCCTGAAAAAATTCACGCAGTAACTCTCGACCACCGCCCTGATCAAACCATGCTGTTTGCTGACGCGCAGTTAAACCGAACGGCACAGCACAATCAAATGCGAAGGTAGGATCCTTACCAAAATAATAGTAAGAAGCACTGTGACCCATTTCTACAGTACCTGCTTGTACCGCATCCATGACTTGTAGTGCAGGTACGATCTCACCACCTGGGAAGCAGCGAATTTGAAATTTTCCATCAGTTAGTTGAGCTACGCGTTTTGAAAAAATTTCAGTCACACCAAAAATAGTATCCAATGACTTAGGAAAACTAGAAGCTAGCCGCCAATGAATGGTGGGATTACCTTGCGCAATTGCGGGAGCTGCGAGTGCACTAACTGCGATACCAGCAGCAGCTTTTGTAATAAACGAACGACGTTCCATTGAGTTGTCTCCTATTAGCGAAATGTTTTAGCAATGCGTTGCATGAAACGCGAATCATCACGCTGCATACAAACTGTGCTTGTTAAAACAATTGCAATTCTAGGATTGGTATTTAGATAGCAGCAATACCAAATTGATAGTAATGATGCTTTGTTGTTTATGCGCAGTATCAGAAAGATGACATCATAAGAAAGTAAAATTTCAATTGATTACCGAGTTTATAGATATGAAAAAGGAATGTCGTATAAGCACATCAATTACAAATAAAATGCATCACTTATCCTAATTATCATTGCATGGCTAACTAAAAAAATTTCTGTTCAAGAAAAAATAATAAGCGCTTTACTTTCGATCTCTCAATTAAGAAAAAACAATGCTGCATAAAAAATCGGACTCTGCATAATTTATGCAAAGTCCGATAAAAAGTTCTAGTTAAATTTTTAAGTAAGTTCTAAGGGAATTTATGAGCCTGCGATAGTCATGTTACCTATCAAGATAGAGCCTGTTTTTTTAGTGCCGCGAATCAGCGTATCAGAACCAATAGCAACAATATCTTTCAACATGGATTTCATGTTACCTGCAATCGTAATCTCTTCTACCGGATATTGAATAATGCCGCGCTCCACCCAATAACCAGATGCGCCACGAGAATAATCACCCGTTACATAATTCACACCCTGCCCCATTAGTTCTGTGACCAATAAACCAGTATCTAATTTCTTTAGCATGGCTTTGAAGTTATCACTCGCCTTGGTATTCACAGAAGTGATCTGCAAATTATGAGAACCACCTGCATTACCCGTTGTTTGCATGCCTAGCTTGCGTGCAGAATAAGTGGATAAAAAATAACCTTGTAATACGCCATCTTTCACCACTTCTCTATGCTGTGTTTTGACACCTTCTTCATCAAAAGGGGCAGAACCGACTGCGCCAACCAAATGTGGATCTTCTACTACTTGAATATCGGATCCAAATACTGCAGTACCTAATGAGTCAAGCAAGAAAGTCGATTTTCTATATAAAGCACCACCAGAAACAGCTTGAACAAAGGCGCCTAATAAACCTGCTGCAATCGGTGCCTCAAACAAAACTGGACATTTACGTGTATCGAGTTTGCGTGCATGTAAACGTGATAGAGCACGTTCCGCAGCATAACGTCCTATCGCCTCTGGTTTTGCTAAATGCTGTGGATTGCGTTCAGAGGAATACCAATCATCACGCTGCATATTGTTGCCCTTACCTGCAATCGGTGACACTGATAAGGAATGTCTGGAATAAGGATAGCCACCGATAAAGCCACGTGAGTTCGCCAACACGAAATGTGATTGCTGCGTATGGACATTCGCACCTTCACTGTTGGTAATGCGTTTATCTACTGCAAAGGCAGCACCTTCAATTTTCTTTGCAATCTCGACAGCTTGTTCTGCCGTTACAGACCACGGGTAACAAAGCTGTAAATCTTGTGGATGCCGCTCAAAGAAAGCTTCTTCAGGCAAACCAG
>Ga0315901_10008982_pt1 | contig 11552 bp, 8 predicted proteins | sample LakEriMetagenome_10_FD_203761 | JGI IMG/M metagenome (GOLD analysis project Ga0315901, IMG submission 203761) | Freshwater fungal communities from buoy surface, Lake Erie, Ohio, United States - Buoy 2 MA116 | ecosystem: Environmental > Aquatic > Freshwater > Lake | place: USA: Lake Erie, Ohio...
GTGTGCTCGATGAAGGCCACGCGGCCATCTTCATCGCCGCAGATGAGATCGAGATCGCCGTCCTTGTCCCAGTCGATGGCCGTCGGCGTGATCATTTCGAGGTCCATCGTGAGGTAGCGGCCCGTGTCGGTTTTGAGGCGCACGCCGAGGGCATACTTCGGCTTGGTGCGAGTGCCGGTGTTTTGGAAATAGGTGAAGCCATCGAGGAACTCGCCGCAGAGCAGGTCGAGGTCGCCGTCGTTGTCGAAGTCGCCAAAGTTCGGTGAAGGCCAGCCAAAGGTCTCCACGGGGCGGTCGGTGGCGTTGATCTTTTTCGGTTTGTCATACTTCGGCGCTTCGTTCGTGCCGGTGTTGCTCAGTAGATACACATAGCCGCGCAGCGGGCCGTTCATCCAGCGGCCATCGGCGGTGTAGGCATTGTCCCAGCCGTATTCGGTCCAGTCGCCGACGCCGACGATGAGATCGTTTTTGCCGTCGCCCTCGAAATCGACCATGCGCCACATGTTGGCGCGGACCTTGTTCATGTGGACGTTCGCGGGCGGACCGAGCTTCACCTGCTGCTCGATGCCGGTTTTGAGGAAATCGGGATGCGCATTGCCCGGCGTGAGCACGACCGGTTTGCCGTCGAGATAGCTCACCTGCACGTTTTGCGCGCCTTTGCTGATGCGTTTGGCCGGTTTGAAAACGGGCATCTTCGTCTTCGCGGTGTCGCCGCTGGCGTTTTCGAAGAAGTAGATGCCGTTGTAGGGTTTGTCCGGGCAGTTCACCACGAGATCGAGGTCGCCATCGCCATCGAAGTCCATCGGCAGCGGCCAGGCCCACAGGCCGACGCCGAGATCGACGACGAGACCGGGGTTGTTGTACTTGAGCGGCGTGAGCGTGGACTCCGCGGCGAAAGACATGGAAACAAGGGACAGAAAAGGCAGAAGGGACTTCATGGGCGGTCTAAACGACAGGCGGGCGGCTCATGCTGCAAGCCGCAGCGGAAGATTCTTGCCGGAGGAATGACGATTTGTGACCTCATGCGGCATCCTCTCCACCAGAGCCGCCATTTTCACGACAAGACCGCCCTGCCCTGCACGTTCACCACGGCCCACATTCCCAACCATGAAAGCCGCTGCCCTTTTCGCCTCCTTCTTCCTCTCCCTCAGCCTGAATGCCGCCGCCCAGGGCGAGTGGACCACTCTCTTTGATGGCAAAACTCTCACCGGCTGGGAACAGCACAGCGGCACCGCCGAGTATCGCGTGCAGGACGGGGCCATCATCGGCAAAACGGTGCCGAACACCGGCAACTCCTTCCTTTGCACCGCGAAGAAGTACTCGGACTTCATCGTGGAGATCGAGTTCAAGGTCGATCCCGCCATGAACTCCGGCATCCAGTTCCGCAGCAACTACTACGAAAAGGAGACCGAGGTCGAGATCGCCGGCAAAAAGAAGAAATTCCCGGCCGACCGCGTGCACGGCTACCAGTTTGAGATCGACCCCAGCTCCCGCGCCTACACCGGCGGCGTCTATGATGAAGGCCGCCGCGGCTGGCTCTTTGACCTGAAAAACAACGAAGCCGCCCGCAAAGCCTTCAAGCAGGGCGAATGGAACCTCGCCCGCATCGAATGCCGCGGCAGCAGCATCAAGACCTTCATCAACGGCGTCGCCGCTGCCGACTTCACGGACGACGTCACCAAGGAAGGCGTCATCGCCCTCCAGGTCCACGGCATCGGCAAAAAAGCCGAGGCCGTCGGCAAAGAAGTGATGTGGCGCAACATCCGCATCCAGGAGCTGAAGTAAGCTGCGACGCGGCTCCAAACGAGGCGCCATCTTCCCATCCAGAGTAACGGGGCCATTCCTGGCCCCTTCGGGGCATTTCTGTCCAATACTCCATCTCTCCACCACTCCAACCCGCCTCCGAAACAAATCCCCTCTTGCCTTCGTGTTGGTTTTACACTTTAATAGTGTATGGCTCACACTTATGAATACCCACGCGCCGCGTTGACGGTCGATTGCGTTGTCTTCGGCTTCGATGGCGGCGAATTGCAGGTCCTGCTCATCCGTCGCGGTTTGGCCCCCTTCAAAGACAAGTGGGCGCTGCCCGGCGGCTTCGTCCGCGTCGAGGAAACGCTCGATGACGCCGCTCGCCGCGAGCTGGAGGAGGAGACCGGCCTGCGAGAGGTCTTCCTAGAGCAGCTCTACACCTTCGGCACCGTGAAGCGTGATCCGCGAGAGCGGGTCGTCAGCATCGCCTACTTCGCGCTGGTGAAACCGGGAGCCGTTACCGCCGCCACGGATGCCGCCGAGGCCAAATGGTTCCCCGTCAGTGACCTCCCGTCGCTCGCCTTTGATCATGCCGACATCCTCACCACCGCGCTCACCCGCCTCCGCGGCAAGCTCACCTACCAGCCCATCGGCTTCGAGCTTCTCCCGCCGAAATTCACCCTCACCCAGCTCCAGCGCCTCTACGAAGCCGTCCTCGGCGAGCCCCTCGACAAACGCAACTTCCGCAAAAAAGCCCTCAGCTACGACCTCCTCATCCCTTTGAAGGAAAAGCATCAAGAAGGTCCCCACCGCCCCGCGCAGCTCTTCCGCTTCGATCCCGTGAAGTATGAGAAGCTGAAGAAGAAGGGCTTCCTGTTTGAAATTTAAACACCGATCTCATGCAACCCGAACATCAGATCAGAGCTGACTTCGACCGTGAAACGATCGTCGTCTATCAGGCCTACTCGGATCAAATAGCAGATCCGGCTCTTCGGAACGGCCGTTTTGTCGAGCCTTTCTCCTTCAACCGCATGACCTGGATAAAGCCTTCCTTCCTGTGGCTCATGCATAGCAGCAATTGGGCTCAAAAGAGCGGACAGGAACGCATCCTCGCTATCCGGATTCGGAGAGCAGGCTGGTACAGTGCTCTAGCAAAGGGTGTGCTGACGGCCTTTGATCCCCGTGCGCATCGTTCAAAAGACGAGTGGGCTGATGCATTTGCCAGCGCTCGAGTCCACGTTCAGTGGGACCCTGAGCGCAACATGCGCGGAGCCGCTCTTCAACACGGCAGCATCCAAGTTGGCATCAGCCGCGATCTGATCCGCGAGTACAACGAGGATTGGATCACTGAGATCAAAGATCTCAGTCCAACGGTGGCCAAGATGCGAAGCCTCATACGCAGCGGAGACGTGAAAGCAGCGGCAAAGCACCTGCCACCCGAAAGGCCCTACCCGATCTTACCTGCACTCGGAAGGCACCTGGTACTCTAACCCGATGCTTACTAAAGCCATCACTCTTCTATGATGACTGCCACACTCCAAACTCTCCAAGCCGACATCACCCAGCTCGCTGTCGATGCCATCGTGAACGCGGCCAATTCATCGCTGCTGGGCGGTGGAGGCGTCGATGGAGCGATTCACCGCGCGGCGGGGCCGGACTTGCTCGCCGAGTGCCGCATGCTGAACGGCTGCCGCACCGGCGATGCGAAGATCACGAAGGGGTATCGACTGAAAGCCCGCCATGTCATCCACACCGTCGGCCCCATCTGGAACGGCGGCAAAAGTGGCGAGCGCGAGAAGCTCTGTGCCTGCTACACAAACTCTCTGCGCCTCGCCGCAGAGAACAGCCTGCAAGGCATCGCGTTCCCCTGCATCTCGACCGGCATCTATCGTTTCCCCGCTGATGAAGCCGCGAAGATCGCCGTGGAAAGCGTGCGGGCGTTTTTGGAGACGCCGTGTTCGATCCAGACGGTGATCTTCTGCTGCTTCAGTGAGGCGGATCGGGCGCGGTATGAACGTCTTTTGGAGGCTTGAAGGCATGAACGACTCTCCGCCATCACGAAAGCATGGTTTTCGACTGTCGGCATGGGACGGAGTAGTTTTGATGCTCGGTGCCATCCTGACCATCTGGCTGCGAAACGAGTCGTTTCCGCTTTGGTGGCTCGTTCCGATGGCGCTGGGGCATTTCTTCCTCTTTTGCAACGTCTTCCTCGTTTGGAGGAAGCTCGAACTGGCGTGGGCAGCCGGGTTTGTGATCCTTGTTGGCATTCATCTGGCGGTTGGTTACACTGACTGGCTCGCTCCGTTGCTGTTTCAGACTCCGATCACGGTGTTTGTGATCTGGCTGCAAATGCGATCACCTTGGTATCACGGCATCTTTGCCCGGCGCATCAATCTCAGGCTCGATGACTACCTGGCCGGACGCTTGAGTCGTTGAAGGTCTCACGCAAAGGCGCAAAGACGCAAAGAAAGGCAGGCTTTCTGAGCCTTTGCGTCTTTGCGTGAGAATGGATCGGGCTCCGATTGCTCACTCCACCGCGCTGACATCCAGCTTCACGAAGTCGAGGAGTTCCTCGCTGCTCATGTCGGTGAGGAGTTTTTCGGCGCCGGAGCCGTCGCCGATGAGGTCTTGGGCGAGGGCGAGTTTGTCTTCGATGAGGGAATCGATGCGCTGCTCGATGGTCCCCTGGCAGACGAATTTGTGGACGATGACATTCTTCTGCTGGCCGATGCGGAAGGCGCGGTCGGTGGCTTGGTTTTCGACGGCGGGGTTCCACCAGCGGTCGAAGTGGATGACGTGGCTGGCGGCGGTGAGGTTGAGGCCGGTGCCACCGGCTTTGACGCTGATGACCATGAAGGGAGGGCCGCCGGGCTGCTGGAAGGCTTCGACGAGTTGGGGGCGCTTCTTCACGCTGGTGCCGCCATGCAGGATGAGGCCTTCGCGACCGAAAACGGTGCTCAGGTAACGGGCGAGCGGATCGCAAGTCTCGGCGAACTGGGTGAAGATGAGAGCGCGTTCGCGTTTCTCGGCCAACTCGGTGCAGATCTCGGCGAGGCGGGCGAATTTGCCGCTGTCGGCGGGAGCCCAGGCACCATCGCCATTCCAATGGCTGGGGTGGTTGCAGACTTGCTTGAACTTGAGCAGGAAGCCGAGCACGAGGCCCTGGCGCTTGATGGGTTCCATCTCTTTGTCGGCGAGCATCTTGGCGAGTTGATCGACGAGCTTCGCGTAGATGGTGGCCTGGCGTTTGGTGAGGCCGCAGAAGGCTTTGAGCTCTATTTTATCCGGCAGATCGGTGATGATGCGCCGATCCGTCTTCATGCGGCGCAGGATGTAGGGCTTCACGAGCCGGCGCAGCGGCGCAAAGCCTTCGCTGGATTTCGCGCAGCGTTTCACGGCCTCGGCAAAGGAGGCGCTGCCGCCGAGCAGGCCGGGATTGAGGAAATCGAAGAGGCTCCAGAGATCGCCGGGGCGGTTCTCGACCGGCGTGCCGGTCAAAGCGATGCGGGCGGGGGCTTGCAGACGCTTCACGGCCTTCGCGGAGCTGCTGCCGCTGTTTTTGATGGCCTGCGCTTCATCGAGGATGATAATGCTCCAGGGATGAATCTGCCAGGACTCGGTGCGCTGGAGAAACTGGTAGGTCGTGAGCATCACATCGTAGCCGCGCAGAGCTTCGGCAGGATGCTGAACGGCGAGATCGAGCTGCTCGCGAGAGGTCTGGGAAGGATGCGCGATGAAGAGTCGCAAATCGGGCGCGAACTTCGCGACTTCGGCCTTCCAGTTTCCGACGAGTGAGGCTGGCACAACCAGCAAGGCGGGGGATTTGGATTCGCGTTGGCGACTCAGCAGCAAAGCAATCACCTGAATCGTCTTCCCGAGGCCCATATCGTCCGCAAGGCAGGCGCCGAGGCCGAGCTGCATCATGAATTTCAACCACGCGAAACCTTGTCGCTGATACGGGCGCAGGGTGGCACACAGATTTTCGGGCGGAGTGGCTTCGGAGGGCTGGGTGAGCTTTTCGAGCACTTCGGCGAGCTGCTTGCCAGCGATGACATCGCTCCACTCGTGCACGTTTTCGAGCTGCTCGGCCTCGGCGGCCGTTTTGGCCTCGCCAATGCCCGCGAGGAGCCGCATGCCATCGAGAAAGCCGATGCCGCCTTCGCCCGTGGCGTTTTGCACGCGTCGCCAATGCTCCATCACTTGGTGGAGTCGCTCGCCATTCACCTCGACCCACTTCCCGCGCAGCGAAACGAGGCCCGTGTCGGCGCTGAGGAGCTTTTCGAGCTCCGCAGGCGTCAGCGGCACGCCATCGAGGCTTTGCTCGATTTTGAAACTCAGCAGCGTGCCCGCATGCAGCGAGGTCTTCTTCGGCGCATCAATGGTGACGGCGACGGTGGGCCGCGTGGTCTTGCCGGCCTTCCACCAGTCCGGCAGCTTCATTATGATGCCGCTTTCCTGAAACACGGCGGTCTCACGGAGCACGCGATATGCCTCTTGAGGCGACATTGCCATCGGTTGGAAGAGTCGCTTCGACTCCAGCCACTCGCGGAGGAGCTTCGATTTGTCTGCGGCGAGCCTCACGGGCTCCAGCAGGGCATTGAGCGACGTTTGATCCTTCTGCCCGGCATAAAGCTGAAGCGCCCGCGCTAGTGGCAGATGCTGCGGCTGGCCGGTGGCGCTGAGTTTCTCCGTAAACGTCGCCAGAAACGCAAAAGGCCGCTGCGTGTCCGTCTTGTTCTCCGCGAGATGAAAGCTCACTCGACCAACCACATGCCACGCCGGACATTCCTCGCGCAACCACGCCTCGACACCCTGCGTGGCGATCTGCGCGATGTGCGCCGCGAGATCGAGCCACCATCGCTCCAGCATCTCCGCCGTGACATGCTCCGCGCCGATGAAGGGCGGAATCGTGGCGAGAAAGGCCGCGCGTTCCTCCAACGAAGGCACCGGAAGCTGCTCGATGCTTTTCGTCTGGCAAAGCCGCGTGAACAGCCGCTGCGCCCACTCCCGCAGCCATCGAAACGGCGGCTCCAGCTCCGCCTCATGCAATTCGGCCGCCAGCAACCGCAGCAGCGACGCCGCGCCATCACACGCACTCATCCTCCGCTCCACCGACGACTCCGCCACGCCTTCCAGCGTGAGGATTCCTTCGGGAGTGATGACGGGCGTGAGCATGAAAAGCGAGTGAAGTAACAGATCGGGTTCGCCTCGGATAGTGAGCACGATTAGCGTCGCGGCAACCCGCCATGCTCTTCAGAGCCCTCGAACAATCCAACAAGCGCCTCAGCGATCCGGCACGCAATGCCCTGGATGTCATCCTTTGGTGGGAATGGAGGCGCATTCCTTACAACGTGATTGTCGGCTCGTGGGGATTGATGTGCCTGTGGCTTTATTCAGCCGCGATTCAAGGATCAGGAAATCTCGAGGCCGGTGATGACGCCATTGAGCCGATGGCTCTGTTTGTCGCTCCAATGTTGGTGAACCTCTGCTACACCATTGGCTGGCCGGTTGAGTTGTTGCTGCGGAAGATACGCCCTGACCTTCATGCAAAAACGGGTGAGTGGCTGTATCGCACTGGCATCTGTTTTTCCCTCGTCGTGATCAGCCTGCCTGCCGTGATTTGGAGTGTGATCTGGCTGTGGAGCTGACTTCGGGCTCGGTGATCGAGCCCTGCACTTTCTTCACCGCTTTTGATGATGCCCCCAAGGATGCTCCAGCAGCCAGGTCAGTGCCTTCCGGAGTTCCGCATCGGGTTCGGTGGCGATCCATGCTTTCATTTCATCGGGTTTGGTCACCGCCCACACGCGGAGCGAGCAGAAGGTGCGGTCTGTGACGCCGCCTTCATCAGCTAGGTTGTCGTCACCACTGAAGAACTTCCTCACTTCCTTCCAATCGACCCAAGGCGAGTGCTTGAGGCAGCGAATGCCAAAACGTGCGCACTCGCCAGCATCGATGCCACCCCATTGCTCCATGACGTAGTTAGCACTTCTGCCCAAGACCTCTTCGAGGGAATCCTTTGGAAGCCAGGAAAGGTCGAACTGATATAAATGGCCAAGTCCGGCATGCACGCCGTTCATCGCCGACGCTCCATACGCACAGCCTTCGAATGCCTGGCCGATGATTTCGGCATTCTTCGAGCGCAGGGCTTCTTCCATGGCCATTTCGGGCTGCCAGCCTGCCAGCTCTCGCAGCGCCTCGTCTCTGTCATCCAACGGCACTGCCTCAAGCCATTGGCGCCGCGTGTTTTCGTCCACGCGATGGATGAGGATGCATTTGGCCGTCCATGCCTCGCTCTTCGGCTGGCTCTCCACCCATTTGCGCATGCCATCATCGTCGAGCTGCGACCAGAGGAGAAGAAACTCGGTCGAGACGATTGCAGGTCGCTCAGGCAACTGACGTGCTTCATCAGCCGGCCAACGTTTCAGTTCGATTTCGCGGATGAATTGGGCAGCGCTGGAAGGGCTGAAGGCGAGCCGCTTTCGCATGGCCACTTCAAAGAAGAGTTCGGCAGCCGGTCCTTCGACCGGCTCGGAAGGTGCCGAGCCACTCTGGAAGACTTTGACCAGATCGGGCAGGTTTGGCGCGTGATCGCGCTCGCGAGGCCAGTCGTCGAAATGTTCGAACCAAAGCTGAGCGAAGGTCTTGAGCAGGCTTTGCCTCTTCGCGACGTCCCAGCCGGAAAAGTCAGCGGCGTAGGGAAAGGATGCCAGCGTGTCGCGATCCAGCCAAAAGCGGCTCTGACGAATCGCGGCCACATTTTCCACGGTGATGGCGTCCCGATGCTGCCAGGAGTCGTAGCCTAAATAACCTTCCTCGATGCCAACGAGGTCGAAGAGCTGTTTCGTCCGCTCAAACGCGGCACTGGGATCACGCGTCGCCCAGATTTCGAGCATCGACGAGACTAGCAGATCAGGGTTTTGCACTCCCTCCAAGGCGATAGCGGTGTCGAAGGCCAGACCGAAGTGGATGAGAGGAACTTCATCCTTCAAATACGAGACCAACACCGAGTGGCGGATGTCGAGGTTTGGCTCGCGAAAGATGCGCTCAATGACTTTTGGCACCTCCTGCGGCTGCACATCGAGCCAAGGAAGCTCGGTGAGCGGTTTGAAATCGTGCGGCTTCCACGACAGCCTCTGCCCCTGAGCGTTCAAAGCGATGAGAATCACCACGAGGATGGTCATTCCCGTCTTGAGGGCTGGAAAACGAGGGATCTCACTCATGAGCACCGTGCATGTTGAGCAGATTCGGCAGACATTGCCAAGGGCATGTCACGGCGGCGTCTCGGGATGTGATCACGACGACAGCCCGGCGTTTCCCAAGCAAATTTTGAACATTTCCCCGCCCTCTCAGCGCTGCGTCGCGAAAAAACAACCTCGCGGGGCTTTCCAAGAGGGTTTCGCCTGCTAGCGTGCGGGTTCGCTCGCGGCGGTTCTGGACCTCGCGGGCGGCCCAACCGCATGCCCGCCCTCACCGAAGAAATCCCCACGCTGCTCAAGCAGTTCGACCCACGCCTGCGCCAGGAGGCGGAGCGGCTCGTCGATGATGATGCGGTCATCGGGATCGACCTGCTCGAGGACGAGATGATGGCGGAGGTGAAACTGGACAAGCAGGCGGCGAATGTGCGCTGGCTGCAAACCCCACGCGGCTGGCTGGGCGAGTGCGATGCGGGCGAGCGTGCGCTGGATGATCTGGCGCTGTGTGCATCGCTCGTGGCGGTGCAGCGTCGCGAGGCTCGCGGCACCCTGCCAGCCCCGCATGCGGCGGAGGAGGATTTTGAAGATGTGATCACGGCAAAGCTCGGCCGCCCGCTGACCACCGATGAGGAAAACTACCTCGCAAAACTGGAGAAGCGCTACGAGCGCGTGGTGCTGACCGGCAAGATCTTTGACCAGGACATGGTGCGCCTGCATCCGAAGTGGCAGATCAAGACCACGGAGCCGATCACGCTGTGGCCGGAGCAGCCGAAGACGCTGCGTCAGTTCTGGAACTACATCGCCGTGGCGCTGGCGGAGAAAGGGCTGGTCGTGCCGGCCTTCCTGCGCGGCATCGCGGATGTCGATGGCACGCGCGATTCGCTCAAGGACTGGCGGCATGAGAGCACGGTGCCGCAGTGGCGGGCCCGCATCCGGCAGTTCAATGAATCGCGCATCGCGAAAATGCCGCCGCGGTTGCGCTCGCTCGACTTCCGCCTCATCATCAGCGTGCACGAGGCAAAGCTGCAGGTGCGCGACAACGCGCGGGAGACTCCCGAGTTCCAAAACGTGCATCCGCTGGAGGTGGAGCGCTTTGGGAAGCAACTGCGTGACGGTCATGTGATGACCTCCGCGGCCTCGGAACTGCTGCTGGTGAATTGTTTGACGCTGAGCGAGGGCGGCAGCGCCGGTCCCTTCCGCCTGGAAGGCGAGGCGCATGCGAGCTGGCTCGCCGGTTTGTTTCAAAAGCCCGCGCTGCATGACCTGCTGCTGAATCGCGATGAAGTGTCGCTGGAGCGTGTGGCGGAGCCTTTGAAGTGGAGCAGCCGTGAGAGCGATGACGGCCGGAAGCTGCTCATGAGCCTCGTCACGGCCGCGAACGAGCCCGCGCCGATGCCGCTGCGCATCCTGCGTGGCGTGGAGAATTTTTATCTGAGCCGGGATCATCTCTTCAGCGGCCCGCCATGGCTCGGCGACGAGTCTTTGATCGAAAGCGAGATCGCCCTGCCGATGGAGGCGGTGGCGACGCCCGAGGGCATTTCCTTCCTCGGCGGCCTGGAGGTGCCGGTGCCGCCCAGCATTGCCTCACGGGTAAAGCATGAGGCCTTGCGCGTGAAAATCACCGCCGCGTGCAAGGCCAGACCCTCCGCAGGCGGTGGCACGGAGTATGCGACCTTCAAGCTCGAGGCCATGGGCGCGGACGGTCGTGCCCGCGAGGTGCTCACGCCGCGCGGCTGGTCGCCACTCGTGCCCGATGATGCCGAGGACGATGAGATCGTCGTGCGTGATCGCGATGCGCTGCGCACTGCCGAGCGCATCGTGCAGGAGGGCCGCTTCGCGTGGGACTTTGAGTCCAGCGGCTTCCGCCATCGCATGGCAAAGGACTTTCCGGAGTGGTTTCATCAATGGGGCACCACGCTGCCGGAAAACATCGACCTGCAGGCCGATGAGCAGCTTCAGAGCATCCTCGCCGATCCGCTCATTGCCCGTGTGCGCCTCGAGGCGAAGCAGGGCGGCGACATCGACTGGCTGGACCTGCGCATCGTTTTCGACATCGAAGGCGCGGACCTCAAGCCCGCCGACATCCGCCGCCTCCTCGCCGCAAAGGGCGAGTATGTGCGCCTCGCCGACGGCTCGTGGCGTCGCGTAAAGCTGGAGCTCAGCGATGAGCAGATCGCCATGCTCGACAGCCTCGGCATCGACTTGGAGGCCGATGGCAGCGACACGCATCGCCTGCACTGGCGGCAGCTCGCACAGGAAAAAGCCGTGGAGATCGTCAGCCCGAAGGCCTGGGAAAAAATCGTCCAGCGCATGGAGGATGCGAAGCTCGATGCGCAGCCGCCCGTGCCCGCCGAGCTCAACGTCACGCTGCGCCCCTATCAGGTCGAAGGTTATCAATTCCTCACTTACCTCACGCTCAATCGCTTTGGTGGCATCCTCGCCGATGACATGGGCCTCGGCAAAACGCTGCAAGCCATCGCCTGGGTGCTGTGGCTCAAAGGCCGCAAGCCCGAAGGCGGCCCGCACCTCCCTATCCTCGTCGTGTGCCCGAAATCCGTGCTCGATGTGTGGGCGCTGGAGTTCAAAAAGGCGCTCCACACCTCCGCGTGC
>Ga0315901_10008985_pt1 | contig 11549 bp, 9 predicted proteins | sample LakEriMetagenome_10_FD_203761 | JGI IMG/M metagenome (GOLD analysis project Ga0315901, IMG submission 203761) | Freshwater fungal communities from buoy surface, Lake Erie, Ohio, United States - Buoy 2 MA116 | ecosystem: Environmental > Aquatic > Freshwater > Lake | place: USA: Lake Erie, Ohio...
TTCTCTTTAGCCTGAGAGTGACGTTCGGAATCTCGAAACTTAAAAAGTCCAAGTATCCTTCGAGTCTCAATCCTCTAATGAAGAGTTTCTTGAAAAGTCGTACTTCCCCACTTTTTAGGAGGAATTCAATATCAGGATGAAGTTTCTTATATCGCCTACTAGGAAAGAGTGTGATCTGAACGTCGCTGGAACTAAATTGTTTTAGCCACCGAGCCAGATGGACGCTGTCTAACATACCAACAATCAGCACCCGCTTCATGTCTGCGCGTAGCCCATTCTTTGGAGCAATCGCCTTATCGGACTGACGAGAAGTCTTGAAAATGGAAGAGTCCATATAAAGGAATAAACTAAAGCATTTCCGTCTTCAATCTTCCACTTATTTGAAGCGAAAGCTTGTCTGAGTAGTCTCTTCCCATCTACTTTTGAGTCGAAAAAGGACAGTCGTGCAGCGAAGTAATATGAATGTGCAAGAGCCATCTTTCGAATACTCTCTTCCAAAGAATTATTCTTCAGAAATTCTTGAGTAACACTAATTCTTTCTGCGGCCATATCTAAACCTCGGAGTGAAATCGATGTGGACTGACTGTGGAACCTCCATTGGGCTACCAATTCATCTCTCTTCTTGAGAATTCCTACGCGGCTTAATCTAAGCCAGAAATCGTAATCTCCCACAAAAGTCCACCTGCTGTCCCTACCACCAATGCTTAGGGCGGCATCTTTTCGAAAAATAGTTCCTGGTCCAGGGAGGCAACGAAACCTTCCAATTAGAAGTTCTTCAGAGTACTCGTCTACTTCTACAATTCGAAGCACTTTGCCCGAGGAATCAATCATCGCCCAATTTGGATACCACGCCACAACATCGGGGTTTTCGGAGAAGAATTCTTCGACACCACTGAATACCTTGGACGATGGCAAAGGATCATCGGCTGATACAACCAAGAGAAAGCTTCCTTTTGAATTCTCTATTCCAACGTTTACCGCACTTGATTCTCCACCATTTGGTTTCGAGATTACTCTGATAGCGCCACTAAATTCCTGAAGTATCTCGAAGGTGGAATCTGTAGACCCATCATTGACTACGATGTATTCAACTGGAAAGGACCGCTTGTATTCCAAAACTGATTCTACTGTCTCTCTTATAAATTGAGCCCCATTAAACACAGGGGTGATTACAGTAATCATAGAATATGATTTTTCACTATGTGTGTTGCAAAGGGGATTGCTGATGTCCAGCCAGGGCTCACCGCATTCAAGACATGAACAACATTCCCCTTGGATTCAATTACAAAATCCATTTCAAATGATTGTGTTTCAAGATTTACAAGTTGAGCTCTAATTCCCGCTCTCTTCTTCTTCCACTTCATTGCATGACTAATGCTCGGCACCAGTCGTTTACCGTCTCGGATCAGTTTGCGTGTTGACACCTTAGAAAGTTCTGAATAGGCAAGGTTAGCTAGAGCAAACGGAGACTCTTGAAATAGACTCCCGATAGATTTTGAGCTACTTATGACATCTTGTAAATCTAACTTTCCTGCAAGGTTGTATTGCTCCCGCCCCAGAATTGGGATTGCAGTAGGTCCAATTTTTACCTTATGGTCAACAGTCAACGTAAAATGCACTCCTAAAAAAGGATTTTTGGGGTTTGGAACTGGATAGACAAGAGTACGTAGTGGAAGAACTTCATTATCACAATATTTGTAGAGCCCAAGAACCGGTAGTTGGGAATATTTTTTGCCCACATCTAGTTTATGGGCAATGTGGATGGCATTTGTACCGGCTGCATTGATTATTCTGTCGGCACGAATCAAATCAGTACCAGAATCAACCAATCCACTCTCAAGAACTTTTGCATGAGAATTGTATTGAATTTCTCCACCTAAGTTTATAAATAATTGAGCGATGAGTTGAGTAACTGCTAAGGGATCACTTACAGCTGTATTTCTCGACCACAAGAACTCTTTATGGGTGCTGGCCATTGGTTCAAAATTTTGTAAATCCGAGGCCTTACCCCGTAATAACGCTACTCCATTATCAGAACCTCGCTCAAAAAGAATATCCAATCTTTCAAGATCTTCCTCAGTGTTAGCGACTACAACTTTCCCACATTCATTAATTGGGATTCTATATTCTTTGATAAGGCTCCGAAGAGCATAGTTGCCTTCAAGACAAAACCTGGCCTTTAGCGAATCTGGTGAATAGTAAAATCCAGCATGGAGTACACCAGAATTTCTCCCAGATGCATGTACACCTGGTGACGATTCTTTTTCTAAAACAATTACTCGGGCCTTCGATTGCGTTCTTAGGAGCTCTCGGCCCAGGGAAAGACCAATTATTCCGCCACCAATTACCAAGAAGTCGCAACGCTTTTCCATAGAAGTAGTTTACGACGATAGCTGAAATTGTGTGTATCCTGAGGTGACCTCCACAGAATGGAAAACGAATGATTAGGGTGCTGGTACTCGGGGCAAACGGAATGCTGGGACACGCGTGTATGGACGTAATGAGACGCTTCCAAGATGTTGAGGCGGTGGGCACTGCAAGAGGAGAACGAGTTGGATATATTGATTTTGACGCTCACCGAGACCCCATCGCCCCACTGTTGGAGTTCATAAAACCTCATTGGATCATCAATTGCATTGGAGTCATAAAGCCCTACATTAGGGAAGCTGATCCCATCTCAGTAATCAATGCGATTAGGATCAACTCAGAATTTCCATTTAATCTTGCGAAATCTACTAACTCTAGGATAATTCAAATCGCTACGGATTGTGTCTACACTGGCTTCAAGGGTCTCTATATGGAGTCAGACCTGCATGACGCAACAGACGTATATGGAAAAACAAAGAGCCTCGGTGAAATTGAATTTGAAAATGTTACACACTTACGAGTTTCAATCATTGGGCCTGAATTAGACAGGTCAACATCTCTTCTCGAGTGGTTTAGGAATCAGCCCTTAGGGTCAACAGTAAACGGATTTACCGATCACTTGTGGAATGGAGTTACCACTTACCATTTCGCAAAAATTGCCTATGGAATAATCTCAAATAATGTGAAAGAGGTATCAAAGACTCACATAGTCCCAGCAGACATCATTTCAAAGGCAGATTTACTTCAAGAGTTTGCAGTTGCATTTGGTCGAGGCGATATTCAAATAAATAGAACGCTGAGCTCAGTGGGAATTGATAGAACCTTGAGCACTCTACACCCAGAGGTGAATAGAGCTATTTGGGACTTCGCTGGTTATGAGTTGATACCAACTGTTTCGGAGATGGTTCACGAACAAGCGCGCGTTCTGAGTATCGGCTAAATTTCTGACATATATGATCTGTCAGAAAACGGTTTGAACTTGCTAGGGTCGTGTCCTCGAAAGTCATTCCTCATGAGTCGCTGCACAAGGTCGTCTACGATGCGAATTGAGGCTCTGCCATCACCGAATGGATGACTCCAGCTTGAGTCGTGCAGCAGATGCAGTTTTTTCAATGTTTCTAGATAATTGACAGAAGTGAATGGATCGAATTTGATACTTGCGCCACATTCGTACACTTGCGGTCTTTCCGATGCAGTTCTCATTTGGATAGAGGGAATTCTCAGTACGGCTGCTTCTTCGACAATTGTTCCTGAGTCGGTCAAGACACCTTTCGAATGCATCATCAGTTCAAGTAATTCCAGATAACCAACGGGATCAACCATAACTAGATTCTTAGGTAACACTAGCTCAAATTCCCTAATCATCTTTTGAGTTCGATAGCTTGCTGGAAAAAGGACCTGATTTGTGTAGTGCGAAACAAGAGTAAGAATATTTTCCAACGAAGACCTAATTTCTACATTCTCTCTTCGATGACATGTCATTACCAGATAGTCTTGAGTATCAAGAGAGTACTTATGCTTAAGTAAGTCACGAAATTCTGATGAGGACATTCTTAGCGTTCCCGAAAGAAAATATTCATGCAGAACATCGACTATCGGGTTACCCGTAACAATAATATTCTCATCTGGAATGCCTTCGGCCAATCCTTGTAATTTATACTCATCAACATATGCATAGATCAAGTCTGAAAGATGATCTACTATCGTTCTATACTTTTCTTCGGGCATACGCCAGTCGTAAGACCGCATGCAACCCTCAATGTGGACAATTGGAACATTCAGCTGAGCAGCGGCAATCGCTCCTGTTACTGTATTGGTGTCGCCAAGAAAAATGACTGCAGTTGGGTTTTCTTTCACTAAAACTTTGGATAACTCCGAAATCATGGAAGCAACAAGTTCGGCATCTGTCTCCCCTTTGATCCCAAGCTCAATTTCTGGATCATCAATTCCTAATTGACGAAAGAAGATGTCTTTTAGATTTTCGGAATAGTGTTGACCGGACCAGACCAACTTAAAGCGAGAACCTAACTTGAGTCGTAACCCCCTTATGATTATGCATGCTCGAATGATGTCTGGACGAATCCCCAGAACCATGAGCAGTTTTCCCGAATTCATTTCACCGTGGCGTAATTGTCCAAGGATTCCAATAATCAAACGGGAATCTGAAGTCATCGTTCAGACTCTCTTCTAAGGAGGTTGTAGAGAAAATGAGAAGAAGAGCGTTAGCTGTTAATGTCATGAACCCATTGGCATATCCCGCGGGAATCACCAAGGCATCAGTCGGAGATTCGCTTAGGACGAAGCGGTGAACTTCCTCCTGCTGTGATGGCCTTGTTTTATCAGTCATTCTTACTGCACAAATAAGAGCAGTGCCGCGCAAGACCGTGATCGCTTTACGCTCGATCAAGTGTCCGTGCCATGCACGTATAAAACCTTGTTGGTGATTCTGAACAGTATAGAAACGCTTGAAATCGTTCAAAGGAAAACCATTGATGTAACCTAGTGAGCCACGATCGTCAACTGAGCGTCCACCGCGAACAACGACGGGTTTAGATGCAGCTAGCGACAAATGCTCAGCCATGATGCCCAGCACTCCACTGCAACCGTAAACTTTCGACGTTATTGAATCTTGGATTAGAAACGTTCTTTATTCGCCTCGTTAGAATCAGGTTTGATACTTCTCTGATGCCATCTTCAATTGTCCAATTAGGAGAAAAACCTAGAATCTGTTTGGCTAGATCTGAATTGACGCGATAATTTCTTGCGTCTTGAAACGAAATGTCTGTCTGCTCAACTCTTGCGTTCGTAATGATAGTCTGTATTCGGTGAGCAATCTCAAGAACTGTCACATTTTCTGCATGGAGGTTGAACACGCCTGACTTATCTGTATCTATATGGGGCACTGCTGCAGTAGCAACATCTCTAACGTGTAGCAATGGACGATATTGCGTACCTCCGAAAACACTCATTGAGCCTTCAAGGACTGCCCGAATTGTTAGTACATTCAATACAAGATCTACTCTGAGTCGAGAAAAGTTGTCGCTCAAGCCGAACAAGGTTCCTAAACGAAAAACAAGTGTAGAGTTTTTCGAAGAGCTCAATATCTCTTCAGCCTCAAGCTTTGATTCTGCATACAAAGATAAGGGATTTGTTCTACTCCCTTCATCAAGGAGACCATCCTGAGCGCCGTAGACAGAACAGGTGGAGGGAAAGATTATTCGCCCCCCGAATGCGTTGACTAAATTCCTGACGGCGTCCACATTTGTTTGGCGCGTGAGCTTGGGGTTGATGGCGCAGGCTGGATCTCCTACCAAAGCTGCAAGCCAAACAACAGTATCAGCCCATTTTAAGTGACTCTCTAATGTCGAGAAGTCCAAGACATCACCAAAATGGAATTCAACTGGCTTCAAGAATGAATCTTCATAGGTTAAGTTGTCAATAACTCTCACTTCATGATTTGCCGCAATTGCTAGATCAGTTAGAGCACCACCGACATAACCAGCACCACCAATTATCAAGACTTTTGACACTAGCTATTTCCTTTCTCACGGCACGAAGATTGAACAGTACTTCAAACTCGCCCACGTTAGCAATAGTTGCTCTAATCGAGTAAGGCGGAGTGGTGAGAGGTTTCGCTTCAGTCTAGACTTATGCATTTTGCAAAAGTTTACGTGGTTTCTCCTCTAACGTTCTACTTCTTTCTGCCCCATGACCTCGGCTTACTAAGCGACCCAAGCGGAGCCTTGGGAATGAAGCAATACTGAGGGCCTACAACGTGGCGCTCCGGAATTAGGTCAAACACCAAATCAAAGCAAGCCTGACGACATATTGTAGGCAAATGTGATATTGGCTCACTTTGTTCGGTCTTCGATGATGGGAGCTTGTAAACTTACTTTACCTGATGGCATATCTCCCCACACAAAAGTCTCCTTGCTCTACACTTTGCTTATGCAACATGAAGTAACTCGTAAGAGACTTAGCACAATGCTTTTGGTTTTGGGGCCCGTAACAACACTTGCAATATCTCCCTCTTCAAGTTTCGATCCAATAAATCTAGTAAAGATGATGTTTGTTTCCGGCACTTCCTTTGCTGCAATTGCTTTCATGGCGATTGCTTGGCGGTCGCTGGGTACCCGTCTACCAATCGGCCTCTGGATCTCTGCCGGATTCTTCGTCTTCTGGTTGACCATGGTCATGATTGTGAGCGGTGCTCCGTTAAATCAACAATTTTGGGGAACGTTTGGTCGGAATAATGGCTATCTTGCATACTTCTCACTAATTGTCATTCTGCTTTCAGTGGCGCTGCAACAAAAAAAGAACTTCTATCACAAACTAGTCGAAGCTCTTATCCTAACTGCGATACCCACAACTATTTACGCACTCGTTCAACTAGTCGGACGCGATCCGATTGCTTGGAGCGTGAATGCACCTTTCGCAACACTTGGCAATATCAACTTCTCATCTGCCTTTTTCGGTTTGGCATCGATCTCTGCCACGATACTAGCTCTTGCGCCAAGGCAGGCTCTTGGTATTCGAATCATCTTGATCTCTCTTGCTGTGACTGATCTATACATCATCCTTGAAACGGGATCTATCCAGGGTTTCATGATTTATGTAGCTGGTATGGGAGTTGCAGGCTTTTTCGTTGTGAGGTCACACAAGTCCCTAAGATTGTTTCAGATTCCTTATTTGATACTTGGTGTCACTGGTTTGTTATTGACCTCTCTTGCACTGAAAAACATCGGGCCTTTGGCGCGATTCGTTTTTGGAGATACAATTCTCTTTCGTTTTGATTATTGGTATGCAGGATGGGCAATGACCATCAACAATCCAATCTTTGGCGTAGGCCTTGACTCCTACGGAGACTGGTATCGTGAGTTGCGCGGTGAAATCGCAACGCTACGTACTACCCCGGAACGCATCACAAATACAGCTCACAACATTTATTTGGATATCTCTGCTTCGGGTGGCTTTCCACTTATTGTCGCCTATTTGATACTACTCGGGTATGCTATCAGAGCAGCCTGGAAAATTGTTCTTCGTGATCAGTCATTCAATCCGTATTTCGTGGCACTTTTGTCAACATGGATAGCTTACTTGATTCAAGCTGCGATTAGCATCAACCAAATCGGAGTTGGCATCTGGGGTTGGTTATTCACCGGGGCTCTTATTGGATATGAAATGGCGACTCGGGACGGTGCAGAGCCACTCTTATCAAATAAAACTCGTGGCGAACTTGCCCAGATTCCCGCTGGTATTGCCCTCTCGGGAATCTTAGGATTCGTCAGTGGTGTCGTCATCGCCTTTATCCCTTTTCACGCGGATGCAAGGTTCAAAGAATCACTCCAATTTGGAAGCGTGGTTGATCAATTTACGCAGGCTAAGTCTCTTGGTAGCACTGCATTTCACTTGGAGTTGGCACTTGATGCGGCCCTAAAGGCAGGCGAGGTTGAACTGGCTGATCAGATCACTGCAGAGTTGCTGGCTCGGTACCCTCGCGATTTCATGGCATGGCGAGTGAAGCAAGCACTGGTTAGCTCGACCCCTGAAGAGCGGCAAGAGGCTTATCTCCGTCTCAGGCAAATGGATCCCTACAATCCGAGCATTAGGCCGCTAGAATAACGTTTTGCCCTAAATGTCCGTTTCTAAAGACATTTATCTGTGTGGGGCGTCGTAGGGGATAACTGGAACGCGGGTTAGATAGTTAAGTTGCAACCAAAGCAAAAACCAAGGAGTAGACCTACGATGTCGGCTAAGTTCAAGGCCCCTAGTGAGTGGAGCACTGCCGACCTTGGTGCTTTTTTTGTAAAGAACCGCTCAGAATTTCTTGCTCATGCGAGGCGTGTTACCAGGTCTACTTCAGAGGCAGAAGAAGTAGTCCAAGACTCCCTGGTCCGCGTGCTTCTTGCTTGCCCAGAGTTGACGAGTGTTGATCACGCTCTTTCCTATTTCCACCGAGTCATTGAAAATTTGAGCATTGACCTGCAACGGCGTCACGGACGGCAGCCGCGATTGGTCGTTTTGGATGACGTCGCTGGAGAGCTTGAAGCGAAGTGGAGTGTGGATCCTGACTATGCTCAGGCCTTAGCCACTGCTGATGACGCTGCAATCGTTCGCGAAGCAATTTCATTTCTATCTCCTGCAGAGCGCGCCGCCCTTATCATGTGGGAGATTGAAGGGCGATCCACCGGTGAAATTGCTCGAGAGCTTGGCATCAGGGAGAATGCAGTTCGACATACCGTCTCACGAGCACGCGCTGGGCTACGGCGAATTCTTTCTGAGCGAATTATTGATGAAGAGCGTGGCTTGACTGCTCTAGATCTTCTCTCTGTTGCTTACCGAAAAGCTGGGTCCGTAGCACGGAAGTCATCCAAAGCAGCGCTTTCTTTTGTTTTAGTTTTCGTGGCTTTTTTGAGTCTCAACCCATTGTCACCGAGTGACTTTTCTGGAAGAGAACCTCGTGCATCTTTAGAACGCGCTTTTGACGACAACAAAGTTCCTCTAGAGACAAACGATAGCGTCAAGGATCTTGAAGATTCTCAGATTGACTCAGAGTTTGTATCCGAGGCGTCAAGTTCTAGTCTTGCTGTCAAGAAGTCGACAGATCGTTCGTTTTCGACCAATGCACTCGAATCAATATTTCCAGGTCTTGATGGCGAAGGTGTTCCTACGGGATCTACAGTTGCCGATTCCTTGGGGAATCTTGGATTGCTTTTCCCGGGCTTACCAAAACGCTTGAGCACTGAGACTGGTTGGGTACTTTCTGGAATCGTCAGTACTAAGTCAGGGGCGACAAATCTGCTTTTGAATCAATCAATTGTTGTCGATGCCTTTGGAACTGCTTATGTTGCTGAAGTTTCGGTTGGGATCAACGGAGGCTGGCACTTGCTTCGTCTTGCGTATGTCTCGTCCGATGTTGAGAGGCTTGCCTCAGGTAACTATCTCATTGCTGCAATGATGATGGTGGAATCCGCCGTGGAGACCTCTGTCAAGGTGTCGACCGGCACCTCTGGAACCGACCTTAGTTCGGCCCCGGAATTCGTCTCCACAAGGTTGCTGCTGGACCCAACCAAGACCAAAATCCTCGCTCAGGCGGTCCTGGTATCAGCAGATTCCCAGGGAGATGGGGCATAATTGGGGGGTTCATTACACAAGTTTCCTCGCCTCTACCGGAAACGGGGTGGGGATAGAGATGTGTCAGCACGTGCGACTCATCTCAAAGCCGCCACAGAGAACGTCTCTGTGACGACTATTGAAAGGAAACAAATGTCTAACAAGACAACCTTCAAGCGCATCGCGCTTGGTGTGGTTGCAGCTCTTGGATTTGGGCTTTTGGCCTCAGGTCCAACTCAAGCAGCGATCACAAATCTAGTGGTAACAACCACAGATGGAACAGCAACTACCCTGAATAGTGACAGCTCTACAGCTGCTTCTATTACGGTTAGTTACTTGGCACTCGATGGTGGGAATGCCGATTCCTTCTCCGTTACTGTCGCTCAGAGGTCAGCTTTACCAACCGGAGCTGTTGTTGGTGGCGCTGCCCTGTATTGGTGGGATAGCTCAAGTGCTGTAGCTGGAAAGACACCTGCCGACATTGAGTCAGCAACCTCTATCTCAACTGGAGCTGGAACCGATTTCGCTCGATATGTTCGAAAGGCGCAGAGCGACGCTCAAGTACTACGTGTCATTCCTGCCTCAGGGGCCAACAACCAGTTCTCTGTGACATTCAGGTTTGACCTGGGTGAGACAACCACAAGCACCATCAAGGCTGGTACCTACGCTTACACTGCGATCGTGACTACTCCTGGTGGAGTGGTGACTACAAAGGACTTCAATATCGTCGCGTCGTTATCGGCTGCTGAGGTAGCGGCTGCGTCGACAGTTGTAGATCCATCAAAGTCAACTGCGATCATGAGCCTTGGATCAACTTATCAAGCTACTACTTTGGACTCTGCTGTTTCCCTTGTATCAACCGCATCTGCCTCAAACCAAGCGATTATTCGAGTGGTGACGCAAAATGCATCGGGTGCAGCCGCGAATGAGTCAATCACTGCCACAATTAGCGGAGCAGGTACTCTCTGTTCTGAAACTGGGCAGTGCGGTCCAAGCCTTACTTTTGCTGGAGATGGAAGTTATGACATTGGCCTCCGCGCTGATGGTAGGGCGGGAGTCGCAACAATTGCGATTTCTACGCCGACCAAGACTTTCACCTCAAAGTCAGCTACCTTCTATGCAGCAGACCCAACTACATACGCTCCTTCCCTTGATGTCCCCGTCATTGGTATCGGGGCAACAAGTGATGTCGTTTCTATCGCGGCGACAGATAGCAACAAGAGCATATGGGGTGGTACCAACCTGTATCTCTTCTCATCTGACACAACCATTGCAAGTAATGCAACTTGTACATTCAATGCGACTGACAAGGTTCACTACTGCCCGGTGACAGGTGTTAAGGCTGGAGAGACAAAGTGGACGATCGGAAACAAGTCCACCTTGGCCACCTCGACAGTGAAGTCGGCTGAGTTTGCCGGTCCTCGTGTAACTGCTGAGGCAGCGGCAAGCGTCAAGATCGAGTTCAACAAGGCTGCATATGCACCAGGTGAAAAGGCACTCATTTATGTGACCCCGCTTGATGCTGCTGGCAAGGCAATTGCAGGTGGCACTATCGCTGGTCTCTTGGCAACAGGTGGAATTAGTTCCAACGTTGCTTTCTCCTCCGGTAGCGATACAACAACTGCAACACAACTTGTTGTGGCATCGGCATCATCGGCCACAACTGGCGCCAAGGCTGGATCAGCTGTGTACACCGTGTACATGCCATTCGGCAAGGGAACAGTCACGTTGACGGCTAAGGGCGGAACGGGTCTTCCAGCTGCAGGACAGGTTGCTTTGACAGCATCTGCTTCTGTTGTTGATGATTCTGTTGATGCTGCTGTCGATGCTGCTCAAGAGGCAACTGATGCTGCGATTGCCGCAACTGATGCTGCGATTCTTGCTCAGGAAGCCGCCGATGAGGCAGCTTCCGCAGCAATCGCTGCTCAGGAGACTGCACAGGCTGCAGTTGACGCTGTGACGGCACTCTCTGCAGAGGTAACCAAGCTGGTTGCACAGCTTGCAACTCTCCAGAAGTTGCTCACTCGCGTTGCGAAGAAGGTTGGATTGAAGATCTAACTAGCTAGTTT
>Ga0315901_10008987_pt1 | contig 11547 bp, 24 predicted proteins | sample LakEriMetagenome_10_FD_203761 | JGI IMG/M metagenome (GOLD analysis project Ga0315901, IMG submission 203761) | Freshwater fungal communities from buoy surface, Lake Erie, Ohio, United States - Buoy 2 MA116 | ecosystem: Environmental > Aquatic > Freshwater > Lake | place: USA: Lake Erie, Ohio...
ATAATAATTATTATTATTATTATTATTATTTATTCTATTATTCTATTGTTTTATTATTATTTATTCTTATCTTTGTAAAAGCTAATCAATGTTATCAAACTTTAAACATATCAATTATACACAGGCGAGTTTGCAACCGACTAAGGTTGCTAACGAGCTACCAATAAGATTAAACTTATTAATTAATTATTTATTATTCTTAATCCCTATCAAAGTTTCTTTTAGATTAACTAATACATTGTTTAGCGGCATCTTCATAGTTAACTCTATAATCTTTGGTAGGATTAAGTCTAATATTACAATACCCCAATTTAATACAATAGTTTACTCGTGGAAGCTTTTTATTACTAAAGTCATATTACTATATACCTTAATTAATTTAAGTGGCTTAAAAAGCCGATTACAAACGGATAAGTTAGAGTCAAGGATATGCAAGTTTAGTTTACGTCTAGCGAAACCGCCAAAGGCGTGTTTAGATTATAGTACGTCTAGTATGAATATAATAAACTACTAACAACGCTATGGCTGCTAAAACTAAACGAACAATAAACTCTGGCTTAAAAGCTTGGAATGAAGCTCGGTCTTTCTTCTCTAAACAAAATAAACTTGCAGGTAAGAAATATAACGGCGTTGAATTAAACGCTTTAACTAAATCATTTTTATTTGAGCATTACGGTGCTTCTTTTGATTCTAAAGACTTAAATCAATTTATTAAGGTAGAAGTTCCTAGATTCTTTAATAACCCTTTAGATTTAACGCTAGATAAAATTACGCCTACTCCATACTATATGATGGATTTTAAAATACGTGATTTAGGTGTTGGCTTGGATGTTTCAGTTTTAGCAGGTGAGTTTGGGGATTTAGAATTTAACACTTCTGATTATAATTATTATGATGGCTTATCTGAAATAGTAGAGAAAATAAGAAAATACCTTAATCCTACAGGGGCTACAAAATCTCCAAACGATAGCAATGGAATGTTTGATGGGTCTATTAAACCTAAACCAAACACAAATAAAGATTCTAAAGAGCCTAAAGACTATTATATTGAATGGGTATTATTTATTGACGATGAATATGTATCAGATATTAAAGGTACTATTATCCCTAAACCAGCCACAGAGGAAGATAAAATTTTTAAAATAAAAGTAAAAAAACCAAAAAAAGGTGCAAAAAAAATAATACCTAAAAAGAAAATAGAAGCCCCTAAAACAGAACCTTCTTTTTCTAGCAAAGAAATTATTGACATTGAAAAGGCTAAACAAAAAACAATGACATTAGTCCTGAAACTAATTAAAGCTGGGTATTCTAAAAAAGAAATTAATAAACTCTTAAATATAAAATAGTATGAAAGCAATTTATCAGCAAGGTAATGGAGAACTTTTAATTAAAAAACTATCTACATACAATGATGAATATTTTTTTAAATTACATGATAACGTTAATTACGTTTCTTTTGGTAATCAATTATTTGTCCACTCTAAAAACTCATCTTTTAAAAATGGCTTGTTTTTATTCGGTATGGTTAAACAAGATTTTAATTCTTATTTATTATTAAATAAAAAACCTTTGTTTATTGATTCATATAAACCTTCTTTTACCTCTAAAAATGAAATCAAAGCAAATACAAAAACATATTCTTACGACATTAATCACGCATACTGGCGTATAGCTTACATTAATGGATATATTTCAGAAAATACCTATAATCATGGATTAAGACTGAAAAATAAAGACGATAACATGAAACAGTTATATTGCATGGCATTAAGCGTACAAGGAAATACTAAAACATTAGATGGATATGTCGGAAACATAAAAACTGGTAATAAAATTGTTATTGATAAAAATCCTATACATAGATTAATTTACGCTAATATAAGAAACTTAACACATAAAATAATGGATGAACTTGCCTATATGCTTGGTGAAGATTTTATTAGCTACAACGTTGACTGTATTTCTTTTAAAAATGCTAAAAATAAAATTAAAGTAGAAAATTATCTTAAAAATCAAAACTTAACCTTTAAAACAGTAAGTAATAAATAAAAAAATGGGTGCTTATGGAGAATTAAGTTAAATGGAGTTCTGTGTTTTTACAGAGTTAAAGATTACATGATGACTAGCCCATATTTTAAATTAAAAAATAACCTATAAAACAGTATAATTATGACAAAAACATCTAAAATTACAGCTTGTACATTTAATAATATGTGGAATCCCCCTACTGGTGGAACACTTTATTTACACTCTCTATCATTTGAAAATGGTGATATGGGTAAAATATACGCAAACAGTCAGTTGCCTCCTGAATTAGCTGTTGGACAAACTCTTACATATACTATTAACGACAAATTACAAATTAAAAAGATTGATACGCCTGTGGCTACAAATAATAATAATAATAATACAGAAGTTAAAAAAACAACCTACAAGCAAACAGATATTATTGGTCTTGCTTATTCTTATGCTAAAGATTTAATGATTGCTAGTATGCAACAAGGTACTGTCTATAAAAAAATACCAGAAGATTTTATTAAAATTGCTACGCCTATCTACAATAAAATGAACGAGGAGCGTGAAAAATTAAAAAATCAAGAGTAAATGGATATTGCAACTATTAATAAAAAACGCCAGTACAAGCTACGTGGCGTTTTTTTATCGTTTGAAAGTATTAATCACTATCTAGGAAAAGTATTCATATCCAAAGGTGTTGGTGCTAAAAAAAAGATATATGTATTTACTGCTTCTAGTAAATTAGTAGCTGATTTTATGGCTCTAAAACCTAAATACCGTATAAAAGTTTGGTTCACTATCAAATGCCGTGAATATAAAGAAAAATGGTTTACAGAAATGATTATTGAATCATTTGAGCATTGGATTATTAATGAAGATAAAGTTAATGCGGAAGCTAAACAGTTGAAGTTGGAAGAGGAAAAAAGGTATTCTAAAAGCCTTTATACAGATAATGATTATGGTTATTCTGATTTAGATTAAAAATAATCACATTGATAATCAGTAACTTACATTTAATTAAAAAATAATAGTTGTATATTTGTTAAACAGATTGTAGATTTGCTAAAGAATTACAAAAGCTCTTTGACATCATGGGAACTAATGACACACAAGTTTATTATTTTACTGTTGTGAGGAAGATTTAAAATAATTGGCACGAACCTTATTAAGGTTTCGGATAAATTCCGCAAAAGGTCTAACTTTTGATGCCTTATAAATATATTCTATCTAGCAGTTCTAAAGACTGTAACTTATATAATAATATTGACTAGCAAAGTTGAGAATTTATATAAGTAGATTTGATAGCAAGTAGCCAAAGTTATATCTTAAAATATAGATTGCAACTACTTGTAAAAACCATAAATAGAATAAATAATGGACATATTAATAGAAATGAAAAAATCATTCTGGGACAACTTCAACTCGGAACTCTATAAAAAATACTTACAAGCTAAATTAAATAATAATGAAAAAACCAAAAAACCAAACAGCGGAAGTCCTTTACTTACTTATTACCCAAAAATCAATCACAGTTAAATCAGCTATGAATGACATAGGAATATTAAACCTTTCTGCTCGTATTAGTGATTTAAGGCTAAAACATAACCTTATTATAGAGTGCCGTAAAATTAATACCAAAAATAAATTCGGTAGAGATATTTCTTATGGAAACTTCTTTCTTATTACTAAAAAATCTATTAGTAACAAAGTCTATAACAATATTAATAAGTAATACAATGGATAGTATATGTGTACTTTAAAAACGGAAAAATTAAAACACTTGATATTGGACACGGAAAACCTGACCACGAAAAAATAATACATAACAGATGGAAACAAAATTAGAAAAAATATTATTAGACCTAAATATAGGTTACATAACAGTAAAGGTAGCTAAACGTAAAATATTACGTTTATTTGCTGTTATTGGACAAAACGAACAGTTAGTTTGCCCTAATTGTGATTCTAATAATTTAAACAAACATCTATCAAATTTTAATACTTGTTATAATTGTGATTATAGGTGGGCAAACTAATTGCCACTAACGTTTTGCAGCTAAACATAGTAAAATATTATGAAAAAAGAAATTATCAAAATAGCAAAAGACCTTGAACAAGGCATAGTAGATTTGAATACCGCACGAAACCTTTTATTGGGTTTATTTGATGTTAGCGGTTCGTTACCATCAGATGAACTTTGCCGAGAACGTGGAGAATCTTTTGAATCAAAAACATATTATAACTTAGGAGAAGGAGAGTATATTGGTGATTTTGAGATTGGGGCTAAATGGGCAGTTGATTACTTATTGGGTAATGACTGCTAACGGCAAAATATTTGCGCAGACAGGACTGCAATAACCCGAAATTTACGATAAGCGTTTCGCTCCGCTTGTCGCAAATATAATGTTGAGCGCAGTTAATTTTATGGACATAATGTTAAAAATATTGATTACACAGGTAGCTATTTTATTATGCGGACATTTATCAATGCACCCTAATAGCCCCATTGCCGAATTTGTAGAAAAAAAGTTTGGTGATTACAAAAAAGCACTTATTGTAATTAATGGTAGTCAATTTATATTAATAATAGCATCGTTGGTAATATGGCTATGTAGAACTTCTTAATTTCCCATAACGGTTGAGTATAAGAGAAGTAAACGTGAACAAAGAAGCCTATAGAAGTTGAGCCATTAATCAACCATGTGGAGGTGTAATAAACCACAGAAAAAACACCACGTTTATTTCTTTTATACTTTGTTATAAAATCGTTTAAATGTTTTAACGGTTTGCAGATAGGTGAAGAAGCCGAAACTGAACTTAATTAGAACGATAAACTTTAAAATTTAAACAAAATGTCAAATAGAAAAATAAACGGCTTTTTTGCCTATGTGCTGTTAGCGGTAGTTTTTTGCTCCTGCCAAACACCTAAACAACGAGAAAAACCAAATTTTAAATATCTTATAACTCAACCTAAAGGATTTGGTCAAGAACCATATTACAGTTTGAGTGAAATAGAATATTTGCCAAATGGCTGTATAAGATTTTTGCAATTTGCTTATGGCAGAAAAGACACAATAACAATATGTGGGTCATTTACGATTGAAAATTACCGCTAACGGTTTGCAGTTCGTTGCAGTTGCAGATAATTAATTACTTAATAAAACAAAAATTATGGATATTACAGAAAGAATACATAACGCAATAGAGTGGGCAAATAAACGCCTAACATTACAAGGTCAAGAACTTTCACAAGAACAAAAAAACTATTTAACTTTTGCCTTATCACAGAATTTTACTAACAATTACCAAGCCTTGCAATTGCAACAAACTGATGTTATAAAATCGGGTTGTGAACACGATTGGAAATGTATATCATATATTTCACCATCAGGTGTTTGGACTTGCACTAAATGTAATAAAACAGTAGGTTAACGTATGGTGCTTTGCGAAGGCGGGGCTTTTAACCACTAAAATTAATTAGAAAGATGAAAGATATTTTTAACGATAATGTTTCTTTGAAAGACGAAATCCCACATTTTGCCAAACCCGTGTTAGGTGCAGTGCTTAACGAAACTGAATTAGAAAATGATTATCCTGTTTATTTGGATTACTTGTATGTGTGTGATGGGAAAGTGGTTAAATCTGATGTACAGGGTACTATTACTGATTTAAAACGTGATTTACGTTCACATTATAAACTTGAAGCAAAGGTTATAACCACTTGTGATATTGAAGGACGTAGTAAACTTGCAGGGCTGTCTTAGCATTACGCCTAACGGTCGAGTGTATGAGCAGTAGCCGAACACAGAACTTGATTAGAAGTAGAAACTTAAATATTAACAACTGCAATAGTTTGAAACGCCTAACGGCTATTGCTTATACACTTTGTTAGGCACAGTTTTATTATGGACAGTAGACGATTAACAGGGAAATGGTATTTGAAAAAGAAATTTTTTGGCTTTGATGTAATGGTAGAAACGATACAAACAACAACTTGCGAATTTGATTTCAGCACAAGTCCTGAATTTACAAGATGGGAAAAAGCTAAAGAAAGCGATTTTATAGAGTTGGGTATAAATTACGCCTAACGGCTGACGCTATACGAAGGTGGGGATTAAGATGCACAACCCTTGCTTACCACACAAAAGCAAATTAGATGCACACCTGTACAGATTTGGCACACAGCCCCACTTTTGTATAGCGTATGTTATAGGCTGTATTAAAAACTTTTTGAGCGATGGTTTACAAAATTTATACTAAAACAAATCTTGCTGATACGAGCAGAGACCCAGACGAATATGTTTACGAGCAATTATGCTACACCAACAATTTAGATGATGCTGTAAAAACGGCAAAAGATTTTATTCAGAAACGGTTTTTTAGAAAAGATGCGGAGTTGCGAAAAGGAGAAGGGAATATTGTTTTTACAGCATTGGACTTCTGCTCGTATGGTGCAAGAATAATCATTGAAGAAATTGCTATTGATTAACGGAGCTGTGGCAGTTTTTAATATTGCCCATAACGCTTTGCAGCTAATGGCTGTGAGCGTCTGCAAGTGGGCTGAAAATAGCCATTAACTGCTGTTAGTACCAGTAGCCAAATTAAAAATTAAAAACAAATACATACAATGGAAAAAGAAAAAGTAATAGAATTAATTGCAGGTAGAATAATTGATGAATATAGAAAACACAATATCAGTATAGCTGATTGGAATATGATAGCTGCGGAAAAAATATATTCACAATGGTTTCAGTTTTTAAATGAGCAAATAACAGAAAAGGATAAAGAGATTGAATCATTAAAAGAAAGAGTAATATTTTGGAATGAAGCTCACAATGATTTAATACATAAAAATCCTATATCAACAACCTAAGATTAAACATCAAAGGCTATTGGTACTAACGTTTTGCAGCTAACAGAAGTGGCTGCTTTGAGAACTTCTGAATTGAAAATAAATGCTTATAGCAACCATTTTTGTTAGCTGCTGTTAGCAGTAGTAAAACAGAATAGCAATGGGAAATGTAAAACTTATAATTTAAAAAGAAATGAAAAAACAATTATTAGAAATAGGGCAAGTATTGTTTAGTAGAGATTTAAACGAATACGAGATAATTAAAATTGGCAATAAATATTTTGAATGTAAAAATCATAGAGGTAGATTTTCAAAAGAAACATTAAAATTTGATAGTCAATATTCAAACAAAACACAGCTTTACGTTAATAAACAAGATATTTTAGATGAAAAAGAAGTATCTAAATTGGAAAGTGAAATAAGAAATAAAATTAAACCGTATGGAAGTATGGGAGTAAGTTTAATTAATTTAAGAAAAATAATCGAAATTTTAAACAATGCTTAGTACACACAGGAGCGTGGGAGTTTTATTACTGCTAACGTTTTGCAAATAGGCTTAGTGCCAAACTAAAAATTAAAAAAATGGACATAAAAAAAGAACAAATAGAAAAGATGGCTACTGAATATGCAAAGCAGTTTGATTATGCAGAAGATAGTAGTTCATTTTTGGATTATATTGCAGGATTTGAAAAGGCATTGAGCCTATTTGCTGTTAGTAGCAGTACTTTACCGAAAGGCTTTAAAGTGTATGTATGTACAGATTGTGGAGAGATAAATGTTAAAAAGGATAATAGAGAAATTAGAGTTGGATTTTGCGATGAGTGTGACCATCCTTTATGGAATGATGATGTTGAGTAGTATTGCTACTAACGTTTTGCAGCTATGCGCAGCCTTGTGTTGCGTCTGCGGCAAGGTTGCGACATAGGTGCTGTTAGTTGCAGTACCGATTTAATAACGATAAATTTTAATTATATGAAAACATTTGTATTAACAGTATCAAAACAGTTTCCGAAAACTCATATTCGGGCAGGAGAAAGCACTCGTTTTGTAGAGAATATTAAAAGGCTTTTTAGTAATGAATGTGAAAAAATACACACCATTAGAGCCAATTATGAATTGTGGAGTAAACGAGCAAAAGAAATAAACGAAGGTAAAGCTATTTTATCAATTAGATATTGGAGCGATAAACCTTATAACTCAAAGCAAGTTGAAATTTGCATACTTGAAAGAATTGGAGTTGAAAAATTGGAAGACCCGACAAACTTTGTTTTTGCTCCAATAGGCGATAAACAAATAAACTGGGAAACAATAGCGACAAATGACGGATTATCATTCGAGGACTTTTGCGAGTGGTTTAAGGTAAGAACTAAAAAGCCGATGGCAGTAATTCACTTCACGGATTTTAGGTATTGCAACTAACGGTTTGCGGCTAATAAATCGTTTGTAATCCAATAGATACATATTAGCAGCCTAACCAAATGTTTATTAGGTGCTGTTATAACTAGTAGGGAACTTAAACATAAATAGAATATGAAAACAAATAAATTTTTATCAGTAATTTTTAGTATATTTTGTATGGCAATAATTATAAATACAACAATAGAATGCAGGAATAGTAAGGAGTTATTAGAATTAAAAAAAGAAAGTTTAAGATTAGAAATTGAATTATTAAAATTAAAACTAAAAATAAAATGACAAACGAAGAAAAAAAAGCAAACGATTTAATAGTAAAATATACATCATTTGGGTGTGGTGTTTTTTATGAAAATGAAGATGGAGAACCTTGCATAACTAAGAAAAACATGATTATTACTAGTGCTGCAAGATGCGCTATAATAGCAGTTGATTTACTTTGCGAACAAATGGATGAAGATGGTTTAGATACTGATTTTTGGTTAGGTGTAAAAATTGAACTTGAAAAGAAAATATAAACCCTATTAGTTATAACGGTTTCGGGCTAAATTCCCGTTTGGAGTTTGAAACTTTGTCTACCGAAATGTTAGTTTAAAGATAAATGTTTAATGGACTTTTGCAAAGAAAAATAATAAATGTCTACCGATTTTGCAAAAGCCGAAGCCGAATGCCCAAATGGGATTTAGGTTGGGTTATGCCATCGGTTTTTTTAATTAATTATAAATTTAACACCTTTCTGCGTACAGGTCAACAGTATAAATATTATGGAAATAAATTTATTTGTCGCAATTATTTTATTAGTTATAATTTTAACATTAGCTTCTATTGTTCAGTATAAATTAGATGATTTTTTTAAAGAAAAAAGAAAGAAAAGATTTATAGAAATTGTATCAATCTTATCAAGCTTTAAATCTCGCTCCAATAATAGCGCCAACAACTAAAGTTATTAATTGAGGTGAACTTGATTTATCTATTATGTCATTATTAGCACAATATATAATAGCCAAAAAGCAAATTCCACTAATTGATATGTCGCCTATTAATTTATATAACGGATGTGGCATAACATTTTTAAGAAAATTTATAACTGCTTCTTGTGTCGCTTTGCTATTTGGGTCTTTTAAAAAATTTAAAACTAACTCTACGTCTGATTTCTTTTCTTTTGATTTTTCTATAAATTCAATATTATCTTTTTCAATATTATTATTTTCCATACTATGTATTTGTCATTAAATTTATATTATAAGTGTCGCTTTTTGTCCCGAAGCGATTGTCTTGCAAAACTGGGGCATAACGTTCTCTCGCTTTGTGTCAGTGGCGGATTAGAAAAGACTGACTTTTTGATTAATAACTAAACATACAAAAATGCAAGAAATATTAAATTTAGACCAAAACCAGCCATTGCACAAAACGAGTGTTATAACCAGTGCTTTGTCAATTGTTGGTTCAAGTCGAAAAAACGGAGATAGAGAAGAAAATGATTTTTATCCAACACCAAGCTATGCAGTAGAAGAACTTTTGAAACGAGAAAATTTTATTGGAAATATTTGGGAGTGTGCTTGTGGCGAAGGAGATATAAGCGAAGTTTTTAAAAACAAAGGATTTGAAGTTATTAGTACAGATTTAATTGATAGAGGTTACGGAAAACAACTTGATTTTTTGAAAAGCGATTTAATGGCTGATAACATTGTAACAAATCCACCTTACAAAATTTCACTTGAATTTGTATTAAAAGCAAAAACGCAATGTAAAAGTAAAATAGCGATGTTTTTAAAAACTGTTTGGCTTGAAAGTGATGCGAGATACGAAATGTTTCAAGATAAAGAATTTCCATTAAAAACTATTTACCAATTTAGCAAAAGAGTTTCGCTTTATAAAAATGGTAAAAAAATGAAAAATAGCGGAATGATTGCTTATGCTTGGTACGTTTGGGATAAAGATTATGTCGGAAAACCAACTGTTGAATGGATACGCTAATAGCATTGGTTATAACGGTTCGTGGCTAACCGAAGGGCGCATTTTTAAGCGGTTAGTTTGTGCGCCTTTTGGTTAGCTGCTGTTAGTAGTCTGGTTTTTTAAAGTTTTTGAGCGGTGATGTGCGGTGGGTTAACAACTAATACAAGTAAAATGAAACATAAGTGGATAAAAGGCAATAAGCATTACAAGTGTGTAAAATGCGGATGTATAAAATACAGAACGAGCGAACGTATTTTAATGGCAATAAATAATGGGAAAAATTATTATGCTTATAAACAACATTGGGAATACATACCAAACGAAAAAGACCCAACAACTGAAAGACCAAGTTGTATTAATGAAATGGCTATAACTGCAGGAGGTGCTATATATGGAGAATAATAAAATATACAACGGAGATTGTTTGGAGTTAATGCCAAAAGTAAAAGATGCAAGCATTGATATGATTTTGTGTGATTTGCCTTACGGAACAACACAATGTAAATGGGATAGCATTATACCATTTGATAAACTTTGGGAACAATACGAGCGTATTATAAAGCCAAACGGGGCAATAGTTTTATTTGGAGCAGAGCCATTTAGTAGCCACTTACGATTAAGTAACTTGAAACTTTATAAATACGATTGGATTTGGGACAAAATTAAAGGAACTGGATTTTTAAATGCTAAAAGGCAACCTATGAGAAATCACGAAATAATTAGTGTTTTTTATAAAGGACAATGTATTTATAACCCACAAAAAACATTTGGGCATAAAAACAAAAAAAGTTTTAGAGCTAAACACCTGCAGACTGATGTGTATGGAGAAATGACTAATGATTACCAATACGAAAGCACCGAAAGATACCCAAGAAGCATACAGGAGTTTTCTACTGATACGCAAAATAGTAGTTTGCACCCTACACAAAAGCCTGTTGCTTTATTGGAGTATTTGATAAAAACATACACTAACGAGGGAGATTTAATATTAGATAACTGTATTGGTAGCGGAAGCACAATAATAGCGTGTTTGAATACTAAAAGGAATTTTATAGGAATGGAAAAAGAAAGTAAATATTTTGAAATAGCAGAGAAGCGAATAATGGAGCATAAACCCAACCTTTTATTGTTTTGAAAAAACAACAGAGTGCGTGGGCAAAAAAAACTTTAAAAAACTTGCTACTAACGGTTACAGCTTTGCGACTGCGAGGAACGAAGTAGCGCAAAGGTGGTGTTAGCAGTAGTAGCATCGGTGAACTTTATTCGGAGAAATAAACTTTTATTTTAAATATTTACAAATGGAAAACATA
>Ga0315901_10008988_pt1 | contig 11547 bp, 28 predicted proteins | sample LakEriMetagenome_10_FD_203761 | JGI IMG/M metagenome (GOLD analysis project Ga0315901, IMG submission 203761) | Freshwater fungal communities from buoy surface, Lake Erie, Ohio, United States - Buoy 2 MA116 | ecosystem: Environmental > Aquatic > Freshwater > Lake | place: USA: Lake Erie, Ohio...
TATGTGTACAAGTTCACTAGCCGCCATAACTCTCATTCGCTTACGCCTAGTCTGCAAGTATAATATCATGGTTTTTGCCTGCATGTCAAGCTCATAGCATCCAGTGAATAGAAGCAGCTCGTTGTTCTTTGGGCAGTAGAGTATTTCAGTCATTTCTTTTAATCCACATCATCAATATCGTCTTGAGTATATCCAAGTGAAAGTAGGTATTCTTCAAACTCTTGGTACTTTCCAATCTTACATAGATAGTTTATTAAATGTGTAACGTATTCTTCTTGTTCCATTTTTTTTCTCCTATTAAAAAGGATTTAAAGGCTGGTGTTAACGTCTCCATTTAACTTGATCGACATCATCAAGCACCTACCATTTATCTAGAATAAGCCCACGCACCAGTCGAAGGCTAAATGGCTCCTATAATTTTCCTATAAAAACATAACCATTACTTTCTCTAAACTTTTTAAAATACGACTTATCATCCGAGTTTTCTACTATGTGTAACTTTCCAGTTCTTTCATTCATATAAATCGGATGGTACTCTTCTTCAGTTCTGACAAAAGCACCTTCTTGAGTATACTCAATAACTAAGCCTTGGTTAATAAACGCTTGATTAATCTCATCTTCAATGGAGAAACCAAAAATATCACGTAAGATTTCAGATTGGATGGAGTCTTTACGTAATTTCCATCCTCCGTCTTCCATTTTAAAATGCTCAACAGTTGTTTCAATTTCCCTATTGATAGCGTCTAAAATTTTCTTTTTTGTTTTAGACACATCTTTAAGTTGTAAGTCTCTTTTACTTGCTGGTATTGTTATTTTCATTTCACTTCTCCACAATGAGGACATTTATAATTATCACGGGTTGACAGTTTATCACAGCTTTTACACCAGCTACTCCACATCTTAGCACACTCAATGGCAAGTTCACAAGGTAATATTTCTCTCGGAGCATCATTAATAATTTCTTTACGTATATGCGGATACTTAGCACAGACTGTAGTAAAAGCGTATTGTAGAACAAGCTTCTGCCAGAAGTTGATAACAGGAGCAATATACTTGAGCGGTCTGTAGTCTAAGTCAAATACCCACAGCCATTGAGGATACTGACTGTAACAATAACCCGGATGAGTGAATGAATGAAGAGTGCCATTGCAGAAGTAAATGGAAAAACGAAGAGTGCCATACTTCTCTTTTGAGTGTACGCCAATTCTACCATAGCGTTTCATTATACGATTAAGCTCAGTCTCTGCTTTGTAAAGCGAGTCCCAATCAAAGTCTTTATCGCCCCAATAATGTGATGGCATATAACTCTCCTAAATAAAAAGTCAGGGGCGATGTCTCTCGGCATAACGTTTGCGGCATCGACATTACACTTAGCCTATCCAAGCAACCTGACATAGTTTAAGGTTATTCGCTGCGGTTACAAACTAACAAACTCCCGCCCCGCTATACAATTTTTGACAGAAGGTTGTAATCCCTACAATGGAAGCCAGTCAACCTCACAACTTTCTTGACAAAATCCCTATACTGTCTAGCAGTATCAAGATTCATGAGGTATGTGACACCTATCCGACTTGCTCTGATCACAAGCTCAAGCTATCGGTCGCTCCGTCCCAACAATCTTCACTAGCATAAGCTAGGATAGGACTATCAGGCTATACTTTATTCTAGCACATCTTCAAAGTGTTCTGCAACTTTTTTCCACAAAGCTTCTATGACAAGAAGTTGCTCTTCTGAAAGTTCTTGCATTTTAGACTCAGTCTCTTCCAGAATAGGCTTACCATATTTTATATGAGGTCGAAACACTTGGTCATAAAGCTCATCAATTCTAGCTTTATATAAGCTTCCTTTCAAAGCTGCGTCAAGCTCTTCTTTATCTTCTGGCAAATTAAACTCAAGACTTGCTTTCATTAAGTTTCTCCACTAACCTTTCAATATTTATAAGGACAAAACCTTTGCAAATAAAGAACAAACTTATTTTTACAAGTATCAAAATGAGAATAACTTTGTCAAGTCTTTCTTTAAGTTTTTCCATTAGTTTTGCCCTACTTCAATTCTAATTGCTTTACCAAACTTCGCAGGAGGGTTAGAGGTTCCTCCAGTTATTACCCATAAGACTGGAATATTTGGATTTTCTGGTGTATCTGCCGCATCCATATCTCCAATATAACATATTAGATCAGCTTTGAGTTCTTTTGCTTTTTGTAGTGCAGGTCCGTAGCTCGTCCCTCCCATACCTCGAAATTCGGGTGTCTTCTTTGGATCAAAAGAGTACACACCTTGTACTTGACAATCAGCCTCGACTACAGTCACCTCCACTCCAACTGTAGTGCTAATAGCAGCCAACTCTCCCCAAGCTTGCTTTAGTGGCTCTCCTGACATTGATCCAGAAGTATCCACACAAACAACCACATTTAGCTCAGGCTTCTTTTTATGCCCCGGCTGGAGAATTCCATACCTTCTATTACGACGCTTTCTAGTGGCAATTCTGGAGCTTTTAAGCGTGTTCACATAAAACTGTCTGAGCTGTTGTTTCCAATTAACTTGGCTCTTGTTCATTTCACTTACAAGAGCTGCAATATATCCCGGCAAGTCTCCAATGCCGCCAGCGTTCTTAACTGCGTCATTCACAGCTTGCTTTGCCACTTCTTTCTGCATTTCTGCATTTCCCTCGGATTGTTCCCAAGTGGAATGATCGTCCATAGTTTCGCCCATTCCTCCACCTTCTGGAAGAATGTCAGCATTCTCTTCTGCAAACTCATTAAGTCGATTATAATAATATTCAGCGAGTTGTCCTTCTTTCAATGGCTTAAAAGTTCTCTTCGTTTTATCTTTTTCATTGGCTTTATCAAGCATTCCTTTAAGCATTTCGTTTAAGCTTTTAATAGTAACTCCACCAATCTTTTCAACAGTTGGGACAAGATCGTGAGTGTTAATAGTTGCATCTGTGGCAATGTTAAAACGCTTGTGAAGCTCTTGGCTAGTTGCTCCAATCTGTTTAGCTCTTGTAATGTGGTCTTGCAAAATATGTCCACATTCATGCTTAAGCACTTTTACAGCGTCGATAAGCTCTAAGTTTTCAAACCAATCTTCGTTGTAAGTTAGGTTAATTTTATCAGTGATAAAAACTCCAGCTGATGGGATTTTATCGGTTTTAGTTATACGCATCTTTGAAATTAAATGACCATAAAAAGGTTCTGCAAATATCAGAGAAATAATTGCTTGCTGAAGTTTGTTCATAAGGACTCCTTATAAAAGCTGTAGTTCCAATGACGATCTGGCTAGAATGCCGTTTGAGGCATAAAATCCATACCCATCTCTATATTCTAAGGCTTTTTCTTGCTCGTTGTCAAGCTGTCCTTTTGCGTTTACAGAAATAGTTTTAGGAAAATCAGAGAAAACTGCTATTTCTGGAGACAAGTAAACGTAATGACAGTGTTTTGAGTGTTCCAGATATTCTAAAAACAAGCTAAAGTCTTTCTTTTTTTCAGGAAATAGCTCATTAAGAATGTAGGAATAGTGCCAATAATAATCTTGTGTCCAGTTTGTTTTAGATTCCAAAGTAAATTGTATTTTCTGGTTCTTAAGCTGGTCCCTAAGCTGGTTCTCAAGCTGGTTCTCAAGCTGGTTCCAAAGATGGTTCCTAAGCTGGTTCCTAAGCTGATCCCAAAGCTGGTTCTTAAGCTGGTTCTCAAGCTGGTTCCTAAGCTGGCTCCAAAGCTGGTTCTCAAGCTGGTTCTCAAGCTGGTTCCAAAGATGGTTCCAAAGCTGGTTCCAAAGCTGGTTCGAACCATTTAAAAATAACTGGCAAGCCATTGGAGAATCCAGAAAGATATACTGTTTAGGCTTATTCATTTTCAAAATCTTGGTATAAAGAAAGTCGACTGCTTCCTTTGCTTTTTCTCTGTCTATTGTCTCCGTTCTTAAACCAACGCTGAGCCAATAGTTTAGATACTCTGAAATTTTACTTTCTTGTTCTGAGGTAAGCTTTGAAATCATTTTATGCTCCTAAAAAAAAGAAGAGGCGGGATCGGTTCCGCCTCTTCACATAACGCAATTATACTGGAGGGAGAGTCATTGCGTCAAGACTTAAAATGGCACTTCTTCATTATTTTTGTTTTTACTTTCTCGCTTTTCTTTCGTTTTTAAATAAGCTTCTTTTGCTTTCTTAGCTTCTCTAATTCTACTTACAAGCTCTTTATTTTCAAGTAAGCATTCAATAACCACTGCATCATTAGTAAATTCTTCCATAAGTCTAAAAGGAAGGAGAGTTGTGTAACAGTTTTCAATTGGAGAGTCAAGTAAGAAAGCTAAAGCATTTTGTCCTTCTGAAAGATTCAATTTGCCACTTTTAAGACGCTTTGTTAGTTCTTCTGTAAAGTTAGAGCAAACGGTTGATACAATGTCACTTCTCGGAGTTTCGACATCTTTAAAATAGCCAAGGTATCTTTCTTTTACAGCTGAGTAATTATCCAAAATCTCAGCTCCTTCAATAATCTTTATTTGTGTTTCCTTCCAAGAGCTATAAGCAATCATTGCAGCTGTTCCAACAATGCCCATACCAGCTTCTCTGAATAGGTTCTCAGGCATTCCAGTGCTTTCAAGCTTATGAAGTCTGTCCCAAGAACGTCGTGAAGGTTTAACAAACTCAAGAGTCACAGGCTCAAGATCACTTTCCTCAAGAAGTTTTGTTTGCTGGCGAAGAAATGCACTTACATTAGTTGTACCATAACGAGAAGTCATATACGAATGAAACTCTTCATGAGATGGGTCAAGGTTAATGTGGACGAAACGATCTGCAAAAGCTTTGTCGGCAAAGTCAAGCACAGAATAGTCGTCTGTAGCTGGATTCATTGCCATGATGATAGCCGAATCCTCTGGTAGAGTATAGTCGTGGATAGTACCCTCAAGAGCAAGCTGGAAGATAGCTTGCAAAAGGTCTTTTGAGGCGCGGTTAAGCTCATCAAAGAATAGAATAGAGCGTGGCTTTTTTGGAAGCTTTGCTGGATGAATAAAGTTTGTGGAAATCGCTTTACCATTAAAGTCTCGGTCAAACTCTGGTAGTCCCAATAAATCTCCGACATCACTCATTTGTCCAAGAAAGAATGGGTGAAATGAATAGCCGTTGTCTTTGGCATACTGAGCAATTACAGAAGATTTACCAATGCCATGTTTTCCGATAATGTTTGGCACAAGTCCAGATTGAATGATGAAAGGCAGCGAAGTTTTCAATTGTGTAATGTTCATAAGTCCCTCCAGTTGATATACTAATCTAAAAGTTTACGTGTGTCAATAATTTTAAAAAAAGTTTTCTCACCGTCGTACACTTTCTTTTTTTGCACTAGATCAAGCCGTGAAAGTTTCAGTAGGCAATTAGAAATAGTTTTTGTCGTCATTGGCAAAATCTTTGCCAGTGTGTTTATCCCATCAACTTCTTCCAGCTCTTTAATAGCAAGATAAACCATAAACTCAGTTGGAGTTAACATAGAATAGATAACAGGGAGCGTTTTAGGCTTTGTCGAGGTTACTTTTTGAAGCTTTCTTTCTTTCTTTTCGAGTCGCCTAACTTCCACTTGACTTTTTTGTGTCAAGTCTAGAAAAATAACAGTCTCGCCAACCTTAATTTTTCTCTTATTGTCGTTTGTTAGGTTTCCAATTTCAACTTCTAAGCTAAAAGGAAAGCCCATGATGGGATTGTTTTTAAAAATGCTGTTGAATGTCCCAACATCTTGGAAAGGCATATTCTCGAATTTTTCTATTAAGTTCATAAAATCCTCCTGCCTTTATTCTATGACGTAATGTTTCTTTTTGCAAGTGAAATTTCCTCGCTTTATAACTTTTATAAGTTCTTTACCTACTTTCTCACAATTGGCTTTCTCAAGAAACTTATAGCCGTAAGTAGTTGAACCATGAACCATAATGATGGTAAGAATGTAAAGCGTCATAAAAGCTCTATTTCCAATGAGGTTAATTTTCTGCAAGGGTATTTCTTCCAGTCCCAATCTTGCTCATAAATTGACCAGTCTGCTCTATTCCTAAATTTATATCGTACCATATCTTCATTATAACCAGTAATTATGAAATAATTTCCTGCGATACTTTCATAAATTTCACCCGCTTTTGGTTTTTGCATAGCCTTTTTCTGTGAATTCTTTTTCAAGCTTTACTCCTAACTTTTGAAGCTCACGCCTTACCATCCTTCTCAGCACGTTCTTATTCTTGCTAAAACCTTCTTTAATAACGTTTCTTCGTTTAGCGTTGAATATTCTCCAATGACCTTTAACAAAATCAATCTTAGCGTAGTATAAAGCTCCAGAGGATGATTCTATTTCATCACTCTGAAGTTCACCTGATTTAAGTTTATTATACTTAATGCGACAAATCAAGAACTATTCTCCCAAAATAACTCGTCTCACAACGTCATCATTCAGGTCAACCGTAACTAAAGCTTGCTTAAGCGTTTTACTTGTAATGTCTAAATTGGTCCCATGCTCAACAACTTGGAATGATTCTTTATTTCTAAGCTTGTCAACAAGATAATTGAGTGTTACATAGCTTTTTGTTGTTTTACTGTAAAGTTTTCTGTTTTTGAATTTCTTAATTGTTTCCATTTGTTTCTCCCATTAGTTTATTTAGTTTCTCATTTATATCTGACAAGTCTTCTTTCGCCATCGCTTGTAATTCTTCAAAAGTTTTTTTAGAATTACTAAAACATAATTTAGGGCTTATTTGATTTACTTTTTCATTCAATTCCTGTTCATTAGAAGATTCTAATACAGCCAGTGCAAGTTTTTTTTGCATCAATAGTATATCTCTTTCAGTTACTTCGGGAACTTCCCCATTTTTTACGATAGGAAATTTTGCCAAATCTATTAATACTTCATCTGTCGACTCTTCTAGTGAATCTGTAAGATCATCTCTATAACTTTGAAGTAATTGTTCGTAAGTAAGCCCTTCAGATAGTTTGTCTACAATTTGTTTAATTAATTCATCTCTGTTAATTTCCATTTTTAACTCCATTTTGGTTCACGTTTATCACTTTCCCATCTTTCGGAAAGGTAAAGCTTATAAGCCAATGTTACATCACTTTCATGCGTAAAGTCAACGCCTTTTGTCAAGTTTCTCGCATTGTTTGAAAAGGGCATTCTCTCACCCGCTGGAATGAGGCTAACGCCTTGCTCAAAAGCAGGAAGCAGAGCAGAGCTTGCATGAGTTTTTCCAAAGCGTCGAGTATATTCGTTGCATAACGCTCTAAAATGCTCTAAAAGCCATTTATAATTGCCTTGCGTGGCACGAGCCCAGATATTACTCGGATGATTTTTATAAGCAATTTTATAAACCTCATTCCCAGAATAGCCGTGGACTCTCATTGCCGTGGACAATAACTGCCCGCTCTCCAATACCATTTTTCGGACGCGTTTATCGTCTAAGAATTCAGCCGATTCAATAGGACAATCTGACGTAGCAAAAATATTCACATTAATTCCTTTTCAAGACTTGAGAGTTTTTGCATTCTTAGTAAAGTATTCCTATGCTCACTGGTAATACTTACTCTCCTGTTATAAATATAAACTTCACATTCTACTAAATGTGAAGATAGGAAATCCACTACTTTAAAAGTATAGATTATACTCTTAAAACAGTCTCCTACTTCTATCATTGCACTGTCAAGTAAATAGTGTTTCCATTTAATTGCTCCACAAGTTCAAAAAGCTTAGCCTCTAAAACTTTCTTATCAAGTTCTGTTAAAGCTTTATCCAATAGCTCGCAAGTCTCGTCAATTTGTTGTTCAATGTTATTCATTGTCAATGCTCCCTTCAAAAAGGTTATAAACTAGACCACCTGCAACAATTATAAGCCCAAAAACTCCAATAAGCAATAAAAAACTTTCTATCTTACTCATGTTTAAATCCTTATTAAAAAATGGGTTATGCTGGCAAAGAATAAGCCTGTAATGAGATAAAACAAAAAAATAAGCTTGCTCATTGATTCCTCACAATTGCAAATTTCTTGCCGGTTTTATTATCTTGATAGTAAGTTCCAATTGGATTATTAACCACGGAAAAAATACCCAGCTTTTTACCTTCTAAATTGGCTTTATTATCGTTTCCGATAATGATAGGCGCAGCGATAGCCTCTTTATCTAAAAACGCTTTTAAAGCCATTTCCTCACGTTTTGTGAGAGTTTCGATAAATAATGTCCTACCCGTTGCACTTTCTGTTTTTTGGTCAAGCTTTCTGAAGTTAAGCCCAACAGTCAAAACAAAGCCCATTAGAGTTTTAAACGTTTCTGGATTAATCCCGTCAAGGTCAATGAGATAAGTTTTCATTCTGCCACCTTAATTTTCTTCTCAATGCTTTCAATGTTATAAAGTTCATTAATAGCCATTTCTCTGCGCTGGTTGTTTTGCGTTGATGTTTTAATCTTCACTACCATTTTCTGATTGTCCAGTGAGTCTTTAATGACTTCCAATTCTTTTTTATTTAACTTTAAAATGATTTCTTTTTTCATTGTTTGCTCTCTTTGTTAAATTGACTCGATTGTTTTTTTATACAAAACTGAATTAGCATCACTTATGATTACAGTAAGTAAAAGTTTTTCATCTTTCTTTGAAATCCTAATTTCAGTTAAAAAATTTCCAATTATAGGCGCATTTGTTACATCTTTTTTAATGTTTTGGGAGACGGTATAATTTAAATTTGTTCGATGATAAATTACGCCGTTTACTGGTACACCCGCAGAAAGACTGCCTGTCGGAATTATTCCGGTGGAGTCATCCGAGTTTACTGTAAGCAATCTCAATGCTCTTACAGAAACTAAATTTTGCGCATCATCAAAAACATCAGCAAAACCACCATCAGGTAAAGCATAATAGCCTTCAAAAATCGGAGATTCAATTTCATTGCGTGGTTCCATTTCAATATACTTTGTATTATTAACAGTTTTTCCACATGACACAACCAAAAAAAGAACGCTTAATACCATTAGTTTCATAAATTTCCCCTTTTTTATTTGCAAATATCTTTGCAATAAATTTTATTTACCTCAGTTAATTCCTTTACACTCGGAGTCGGTTTAATTGTGGCAACGATAAGACAAAAGACAAACAAAACAAAAATAAGTTTAAGCATAAATTTCTCCTTTTTTATGATAAAGCGTAAAGCATTGCATTACTTCCCAAAACCTCTTTGCCGTTATAGCGTAAGAAGATAAGCTTGTCCATGTTAATCGTGCGATAAGCTTCTTTCTCAACGTCAAAGACTATAATATAATTTAAAGCCTCGGGATTATACTTAAGTTCTCCACCTTTTAAATGCTTTTTAACTCCAAAACGTGCGGTAATTTCCCGCATTGTTCCATCTTTTTTGATAAAGCAAGCTCGAAAAAAGTTTCCTTTCACTTCATTTTTAAATTCTTGAATGTTCATAATTAAAACTCCCCGATTTTTTCTAAATATTCGCCTAAATTTCTTGGTTCTGGATGATTTTCATCCTCAATTAAAGTCATCTCATCCTGCAAGTTCTCAAAAAAACCTTTATCGGCTAAAATTTCAATGACTCTATTAGTTAATTCATCAGAGTTTATCTGATTACTGGTAAACCCCTTTTCAATTAACTCTTCAGCAATTTCATTTAGTCTAAGTTTCATTTTGTCCCTTCGCTCGGCTTTATGCCTTGCCTTTGTTTCTTACTTCAATTTAGCATTTTCCTTTCAATGCGTCAACCAAAAAGCTTGCACAAGAAATAAAAAAGTAATGCTTTTAAAGCCCATGAAAATAAAATCATTCTTCGTTCTCCTCATCAATTTCCTCAAAACAGTCAACCGAACGACACTCCGGGCAAAACATAGCATTGTCACCATCACAGCCTATGTCACCCTCATTTTCACACTCTTTGCATTTTAGCCATATGAAGCGCATAAGTTTCTCCTTTTAGTTATGAATAACAAAGCCAGATTTATCTTTTTTAGCATCACCCTTCGCTTTAAGCGCGACAATTTTTCCAGCTTGACCGTCAAGAAAGCGAAGGTCATGAAGATCACCGTTAATTCTGTTATCATCCTGTAAAGCTTTATCAATGTCCGAGTAAACCGCCGCCACGTTTACTCCAATGGATAGCAATTTTTCCGCTTGCACGTTGTTCGCCCGCGACTCTTTACGAGAAAAAGTTAAGTGGTAGTTTTTCCATTTTCCAGTGAATGCCTCGAGTCTGGTATGGTCCGCCGTGTAGTCATAAAACTGAATTTCTGGAAACACTTCAAAAATGTTTTTACCATCTTCAAACTGGATTGATTCCCACGGTATATCACTTGTACCATTTAAACGAATGCAAGGCTTTAAACCTTGTTTTGACGCTTTACGGACAACGCTCTGAATTGACCAAACAAGGGAAATTTTAAAGCTTTCCAAATTATCGCGATAAAGCTCTGTTTTGGCAATGCGGGCTTTTTGCACGTTTGAAAACTTACCACGTCCCGCTGAATAAAGACAAGCTTTTTTGCAGCCCGCACTAGCAAATTTGCAAACATTAACGCCTTCGACAAGGTTAGCCGGTGCCATGTAAAGAATTCCAGTGAGGTAACCTAAATCCTCACCTTTTGAAGTTTTAGCGTTTTGAGTAGTAAGTAACATTTTGTTTTTCACCTTGTCCCCTTGGTTGAAAATCTTAATTCATTTTACACTAGGCGTTAAATTAAGTCAATTCCACCTCGAGAGGAGTCATTCCTTCTGCTATTTTTCCACAAAATTCTTTCAAAGGTCCATTAAACAAAGTTTTGTTATTCCAAACATCAAAGCATTTCAGATAAACCGTGCTGTTTTTATCGCTCAAAGTGTAAACAAATTCTTCACCTACGTTTTTCGTATTTGTTGCCATGAGATAAACGTTACCTATTTTCTGCTCTTTTAATTCCCCAACTAAAAAGGCGGCTAAACATCCCATACCATTGAATTGAGAAGGGATTTTAGATGATCCACCGTAACCATTTAAAATCTCAACTTCACCACCGTTCAGGACTCTCTTAATATCTTCGCCCATACCAATAGGATAGCCGTCATACTGCCTGTAAATTGTGACAACTGTCTTTTTTCCATCTTTGACATGAACTATTGATCTTGTCCCCATAAATACCCCTTTATTAAACGATTGTGGCACGTTTAACGCTGTTTTCTTGTTCCTCGACCATAAGGTCAAGGATGCGAGCATTAACGCTTTTAAGCTCATTTTGGATAAGATTATAAGCCTCGACATCGCCAAGCTCATTAAAGTACATAAGAGCTTTATTTTCCAGCATCTCAGCTTGTTTTTTAAGTGTTTCGAGTGTTTTCATGTTTGATCCTTTTGTTTGTTTCTTGCCTCCATTGTACTAAATTGGAAAAAAACTACAAGCCTAAAAATGATGCAACGAAGGGAAAAATGCAGTTTTCTAAGCTTTTCAAGCGTTTATGAATATTCATGAGTAAACACCCTTATATGGTAGACAAGCCTTTTCCACCGTTAAAAAGAGGGGAAAGCATGAATCCCGTAGTATCAAGGCGCACGGTTAACGCC
>Ga0315901_10008993_pt1 | contig 11542 bp, 9 predicted proteins | sample LakEriMetagenome_10_FD_203761 | JGI IMG/M metagenome (GOLD analysis project Ga0315901, IMG submission 203761) | Freshwater fungal communities from buoy surface, Lake Erie, Ohio, United States - Buoy 2 MA116 | ecosystem: Environmental > Aquatic > Freshwater > Lake | place: USA: Lake Erie, Ohio...
GCTCCGCCGGTGCCGACATCGATAGATTGGGGGATCTTCTTGGACCATCGGGGCTGACCGCTAATGGCGTCTAGGCAGTGGACATTTCCTGCCGTGGTGGCAACGAAGATATCATCGCCATCGACTGCAGGTTCGAGGATGGGCTCTGGGAACTTCGATTCCCAGACGACCGATCCATCTTTTGCGGCCAAGCGGGAGACGGATCCGCGCGAAGCGACCGCGACGATTGCATCGGAATCGATTGTTGGAGCGAGTCGTTTCGGTTCGCCGGTCCAATCCTTGCCGATGAACTTGCGCCAGAGGACTTGCCCGTTGGCAACGGCGATGGCGACCGCTGAGCCTTTGACCCGTAGGAAAGCGACATCCTCAGGATTCGAGTCGATGGGATTTCCCACCCGGCTCGTGAGCAAAGCGGTGGGAGCCGCAAATGCAGAGACGGTGTCTTGGCCAACAGGAGCCGCGTTGGACTTAGCAACCGATGCTCTTTGGACGTCGGTGGCTTGGAGCATAAGATCGCGAAGTTTGGAGTTTTCTTCGAGGATCGGATACTTCTTGACCAGTTCGCGTCGCTGTTCATAGGTTTTGACAACATCTTTGGCTTCGAGGCTTGCGGTCATCGCCGCGACGGTCGTATCGAGATCTTCGCTCTGCTGGATTTCTCGCACGACACGTTGTTGGTCTTCTTCGATGCGTCGGATACGAAGTTCGTTTTGGGTGCGTTCTTGAGTGCCGACGTAGCGAGGGTCACGGATCAGATCCATCTGCTGGTTCATCGCGGTGATGAGAGTTTTGCGATCTTGGATTCCCGGCGTATTGTCAGCTTTGGAGATGAACTTCTCGGCGATTCGCAGCAGCACATCGGTGATCTCGACGCGCATGTTGGACATGCCTGCTTCGTTGACGACTTTGGGAAGTTCCTCTTGGGCGGCCTTGAGGCCGACCGAGGGGTCGGCGTTTTTCTCGGAGGCTTCCCGGACCTTGGCTAAGGTTCCTTTGACTTTGGCGGTGCTGGCGTTTTCGTCAGCGGGGAATTTACTGGCGAAGAGTTCGTATTGTTTGGAGGCGCGTTCGTAGTCGCGTTTTTTGTAAAAGTCTTCCGCGATCTCCCAACTTTCTTTGGCGCTGCCTAGGGAGAACCAAATGTAGAGAGGCACCAAGAGGGTCAGCAGGAGCAGGACGATGAAGCCCATGCCGATGATGCCAAAGGATTCCCAGGGGCTTTTCTCCGGCTTGTTTTTCGTCACGGGTGCTTTGGCGACCGCGACTCCCTGGAGGCCGTCATCGAGCAGAGCACCGGTTGCTTTGGCGTTTTTTCGCTTGGAGTTTGAGGATCGCGTTTCGCTCGTTTCGACAACTTCGACGACCTCAGCGACAGGATCCTCGAAAACTTCTTGGACTTCTACAACCACCTCCTCGACCTCTTCGGGCGGGAGCAGATCGTCGACCGAATCGGTTGCAGGTTTTTTATTGGCGGTTGGATGTCGGCTCGAGGAGGCCTGTGCGCTGCCTTGGGCTTGCTGCTGTTCCTTGAGTTCCGTGACGAGTTTGGTGGCTTGGAAGCGGGTGAGTTGACCGTTTTCGACCAGGATACGGGCCAAGGCTTCCGGGGTGACACGGACCTTGGATTGCTCGACCATTTTCTGGAGTTCGACGATGCTCTCGGGGTCCAAGAGGCCTTTGTTTTCGAGCATTTGAATGAACTGAGATGCGCTCATGGACTACTCGAACTCCTCGACAACCGTGACACTTAAACTGCCAAAACCAGCCTCTCGACCTGCATCCAACGCAGCGACAATCGATGCATGGATGCACTCTTCGTGGGCATCAACAAGTAATTTTAGGACTTCATCTTCTTTGCCGCTGGAGGCCTCTGCGCGGGCTTCGCTCAGTGCCAAAAGCAAGTCTTGCTTGCTGCTTGCTTCGCGTTCATCGCCGGTGGAAAAGATGACTGTGTAGGCGTTGAATTCATCGATCTGCACCCGGACCGTATCGGATTGATCGGGTGGCTTATCGGGTGGTTTGCTGCTTAAATCCGAGAGTGGTGGTGGTTTCTCGAAAACTTTTTCGCTGGAAAACGAAGCGGTGATCATGAAGAAGATCAGCAGCAGGAACGTCACGTCGACCATCGGGGTCATGTCCATGTCGTCTTTGGGCAGCTCATTTTTTTTGAAGCTGACCTGCTCGAGAACTTCCTCATCGTCGAGGACAGGAGCGTTGCTCATTTGCCTACCTCCGAGACGGCCAGGTTGATCATTTTGCCCTCTTCAAGGACTTCGCCGATGGCTTGCTCGACCTTCTTAAGCTGCTTGGCCGTGACATTGCCCTCGGCTCGTATGAGCACCTCGGTTTTGCCGCCGGTTTCGAGTTGCAACTGAACGTACTCAGTGATTTCAGCGGCTTGTTGCTCGGGGTCGTCGGAAAAGATTCCACCGTCCTCTTTGGTAACCAAGGGAGTATCGCCGTTGCCTCGTTGTACGGTGATCATGACGCAATTCTTTGTAGCGATCGAGCTTCCATTTTTGGCCGCGGGAACTTCGTAAGACTTCTCGCCGGTCATCTTGGAAGTCAAGATAAAGAAGATCAACAGTAGGAACGTCATGTCGATCATCGGAGTGATATCCATCTCATCGTCCATGGGAGGACGTTCGCGCATCGCGACCTCTTCGGGCTCGTCGTCGATGATGATGGGTGGGGCTGTAGAACCAAGGTCCGGCGCATGGCTTGCCCCGGACTGGCTATCGAAGGTGTCTTCTGTTGGATCCATCGCGTTGGGTGGTTGTTGGACTTGGCTCGAGCTATCGGAGCGACGCATAGAACTTCAGACTAGGCGCTCTGCCGGGCGCCCCGTTGCTCTTCACGGGCCATCCCAACCTTGGCAGCCTCAAGGACTTGGGCCAGTCCTGATCCGACCAGATCCTGCATGTGCCGGATGCGATTGTGAATAGCGGCCATCGCCATCACAAGGGGGATCGCGATGGTAAGACCGATGGCGGTCGTTTCCAACGCAACGCGGATGTCGCCAGCGAGGTCCGTTGGATTGACATTGGTCGCAGAAGCCAACTTACCGAACGCACCCATCATCCCGACGACCGTACCGAAGAGCCCGAGCATCGGGGCGGTTTTGATCACGGTGACAATCCATGCAATGCTGTAATCGAGATCCGCGATGACATCCCGCTGGAATCGATCGAGCGTCATCTGACGAACTTTGTTGAAACCGAATGAGCGGTGTTTGCATAGGTAGGAGACCATCATCGGAAGGGCCTTGCGGTTTCCTTCGCACTTGCCGATGACCGCGTCGAAATTGCCACGTCGGAGGTCCTCTTCGATCGATCCGACAAACTCGTCCTGCAATGTCTCAGACTTGAAACGCTTGGCGTTGACTCGGGTCAGAACCAAGAAGACGTAGTAAGCCCCCCATAGAGCCACGGCCGCCAAGGCGACGTAGGACAATTGGCCGACGATGTTGAAAACATCCGATGCGTCACCCAATGGAATGTGCAACAAAGGAACTTGGCTAAGAACTTCCACATGGACTTGCATGAGAATTGCGGTGCTTTCGAAGAAAAGTGGAACTAGACCAACAGCAGTCCGAGCCCCAGGGACGTCGGTCGCTACTTGTCCTAAATATAATCAAGATTCAGCCCGTTGAGGACTCTCGAATCACGAGAATTGGGAATCCTCTGAGGGTTTAGGTTTTGCCGGATAGGCCCAAACCGGTCCTCTGCCCTCCTTGACTGCCGACCCGGGATCCGGCCCAGGAAGCCGACCCGGGAGTGCTTGCCTCAAACAGAGGCTTGGAACAGAGGGCTTGGAACAGGGGGGACTTGCAGGAGGCTACGGGATAAAAGGGATGATTTCGCCCCCGGCACGGGTCATTAGCGCCTCGAGTATCTCTGTATCGATTTCCAAGTCGATAAGCCGAACGCTTGCGTCAAAGAACCCTGCATTGGATCCCTCGGCCCGCAACCAATCCAAGACTTCGTTTTGGCGGATGTCTAAGTCGTCAGGTTTGGTCCAAGGCACACCGAATTGTGGGTCGACGTCGAGAACAGCCAGGGTGTTGGATGTCCCGTCGGTGATCTCTTGCATCTTGAGCCCCTCAGAGCTCAGGCCAACCCCTTTGCCCATCGGGACCAAGTAGGTAGTCATCCCGGCCGACGGGGGGTTGGAGGGGTTTCGAAAGAACTCAGGCATTTGTTCGAGTAGCTCGATGTTGTGCGGGCTATCCCAAGGCTCATCGAGGTGGAATTGGTTATAGAGGGCCTGTTCGCCTAAATAAGGAAGAATTGCGACGCGCCAACTGAGCAGCGGTTTGCCATCGCCCTGCGCGATCGCTTGGGCAGGGAATCTGCCGTTGGCATCATGGAAGTTGTGCATCGCGAGCATGATCTGCTTGAGATTGTTCGACGATTGCATTTGCCGAGCCGACTCGCGAGCGGCTTGAACAGCCGGTAGGAGCAAACCGCTAAGGACCCCGATGATTTGGTAGTTGACCAGCATAGAACTCTCAAATTGCATGACCACACGATCCTCCTGGATGCTCCACATCGATTCGTTGTCGATGTATTTGCGAATCCGATTCATGTAGCTGGTCATCGCTTGCTTCATTTCGACCGATACCGAATCATCGAACTCCATTTCCTGTGTGCTTTGCTCCATCACCAACTCGGTCAATTGTCGACGGATTCGCAAAAGCGATTTGCTCAGCAATTCGGTCTTGTCAGCACCGCTTGTGCCCAGGCTCGCACGCAGAGCGTTGGCAGGATCCCGATAGAGCTCGACCAGGACATTATCGGTCAGGTCGATGATTTGCTCCATTTCCTCAGACAACTCAGGAGGGATCTGATTCTCTTCGGTAAGAACAAATGCGGATACAAGGTCGCGCAGAGACTCGAAGTTGACCGCCATCTTGAACATCGCAGGGCTGTTTTGAACAAGCCCGATGAATTCACCGCCAGGTTGCAGGCGAGAGCTGGTCATTCGACGCAATGCCCCCTGTGTCCCGAGCAAAACCCGTTGCGGCTCTCGTTGCATGACTCGCATCAAGGGGTTTTCGGAAAAATCTCGGAAACGGATTTGCGAGTCCTTGGCCCCCTGCTCTACGGGAGTGAGTATTTGGTCCGAAAGAGCTGCGATGTCGAAAGGAACCTTCGTCCGGATCGACAAGCCGAATTCGGGATCAGGGCTCGGCATAAGGACCATGCCGTCGATGGCCTCAATTTGGTCGAGTTGGATTCCGAATTGCTCTTTGGCTGCAATATCGAGAACTTCCCAAGGCCAGAGTTCAAAGTCCTTATTCAATCGCATCTTAGCGAACTCGAGCGAGAACGCACCGATGGAGTCTGCCGGAATATCGCCGAAGCGCTCCGGAGGGGCAATCTTCTGGGCGACCTCTTGAGCGACCAGCAAGGGCGAGGAAAGAAATAAAGATCCTGTAAGAAAAATCGCCAAGACGCTGCGAATTCCGATAAGTCCGCCCATGTTTGATCAACCTCCAAGGAGGAAATAGATAGAAATGGTCGATCGCGTAGGCTTTGACACCAGCACTTGGCGATCGAAGGGCGATTTTATATCAGATTCAGAGGCATTGCATCTATCGTTTTTTCGCCAAGCCCCATCCTGTTGGCCCCGAGAATCGTTAAACGCAGCACCACCCTCATGGGTCAGGGAAATCGCCGAGGTTGTTGGACGTTTTTCTAAAGACTTTACCCGCCGCGCAAGGCTTGTCGGGCATCCTTAGCGTGTCGGTAAAAGCCGACGGTTGTGCGGATCGCACCGCCCAATTTTCATTTTCGCTAATACAGATTTCCCTGTTCTGAATGAATGAGGTTTTTGAATGTTCCAAGCTCCTGCCGGTCGCAAGTACCACAAATCCACCAAGCGTAAGCAAATTGATCCGACGACATGTGAGCGGGATTACACGACCGATGAGTTGGAGTTCATGCAGGCTTTGGATCGCTACAAGCAGTCGAGCGGACGGAAATTCCCGACGTGCAGCGAGATCCTCGAAGTGGTCCGCTCGCTGGGCTACCAAAGACCCATGGCATGCGATCCGACCTCTATGCCTGACGGAGCTGGACAAGCCTCTGCGGCTCTAAGTGCTCAGTCCACGCTCGATCAACTTGACGAAGTCCTTCGGAGCCTAGATTAATATTTTTACTGCGTTGTCGTCCATGCGCGTTGCGCCCCTAGGCACTCTTCAGAGCCAGGCGGACGGCGACTTTGCTAGCAACCAAAGGCCCCTGGGCGGTGCCTGGCACCTATAGAGGCTAGCTGTTTTGCTAGCGATTGTGTCCGGTTTATCCGGTGCCTGGCACCTATGGAGCCGGGCAAGACGCCGCCTTTGCTAGCAACCGGAGGCCCCCCGGGCGGTGCCTGGCACCTATAGACGCTGGCACTTTTGCTAGCCATTGCGTCCGGTTTATCCGGTGCCTGGCACCTATGGAGCCGGGCGAGATGCCGACTTTGCTAGCAACCAGAGGCCCCCCCGGGCGGTGCCTGGCACCTATAGAGGCTAGCTGTTTTGCTAGCGATTGTGTCCGGTTTATCCGGTGCCTGGCACCTATGACGCCGGGCAAGACGGCGACTTTGCTAGCAACCGGAGGCCCCCCCAGGCGGTGCCTGGCACCTATAGAGGCTGGCACTTTTGCTAGCGATTGTGTCCGGTTTATCCGGTGCCTGGCACCTATGGAGCCGGGCAAGACGCCGCCTTTGCTAGCAACCGGAGGCCCCCCGGGCGGTGCCTGGCACCTATAGACGCTGCGGCTCTAAGTGCTCAGTCCACGCTCGATCAACTTGACGAAGTCCTTCGGAGCCTAGATTAATATTTTTACTGCGTTGTCGTCCATGCGAGTAGCGCCTCTAGGCACTCTTCAGAGCCGGGCAAGACGCCGCCTTTGCTAGCAACCGGAGGCCCCCCCAGGCGGTGCCTGGCACCTATAGAGGCTAGCTGTTTTGCTAGCGATTGTGTCCGGTTTATCCGGTGCCTGGCACCTATGGAGCCGGGCAAGACGGCGACTTTGCTAGCAACCGGAGGCCCCCCCAGGCGGTGCCTGGCACCTATAGAGGCTAGCTGTTTTGCTAGCGATTGTGTCCGGTTTATCCGGTGCCTGGCACCTATGGAGCCGGGCAAGACGGCGACTTTGCTAGCAACCAGAGGCCCTCTTGGGCGGTGCCGGGCATCTATGGAGACTGTGCCTGGCACCTATGGTGATCACTACTCTTTCGCGTCGGCGTTAGCTTGGCAAAATGACCGAATCGACGACATGGATCACACCGTTGGTGCAGTGAATGTCAGCCGAAACTACCGTCGCATCGTCAATCATTACTTTGCCATCTTTGACTGCGATCTTGATCGGCTTCGATGCCACCGTGGTGGCTGTCGTTAGCTTCATCACGTCTGCAGCAGTCACCTTGCCTGCAACGACGTGATGCGTCAGGATGCCAACCAACTTGTCCTTGTTTTCTGGAAGTATCAGGCTCTCAACGGTCCCAGCAGGCAACTTGGCAAATGCTTCGTCGGTCGGTGCGAACACCGTAAATGGTCCGGCACCCTTGAGAGTCTCCACCAAACCGGCAGCACCGAGGGCAGCAGCAAGTGTCTTGAACGTACCTGCGCCAACGGCTGTATCAACAATATCTAACATGCGTATATCCAAGGTTCTTTTGACCCAACTCGCACTGCCAGAATGTCTGGCTGTCTTCGCTGTCGGGTCCCTTTCGAACCAATAGGATGATAGCAACTTGGTAACCCCTAAGGCACCGTCTGCGGATCACAAGGTTGTGTTATCGAAGCGTTCACCAAACGTCAGCCAGCTCCGTCCTCACGGTGCGCTTGGACCTGTGAGCTGTAGGAAAAGACGGACAATACGCCCAAACCGTAAAGGATAGCCGTCAGTCCAACCAACAAATCGTAAGGTTTCGGCGTCGAAAGCGAAAACCGAAGTAAAACCGTCGAAATTACAAAGCCTGCGTTGCGAACGACGTAGTCATACCGCTCGAAAAACGGAATCGAAACGATCAATAAAAAAATGTCTGTAAAAATCATGAATTCAAAAAACATTGGAAAGAAGAAATAATCAAGGTTCTTTTCTCCATGACCTGTACCGCTCGACGGCCCAAAAACTCCAATAAGCCATTGAAGAACATTGTATATTGCAAGCGTCAGCAGTATCCCATAAAGCACCAGTGCAACGGATTTCTTGATCGCGACGAACTGTGCCAAATTGGAGTTTTCTGCAGAATGCCGAACGGTGCGACGCACTCTGCGAAAAATGACAATCAACCCGAACATGACCAATGCCCCAATCATGTCCAAAAGAACGGCCCAGGCAGCATCAGTCTGCTCAAACCATAGGGCCGGGTCTCGAAACTCACCGATGTCTTTGAACACGCGTCGGATCACGATCAAAGAGAGGATCTCATATTGCATCGCAATCGAACTGGTGTGCGACTTAGGAATCGCAAATACCAGCAATAAAACTTCATAAAACAAGATGAAGCTAAACGGAGTGTATACCGCGTGAAGGTAGTTTCGATCTAGTTCCGTCAGTACCCCGACGCGGAGACTCGGTACTGCTCGTACCAAAGCGATCAACGTCAGATGAATTAAAAAACCTGAAACAGCTAACCAGAGCGTCCATCGCTCGATGCGTCGCCGTTGTACCTCCGAACTACAACGATCGTAGAAATTGACAAGTCGGCCGAGGATCGAATCAAAGGCCTGAGGATTCATTCCGGTCTGCACTTTAAACGGAGGATCGCGGCATGGACAAAGGACCTACAATACTGTCCGCAGCTGACAACTGCCTCGAGACATTAAGCACCGCACCGATTCGATCGTCCTGCACGATGGGAATCGCTCGCCTGCTCGGGCCCAAACGCAGCTTCCTGGCGGGCTGATTTAAACCGCCCAACCGCTGACGCTGGCTGGCTCACTTGTGAGCCGCCTAGGCGCAAGCCGCGGGCGATGGCCATAAGCCCCGCATCGATTCGATCGTGCCGCACCGCAGGGATCAGTGCGCCGAGTGCTTCTTGGGTTTGTAGATCTCGGTCGCCGTTCCAAAGTGCACCTCGGCTGCATTCATCAAGGTCTCGCTGAGGGTCGGATGCGGGTGAATCGATTCGGCCAAATCCCGAACTTCACAACCCATTTCGATGGCCAAGACCGCTTCGGCGATCAACTCCCCAGCTCCTGAGCCGACGATTCCACAGCCCAGAACACGATGGGTCACCGGATCGACGAGCCATTTGGTCAAGCCATCCGTACAGCCCAAAGCTTGAGCCCGTCCGCTGGCGGCCCAAGGATAGATTTCCACATCCACGGAGATCCCTTCCTTCTTGGCCCGATCTTCGGTAAGGCCGGCCCAAGCGATCTCTGGATCGGTGAAGACGACGGCTGGAATCGCTTGCTTATCGAATGTTACATTCCGCCCAAGTATCACCTCAATAGCCACCTTGGCTTGATGGCTCGCCTTGTGCGCTAGCATCGGCTCACCGGCGATGTCGCCAATGGCCAAGATATGTGGGTCGCTCGTGCGCTGTTGGTTGTCGCAAAGAGCAAACCCCCGTTGATCGAGTTGGACTAGAGTGTTTTCCAAGCCGAGTCCTTGGCTTGCAGGCCTTCGACCGACGCTCACGAGCACCCGGTCGAAGCGCTCATGCCCGAACTTGCCAGGCCCTTCGAAGGTGACTTCGATTTGGTTGTCCACTTCAGCGACCGAACCGACTTTGGTGCTCAAGTAGATCCGATTGTCAAAAAGTTGTTTCAATCGTCGTTGCAAGGGTGCAACCAAGTCGCGGTCGGCGCCTGGCAAGAGGGTATCGGTCCATTCGACGACACTGACTTGGGTACCTAAATGCGCATAGACGGTCCCCATTTCCAAACCGATGTATCCACCTCCGATGACAAGCATTTTGGATGGAATATCACTCAGGTTCAACGCACCGGTCGAATCCATAACCCGGTCCGATCCGATCTTGAAGTTCGGTGGCATGGCCGGCACGCTACCGGTAGCCAGCACGCAGTAGTCGAACGTGAGCTTCCCACCTTCGGGGATACTCGCATCGGACCCTTCGAGGATCAAAGTGGTAGAATTTTCGAATCGCCCCCGCGCACGTATGACTTTCACGTTTCTGCGCTTGGCCAGTTGGGCTAGTCCCCCGCTGAGCGTCTCGATGACTTTCTCTTTCCTGGCCCGTACTTTGTTGATGTCGATTTTTGGTTCACCGAATTCGACTCCCCAACTGCTGGTCAGCTGATGTGCTTCGTCGATGACTTTCGCGACATGCAGCAAGGCCTTGGAGGGAATACAGCCGCGAAGCAGGCAGGTCCCACCGAGTTTGGGTTCGCTCTCGACGATTACGACTTCGTGTCCCTCGTCAGCCGCGAGGAAAGCTGCTGCATATCCGCCAGGACCGCCACCTAGGACAACGATTGGAGCGTGCATAAATCTTCAAGCAAAAGAGTTGGGGGTTACGTACAAAGGGCTCGTTTCGACGGATCGAACGAGCCCCGTTGTTGTGAAGTATAGTCGATGGAAAAGCCGGTCAGCGATTATCGCGACAGGAATTCAACGACGATATTGGCGTTGACTGGCAACGAGATATCGGAAGGTCCCGGGGCTCCAAGCATGGTGGCTCGGAGGCCTTCGGTATCGAGCGATACCCAGTCCAACGGAGTGGGAGGAATGTTGGCGATGATTCCGCGGTAGAGGTTACGAACGGCCTCGGTGCTACGGACTTCGATCACATCCCCTGGTCGGAGGGAGAACGAAGGCGTGGTTACCTTGACCCCATTGACTTTGAAATGTCCGTGAACGATCCCCTGGCGGGCTTGTGGGCGGGTCTTTGCAAGCCCTAGTCTACGGATGACGTTATCGAGACGTCGTTCGCACATGAGCAGGAGGGTTTCACCGGTGTTACCCTTTTTACGGACGGAATCATCGAAGTAACGACGTAGTTGTCGTTCGCCGAGTCCGTAGTAGTACTTGATCTTTTGCTTCTCAGCCAAAGCAGTTCCGTAGTTACCTGTCCGACGGCTTCGTGGGTGCATCCCTGGCGGACTATCTTTACGCTTTTCAAATGCTCGAACGCAACCTGCGCTCTCGTAGAGCAAAGCGCCGAAGCGGCGATTGACCCGGGCCTTGGGTCCTGTATATCGCGACATGCTGGTTTCCTATTTTAGGTGGGGCACAGTCGGCTCACTTTGCTACACCGCAAAGGTCTGCTGGCCAAGGGGATCTTAGGGGTTGTAGGTGAACCTTGGAGTGTTCACGGATTAGCAAACAAGAGCGGTTCGTAGTGAACCGCTCGAAGGGTGTTTGCGGGCAAAGAAAATCAACCGAGTGGGTAACCGGTGGAAACTACTTGAGTTCGACCGTTGCGCCGACTTCAGTGAGTTCCTTCTTGATCTTCTCAGCGTCTTCCTTGGAGACTTGTTCCTTGATCTTCGAAGGAGCGCCTTCGACCAATTTCTTGGAGTCGATCAGGGACAGACCGGTCAAGTTCTTGACGATCTTGACGACGTCGAGTTTCTTGT
>Ga0315901_10008996_pt1 | contig 11540 bp, 12 predicted proteins | sample LakEriMetagenome_10_FD_203761 | JGI IMG/M metagenome (GOLD analysis project Ga0315901, IMG submission 203761) | Freshwater fungal communities from buoy surface, Lake Erie, Ohio, United States - Buoy 2 MA116 | ecosystem: Environmental > Aquatic > Freshwater > Lake | place: USA: Lake Erie, Ohio...
AAAACGATGTACTGTATGCCTTCAGCATACTGCCCTACACCGGAAGGGGCTCCCGGGTTTATGGAATGGTCAAGTGGGATGTGGCACGGGGAGTAGATCTTTGGGTGCGTTATGGCACTTTCCTCTACAATCAAAACCGCGTCATTACCGATCAATCGGCCGATCCAACAGAACTCATGAAATCGGATGTCCACATCCAACTCCGTTTGCAATTCTGATATTTTTTGAAATTATTAGCCATTTATTGTTGATAAATGTGCCTTCAGACGTATCTTCGCGTAAATTCTCACGTAGAATTGGATAGACTCACTCAACGCATGAAGAGAATCTTTACATTGCTTGTACTCACTTTTCTGATGTTTGGCTCAACAGCCAACGCTCAGAGCAGTGCGCAGCATCCGATTTCTTCTGCGCGCATTCTAGGCATGGACGGAAGGGTTGAACTCGTTTTCGATGAACCCATGGAAGACGCATTTACCATCAGCGTAATGGACCTGACCGGCAAGGCGATTTTCACGCAAACGCATCAACATTCGGCAGAACCTTGTCAATTTGTAGAAATACCGGTTGAGAATCTCAAGCGAGGTATCTACATGGTGCGAATCATTGGGGATGATGGTAAAACCAAAACCCTCAAACTACAGCGGAACTAAATTACATCAAGTATATTCGAAGAAGCCATCTGATCACGTTCAGGTGGCTTTTTTGTTTACTTCACATGGCGAATCTTCACGAGCGGACTGAACAGGTATTCGTGCTTGGTAGATTCTTCGAAGCAACGGTATCGCGTTCGCAATCGCTCGCCTTTAATGAATACACGATGATCGCGTCCATAAACAAAACGAGCATTGTGCGGAATATCGTCGAGCAGCTGAATATCGGGGTGGCTCTTCTTATCGTAGCGCGCCAGCGTTTTGGACAAATGAATATCGGAGCATGTTGAAGCAGCCGGGTTTGATAGGTAGGAAGAGATTGCCTTGGCCACATCATCCGGAAATACATTGCGACGCAAAAAAGGCCCGAGCGTTTGTTTGAAACAACCCTTCCATTCGGCGCCGTGCGGTTTCACGCGATCACGATGATCCAGATAGGTTATCAAGTGCGCCAACTCGTGCATCAGTGTAATCAGAAATGCATACTTGTTGAGGTTGCCATTCACAGTAAGCACATGACGTCCACCCCGAGGATCGGCCGTGAAATCGCCCAATTTGGTTGAACGTGGTTCCGTAATTACCAAATGATGCGGATACTCCCGCAGCTTGTCACATGCCAACGACAGTGCCTCAGCCGGAAGAAATGGCTTAAGGGCGGCTTCCAGGTTGGTACTGTTCTTCATGCGCAGCACGTTGTGTAGTCCATTCGATGCGGTCTTCCCACTTGGGACAGCTGTTGCACTTGCGCTTTTTGTTGGAAGCACATGCAGATAAAAGCACAACAATCGTCAAAGCAGGTAAAACAAATTTTCTCATGCTCGCCATAGATTTGTTGATTTACTTGCGAATATAGCGGTTTATATGGCAGACAATTGGGTCAACATCCTTCTAATTTTCATCGGCGCAGTCGGTTGGTTGGTTTCAGCAGGCCCTGTGCTCAAGTACATGATTTACCTATCGGAAAAGGATTTCCGTTGGCCGTTGGTTGGCTGGTTTTCCGCCATAATATGCAGTATTTTCATGCTAAAACTCAGTCTTTTCGCCTCACTTGGATGGCCCGAACCGAATTCATGGTCTAGCCGATTTTTCTTCCCAATACTCCTTTTTGCATCGCCTTTGGTACCAATAACGGTCGAAACAATCAGGTCTAGAAAAAAGTAATCACGCTCATTCACGTTGCGATGTGCATAGCCCATGAAGTTTATCTCGCCACGTACAATTCGGTGAAGTAAGTTTGAAGAACATGTCAACCATGTATTTCCATATCGGCAAGTACTTCCTCCTCATGGTAAACACCTTTACCAAACCGGAGAAGCGAAAGATTTATTGGAAACTAATCGTTCAGGAAGTCGATAAAATAGGGTTGCAGTCCTTAGGCATTGTTGCGTTGCTTTCCCTATTCATGGGAGCGGTTGTGACGCTGCAAACAGCAGCCAATATTGATAGTGGCTGGATACCTCGCTGGACCATTGGTTTTACAACCCGTCAAACCATGATATTGGAATTTTCTTCCACCATTGTTTGTCTCATTCTTTCAGGTAAAGTAGGCGGGAATATTGCCTCCGAAATAGGCACGATGCGCATTACCGAGCAAATCGATGCCATGGAAATCATGGGTATCAATTCGGCGAGTTACCTGATACTTCCGAAAATCGTAGCAGCACTATTCATCTTTCCATTCATGGTAGTGCTGGCCATGTTCACCGGTATTTCTGCCGGCGCATTCGTGGGGTATACAACCGGAGTTACTTCACTCAATGACTTCGAATACGGCTTACAATACTCATTTGAATTGTGGCAAGTAAGCTATTCGCTCATCAAAACTTTCTTCTTTGCCTTCATCATTACCAGCGTAAGCGCATACCATGGTTATTACACAAACGGCGGTCCCAGAGAAGTAGGCGCGAGCAGCACTCGTGCGGTAGTATATAGCATGGTGCTCATCCTCGTTGCTAATTACATTCTAACGCAATTGTTGTTGCTATGATCGAGGTGAAGAACATATCGAAAAGCTTCGCCGGCAATCCCGTATTGAAGAACATTACTACCGAGTTTTTCCCCGGTAAAGTGAACTTCATCATCGGAAGAAGCGGTTCCGGAAAATCAGTGCTTACCAAGTGTATTGTGGGTTTGATGGAGGTTGACCAAGGTGAGATATTCTTTGACAAGCGTAACTTCACTATTTTGGATCGATGGGATCGCAAAGACATTCGCCAAGAAATGGGCATGCTGTTTCAAGGCAGCGCGCTCTTTAGTTCGCTTACGGTAGAAGAGAATATCCTCTTCCCGCTTCAGATGTTTAGCACCATGAGCAAAAGCGAAATGCTCGATCGCGTAAATGTGTGTCTCAAGCGCGTGAATCTGGAAGGGAAAAACCATCTTTACCCTAGCGAATTATCGGGGGGAATGCAAAAGCGAACCGGCATTGCGCGTGCCATCGCCATGAATCCACGCTATCTATTCTGCGACGAACCCAACTCCGGGCTTGATCCGCAAACAGCCATTGTAATAGATAATCTTATTCGGGAAATCACCTACGAGTTCAATTCAACAACGGTCGTCATCAGTCACGACATGAACTCGGTGCTTGAAACCGGTGACCACATTAACTTCATCTATCAAGGAGAACTCTCTTGGCGTGGCAACAAAACCGAGATTCTTCACACCAATAATGACGCACTGAACAACTTCGTTTTCCCATCGAAGTTTATGCAGCAAATTCGTGAGAAGCTGAAGGGGTAGACTGCTGATTACGGATGACGAATTACGGATTACGGATTATCGATAATGGATTGGGGTGTGAAGGTGCTTTCTAGCGAAACACGCTCAAACGCTCAGCATCCAATCGAAGGAAAATGAAGAGCAGTAATGTAAAGCCCATCAACGACGAACCTCCATAACTCATGAATGGCAAGGGAATACCAATAATAGGCGCTAACCCTATTACCATGCCCACGTTGATGAGCAAGTGCAGGAAGAAAATGGATGCAACACAATAACCGTAGATGCGGGAAAACTGTGACCGCTGGCGTTCGGCCATGTTGATGATGCGCACAATCAGAAACACAAACAGCGCAACTACTGCAAAACTCCCAAAGAAGCCCCACTCTTCCGAAATAACACTGAAAATAAAGTCGGTCCAGCGCTCTGGCACGTACTTGTTTTTGGTCATCGGACCTTTCATGTAACCTTGCCCAATGAGTCCTCCATTACCCACTGCAATCTTGGCCATGCGCGCATTGTAACCGGGGTCATCCTTTTTCTTCGTTGTAACGGCAGCTGCATCAGCTGACTCCGCATCGGATAACATCGCATCGCGATCTTCCTCCTTCTCTTCCAAACCCAGCGTAACATAGATGCGGGTTTTCTGGTGCTTTTGAAGAACTCCATCAACCATGAAGTTCACCGAGTAGCTGAAACCAATTGCTGCTGCTGTAGAAAGGAAGGCGATGAGATACAGCTTTCTTCGGTTGCGAGGAACTACAAAGTTTCGAATGAGAACCATGAAGATTGTTCCTATCACAAATACAATACTCATAAGAACGAACACCCCGCTTTGTTCGCCGAAATAGGGATACTCGATACGGTTAAAGCCTGTGATAATGCTGAGTACACCAAACACGACGGCACCAAGACCAATGATGAGGATGTTACCCGAAAGACCTTCGCGATACAAGGCCAAAATGAATGCGACGAACGTGAGTAGCGAACCCACATCGGGCTGCAACAATATGAGAACGGCAGGCAATCCGATGATTAAACCTGCCATGAAACGCGGTTTCCAGCTATTGAAGCGTGTTTTGGTATTCGAAATATACTTGGCCAACATGAGGCCCACACCAATCTTGGCAAACTCAGCCGGCTGCAACGCAAAGCCTCCTAGTTGTATCCAGGCCTTTGCACCATTTACCGTGGTACCAATCGCCAGAACAAGTCCTAGAAGCAATATGAAAACGGAATAGATGACGATTGCAAACTTGTTAAAGAATTCACCCTCCATATACAGCACGAGGAAAGCAAGAAATGCGCTTATCACTATAAACATAAACTGCTTGCCATACTCCTGACTGATGTCGAAAGGGCTTGGGTTAATATCCACAACCGCTGCGCTGTAGATATTCATCCAACCAAACAGCACCATGATACCGTATACAATTACAGTCAACCAATCCACATTGGCCAGGGGGTGTTGTCTTGGTGCGCTCATCGGTCGAGGAAGTTTGCGTCGAGTATTACTTTCTCACGGGCCTTGCTGCCTTCGGCAATGGAGTCGTTGAGGTATTGCTCAATCATAAGTGTAGCAACCGGCGCGCTCCAGGTACCTCCAAATCCGGCGTTTTCTGTATAAACGGCAACTGCAATCTTTGGGTTCTCCTTCGGGGCGAAGCAAATGAATACAGCATGGTCTTCTTTTCCACCGGCATTCTGAACGGTTCCCGTTTTTCCACAAACCACTATATCCTTAGGTGCAGCGCGCCATGCGGTACCACCGGGTTGCAATACCTTTTCCATTGCATTGATAACTGTTGTGAAGTGCGTTGAGTCAATTCCCAACTGATAGCGCTTCATGTATTCTTCGCGCGGCGCTCCACCCAAGCCAATCTGCTTCACCGTGTGCGGTGGCACATACCATCCCTTGTTGGCAATAACACAGGCCATGTTGCACATCTGCAATGGAGTAACCAGCATCTCACCTTCACCGATACTCAGCGAGTAAATGGTGCTGAATGCCCATTGCTCCTTTCCATACCATTTGTCATAGAATGAAACACCCGGAACGCTACCTGTTTTCACACCCGGGATATCCGAATGCACATCGGTACCGAAACCAAATTGCGTGATGTAACTCTGCCAAATTTCCAAACCCAGGCGCGCATCCTTGAAACGGCTACTGTTGTCACGATCCGCCTCCACCACACGGTGCATCACTTCGCGGAAATACGGATTGCATGAGTGAACGATTGCCATCTCCAGGTCGTCGTTGCTATGGCTTCCGTGGCAACCAATTACACCGCGATTGCAGTGAATGCGCGTTTGTGGAGTAATCGCACCCGTTTGCAATGCAGTTAAGGATTGAGCCAATTTAAAAATCGAGCCCGGGCGATATTGAGCTTGTGTGGCACGATTGAATAGAGGTTTCTGAGGATCGTTGTTGAGTACGTTGAAATTGTGGCCGCGCACACGCCCCACAAGCAAATTCGGGTCGTATGTCGGTGCAGAAACCATCGCCAAAATTTCACCGGTAGAAGGCTCAATTGCCACAATACAACCGCGCTTATTCTGCATCAATTTCTCACCATACGCCTGCAAGTCGGCGTCCATGGTGCACACCAAATCCGTTCCCGGAGTAGCAGGCTTGTCTTCCTTATTCCCTGCGTGCTCGCGTATGTTTCCGACATTATCGCGAAACGCATAATTGATCCCCTTCACGCCGCGCAATTCCAATTCGTATGACTTCTCAATACCACTTTTTCCCAAGTATTCTTGCTTGGTGTAATAGGGATTCTTCTTGTACTCTTCGGGCGAAATTTTTCCTACGTCACCCAGAAACAGCGAGCCTACACTTTGCGGATACACGCGCAGTGTTCGCGACTCCGCATAGAAGCCCTTGTACTTATACAATTGCTCCGACATCGCAGCGTAATCGCTCGGCGTAATTTGTTCAACAAGCAACTGAGGTCGGTGAAATTCGCCGCGAGCACGGGCCTTCGCGAAAAGAATATCAATATCCTCTTTTTTTATTCGGAGTAACTTACAGATTGAAGTGGTATCAAACTCACCCACCTTCTTAGGCACGACCATAAGGTTATAAACCGTCTGGTTCGTCACGAGCATCTTTCCCGTGCGATCATAAATAATTCCGCGCGGAGGATACAGGGGGATTTCCTCTTCCGTAAGTGCAGTAGCCTGTTCCTTCCACGTAGAGTTCACAACCTGCAAAAAGAACAAACGAATTATATAAATGATTGCAATTACGCAAACGATGAGAATGATGGTAATCTTTCGTCCGTCGTATTGATTCACAGCTGCGCGCCTTTAGAATTGTAAATCAGGTATTGCCCGATAGTCATCAAAATCAGTGTTGCCAAGGTACTCAGCAGAATATGAAATACTTGGTATAAAAAATCTGAAAAGCGGAATACCTCCATGAAGAAGAACCAGCTGTGATGAGCCAGTGTAAGCACACCCGCGTAGGTAACATACCAAGCAAGCCCCATGCGCTGCACCGTTGGTCGCTGCGTGAGATCATATCCTTCACGCGGTGCGAGTACTTTCTGTACGACGGTTTGCATAAAGCCAAGAAAGACGCACGCCGAAGTGTGCAATCCCACGGGGCCTGAGAAATAATCCATCATCATCCCCACGAAAAATGCCACAACCATTACCATCCAACGAGGTGTTTCGAATGGAAGCATGAGAATACCGAAAATGTAAATCCACGGAAAAATCAGTCCGTCAAAAAGCTGCACACGACTTACGATGAGTGCCTGCAGCAATACCAGAAACACAATACGTATGATATTAACGCTTACTGTTTGCAGCATCTTGTTGTTCTACTTTATTCAATAATGTGTCTTGCTCCTGCTTGAAAATTTCGCTCACTACCAATACATGATCGAGCCTTCGGAAATCGGCGCCCATTCTCACCTTGATGACGTGGTAGTCGTTATCACTATCGTCTACCCATTCCACCGTGCCTACGTGAATATTGGCCGGGAAATAAGTTGAATAGCCGCTTGTGACGAGTGTGTCACCGGGTGCAACGGGAATGTTTTTGGGAATATCAATTACATCCGCAATTTGTGCATTGCCTCCCCGCCATACGAGAGAACCAAAAGCGCCCGACTTGCGAAGACGCACACTTGCTTTAAAATCGGAATGTATTACCGGCATGACAACTGCGAAATGCTCACTTGCGCTGCGCACTACTCCAACGATATTTCCTCCTGCAATAACTCCCATATCTGCCTTCACACTGCCCAATAACCCGCGATCAATTACGATGTAGTTCTTCTCTCTGTTCACAGATGCATTAACCACTTTGGCCGTTCGATAAACGTAGCGTTGAATGGATGTAGTATCCTTCAAGGTGTCGATTTCCGTGCGCAGATTCCAATAATTTTCTTGTGCCGCACTTCTCAAGAAGGCGTTTTCCAGCGATAGCTGGTCATTGATTTCTCCCAACCTGAGGTATTCTGAAAGTTGGGCTCTTTGCGAATAGATTGTACCCACCCAATCGCTGCTATGACGCACGAATTCTGCACCGTGAAAGCGCGTATTCTTGAAAAGCATCGTAAGCGCTAAAGCTTGGAGGGCCAGGAAAAGAAGAAACAGGTAAAACCGACGGAGCAATGCTACTATATTCTTCATCGATTCGCTTCGCTGCTTGTGTAGGTTGAGTAATTAAGTTGAAATACGACGGTGATAAGGATCACTCACGCATCAAGAACTGGAACTTGTTGATGTTCTTCAACGCGATTCCCGTTCCGCGAGCCACTGCGCGCAATGGATCGTCGGCTACGTGAACCGGAAGTTTCGTTTTTTGACTGATGCGCTTATCGAGTCCACGCAACAGAGCGCCACCACCTGCCAAATAGATTCCGGTCTTGTAGATATCAGCCGAAAGTTCAGGCGGAGTGTTCTCCAAGCAACTCATGATAGCCTCCTCGATTTTCGAAATAGACTTGTCGAGTGCATGTGCGATTTCAGAATACGAAACTGCGATCTCTTTTGGAATACCGGTCATCAAATCGCGACCGCGTACGTTGTAATCTGCCGGTGGATTGTCGAGCTCAGGCAATGCCGCGCCTACTTCAATTTTGATTTGCTCTGCAGTGCGCTCACCAATCAAAATGTTGTGCTGACGGCGCATGTATTCTTCAATATCTTGGGTGAGTTCGTCACCCGCCACACGAATGTTCTTGTCTGTAACGATACCTCCCAGTGCAATAACAGCGATTTCAGATGTACCACCACCGATATCGATTACCATGTTACCCATTGGCTCTTCCACGTCGATACCAATACCAATCGCAGCAGCCATCGGTTCGTGAATGAGGTACACTTCTTTGGCACCCGCGTGTTCTGCACTGTCTTTAACCGCGCGCTTTTCAACCTCAGTGATACCGGATGGAATACAGATTACCATGCGCAACGATGGCTGAAACAATCCACGGCCCTTGGCTATCATCTTAATCATACCCTTGATCATGTCCTCAGCGGCATGGAAGTCGGCAATAACGCCATCCTTCAGCGGACGAATCGTCTTGATGTTCTCGTGGGTCTTTCCATGCATTTGCTGGGCAGTGCGTCCTACGGCAACCGTCTTGTTGGTTTGACGGTCGCGAGCGATGATACTGGGTTCATCAACTACCACCTTATCATTTTGAATGATGATGGTATTGGCCGTGCCAAGGTCAATGGCAATCTCCTGAGTTAAGAAGCTGAATAAGCCCATGCGTGGTTTCGTCTTGTAGTTTTTTTCCGATGGTTTTGATGCGCCTAATAGCCTGATAGTAAATGTATCCGGCAAAGCGCACTTTATCGGTTCAAATATATCTTGCCAAATCAGGATAAACAGAAGGTTACAAACGGAAAAAACGCGAGTTATTAACTACGTAATGACGAATGACCAATGGCGAGTGACGAGTGATTTGCATTCGTCATTAGCCGTTCGTCACTAGTCACTCGATTACTATTTTCGCATCCTAAAATTTATCCATTATGGCATTTACACTTGCACCTCTCCCATACGCGTTCGACGCTCTGGAACCCCATATTGACGCGCGCACCATGGAAATTCACCATGACAAGCACCACGCTGCATATACCAACAACCTCAATGCTGCCATTGCAGGCACCGATCTTGAAAATCTGACCATCGAAGAAATTTTGGTGAAGGGTTTTGACAAGATGCCCGTTCGCAACAACGGGGGTGGTTTCTACAACCACAACTTGTTCTGGGAAATCATGACTCCAGGTGGATCCAACGTTCCAACAGGTGCGCTGGCAGCCGCTATTGACGAGGCTTTTGGAAGCTTCGAAAAATTCAAAGAAGAATTCACGAAAGCGGGCGTTACTCGCTTCGGTTCAGGTTGGGCCTGGTTGTGTGTGCACAAAGGAGGCAAAGTAGAGGTTTGCTCTACCGCAAACCAAGACGTGCCATTGATGCCCGGCATTGGTTGCGGTGGTTTCCCCATCCTCGGCATGGATGTGTGGGAACACGCGTACTACCTGCATTACCAAAACCGCCGTCCAGACTACATCACAGCGTTTTTCAATGTGATTAACTGGGACATTGTTGGTCAGAAGTACGACGCTAATCATTAATTACGGATTACGGATTACGAATTACAGGTGTCTGTAATTCGTAATCCGTAATTTGTAATCATTGGACTGAGAAACTTTTGTTTGGCTAAACTGTTTATTGAGACATGATTTCTAACCGCTACTGCCCGTCACTCTTCAACTACGAACGCTTTCGCACCCGCGAGGTCATGGTTGGCGGTGTAGGTTTTGGTGGTGACAACGCCATTCGTCTGCAAAGCATGACCACCACCGATACGATGGATACCGAGGGCACCATTGCCCAAAGCATTCGCATGATTGATGCCGGTTGTGAGTTGGTGCGCATCACTGCGCCAAGCAAGAACGAAGCGGAGAATTTGGCGAATATCAAGGCCGGGCTGCGTGAAAAAGGCTATGCTACCCCCCTTGTGGCCGACATCCATTTCACTCCAAATGCCGCAGAAATCGCAGCGGGTATTGTCGAAAAAGTGAGGGTGAATCCGGGTAATTACGCCGACAAAAAGAAGTTCGAAGAAATAGACTATACCGATGAAACGTATACAGCGGAACTCGCTCGTATCCGGGAGCGTTTTACTCCATTGGTGCTTTTGTGCAAGCAAAATAAAACTGCGATGCGCATTGGCACGAACCACGGTTCGTTGAGCGATCGCATCCTTTCACGCTATGGCGATACCCCGCTGGGTATGGTTGAAAGTGCGATGGAGTTTTTGCGCATTTGTCGTGATCATGATTTTCATGAAATCGTCATTTCGATGAAAGCAAGTAACGCACAGGTGATGGTGCAGGCCTATCGCTTGCTCGTGAATCACATGATGCAAGAAGGTATGAACTATCCGCTGCACCTGGGAGTAACCGAGGCCGGCGATGGTGAAGACGGCCGTATCAAGAGCGCCGTTGGTATCGGCACCTTGCTTGAAGATGGCTTAGGCGATACCATTCGTGTTTCGCTCACGGAAGCTCCTGAAGCCGAGATTCCCGTGGCGCGCATGCTCGCAGAGCGATATGAAAAACGCACCGGCCATGCTGCCATTGCCGAAGTTCCTTCACCTGTAAGTCCATTTGAATACACTCGCCGTCACAGCGCTACTGTTCTGAATATCGGCGGTAAGAATGTGCCGCGGGTGATTATGGATTTTTCTCACCGAGAAGAAATTACCGCTGCGAGTTTCTTTGCCGTAGGCTGCAACTACTCGGTGCCGCTCGATAAGTGGAACCTCACCGACCTCGCATGCGACTATATCTACTGCGGTTCGAACAACGTTAACTTTGAAATACCCGGTACACTTGGACTCATCTTCGACCGCGCAACATGGGAACAACATGTCGGGAAAGACCGCTGTTATCCGCTAATTGCACTCGATGAGTTGAATCATTTGCCTAAGTCCGATGTTGTATTTGTAAAGGCATCGCTCGGCGACCTTACGCCTGAGCGCATTGCAGAAATCGGAAAGCACGTCAACATCGTATTGGTACTAACAACCTCGCATGCCCATGGAATGGCTGAGCAGCGTGCAGCCTTCTTTACGCTGATGAACGCCGGTTGTGAAACGCCTGTAATTGCATGGCGCAGCTACAGCG
>Ga0315901_10009001_pt1 | contig 11537 bp, 4 predicted proteins | sample LakEriMetagenome_10_FD_203761 | JGI IMG/M metagenome (GOLD analysis project Ga0315901, IMG submission 203761) | Freshwater fungal communities from buoy surface, Lake Erie, Ohio, United States - Buoy 2 MA116 | ecosystem: Environmental > Aquatic > Freshwater > Lake | place: USA: Lake Erie, Ohio...
GCGGTGGCAAGAACGTCTCGGGCGATGTCTCCGAGATCTCGAAGACCGAGATCGTGGTGAAGACCAAGGGAGCCAAAGAAGAGACGCTGAACATCCCCGCCAACGATGTGATCTCCATCGCCTGGACAGGAGAGGCTCCCGAAGCTGGACTGGCCCGCAGTGACGACAACGCCGGTCGCTATGCCAAGGCGATCGACGGATACCAGAAGTCGATCAGCGGGTCCAAATCGACCAATCCCGCAGCCAAATCGGATCTCGAGTTTGGCATCGCCCGGGCCACCGCCAAGTTGGCGCTGGCCGATCCCACGCAGCTTCCCGCGGCGGTCAAGCTGTTGGAGGAGTTCAAAGGGCGCGACCACTACCGCCACTTCGAGTCGGTCGACTTGCTGGGAGAACTCTACCTGGCCCAAAAAGATCTGTCGAAGGCGACCAGCGCGTTTGAAGCCTATGGCCGCGCACCGTGGAAAGATTGCAAAATGAAATCCAAGGTGCAGCTCGCCCGGCTCAAGCTGGTCGATGGCAAGCTCGACGACGCCCTGCAGCTTTACGAGTCGGTGGCGGGCGAAGCTGCTGACGGCGCCGCCGAAATCGCCCAGAAGCAGGAAGGGCAATTGGGGAAGGCGCGGGTGCTGCTGGCGCGGCAAATGCCCGCCGAGGCTCTGGCCCTGCTCAACGAGGTGATTTCCGCCGCCGATCCCGATGAGGTCACCCTGCATGCCGAGGCCTTCTTGCGGCAGGGCGACTGCCTGCGCGAACTGGGCAAAGACAAGGATGCCGTACTGGCCTACCTCAGGGTCGATACGCTCTTTTCGGCCGCGAAGTCGCAACATGCCGAGGCGCTCTTCCAGCTGGCGAGGCTATGGGGAAAGGTGGGCCGGCCCGAGCGGGGAGATGAAACCCGCGACCGGCTCTCGGAGACCTACCCCAACAGCGAGTGGACCGCCAGGCTCAAGTCGGCCGGTTGACCCGACAGCGTTCCGGACTCGGTCCAGTTCGCCTGGTCGCGAAACCCGTTCCAATTCGGGACTCCACCCGCGAATCGGGAACCGGGCCTGCCAGCAACTCGTCGAGCCCGCGACCGGTCCAGCCAGCGAGACGGGCGGCCTAATTGGCCAGCAGGCCGTCGTCTTTCCAGTCGAGCCGCAGGACCTCGACTTCGGTCAGTGTGCCAGCGGTGGCCGCCGGTTGCACGGTGACCTCCCATTCGCGCCCCGCGGGGTCGAGCGACGCCTCAGTCACAGTGCCGTAGTACATCGGCAGTGGGAGGATTCCATCAGTCCCGCTGGTGAGGATCAGGTCCCCGGTGGCGACAGGTTCCGTGATGTGCCGCAACCGGCACAGCGGCTGCCCCTCTCCGACAAGGGTTCCCTCGGTGATCAGCAGCAGACCCTCGGGAGTCCGCCGCGCGACGCGCACCCGGTCGCTGTAACCCGCATCGGTCACCCGCCGGACCGTACTGGTCTGTCGCCCCACTGCGGCAATTTTGCCCACCACCACCCGGCCAGCGAAGACCGGGTTGCCCACCCCCACCTGGTGCGGCCCCCCCACATCCACCAGGGGAAGTTCACTCTGCAGAACCAGAGCGTTTTCGTGTACGCCGTCGCGCCCTCCAACGGCCAGCATGCCGCGTGACCGCCACACCAGCGAAAGCTCTTCGCCCAGCCAGCGCGATGAGACGAGGGCGGGAACCACCAGTGGCTCGCTCTTCTGACCGCGCGGGCGACGGCCCCAGGTCTCGACCGCCGCCAGGCGTTCACGCAGTTGTTGGCGTTCGAGTTCCAATTCACGGACCCGCGCTTCGAGGGCCTCGACCTGCCGGTGGTCGGCGTCGGCTGGAGCCTGCGAGGAAGCCAGGGCCACGGGCAGACAGCGGGGCACCTGGCTTAGCAGCATTTGCCCTGGACGCAGTCCATCAAGAAGCAGAGACCGAATGCGATCCAGGGTTTCCGCAGGGACGACGTTGAGGGCTGTCATGGCCAGCAGCAGTCCGGCCGCCCAGCCCCGCGGAAATCGATGCGGATCTTCGGTGAACGCGCCCGGCCGGGGCTCAAGCCGCATCATGCACCCCTTCCAGCGAGTGCCGCCACTCGGCCACATGGTCGAGGCAGATGGCGGCACCACGGATGACGATCCGCTCCGGTTGGCTTTCGACCCGGACCGGGATATTAAGTTCATCCGCCAGGTACTGATCGAGTCCCCGCAGGTAACTGGACCCGCCGGTCAGGATCAGGCCGCGATCGACCAGGTCAGCGACCAGTTCCGGATCGCACTGGTCCAGCACCTGCTTGAGGCACTTGAGGATGTCGTGCAGCGGCTTTTTGAGAGCGCCCCGCACCTGTTCGCTGGTGATGATCGCCCGCCGGGGGACTCCGCTGGCAGTGTCGCGGCCGCGCACTTCAGCCGTCAACTCCTGGTCGAGCGGAGCGGCACTTCCAATGTCTCGTTTGAGCTGTTCGGCGGTGGGGAGGCCGATCTTGAGCGAGAACTCTTCCTCCAGAGACTCGGCGATCGCCGCGTCAAATTCATCACCCGCCACGCGGACCGAATGCCGGGCCACGGCCGCCCCCAGGCTGAACACCGCCACATCGGTGGTTCCCGCCCCCACGTCACAGACCATGCTGGCCAACGGCTCGCTGATTGGCAGGCCCGCTCCCAGTGCGGCTGCGAGCGGCTCGGCGATCAGGAAGACTTCCCCAGCACCGGCCCGTTCGACGCAGTTGAAGACCGCCCGCTTCTCCACCGGGGTGATGCTGCCCGACACCGAGACCACCACCCGGGGACGCAGTCCCGCCCGGCTCGTGGCCCCCTTCTGCAGAAAGTATGCCAGCATTGCCTCGCAGAGGGTGTGATCGGTGATCACCCCGTCGTGGAGCGGTTTGACCGCGGTGATTGAGTCGGGGGTGCGGCCCAGCATCTGCCGGGCCAGCTTCCCCACCGCAGTACCCCGTCCCAGTACCTTGCGCGAGCCACGCGCCAGTGCCACCACCGAAGGCTCTTCGAGCACGATCCCCCGGCCTTCGACCGCCACTCGGGTGTTGGCGGTTCCCAGGTCGATGGCCAAGTCCGGACAGAGCCGGCGGCGCAGGGAACGGAGCATCCTGGCTGGGTCCAACACGAAACAGGGAAGGGGGGGACGAAACCGCGGGGAGTCTACTGAACAACGGCCAACCCCGACAAGACGTTCTTGTACCCTTCGCGGTAGTGCCGACTCTTCCGGGTGCCAGGACGAACAGCAAATCTGCGGCTGATCCAGCGAACCACCTCAGCCAGAGGACTGCCAGTTTGACTGATCGGCGGCCGAACTTTCGCCCCGCAGGGAGACCACTGGTCGACCATTGCCCCTCCGGAGTTGTTCACCCGATCAAGCTTTGGAGAATCTCGCGACCGTGAATTCACTGGCAGGGAGTCTCTGGGCCTTTCCAAAAAACCGGTCTTGTCGCCTCAAACATTCTTCGGTTATGCTCCCATTCCCTCCTCTCTCCTGGCCATCTCACGGTCAGGAAACCTCTCCCCTCCGCCATTTCTGGCCCCTTCCTCCCATGAAGCCCTTCATGTTGCCGGCCCTTTGGGCCCGGCGCCTGCAGTTTGTCGTCTGGTCGTTTCCCTTGTGTGTGGCGGCTTTCAGCCATGTCTGGGGACAGTCTTCGCGCGCCCTGGCCGAGACCCCGTCGGGTCCGACTCTGTCGTTCGAGCAGTACCTCATCGATTACGGGCAAGTGGTGCCGACGGAAGAGGTGCGGACGCACTTCGGCTTCATGAACATGGCCGATCGACCGATTCAGATTGACCGCCTCGAACCGAGTTGCGGCTGCCTGCAGCCCCGCCTCGACGAGAAATGTCGCGAACTCGACCCCGGGGAGCGGGGTGAATTCCTGATCCGCATCCAGACTGCCAACCAGGCAGTGGGGCCGAAGGAGTACACGGTGATTGTGCATTACCGGGATCCCGAACCGCGGCAGACCACGGTGCGGTTCCGGGTGACTCTCCCCGACAACCAGGTCGCGCTGAAGCCCCGGGCGTTGATGATGTACCTGTCGGGAACCAGCCCGCTGGTGCAGACGGCCGAGGTGATTGACCGCCGCCCGAACAAGTTCGAGATCGTGAAGCTGGAGGTTGAGCCCGCGCATCTGGCGACAGTCGAGCCCTCGGGTGAATTCGATGACTCCGAGGATCACCGCCATTACAAGCTGCGGATCGAGGTGAATCCCGAGCTGGCCGATGGATCACATCGGGGGGTGATCTGGGTGCATACGAACGACCCGGCGTATCAGACCCTGCGACTACCTCTGGCGGTGCAAAAGGGTGCGATGCCGAAGACTGCCCGCAACCGGACCGATTTCCGTGCCAGGGCCGCCTCGCAGGGAGATCACTCGCACCCCGAGTAAGACCAGACTCGATCGGGAGGAAACAAAACCCGTTGAGTCGGCGACATTCCGGACCCCGTGACAATCCAGCCCCAGGCATCGTCGCTGATGCCTGGGGCTGTTGTGTTGGATCCCGGCAGCGGCCAGAGTCCGGGCGGGAGACCAGGCACTAACGCAGGTCATAACACAAACGGCCGGTTTCCCTTGGGGGAAACCGGCCGTCCGTCTGTAGGCTGGGGATCACTTCGAAAACCGAAGGTGACCCACCGCTCAGTCCTCAATCCAATGCCGGGTGAGAACTCGAGCAAACGGTCAGGCCTCAATCATCGGGGGTCACATCAAGAGCCGACTTGCGGGGAGCCTCGGACATCCCGAGGGCCGGTTCCTGCAGTTTGGCCTGCCGTTCCGAGAGTTGCTTGCGCTTCTCGGCCTGGATCTCAGCCAAGGCGGCGGGACGAATGCGGACTTCCGAATCCTGGTGGCTCTTGAACCCGGTCCCGGCGGGAATGAGGTGCCCGAGGATGACGTTTTCCTTGAGACCGATCAGGTTGTCGATCTTGCTGGCCAAGGCCGCCTCGGTGAGCACCTTGGTGGTTTCCTGGAAGCTGGCGGCCGAGATGAAGCTTTCGCTCTGCACGGCGGCCTTGGTAATTCCCAGCAGTTGGGGGGTGGCGGTGGCGGGCTTGGGCTTGGTCCCCTTGGCGGGGGCCCCACCGGAAGACTCGATTGCCGCGTTCGTCTCGTCGAAGTCGACCTTCGACACAACGTCCCCCTTGATGAATTCCGAATCACCGGTCTCGGTGATCTTCACACAACCCAGCAGCGACTCGTTCATCCGCCGCAACTCCAGCCGGTCGATCACAATGCCGGGGAGCAGCTTGGTGTCTCCCACGTTGTCGACCCGCACCTTTCGCAGCATCTGCGAGATGATGATCTCGATGTGCTTGTCGTCGATTTCGACGCGCTGCGAACGGTACACGTTCTGGATTTCCCGCAGCAGGTACTGTTGCACCGCCTCTTCCCCGCTCACCTTCAGGATGTCGTGGGGAACCAGAGGGCCGTCCACCAGAGCGTCGCCACAGCGGACGATGTCCTTGGCGTGGACCCGCAGGTGTTTCCCGTGCGGGATGATGTATTCCTTCTCGGTCTTGCCATCCGGCGAACGGACGACAATCACGCGTTTGCCGCGCTTCTTCTCGGCCAGCAGGTCCACCTCGCCATCGATCTCGGCAATGATGGCGGGATCCTTTGGTTTGCGGGCCTCGAATAGTTCGGTCACACGGGGCAGACCGCTGGTGATGTCCTGCGTTCCCCCCAGCTCACGCGGGGTCTTCGCGATGACGGTACCGGCCGAGATGGTGGCCCCATTCGCCACTTCCACAATCGCCTTTTCGGGCAGGAAGTAGAAGTCGAGCACCTTCCCATCTTTTTCGAGCATGATCTGGGGATGGAGGTCCCCCTTGTGCTCGATGATCTGGATGCGGGCGGTGCCACTGGCGTCGACTTCCGAGCGAATCGAAACCCCTTCCTCGAAGTCTTCGTAACGGACCTTACCTCCCACTTCGGCAAGAATCGGCACCGACAGCGGATCCCACTGGCAGATGACCTGTCCGATCTTGATCTCGTCATCCTCGTTGACAAGCAGCACGGCCCCGTTGGGGATCGTGTAGCGTTCGAGCTCCCGTTCCTTCGCATCGACAACGATCACCTCGCCATTTCGGGCGAGCACGACGTTCTGACCCTGGGAGTTCTCCACCGAGCGGATCCGGGCCAGCCTCACGCGGCCGGCACGCTTGGTCTTGATCTCGTTCTCTTCAACGTCACGGAACGCGGTACCACCCCCGTGGAACGTTCGCATGGTCAGCTGCGTTCCCGGTTCGCCGATGCTCTGGGCGGCGATGATTCCGACCGCCATGCCGTCTTCCACCAGCGAGCCGGTCGAGAGATCCATGCCATAGCACAGTCGGCACATGCCCAGTTGCGACTCGCACGTCATGGGGCTGCGGACCTGGATCTTCTCCAGCCCCAGCTTTTCGATCTGGCGGGCGATATCGACGGTGATCAGATCGCCGTCACGCACAATCACCTCATCGGTGATCGGGTTGACGATGTTGGTCCGGCTGACACGGCCGCGAATCGCGTCCGCCAGGCTGACCTCCACCTTCTCACCACGATACACCACCCCGCGAGTGATCCCCTGCGTCGTGCCGCAGTCGTACTGCGTCACCACCATGTTCTGAGCCACGTCAGCCAGCTTGCGGGTCAGGTAACCCGAGTCGGCCGTCTTGAGGGCCGTGTCGGCCAACCCCTTGCGGGCCCCGTGCGTCGAGCTGAAGTACTCAAGGACCGACAGCCCCTCGCGGAAGTTCGCCTTGATGGGGGTCTCGATGATCTCACCGTTCGGCTTGGCCATCAGCCCTCGCATCCCGGCCAGCTGGCGGATCTGCTCGACACCACCGCGGGCACCGGAATTCGCCATCAGGAACACCGGGTTCACGTACGCACCATCGTCGCGGGTGTCGTGCTCCAGCTCCTGCATCATCGCCACGGTGATCTGCTCACGGACGTGGGTCCAGGTTTCCAGTACCTGGTAGTATCGCTCGCGGTCGGTGATGATTCCCCGCTCGAACAACCGCTGCTTCTGCAGCACAGCCTGCTCGGCCGTACCAATCACCTTCTCCTTGTTGGGAGGGGTCTTGAGGTCGCTGGCACCGAACGACAGCCCACTGCGGGTCGAGAACTGGAAACCGATTTCCTTCATGCGGTCGAGCAGGGCAATCGTTTCCCGCCGTCCCAGCTCGAGATACGAGTCGGAGATGACGTTGGCGAGGTCCTTGTTCCGCATCGTCAGGTTGTAGAACGACATCGACGGGTTGAGGATATCGTTGAAAATCACCCGGCCCACAGTGGTGTCGAGCAATTTCCCGGGACGGTGCTGCTCAGCTCCCTCTCCCTTGACCCGCTTGTCGCGCGGCAGCCGGACCTTGATCCGGGCATGCGTGTGAACCTTCCCTTGCGCATAGGCCAGATGCACCTCGGCGGGAGTCGCGAATTTCAGTCCTTCACCGAAACGGCCCGGCTTCGACAGGGTCACGTAGTAACAACCCATCACGATGTCCTGCGAGGGACTGATGATGGGGGCCCCGTTGGCCGGGCTGAAGATGTTGTTCGTCGACAGCATCAGCGTGTGCGCCTCGACCTGCGCCTCGATCGAGAGGGGCAGGTGGACCGCCATCTGGTCGCCGTCGAAGTCGGCGTTGAACCCCTTGCACACCAGTGGATGGATGCGGATGGCGTTCCCTTCCACCAGCGTCGGCTCGAACGCCTGGATCCCCATTCGGTGCAAGGTGGGGGCCCGGTTCAGCAGCACGGGGTGGTTGCGGATCACCTGCTCCAGGATGTCCCAGACCTCGTCTTCCTTGCGCTCCAGCATGCGCTTCGCGCTCTTGATGGTGTCGGCGAAGCCCCGGTCTTTGAGCTGGCGGATGATGAACGGCTGGTACAGCTCCAACGCGATCTTTTTAGGCAAACCGCACTGGTGCAGCTTCAGCTCGGGGCCCACCACAATCACCGATCGCGCCGAGTAGTCGACACGCTTGCCCAACAGGTTCTCGCGGAACCGCCCCTGCTTCCCCTTGATCATGTCGGTCAACGACTTGAGGGGCCGGTTCGACGAACCCAGCACGGGGCGCTTGCAGCGGTTGTTGTCGAACAGGGCATCGACCGACTGCTGCAGCATCCGCTTTTCGTTGCGGATGATCACCTCGGGGGCGTTGAGATCCACCAGCTTCTTCAACCGGTTGTTCCGGTTGATGATGCGACGATACAGGTCGTTCAGGTCGCTGGTGGCGAAATTGCCCGAGTCGAGCAGTACCAGCGGACGGAGGTCGGGAGGAATGACCGGAATCACGTCGAGGACCATCCACTCCGGACGGTTCTCGCTGTCACGCAGCGCCTCCACGATCTTCAGTCGCTTGATCAGCTCTTTCTGCTTCTGCTGACTGTTGGTCGTCTTGAGGTCTTCGCGCAGCTTTTCAGAGAGTGACTTCAGCTCGAGCCGGGAGAGCAGCTTCTTGACCGCGTCGGCCCCCATCTCAATCTCGAACGACTCATCGCCGAACTTTCGCTTCGCGTCACGGGCTTCGTCTTCAGTCAACAGTTGGTTGGGCTTCAGCGGGGTATCACCCGGGTCGACCACCACGTAGTCCTGGAAGTAGATCACCTTTTCCAGGCTCGACGACTTCATGTTGAGCAGCGCGCCCAACCGGCTCGGCATGGTCTTGAAGAACCAGATGTGCACAACCGGCGCAGCCAGCTCGATATGCCCCATGCGCTTGCGGCGCACCCGGCTGTGGGTCACCTTGACGCCGCAGCGGTCGCAGATCATCCCCTTGTATTTCATGCCGCGGTACTTGCCGCAGGCACATTCCCAGTCCTTCTCGGGACCGAAGATCCGCTCGCAGAACAGACCGTCCCGCTCGGGGCGGTAAGTACGGTAGTTGATTGTCTCGGGTTTCTTGACTTCGCCAAACGACCAGCTGCGGATGTCGTGCGGACTGGCCAGGCCAATCTTGACGGCACCATAGTCATTGACGCGATCGTAGGCAGTTTCAGCGGCGGTACTCACGTAGACCACTCCTTGGGGAACAGGAATGAATCCGGGAAGCCGGTGGGCCGGCAAATTCCGGGACGCGCCCCCCGGCGGGACGCTCCGGTGGCTCCCCCGCGCGGGGGATAGCCGGTCCAATCAGCCTTGCTTCTTCTCCAGCTGCAGGTTGAGGGCCAACCCGCGAATCTCGTTGTTCAACACGTCGAAGCTGGCGGGGGTGCCCGCCTCCAGGGTGTTCTCACCCTTGACCATCGATTCGTAGATCTTGGTCCGGCCTTCGACGTCGTCGCTCTTGACCGTCAGCAGTTCCTGCAGAATGTAGGCCGCTCCATACGCTTCCAGGGCCCACACCTCCATTTCACCGAATCGCTGACCGCCAAATCGCGCCTTGCCGCCCAGTGGTTGCTGGGTGATGAGCGAGTAGGGACCAGTCGCCCGGGCGTGGACTTTGTCGTCCACCAAGTGGTGCAGCTTGAGCATGTAGATCGTGCCCACCGTCACCTTCTGCTCCATCGCCTCGCCCGTCCGGCCGTCGAAGAGCTGGGTCTTGCCATCGGTCGGCAGGCCGGCCTCCTTCAACTGCTCGGCAATCTCCTCTTCAGTTGCCCCATCGAACACCGGACAGACCGCCCGATATCCCATGTTGGTCATCGCCCAGCCCAGGTGGGTCTCCAGAATCTGACCCACGTTCATACGGCTGGGAACCCCCAGCGGGTTGAGAATGATGTCGACCGGTGTGCCGTCGGCCAGAAACGGCATGTCCTCGATCGGCAGAACCTTCGAGATCACACCCTTGTTCCCGTGGCGACCGGCCATCTTGTCACCGACCGAGATCACCCGCTTCGACGCCACGTACACCTTCACCATTTGCAGCACACCCGAAGGCAGCTCATCGCCACGCTTCATTGTGTTCAGCACACGGTCGCGCTGGTCGATCGACCCCTCCACACCGCCGAAGTTCTCGCGGATGCAGGTCAGGCAATCGGCCCGCTTCTGTGGACTCTGCAGCTGCAGCTTGTCGAACCACTCCCGGAAGTTGCAGGCGAACGTCGCCAGCGTCTTCTCGTCAGCATCCTTCAGAGACCGTCCGTCGTCGTCCTGGACCTTCTTCTCGTACACCTTTTCGAACAGGGGCAGGAACTTCTGGAACGCCTCGGCGATCAGCTTGTTCCCCTCTTCTTCGCGGGTCTTCAGCTCAGCCTCGAACTTCCGCCGTTCCCCCTCCGGCAGACTCATCCGCCGCGAGAACTTCTGGGTCTCGATGACGATTCCCTCGATGCCCGACGGGACCTCGAGCGATTCGTTCTTCACATCCTCGCCCGCCCGTCCGAAGATCGCCGCCAGCAGCTTCTCTTCGGGAGTCAGCTCGGTCTTTGCCTTGGGGGAGACTTTCCCCACCAGGATGTCGCCCGGAGAGACCCGGGTTCCAATCTGCACGATCCCGTCGTCTCCGAGGTGTCGCAACGCCTTTTCCGAAACGTTGGGAATGTCCCGAGTGAACTCTTCCTTGCCGAGCTTGGTCTCGCGGATTTCGACGTCGAACTCGTCAATGTGAATCGACGTGTAGACGTCTTCCTTGACGAGCCGCTCCGACAGGATGATCGCGTCCTCGAAGTTGTAACCGTCCCAGGACATGAAGGCGACCAGCACGTTCCGGCCCAACGCCAGTTCCCCATCGCGGGTGGCCGCCGTGTCGCACAGCACTTGTCCCTTCTTCACCTTCTGCCCCGGGCGGACCGTGGGCCGCTGGTTGAGGCAGGTCCGCTCATTCAGCCCGGTGTATTTCTGCATCGGGTAGACCCGACCATCGATCTCGATGCGGGTTGCGTCGACATAGTTCACCGTGCCTGACTTCTCGGCCCGGACCAACATGCCCGAGTTCTCAGCCACGGCCCGCTCCATGCCAGTGCCGACGACCGGAGGCTCGGTCACCAACAAAGGAACCGCCTGCCGTTGCATGTTCGAACCCATCAACGCCCGGTTGGCGTCGTCGTGCTCGAGGAAGGGAATCAGCCCGGCCGAGACACCCACCATCTGGCAGGGGGCCACGTCCATAAATTCCACCAGCTTGGCGTCCACGTGCACGAAGTCGCCACGGTACCGCACCAGCACCCGCTCCTCCGCCAGCTTACCGCCGTCAATGCGGGTGTCGGCGGGGGCCAGGTGGGCGTTCGATTCTTCATCGGCCCGGAGCCAGCGGATTTCCTCAGTGACCTTGCCGTTCTTGATCACCCGGTAGGGCGTGATCAGGAAGCCGTAATCGTCGACCTTCGCGAAAATCGACAGCGAAGAGATCAAGCCGATGTTCGTTCCTTCGGGCGTCTCGATCGGGCAGATACGTCCGTAGTGCGAGATGTGGACATCGCGGACTTCGAAACCCGCCCGCTTGCGGTTGAGACCTCCCGGACCGAGGGCCGACAACCGACGTTCGTGCGTGAGCGTCGACAGCGGATTGGTCTGATCGACCACCTGCGAAAGCTCACTGCGCCCAAAAAAGTACTCGATCGCGGCCGAGACGCTCTTGGGATTCACCAACGTCCGCGGGCTCATCTCCGGGGCGTCCT
>Ga0315901_10009002_pt1 | contig 11536 bp, 9 predicted proteins | sample LakEriMetagenome_10_FD_203761 | JGI IMG/M metagenome (GOLD analysis project Ga0315901, IMG submission 203761) | Freshwater fungal communities from buoy surface, Lake Erie, Ohio, United States - Buoy 2 MA116 | ecosystem: Environmental > Aquatic > Freshwater > Lake | place: USA: Lake Erie, Ohio...
CCCCTGGCAACGCAAGAAGTGGGCGGGATGCTGGAGCGAATGGATGCTCAGGGGCAAGTGACAGAGCGACTTCTGCTTTCTCTGGGCGACTGGCAGGTGATCCCGGACGATCAGGGAAAGCTTCGCGTCTTGGACGCGATGCATGTGACTCCCAGGCCAGCGCTGCTTCGGCTGAGAGTCTGGCGTACCCGAATTGGAGTGGCCTGGCAGGCAGGGCCCTCCGGCCTGCTGCCCGATGGCCTTAATGGCGGGCATGAAGAGTCCCGGGATGTTAGCGAGAAGCAGAAGCTGATCGACTGCGAAACCGACTTGCAGTCCGGAGGCGAACGATTTCGGCTGATTCCAGCTCAGCAGACCATCCAAACCGCTTGGACGCCCCCAGCTCCAAAGGATGCTCCTGCCGCTACGAACGCTCCGATGGCAACGGGTAGCCTGTCGACGGCGCAATCTTGGAAAGAATCGGTGGGGAACCTAGCGCGATCGATCGAGTCGATTCAGGCGATGGTGGAGCGATGGTATGGGGAGGCTCAGCAGCGGTGGGATCTGGAGCTATCGAAAGATCGGCTGAGGTCCTTATCTTCGCACCTCGCCTTCTGTGGCAACCAGTGCAAAACTTTGGGGGATCTTCTTCTAGTAGAAGCGAATGCGGCGAGAGATGGAAGTTGCCAAGAGGATGAATGTCAGCCTCAACCTACTTTTCGTGAGGAGGACGGGGAGTTGGTAGAAGCGCGGCATGCGGCATTAGGGTTATGGACATCGCTCTGTGCGGATCCGATCGAACTGCATGTCGCGCCGTCGCTAGACTCTGTGGATCCTGACGAGGACCGATCTTGGAAGTCGCGAGAGGATCGATGGGATGCAAGAGATTCCTCGACAGAGTGGGGGGACGCTCCGGAGCCGATAGGGGGCTTGGTGAAGCTTGAGCCGCTGGAGGAGCTTCAGGTGGAAGAAGCCGGATTGCAGGTGGAATTGCGTCGCGAGGAGTCGATGAGAGAGTGGCTGCAGGGGCATTTCGAAGGGCGCCATGAGGAGTTTTTGTTGTTGGAACAACTGTTGTTTCAACAGCCTTCCCGTCGCTCTAGGGATGCTAGCGGCGAACCCGAGTCGACTACCCAGCGGAAGAGCGGCGTGTTGGAGCAGGATGCAGCTTTGTGTGTTGAGCCAAAGCAAGATCAACCATCAGGAGGTTCCTGTTCATCGACCGCAGTGGGCAGGGCCGATTGCGTATCGTTGCTTTTTGGATGCTTCTTGATTCTCAGTGGCATTGGGATGTGGAATCTCAATCTATCCGCATGGAATTCGAAGTTCGCTGGTGTTGTTTCCGGGGTGATCGGATCGCTCTGGTTGGTCGACTCAATCTTTCGACTGCGTAACTCGGGCCGAGCTTCCACGTCTTCGATCGAAGCGTGACGGATCCGCCGGGAATCATCTGAGTTTCTTCTGCGATTCTCGGTGATGCTTCTTCGAACTGGGTTTCCTAGGAAGATCGGTCAAGCATACTAGCTGACGGGGAATTGGCTTCCTCCAACGGGCCTCGGAATTCGAAAGGGGGCTAAGGTGAATCGAGCGATCGGAGTGTTGGGGTGTGGTCAGATCGCGGCACAGCACCTAGATGCCTATCGCTCAGGTGGACTGCGTGTGGTGGCTCTTTGCGACCCTGACGAGGATGCAGTCAATTCGAAGCGGACGGAGTTTTTCCCGGATGCGACAACCTACATCGACGTTGAGGAGTTCCTCAATCACCCCGATATGGAGGTTGTCGACATTGCAACGCATGTCGATGTTCGTCCCGACCTGGTGGAGAGAGTTCTGCGTAGTGGCCGGCATGTGCTGAGTCAAAAGCCATTCGTGGAAGATCTGGCGAGAGGGCGCGAACTGTGTTCGCTTGCCAGGAAACTGGGGCTGCGCCTGGCGGTCAACCAGAATGCCCGATTTGCACCGCATTTTCTCTTGGCCAGGAGTCTTGTGGCGCAAGGTGTTTTGGGGAATGTCCAGCTGGTCGAAATGTCGGTGCATTGGGATCATTCCTGGGTTCGGGGAAAGCCATTCGAAGCGATGCCTCACCTGATTCTTTTTGATTTCGGGATCCACTGGTTCGACATGGCAAGGTGTCTCTTTGGCCATTCCCCCGCCAGGAACGTGACGGCGTGGGCCAGATCGCTGCCAGGACAGCCGATTGCCCCACCGATGCTGGCGCATGCGGTAATCGAGTTTTCTCAAGGGCTGGCCTCGCTTGGTTTTCATGCCTGGACGCGATTTGGTGCCCAGGATCGAACCACGATTATCGGTGATCGCGCGACGCTGGTGCTGGAAGGCGTCGACTACCAAAGCCAACGGGCGACGATCTACGGGGAGTATGGCGCGAGGCCGATAGCGGTCACTGGCAGATGGTTTCCTGACGCTTTTCTTGCCTGCATGTGCCATTTCCTGGAAGCGATCGATTCAGGAAAAGTCAGCGACCTGGAGGCAGATGAGAATTTGAACAGTCTGCAACTTTGCTTTGCCGCTGTCGCCAGCAGCCAGCGGGGTAGTGCGGTCCAGCCGCAAGAAATCGACGTTCTGACGGCCGATTAAGCCGCCTACAAACAGCCGGGCAAGGCAAGTATACCCACCAAGACCATCACCGTAAGATTTCGGAATGCGGTCCCAAGAACTCGATATTGCGATCTGATTGGTGATTGCCTACTTTAGATTGCGCTGCCCCCCCTCTGGACTGTATTGAACCTACTTCGTTTTGGTGGCGATCGTATTTCCATCGTGCCCGAGAGAGTAGTGGTTTTACCGAGCTTTTCATCCTATAATAGCGGAGCTATGGTTTCGCGAAACAATGCAGATGGCAGGTCGTCGGCAAAGGCTATCTGTTTCGGGGGGGTGTTTTTCCCTTTGGGGGGGGCCGCGAGTCGGATCCTGCAGTGCATCTTGAAGGCCGAGAAGTCTAGAATCCTCAGGTCGTTGAGTACAATTGCAGGTGGGGAGAGGAATTCGTTTATCAGGAAATAGGCCAATGAAAAATAGAGTTCTTTTGGGGTAGGGCGAGTGGCTTTTAGTGAACCGTCCAGGAAGGTCCTGCGGGATTCGCTTAACCATATTGGTAGAGACACACATCATGAGAGATGACAATTAGTCCGTGTGTTTCTGAGCTGAAAAGGTGGATGATTCATGCCGATTCGAATTCTGGTGATCGACGAAGATCCACTGGTGTTTCATGGACTTGGCCAAATTCTGAACCGCGATCGGTTCGTCGTGGCAGGCCACAGTCGAGACATGCGGTCGGTGGAGTCGTATCGGTCGGCGATCGATGTGGTGCTGATGGAATTGCATCGCCGCCGTGAAGACGGCTTTTCCGTGCTACGCAATCTTACTGGGGAGTTCCCTTCAGTACCGGTTCTGATTTATTCGATTTTTGATTCAGTGGGGTGGATTCAGGTGGCGATCGAGGGTGGAGCCGCGGGGTGGGTGAAAAAGAGCGATTCGATCGATGCACTGGAGTTCGGCTTGACCCGGATCCACAACGGGCAGAAGCTATGGCCTTCGGATTGGATCGCCCGAGCACGTGAAGGAAAGAGAGCTGGCCGCAGGGTGATGCATCCTGAGGCCCCCCTGACATCGCGTGAGGAGAGTATACTGCAGAGGATGTCCAAGGGTTCTACCAACCGTGTGATCGCCGAGGAGTTGGGGATCAGCAGCGAAACGGTGAAAGAACACGTTCAGAAGATTCTGAAAAAGATGGGTGTTAGCGACCGGACGCAGGCAGTGTTGCTCGCGTTGCGCAGGGGCTGGATCGACGAAGGGCAATGACCGCTTATGGATGGCGGCCGGGTGAGGCGTGACCAAGACAACCGATATTCGAATTGCAGAAGCCTCTGGTAGCCGTGAGTCGTTCGCGTATCGCGTTCCGATCAAGTTCGGCGGGCGCGTGGTGCAGGAGGTGCAGGTCCAGCGTTGCGTTTTGGCGGTTGTCGCCAAAGGGGGACGCAAGAGAAGTTACGGCATCGGAGAGATGACTCTTGGTACCGCTTGGGCTTGGCCTAGCAAGCTGGTGCCGTCCGAGCTGGTCACCAGAGTGGTGGCGACGCTATCGGATCGTCTGATTGCGGCGGCTCCTTCGTGGGATCTGACCGGCCATCCACTCGACTTCGGCCTTCACCTGCAGCGTGAAGCCAAGAGCATGGCAAAGGATCTGCAGGAGCAACTGAAGCTACCTGAGCCGATCCCGGATTTGGCGATTCTGCTGGCCGCCTCCCCGATCGACGCTGCGGTCCATGATGCATTCGGTAGGCTGCATGGAGTCAGCAGCTTTGATATCTTCAAGCCGGAATTTCTTGATGGCGATCTTTCTCGATGGCTTGGAGACGAATTTGTAGGGGTCGGATGGGAGGGGAAACTGCTTGCCAAGCCAAAGCCGACGCTGTCGCTGTATCACTTGGTCGGTGCTCTCGATCCGCTTAGCTCTGGAGAATTGTCGAAGCCAGTTGCCGATGGCCTTCCAGAGACACTCGAAGAGTGGATACGCCGAGAGGGCTTGTCGCATCTGAAGATCAAGCTTTCGGGTACGGATCTCGACTGGGACGTCGGCCGAGTGGTTGAAGTGGATCGCATCGCCACGGCGGAGAGCGCGACGCGCGAATGGCGTTACTCGCTCGATTTCAACGAGTGCTGTGCCGATGAAGATTATGTGATTGATTTTCTGGAACGAGTCGATCGTCTGAGTCGGTCGATTCATGCTAGGCTGCAGTACATCGAGCAGCCGACCAGTCGTCATCTGAGTGTAAAAAAGGGGATGACGATGCATCGCGTCGGACGGCTGAAGCCGGTCGTGATCGATGAGTCGCTGATCGATCTGGAAAGCCTCCAATTAGCGCGAAAGTTAGGCTACAGCGGGATCGCCTTGAAGGCATGCAAAGGGCAGACCGAATCGCTTCTCATGGCGGCCGCTGCACAGCATTATGGTATGTTCGTCGCGGTACAGGATCTGACCTGTATTGGTGCTTCTTTCCTCCATTCCGCCTCCTTGGCAGCGCATCTGCCCAAAGTTAGTGTGGTGGAAGGTAATGGCCGTCAGTATTGCCCGGCGGGAAATCAGCTTTGGGAGGCGAAGTACCGTCCCATGTTCCGTATTCGAGGGGGTGTCGTTCCGACCGAACTACTGGAAGGAGTCGGACTGGGCTACCAGTGGCCACCGGAAATGCTCCAAGAGGAGACGAAGGGCCATGCTTGGAAGTGATTCCGGATTTTGAATCGCGGTTTGTTCTTCTGTGGTTGCCTCGATCGATTCGAATGTTGCAAAAGCTGAGCTGTTGCCGATATGCCTCCTTCTGATGCCACGCGATACTTGCCTGACGATCAACGGATCGTCATCACCTCCGTCGGACTGACGGCGCCTACAGGGAACGACCTGGAGACCTACAGGACCAGTCTGCTGGAGGGGCGATCGGGTGTGCGCCCCTATGAGATTCGGTACGTCGGTGCCACTCTGGCTGGGGTCTGCGATTTTGAACTCACCAAGTACCAGACGAAGAAAGACGCTCGACGCGGTACCCGTGCGGGTGCCGTGGGTATCTGGGCAGCGGCTGAGGCGATTGCACGGAGCGGTATCGATTGGGCGCAGGTGGACCGATCTCGCGTAGGGATCTACCTGGGGGTTACCGAGCACGGGAACGTCGAGACAGAAAACGAGATCTACAACATCAAGCAGTACGACTACGACACCCAATTCTGGTCGCACCATCACAATCCTAGAACCGTGGCAAACAATCCGGCCGGTGAGGTGGCGCTGAATCTGGGAGTCACCGGGCCCCATTACACGATTGGCGCAGCCTGCGCGGCTGGGAACGCTGGCTTGATCCAAGGGGCTCAGATGCTGCGACTCCATGAGTGCGATCTGGCGCTTTCGGGCGGTGTTTCGGAAAGCATCCACACGTTTGGAATTTTTGCCAGCTTCAAATCGCAGGGGGCTTTGGCCTCCCATGACGATCCCACCAAAGCATCGCGTCCGTTCGACCAGCATCGCAATGGCATCGTGGTTTCCGAGGGTGCCTGCATCTTCGTCATGGAACGGTTGTCCGACGCCCGCGCCCGCGGGGCTAGGATCGTCGCTGAACTGGTTGGCTATGCCATGAATACCGACGCCACCGACTTTGTACTTCCCAACCCACAGCGGCAGGCGGAATGCGTACGGCTGGCGCTGGGGCGAGCCGGATTGGAGGCGGACCAGATCGATATTGTCAGCACCCACGCTACTGGGACGACCAGCGGCGATGCTCAGGAATGCGCGGCGCTTCGCGAAGTCTTCGCCAATTCGCGGCGCACCCATTTCAACAACACCAAAAGCTTCATCGGCCACGCCATGGGGGCGGCGGGAGCATTGGAACTCGCCGGAAACCTCCCATCTTTCCAGGACGGGTACTGCCATCCCACGATCAACCTGGATCAGCTGGATCCCGAGTGCGAACTCCCCGGATTGGTGGCCGGAACTCCCAAGAAGTTATCGGGGGTCGACTACATTCTGAACAATTCTTTCGGTATGCTAGGGATCAATTCGGTCGTCATCGTCCGAAGGTTTGATCCGTCCGAGCATTAGGAGTGAAGAGTTAGCCCATGACGCCTGCTGAAATTCGCGACGAAATTCTCGATATCCTCAGTGAAATCGCCCCTGACGAGGATCTCTCCAATCTGGAAGACGCGAAGTCCTTCCGGGAGCAGATGGAGCTGGACAGCATGGATTTCTTGGACATCGTCATGGAGCTACGCAAGCGGCATCGAGTCCAGATTCCAGAAGAGGAGTATCCTCGGCTTGCCAGCATGGCCAGCACGGTGGAGTACCTGGAACCGAAGATGCGGGACTTGGTGAAGTCGACCTGAGCGACGGAGACCAGGCCGGAGCGGTGGATTGATGTACGATACGATCATCATCGGGGCCGGCATGTCGGGGTTGGCCGCTGGTATCCGGCTGGCCAACTACCAGAAGCAAGTCTGTATCCTTGAGCGTCACACGACGATCGGCGGGCTCAATTCGTTCTATCGGATGCACCGTCGTAATTTTGACGTTGGATTGCACGCGCTGACCAACTTCACACCCCGAGGCACCAAGCGCGGGCCGCTCGCCAAACTCCTTCGTCAACTGCGTTTCCGCTGGGAGGATTTTGATCTGGCCCCACAGGTCGGATCGCAGATCGCATTTCCAGGTGTGACGTTACGGTTTTCCAACGACGCGAAACTGCTTCGCGAAGAAATAGCCCTCGCCTTTCCCGACCAGATCGATCGTTATGATCGGATGGTGGCTGCGCTAGTCGACTACGACGATCTCAGCCAGAACGATTTCGAAACATCAGCGCGTGCTTTTCTGGGCGACCATCTGACCGATCCACTCTTGATCGAAATGATTCTCTGCCCGCTGATGTGGTACGGAAACGCCCGCGAAGACGATATGGACTTCGGGCAGTTGTGCATCATGTTCCGAAGTATCTTTCTGGAGGGGTTCGCCAGACCGTTTCAGGGGGTGCGACTGATCTTAAAGCACCTAGTCAGGCGTTTTCGTGAGCTCGGGGGGCAACTCAAATTGCGCAGTGGCGTGTCTCGGATCGAGGTACAGGGGCAGCGGGTAATCGGTGTGACGCTGGAGGATGGGACGCAATTGGAAGCCAAGCGCGTCCTCTCGAGCGCGGGAGTGGTAGAGACGATGCGGCTTTGCGGTGCATCGTCTGGTAACACGCTTCCTGAACCAGGGGAATTGTCGTTCATCGAGTCGATCTCGGTGTTGGATCGTCAGCCCAAGGACTTAGGTTGCGACCGAACGATCGTCTTCTACAACGACTCGGAGAAGTTCCACTGGAAGCGTCCCAGAACTGAGTTGTGCGACCTTCGGACCGGCGTGATCTGCTCCCCGAACAACTACGACTACGGAACTGAACGAGGGGAGTTGGAGGACGGCTACATCCGGATCACCACTCTGGCAGATCATGCTGGATGGGAGTCTTTATCGCCGACCGATTATCAGGTTGCCAAACTCGATTGGTACGATCGTTCGATCGCATCCGCCGTGCGGTTTGTTCCCGATTTCCGTAGGCACGTGATCGCCACCGATGTGTTCACACCCAAAACGATTCGGCGTTTCACTTCGCATGATCATGGTGCCGTCTATGGGGCTCCAAGAAAGCGTCTGGATGGGACGACGCATTTGGAAAACCTTTTTCTCTGCGGGACCGACCAAGGTTTTGTCGGGATCGTGGGGGCCATTGTCAGTGGGATTTCGATCGCCAACCAGCATTGCCTGAGGGAATCTGGCGGATGATCGATAGATCGTTTCCTGCCACCACACGGATGTTGGTACCGCGAGAGGCCGCAACCGGACGCAGATATTGCTGGGGGCGCGCAGTGGGGACGCAGCAAATTGTGAGCTGAAGGCGGTAACGATAGCCCCGGTCAACCGAGGAAGGTTGGAAACGGGGCGACTTCGATGCTGCCGTTCTAGCATAGACTCACGCGGCCAATCGGCTAAGCGATAGGCCCGACGAAGTGCTCCATCGACCCGCTGAGCCCGGTCGACTGCCAAGTCAACTCTTCGCCGCCAGCGCGATCCGCCGCGTCTCCGTTCCCTTGGGTAGCGGCCGCTGTGGATCAGGCGCTGTGGATCGCGCGTCGATCGACTGCCAATGCAGCTTCATGTACCACTTCCGCAAGGGTTGGGTGAGCGTGGCAGAGTCTGGCGATGTCTTCCGAACTGGCGCCAAATTCGATGGCTGTGGCGGCTTCGGCGATCAGATCCCCCGCCCGGGCACCGATGATATGGACCCCAAGGACTCGGTCGGTGGTTGCATCGGCCAAAATCTTGACTCGGCCTTCGATCTCCCCGATGGTGCGAGCCCTACCGTTTGCCGCATAGGGGCTAACACCTTTCCGATACTCGATCTTTTTCTCCGTCAACTGTTCTTCGGTTTGTCCTACAGAAGCAATTTCCGGATGGGTGTAGACGATTGCCGGAATGCATTCGTAATTGACGTGGCTCGCCTGGCCCGCCATCCTTTCGACGCAGACGACTGCTTCTTCCATTGCCTTGTGGGCCAGCATAGCGCCGCCGATCAGATCTCCTACGGCGTAGATGCTGGGAACTCCGGTGCGGTAGTTGGCATCGACGGGGACAAAGCCCCGTTTGTCGGTTTCAATGCCGCAGGATTCCAGCCCGATTCCTTGATTCATCGGAACGCGACCGGTTGCCAAGAGGACGCGATCGCATTCGATCGGATCGCTGTCCTTGCAACGAACAACGCAGCGATTTCCTTCCACCTTGGCCGACTCCACCCACTTGTTCAGCTGGAACTGAATCCCCTGCTTCTCAAACATTCGCATAGCGATTTGCGCGATTTCCTTATCGATCCCTGGAAAAATCCTATCCATTGCTTCCAGCACAATCACTTCCGATCCCAGGCGGCGCCAGACGCTTCCCAGTTCCATGCCGATGTATCCACCGCCGATGACCACCAATCGTTTGGGGACTTCTGGATACTTGAGAGCCGAGGTGCTGTTGCCAACTCGATCTCCATCCTCTTCGACTCCGCGCATCGAGGCGGGGCGGGAGCCAGTTGCCAAAAGGATACGGGGAGCCCGAAACCGCACCGTTCCTTCGGCAGTCGTCACCTCGACCGTCGTCGGGTCGATCAGCTTGCCCTTGCCGACGACCGCTTCGACTTGATTTTTCTTTAGCAGTTGCTGGATCCCGGAAGTGAGCGTGGAGACGACTTGATCCTTTCGCCGAAGCATCGCGGCTAGGTCCAGTCGGACGTCCGAAACGCCGATGCCATGCTGGGCCATTCCGTGTTTGGCTTCTTCATAAAGATGGCTCGACTCAAGCAGCGCCTTGCTGGGGATACAGCCGACACGAAGGCATGTACCACCGAACTGCTGATTTTCATCGATGCAGACCACCTTCATCTTCAGCTGGGCAGCTCGGATCGCTCCCACGTAACCGGCAGGTCCGCCACCAAGCACCACTAGATCCACTTCCCGAAGACTCATCTCAGGCCCTGCCTTCCAAAAAATTGGCTCATCCGCAGTTCTGTCACCTGCGGTATGGGAATGTTGTCATCATGCGGCACCCGTTCGCAATCGATCCCCATTGCGACGTTTGGGAAGCTGTGCCCTCGCATGCAGTTGTAATTTAGCATGCAGGGGATTCTTGTTCCCTTTCGGCGTCCCAACGTAGCCAATGACCGGGATAAAGTGCGGCGGCGTTTGCCAACGGATCAGGGAGATGCTCTCCCTGCATATTCTCTTTATTCTAATCAAACAAGGATTTTGCGGGATCAGGCAACCGGGTTAGTTGGGTTGTCCGTGCATGGTCGCCAGAAGGACGCGGCTTCCGGCGCGATCCCGGTGCTCCCCTAGAACAATCCCCTGCCAAGTTCCCAGGGCTAGGGAACCAGCGCGGATCGGGATCGTCAGATCGGTTCCTATCATGGCGCAAAGCACGTGAGCTGGCATGTCGTCAGGACCTTCGTCGTCGTGCCGGAATCGAAACTCCCGAGGCACCAGGTGGCGAAAAAGATCACGCAGGTCGAGCAGCACTCGGGGGTCGGTGTTTTCGTTCAGGGAGAGAGACGCCGAAGTGTGCTGGAGTGAGAGGTGTAGCAAGCCGACTGCGATGCCTGCAATCTCCGGGATCTGGTCTGTGACCTCCTCGGTGATCCAATGGAATCCAAACGGTTTGGGAGGAAGTTGGATCGATTTGCTGAGCCACATTTCGGTTGTCGCCTAAAAAAAAGAAAAAAATTTTTCAACCTTTCGACGCCCAGTTCCCGCCCTATCTGCTCACGGAGGACCAAAGAAACAGAGGCGGGATCGATTTTCCACAACCTTCCGGCGATCCGAGAAATCCCCCTTGACGCGTCGGCAAGGGAAAGCTTTGCCCCATTGGTGGCTTTCGAGCGTCGCTTCGAGGTTCGTCCGGTGCATCGACGCCGGTAGGGACTGCGTATTCTTCGCGGCTTGCCCAGGAATCTTTTGCGTCGCATCGACGGCAGGGATCAGTCCGCGACGCCCGAATTTCCTTGACTCACCATTCTCTCCGCCAATAATACCAAGTCTTCTGAAATGGAAATGTGGACGGACGGTCGACCGCAGACCGATTCGACAGTTCCAGACAAAACGGTTGCTCCAGCAGGCTGGATTCTCCGAATGTTTCGGAGTGCCTGATGCGATATAGGAAGGTCCGCTGGGATCGCCGATAGGATTCGGTGCATCGCGGGCTGCCACAGTGGTTCCCGAAGAGGAACCTACGCTTGAAGGGGGGATGGAATGAGCGGTTTTTGCAAGAATGTTTTCGAGGCGATTCTCAAGTATGGGCACGACGAGGATTTCGATCCTCAGGCTGACAACAAGTTCCAGCCGACGGACGCACCAGCCGGATCGTTGGAGAAGATCGAAATTCTCCGCGAGCGAGTCGAGCTGGGGCAGCCCTTGTGGCACAACGATGACCGCGTCGATTACAGCGGTCTGACGGGTGCAATTCGGCCTCGTGAGTAATCGCCGTAGGCCAGCGCCT
>Ga0315901_10009004_pt1 | contig 11534 bp, 6 predicted proteins | sample LakEriMetagenome_10_FD_203761 | JGI IMG/M metagenome (GOLD analysis project Ga0315901, IMG submission 203761) | Freshwater fungal communities from buoy surface, Lake Erie, Ohio, United States - Buoy 2 MA116 | ecosystem: Environmental > Aquatic > Freshwater > Lake | place: USA: Lake Erie, Ohio...
CGAATCCAGGCACGCCAACGACCACACCCCATCCACGGGAACCGCGACCGCGACACCACCTGCATCGAACATGCGAGCTCACCCCCTCCCACCGCCGCGGGACCGGACCGAACGAACACCTGGACCCAACGGGTCGATCACACCCCGGGAACACCCGGAACACCCGGAACACCCACCAAGGTACCGAACACACGTTCGATCGCAACCCGCATCTGCGGGAATCTCGTCGGCGGCCGTCGATGCGACGGCCGCCGGGTCAGCGCGTGACGTCCACCTCGCGGAGCACGGCATCGAGCTCGGTGAGCAGCACGTCGGCCTCGCCGCGTCCGAACACGATCGGCGGCTTGATCTTCAGCACGTTGTCGGCCGGCCCGTCGGTCGACACCAGCACCCCGCGCCCGCGCAGCGCCTCCACCACGTCGCCGGCGGCACGGGTGGCGGGCTCACGCGTCTCGCGATCCACCACCAGGTCGACCCCGAGGTACATCCCCTCGCCACGCGCGTCTCCGATCAGCTCGTACCGCTGCTGCAGCTCACGGACACCCGCGAGCAACGCGTCACCGGTGTCGAGCGCACGCTGCTGCAGTCCCTCGCCCTCGATCACGTCGAGCACGGCCATGCCGACCGCGCAGCTGACGGGGTTGCCGCCGAACGTGCTGAAGAACTCCATCCCGTTCGCGAACGCGGCGGCGATCGCGGGGGTGGTCACCACGGCCGCGATCGGATGGCCGTTGCCCATCGGCTTGCCGAGGGTGACGATGTCGGGCACCACGCCCTGCAGCTCGAACGCCCACATCGCCCGCCCCACCCGTCCGAAGCCCACCTGCACCTCGTCGGCGATGCACAGCGCACCGGCGGCCCGTGCGTGCTCGTACGCCCGAGCGAGGTAGCCGTCGGGGAACACCACCTGACCGCCGCAGCCGCTGATCGACTCGGCGATGAAGGCTGCCGGCCCGCGCGGGTCGTGCTCCACCGCGCGACCGATCGCAGCGGCCACGTCGTCGCCGTACGCCTGCCCGGCGGCGAGGTCGTACGAGCGCAGGCGGCCGCGATAGGCGTCCGGGAGCTCGGCGAGCTGCACGTGCGGAGGACGGCCCGCTCCCCCGGCACGACGGAACTTGTACGCGCTGATCTCGACGAGGTCGTTCGTGTTGCCGTGGTAGCCCCAGTCGACGGCGACGACGTCGTACCGCCCGGTCACGGTGCGCGCCATCCGCAGCGCGAGCTCGTTCGCCTCCGAACCCGAGTTGACGAAGTACACCACCCGCAGCGGGTCGGGGAACGTGGCGGCGAGCCGCTCGGCGTAGTCGAGGATCGTGCGGTGCAGGTAGCGCGTGTTGGTGTTGAGCACCGCCGCCTGGCCCGCCAGCGCCGCCACCACGTGCGGATGCGCGTGCCCGACGTGGCACACGTTGTTCACGCAGTCGAGGTGGTGACGACCGGTGTGGTCCACCAGCCACGCGCCCGCACCGCGCACGATCGACAGCTTCGACCGGTAGCTCGTGCTCAGCGACGGACCGAGGTCCGCGCGTCGCCGCTCCATCAGCTCCTCGGGGGCGTCGGCGTTCGACCACGTCTCCGGGCCGAGGCGCAGCAGCAGGTCGGCATCGGGTGCGATCTGGCGCCACACCGACATGCGGCTCGGTTCACCGGCACCCTCGAAGTTGCCGTCGGGACCGGCGGCGGGATCGGCCATGAGGTCGGTGATGATCTGCACGTGCACGTGCGGCGCCCACCCGCCGTTCACGGTGTGGTCGCCCACGAAGGCGACGACGTCGCCGGCCTCCACGCACTGACCCGGCGTGACCGTGCTGAGGGTGCGCCGCGACAGGTGGCCGTACAGCACCCAGAACGGACCGGCGTCACCGGCCTCGTGGCGCAGGATCACCGTGGGGCCGTAGTCGAACGGGAGGTCGTTGTCGACCACCGTCTCCACCGTGCCCGGCAGCATCGCCAGCAGCGGTGTGTCGTCGTCGACGAACAGGTCGATGCCGAGGTGCACCGAGCGCATCTCCGGCGCGTCGGTCATGAACTGGTCGCCCGCGTAGCAGTTGCGGTCCTCGTCGTAGCGGCCGATGGCGACCGCCGCACCTGCCGCGTCCATCTCGCCACGCATCCACGCCCAGTACGCGACGGGGTCGGACCCGACGTCCATGCCCGGCGCCCCGTCGGCGAGGCTCACCACGATCCGTCCGGCGCGGCGGAGGTCGAACGGCAGCGGCGACACCGGCCGGCACGCCGGGCTGCGGAGCCACTCGACGATCGCGTCGTGCTGCGGCACGGCGGACAGCCCGACGGCGTCGCGGGCGACGAAGTGGAGGAAGTCGGGCCGCATCGCCACGAGCCGGTGCAGCAGCCGCAGCGCCGGCGCCTTGCTGACGGTGAGGTACTCGTTGTCGGGGAACTCGCGTGCTCGGTGCGACGAGATCGCCACGCTCATCGCGAGCCGCGCGGCGACGAGGTCGAACAGCACGCGCAGCTCGTCCGCGTGGAGCTCGCCGCCCGCCTCCACCCAGCCACCGAGGAACCGGCGCGAGGTGGCGACGACGTCGGGCACGTCGAGCAGCGCGTAGGCCAGCGCCACGGCCGCCTCGTTCGCCCGCCGTCCGAAGGTGGCGTCGCCGAAGTCGATGAGCCCGCTGACGTGTCCGTCGGCGACGAGCACGTTGAAGTCGTTCGCGTCCTGGTGCAGCACCTGGGCGGGCAGCCGGTCGAGCACGGGCAGCACACGCTGCGCGTGCCGGTCGAGCGCCCGCTCCACGACGTTCCGGTCGGTCGGATCGGCGATGTCGGCGAGCCAGGGCCGCACGGCCTGCGCGTCGTCGAGGTTCCACAGGAACCCCGGCCGGTGCGCCGCCGGGTGCCCGAACCCGCGCAGTCCCGACGACAGCGCGCCCATCAGGCGGCCGAGCTCGTGCTCCAGCTCGGGGGTGCGAGGAACGGTGGCGAGCGGCACGCCGGGCAGATGGCTCACCACCCGCACCCGGTGCCCGTCGACGGTGGCGGTCGCGAGCCCGTCTCGCGTGGGCACGATCCGCGGCACCGGCAACGACGGCGCCACCGCCTGGAGGTGGCGCAGCAGGGCCAGCTGCAGGTCGAGCGCACCGGGGTCCTCGGCGAGGTTCGACACCTTCAGCACGTACTCGGCGTCGCCCGTGGTGAGCCGGGCGTTCTGGTCGCGCTCGCTGTCGAGCGGCTCCACCACCCCGTCGAGACCGAAGCGCTCACGCGCGATGCGGACGAGCTCGTCGGAGGTGTACGACGGCGCCGGCTGCCGGAAGACGTCGCGCGCGTCGGGGGTGTCGGGCCTGGCGGTCACCCGCCCGAACCTACTGCGACGGTCGTCCGGGTCAGCGGCCGGTGAAGTTGGCGGGGCGGCGCTCGAGGAACGCTGCCACGCCCTCGCGGTGGTCGTCGCTCTTGAAGCACGCCGCCATCGCCGCCGTGTGGCGCTCCATGTGCTCCGCGACCGGCGCCGTGAGGCCCTGGTGCACCAGCTGCTTGATCAGCCCGAGGCTGTGCGGCGACCCCTGCGCGATCGTGGTGGCGAGCTCCTTCGCCTGGTCGAGCAGATGGTCGCTCAGCACCACCTGGAGCACGTACCCGAGTCGCAGCGCCTCGTCGGCGTCGATCATCGCCCCCGTGTAGAGCAGCCGCAGCGCGGGCTGCACGCCGATGATGCGCGGCAGCAACCAGGTGCCGGCGCCGGTGTCGGGCACGAGGCCGCGGTGGACGAAGTTCCACGCGAACCGAGCCTGCGGGCTGCAGAGCCGAATGTCGCACTGGGAGCTGAACTCGGCGCCCATGCCCACGGCCGGTCCGTCGATCGCGCCGATCGTGGGCTTGCGGGCCTGGGCGATCGGCCACCACTTGTGCCGCTCCTCGGCGCTGCCACGCAGCCCACGCGACTCGCCCGGGATGGTGGCGAGGTCGGCGAGGTCCGTGCCGGCGCAGAACGCCCCGGGCACACCGGTCACGACGATCACCACGGTGTCGGGATCCTCGTCGGCGCGACCGATCGTCTCGATGAACTGGCCGAGCATCGCGTAGGTCATCGCGTTGCGCTTCTCGGGGCGGTCGATGGTGACGATCCCCACCTTGCCCTCTCGGTGGTACCTGATGAGCTCACGTTCGGCGCCGTCGGTCATGACCGCAAGGTAGCCCTGCCGACCGGCATCGCAGCGGCCCGGACGTGCGACGCCCGGGCAGCCGTCAGCGCACGAGCGACGCGAGCGCCGGCAGCAGGTCGACCGCGGTGGCCACGTCGGACGCCAGCGGCCGGTCGACCACGTCGGACGGCAACGGGTCGCAGACGCCGAGCACCTCGGTGATCGCCGCCCCGGGGGTGACGTCGAGCGCTCCGCGGACGGCGCGTACTGCGGCCACGAGCTCGCAGCCGAGGACGGCGGCGAATGCGTCGAGCGATTCGCGCAGCGCCAGCGCGCCGCGTGTGGCGAACGAGGCGTGGTCCTCCACGCCCACCGAGATCGACGTGGTGTGCCGGCTCGCCGGATCGGCCAGGTGGCTCACCGTCCGCAGCGCCGACGCGGCCGTGTACTCCAGCACCATGGTGCCCGAGCTTCCCGACGGCCCGGCCGCGAGGAAGCGCGCCTGACCGGTGTCGTCGGGGTCGTGCAGCTTCACCAACCGGGCGAGCGACGTGGACAGCCACTGCGTGGCGGCGAGCCGAACCGTGTCGAGCCGAAGTGCGAGACCCGTGAGCATGAACGATCCGTGGTGGTGCACCACCCCGTCCGCGTAGCGCGGGTTCTCCGCCCGGGCGGCGATCATCCGGTCGACCTCCGCGGTGACCTCGTCGATCGACTCGCGGAGCGGACCGGCCACGAACGGGATGCAGCGGAACGACAGCGGGTCCTGGGTGCGGGCGTGGTCGTAGCGGCTGCCGGCTGCGAAGTGACGCATGGCGGCGGCGACCGACGTGGACCCCGGCGACGGACGCGTCTCGGCGGCGACCTCCGACCACTGCTCGCGGTTGGCGCGGATGGCGAGCGACGAGAGCGCCGCGATCGGCAGCGACGCCCGCGCGAGCACGTCGAGTCGGTGCACGGCGAGCGCAGCGATCGCGATGGTGGGAGCGCTGGCGCTGACGAAGGCGAGCGCACCGCTGGCCTGGACGTGGTCGAGGTAACGGTGGTGCTCGCCGTCCTGCCAGGGCAGCTCGCCGAGCAGGCACAGGGCCAGCTCCGCGAGGCTCGTGATGTCGCCGGTGCCCAGACCCCCGAAGGTGCGCACCGGTGCCGTCCGGCCGTCGTTCAACGACCGGACCAGCGCGTCGAGCATGTCGAACGGGATGCCGCTGCCCGGGAACGACAGCTGGCTCGCCCGGACGAGCGCCGCTGCCCGACCGACCTCCGGTGGGAGCACCGGGCCGGCACCGGTGACGTGCGACCGCACGAGGCGTAGGCCGTGCATGCCGTCGGAGTCGTCGGCCGACTCGTCGCGGTTCGCGCCGACTCCCGTGGTGCGTCCGTACGCGACGTTGTTCGCCGCAGTGGCCGCTGCGTCCGCGAGCAGGTCGGCTTCGACGGAGGGGGCGAGCACCACCGTCCCCGCCGAGGCGGCGTCGGCGACGACGTCGGCGATCGTGATCGGTTCGAGGCCCAGGACCCGTGTCTGCACGGCGGCGGACGCTATCGCCGCGTCGGTGCCGGGCGGCCCGTCACCGGGGCGACGGGACCCAGCTGTGCAGCACCTGGAAGTAGTTCGCCCGGTCGTACACGGTGGGGTCGGGCACGTTGGCCCGGCTGACACTGCCGCGCAGCTGGCGCACACCGTCGTAGTCGCGCTCGTCCATCCACGTCACCATCTCGCGACGGATCTCCAGCAGGTGCTCCGGCCCGTGACGCAGGAGCGCGCTCGTCACCATCACCACGTCGGCCCCGGCGAGCAGCAGCTTCAGCGCGTCGGCCCCGGTGTGCACCCCGCTCGACGCGGCGAGCGAGCCGCGCACGAACTCGCGCAGCACCCCGATCCAGTGCAGCGACAGCCGTGACTCGTCGGACGAGGAGAGGCGCAGCGTGGGTCGCACCTCCAGCGTGTCGAGGTCGATGTCGGGCTGGTAGAGGCGGTTGAACAGCACGAGCCCGTCGGCACCGGCCAGCTCGAAGCTCTTCGCCGTGTGTGCGAGCGCGGTGAACCACGGCCCGATCTTCACGGCGAGCGGCACGGAGATCTCCGCCTTCACCTCCTCGATCAGCTCCATGTACCGGCGCTCCACCTCCGCGGCGGACGTCATCGGGTCGGTGACGGTGTCGTACAGGTTGAGCTCGATCGCGTCGGCGCCCGCTTCCGCGAGCTGCTTGCCGTAGCGCACCCAGCCGCCCGGGGACACGCCGTTGAGGCTCGCGATCACCGGGATCGAGACGTCGGCCTTCGCGTCCTCCACGAGGTCGAGGTGGTGGTCGGGCCCCACGCGCACCCCGTCGAACGACGGCAGGTAGCTGAGCGCCTCGCCGTTGCTGTCGGCACCGGTGCTGATCGCGTACTCCACGGCGAACGCCTCGTGCTCGACCTGCTCCTCGAACAGGCTCGGCAGCACGATCGCGCCGGCTCCGGCGGCCTCGAGGCGGCGCCACATCGCCGGGTCGCCGGTGACCGGACCGGGCGAGGCGACGAGCGGGCTGTGCAGCGTCAGCCCGAGGTACATCGTGGTGAGGTCGGTCACGGCTCGTCCTCCTGGTCGGCGAGCGTGACGCCCGCTGCGTGTTCGGGTGCGGAGCGTTCGAGCCCGGCGAGCTGCTGGTAGTAGCGCCACCGGTCGTGCACGTCGTCCTGGGCGAGTCGCAGCAGCTCCGCGGCGCGGGCGGGGTCGCTGCGGGTGAGCATGCCGAAGCGGGCCTCGGTGCGGGTGAACTCGCCGTAGGGCACCGAGGGTTCGGCGCTGTCGAGCTCGAACGGGTGCGTGGCCTCACCGCTGCCGGGCCGGTAGCGGTACAGCGGCCAGTGGCCGCTCTGCACGGCGGCCTTCTGCTGCAGCATCGACCGTGACATGTCGTAGCCGTGGGCGATGCAGCTGGAGTACGCGATCACCAGCGACACACCGGGCCAGGCCGCCGCCTCGAGCAGCGCCTTCACCGTCTGCACGTCGCTCGCGCCGAGCGCGACCTTGGCGACGTACACGTCGCCGTAGGTCATCGCCTCCAGACCGAGGTCCTTCTTGGCGACGCCCTTGCCGCCGGCGGCGAACTTGGCGACGGCGCCCCGCGGGGTGGCCTTCGACGCCTGGCCGCCGGTGTTGGAGTACACCTCGGTGTCCATCACCAGGACGTTCACGTTCCGGCCGCTGGCGAGCACGTGGTCGAGGCCTCCGGCGCCGATGTCGTACGCCCAGCCGTCGCCACCGACGATCCACACGCTCCGGCCCACGAGGGCGTCGGCGATGTCCGAGAGCCGCTCGGCGTCGGCTCCGGGGACGGACTCGAGCGCGACGCGCAGCGCCTCCACCCGTTCGCGCTGGGCACGCACCCCGGCGTCGTCCACGTCGTCGATGCCGGCCGCGAGCGAGATGACCAGACCGGCGTCGATGCGATCCGACAGCTGGTCGAGCACCTCCAGCGCGGCGCGACGTTGCGCCTCGTAGCCGAGTCGGATGCCGAGGCCGAACTCGGCGTTGTCCTCGAACAGGCTGTTGCTCCACGCCGGACCGCGACCCTGGGCGTCCGTGGTGTACGGCGTGGTGGGCAGGTTGCCGCCGTAGATGCTGGAGCAGCCCGTGGCGTTGGCGATGAGCAGGCGGTCGCCGAACAGCTGGGTGAGCAGCTTCAGGTACGGCGTCTCGCCGCAGCCGGCGCAGGCCCCGCTGAACTCGAACAGCGGGGTGCGCAGCTGGCTGGTCCTCACCGAGGCCGGGTCGAACTGCGTGGCGTCGGCACCGTCGATCGCGAGGAACGCGTCCCACGCCGCTCGTTCGGTGTCCAGGTGCTCGGCGATCGGTCGCAGGTTGATGCTCTTGCGCTTCACCTCGCTCTTGTCGTGGGCGGGGCAGGCCGTGACGCACAGCCCGCAGCCGGTGCAGTCGTCGGGTGCCACCTGCACGGTGAGCGACAGGCCCGGCACCTCGCGGCTGCGGAACGACTTCGTCTTCAGCACGCCGTCGCTCCCCAGCGCCGACGGGTCGTACACCTTCAGCCGGATCGCGGCGTGGGGGCACACGATCGCGCACTTGCCGCAGTCGATGCAGAGGTCCGGTTCCCACACGGGGATCTCCGTGGCGATCGTGCGGCGCTCCACCTTCGCGGTGCCCGTGGGGAAGGTGCCGTCGGGCGGCAGCGCGCTCACGGGCAGCAGGTCGCCCTCCCCCGCCAGCATCCTGGCGGTCACCCGCTGCACGAAGTCGCTGCTGCCCGACGGAACCGTTGCCCGCCGGTGCACGCCGGAGTCGGCGGCACCGCCGATGCGGACCGCGTGGAGCGCGGCGAGGGTGGCGTCGACCGCGGCGACGTTGCGTTCGACGACCACCGATCCACGCGAGCCGTAGCTGTGCGCGATGGCGTCCTTCAGCGCAGTGATCGCCCGCCCGGTCGGCAGGACGCCGGCGAGCGCGAAGAAGCACGTCTGCATCACCGTGTTCACGTGTCCGCCGAGTCCGGCGGCCTTGGCGACGGCTGCGGCGTCGATCGTGTACAGACGCAGCTCGCGTTCCAGCACCTGGCGTTGCGCCTCCTCCGGCAACGCTCGCCACAGGTCGTCCGGACGGTGGGGGCTGTTGATCAGCACCACGGCTCCGGGTGCGGCCAGCTTCAGCACGTCGAGGCGTTGCAGGAAGCTCCACTGGTGCACGCCGACGAAGGTCGCCCGGTCGATCAGGTAGGTGCTCTCGATCGGCTGCTCGTCGAAGCGCAGGTGGCTCACCGTCATCGACCCGGACTTCTTCGAGTCGTAGACGAAGTAGCCCTGCACGTGCAGGTCGGTGTTGCTGCCGACGATCTTCGCGGTGTTCTTGTTGGCCCCCACCGTGCCGTCGCTGCCGAGGCCGTAGAACACGGCCCGCACCGCCGCACGATCGGTGGTGAACGACGGATCGACGTCGAGGCTGAGGCGGGTGACGTCGTCGATGATGCCGACGGTGAAGCCGTTGCGCGGCTCGTCGGCGGCGGCCTCGTCGAACACGGCCTTGGCCATCGCCGGCGTGAACTCCTTCGAGCTCAACCCGAACCGACCGCCGATCACCCGGGGCCGTGCGCCGCTCCCCCAGTGCCCGTCGGCGCTGTGCCACACGGCGGAGAGGACATCGAGGTGCAGCGGTTCGAACGGCGCGCCCGGCTCCTTCGTACGGTCGAGGACGGCGAGCGTGCGCACGCTCGGCGGCAGCGCGGCGAGCAGCTGGGCCGTCGGGAACGGCCGGTAGAGCCGCACGACGGCGACCCCGACGCGCTCGCCGGTCGCGTTCAGTGCGTCCACGGCCTCGCGCACCGCACCGACGGCCGAACCCATCAGCACGATCACCCGGTCGGCGTCCGGCGCACCGTGGTAGTCGACGAGGTGGTACTGGCGGCCGGTGAGCCGGGCGAGGTCGTCGAACGCCGCCTGCGTCTCCGCCGGCACGGCGTCGTGGAACGGGTTGCACGCCTCACGCGCCTGGAAGAAGACGTCGGGGTTCTGCGCGGTGCCGCGGACGACCGGCCGGTCGCTGTCGAGGCCGCGGTCGCGGAACTCGCCGACGAGCCGCTCGTCGATCATCTCGCGCAGGTCGGCCTCGCCGACGGGCACCACGGAGTTCAGCTCGTGGCTGGTGCGGAACCCGTCGAAGAAGTGCAGGTACGGCACGCGGGTGGTGAGCGTGGCGGCGTGCGCGACGGCTGCGAAGTCGCCGGCCTCCTGCACGCTGCTCGCGCACAGCATCGCCCATCCCGTCGTGCGGGCGGCCATCACGTCGCTGTGGTCGCCGAAGATGCTGAGGGCGTGCGTGGCCACGGTGCGGGCGGCGACGTGGATCACCGCGGGCGTGAGCTCGCCGGCGATCTTGAACATGTTCGGCAACATGAGCAGCAGGCCCTGGCTGGCGGTGAACGTGGTGGCGAGAGCGCCGCGGGTGACCGCGCCGTGCAGCGCACCGGCGGCGCCGGCCTCGCTCTGCATCTCGATCACCTCGGGCACCACACCCCAGAGGTTGCGGCGGCCGCGGGCGCTCCAGTCGTCGGCGAACTCGCCCATCGGCGACGCCGGCGTGATCGGGTAGATCGCGATCACCTCGCTGGCGAGGTGGGCGATGCGGGCGGCGGCCTCGTTGCCGTCCATGATCCGCCGGGCAACGGGTGCGGCCGGCTCGTGCGAGCCGGCCTGCGGACCGGCCGTCGGCGAGGATGGTGCGGTGGTGTCCTCCGCGGTCATCCGCGTTGCCACCCGGGCACGCGGTCGCTCCGCCAGCACAGCTCCTCGCCGGTCGCGACGTCGCGGATCGACTCCTTGCGCTGCCAGCCGTCCGGCACGGGGAGCTCGTCCGCGGCCGCCTTCGCCTGCTCGAGCGAGGCGAAGCGACGCGGTGGGAGTTCGGTGCCGTCGATGGCGGGGGGCTCACCCTCGTGCGGGACGGTGTGGATGACCAGTTCGACTTCCGGCATGCCCCCAGCCTGCGCCGTCCGACCGAACGCCAGTAGGGCCGATGGTCACCGCGCGCCCCGACCGGGACCGAACTGAGCTGCGTGTCCTGGGTGCCAGCACCGTGCGGTGACCTGCACCGGTGAGATCCGCCCGGCACCCAGGACGAGGCCGCCGATGTCCCTGGCGCCAACGAACCCGGATCACCAGGCGCGATGCGGGAGCGCGGCACCCAGGACGGGCCGGCGTTCCTGGGTGCCGACGCCGTCCGGCGACCTGCACCGGTGAGGTCCGGCCCGGCACCCAGGACGAGGCCGGCGGTGACCCGGGCGCCAACGAACCCGGATCACCAGGCGCGATGCGGGAGCGTGGCACCCAGGACGTTCAGGCGGAGAGCCAGCTCGTCCCGCGGAGGTCGGTCCAGCCACGGGGATCGGCGAGCGCGGCGGCGCTCCGGCGCCGATCGACGTTCGCCGACGAGCTGCTCTCGCCCGTCACCGTGATCACCTGCTGCCCTTGCGAGAGGCGGCGGAACCGGCCGGTGACGATCGCCCGCACGTACTCGTCGACGAGGTCGATCAGGTCCTGCGAGCCCGAGTCGCACGCATCGCACCCGCAGTCGGGCACGAACACGACCTGCGTCGCCGGGCGGCCGGCACCGAGGGTGAGCCCGGCGTCGTCGCAGTCACCGAGTGCGCTCCGGGCGATCACCATCGGGAGTCCGCCGATCGCCTCGGGCACCACCATCACCGACCGACTCACCTTCGTCCCGGGCGCCTCGGCCCAGTCGACGCGATCCACGATCCGGGCGAGGCCGAGCTCCACCGCCGCTGCCGCCCAGGCGTCGGCGCGGGCACCGACGATCCGGTACCGGGCGGCGTCCGTCACCCGGGAGTACGCGTCGTCCGCCGGCCGGCGCTCCGGGTTCGGGTCGGGCCAGCCGGGCAGGTCGCGCGACGTGATCGCGAATGCACGCT
>Ga0315901_10009008_pt1 | contig 11532 bp, 23 predicted proteins | sample LakEriMetagenome_10_FD_203761 | JGI IMG/M metagenome (GOLD analysis project Ga0315901, IMG submission 203761) | Freshwater fungal communities from buoy surface, Lake Erie, Ohio, United States - Buoy 2 MA116 | ecosystem: Environmental > Aquatic > Freshwater > Lake | place: USA: Lake Erie, Ohio...
TCGGTGCCTTTCTTCTCGGTTTTCTTGGCGATGCCGCCAAGGTTGATCTTCTTGATTGCTGGTGCTGATGTTGCAGTCATAGTATTTCCTTTCGGTTTGGTTGTTGGTTAATGTTCTGAGGGGAACAGGTTAGTTAAGGCGTTTCTCGGCCCCAGCCTCGACGGTCTTGAGCATCTCACTCAAGGCGGCGCGAGACTCGACATCCTGCAAGAGGCGGGACACTCGGCCCGCTGAATCACGGGTCAATGAGTCACGGATTCCCTTGCGGATTTCGTCGTAATTGAGACGGCACGGGACGGCATCGCTTAACTTATTCAACTTCTCCCATGCCTTCTTCAAATCCGCCGGGGCGAGGACATGAACCTCGCGCTCATCCCCCCATTGATTCGCCGCCTGTGTGAACTTGAAGGTGATCTCGATGTAGCCGTGACCATATCGACTGACTTGAATCCTGTCCTTGTCGATGGAGGACAAGGGGAGCTTTGCTGAGTGCTTCAAGGCGAGGTCTTTGACCACTTCCATTTGAGCGTCGTAAGCGGCTTGCTTCGCGGCGCGGTCAGATTCCCCCTCCTCGATCTTGAGGCGGGTGAGAGCCTCGATGATCTCGGACTTGGTTGGCTTGGGCTGAACCACTTGGGAAGTGGCGGTTGGAACGATGGCGTTTTCGGTTGTTTTGGTATTTTTCACTGCGGTTTCCTTTCGGTTTGGTTGTTGGTTATTGGTTAATGTTCTGAGGGGAACATGGTTGTTTGGTTATTACTCTCGGCCAATGCGCCGGGCATACTTGCGCCCTAGGGCAGCCTTGAGACTCGGTAAGAAGTCGCAGGGATCGAGGGTCAAGTCGCTGGGATTGAGCTTCTCTTCAGTTTGATCGGCGATACTTTGGAAAGTATCGGCCAAGAACTGAAAGTCGGTCTTCCAGACATCATAACCTTGCGGGCCATCCAGAAATTCTAGGACGCCGCAAATGATGCCCAACTGATCTATTCCATTACTATGCCCTTCGATCTCGTCGGCCAGGGCACTTAGGTTCTCAATGCTCATTGGTTATTTCCTTTCTTTGTTAGTATCCCCAATCATCAGTCGAGAGTTTCTCAATCTCGATCTTGGTGGCGGGTATTATTGTTGGTTTGTCTTCTTCCAGATCATTTGTCTGGAGAAACTTAACTACTGTTTCGCGTAACTTTTTAGGTAGCTCGGTTAGCTCCCTGCCCCACCCTGACTTTATCCAGAACTCTTTCTTGCCGCTCTTTACTCGGTAGTGGTCGAGGTTGTCCCTCTCCCAAAAGAAAGAGGCTTCGTCGTCGATGCCTTGGACATACTTATCAAACTCCTCCCCTGTGAAAGGGAACATCATCGGGTCGCCATCCACATAGGCTTCGCTGCCTTCCACGATGCTGCCCATCTTAATGCCAGCGCACTCGGCGAGAGTGTTTGCTTCATCTGATTCGTAGTAAACTTCACGATAAGAGGGTTCCTCGATGCGGTGTAGGGTGATACATACCTGCTTGCTACCCCGCCCCATACCAAGTTCGTGTTGATGCGGCGGGTGCAGAGTTAGTTTGTATGGATTTCTGCTGTTCCCGATCGTGTTGCTTTCTCCGTGAACTCGACCTTTCTCTAGGAAGTTTTCGACGCTTCGGCGATAAGCGTCGAGGGTTCTGCCTATCTTGTCGCCACGGCGGGGTGATCCATCTGCACTAAACCCAAGCAAGCTCAATGCTTCGGGGGCTTGTTCATTCTCGTGGTCAAACAAGGATTCTTCAACCGAGGCGTGGAGTTTCTTGTCTTTAATACGGACAGAGATTTGCAGGGTGGTGCTACGCTTTGGTGTTGCTTCTACAAGATAGACGATCCACGGGCCGCAGCCTGTGTATTTGTATAAGCCTCTCCCTGCTTGGTAAGCGGTGTCTCCGCCAACATGGTGGATGAACTCTTTTAGGTTTGTAATCATTGGTTATTTCCTTTCAGTTGGTTAGTTGCTTTTGAATGTGTCGGCGCTGTGGCGAGTGAGGCGTAAACTCATCCACCATTAGCTCCAACTTAGTTGGGGTTCTTTGGTTCTTGGGGTGCCAGTAACTTCCGTTGGTAGGGTCGTTAAGGTCTTGGAGCCAGCCGCACACTTCGCAGTGGGCTCCCTCAAACCCCAACGCCCCGTCGTAGTAGCGGTTCGGCTCGCCGCATTTAATACAGGTGAAGGTTAGGTTGGTCATCTTGTTTATAGATATATTTGATTGCGTCTTTGATGGTTACTTCGACACTCAAATCGTCCTCTTCATCGAACGATCCGTCGGTCATGGCGCACCAGCCTTCGGGGTCTAGGTTCTTGAGTTGTCCAAGCAGTTCTTGGAGGTGTGGGCGGTCAATTACTTTAGTCATTGTTTCCTTTCGTATAAGCCCACCATTTCCGTTGCTCATCGGTGATCCGACGAACTCTCTCGGCAAGGGCGGGAAACTTGTGTTCAATATCCTCGGGGCGAAGTCCCTCTGCGGAGGGGGCGCTGTGAGGTAAAGCGATTGCTTCGTTGATTTGATCCTTAGTCATAGAGGTCTCCGTCTTGCGGGGTGTCGATGGTGACGACGCGATAATCCGACGCGCTTCCATCAGTAGGAAGAACGATGTCGTATATCTCCGCCCACGCTTCCTTTTTGGTTGCATACTCCTCGACAACATAAGTTTTGCCGTCGTCGAAGGATGTTTTTAGATCAGCCCACCCGAAGGGGGCCGCTGTTTGTATCTTGTATTTCATGGCTTCCTTTCATGTTGTTGTCTATCATCAGCCGAAGGCTCCGAACGAGCCGGACAGGGGTGATTAACCCCCAGCCTGTTCGATATAGATTCCCCGACTTCTTGACCCCCAGGGTCTCGGCTAACTTCAACCCGAGCCTGTGATCCTTTGATTCTTGGCTACTCATAGTGAGGGCGGGGTTCGCGGGAGTCATCGCTGGCGCCTCGCACCTCCTCGATCGTAACCCAGAGTTCACCGCCGTCAGTCCAACCTGTCGGGATAAACCCCTCGTCATAGTAAGCGTTCTCCTCGTCGGGAAGATTCGCCATTGCCCTATGGCGCTTTGGAGCGTCGATTTCGTTCTGCTTTTCAACCTGACGCTTGGCTTCTTCGAGCCACTTCTCAGCGTCCTCTTTAGTCGGAAAAGGTATGCTCCCTTCCAGCGAGTCGCGGCTATACCACCACCCGCCTTCTTCAGGGCCTCCGAAGTGCTGGCACCGGCGGTAGATTGAGACGAAACGGGGCTCCGCCTCTTTGAACTCATTGTGATTGCGGATCATCTCCGCAAGGTCTTCGAGAAAGTTCATCGTGCGTCCTCCCTCTTCACAAACTCGGGGTTGTCTCTGAGAAGGCGGTTGACTGGCTCGTCGAATGTCCAGCACCCATTGAACCCTCGGTTTATCCAAGTGCCGATGTGTTCATGGAGCCCATAGGAATCGACCAACCTCCCATAGTAGAGATGACACTTGACACCATCCCTCTCGACATGGACTCCATGCTCCACAGGGACGCCGCCGTTGATTCCGTAAAGCAGGGTCTCAAAGTCCCGCTTGGTCATTTTATATTTGGTTACGCTCACGGTTATGTTTTTCCTTTCGTTGTTTGGTTATTAACCTTCGACATCCGAAGGTCAAGATTTGTTCAGAGCCAGAGAAGGCCGATGAAAAACCCGACGCCGATCAGAAAGCCGATCGTGTCGAGGATTAAGTTGATTGTGTCTTTCATGGGTTGGACTTGAATTGAATTGCGATTGCGAAAACGGCCAGCCAAAGGACTGACCAGAGGATGAGCGGGATCATAGGGCCGAAAAGACATCTCCAACATTATCTTGAGCCTCCTCTTCCAACATTTCGACGCCGTAGAAGGTGAGCCCTTCCCTGACATCGGAAGGGCAGTTCGGGTATCGGAACTGGAACATATCCTCCAAGGACTCTTGGAGCTTGATGATTTGAGACACAACCCCCGAGGGCAGTTGAGTCTCAGCGTCTTTGAACCTTTGGATCATTGATCCAAGGGCGAAGTTGGCGACGAGGATGGATTTATCCAAGCCGAGTTCGGTTTCGATGTCTTTCATATCAGTTGAGTTTGGAGTTGAGCTTGGATTTAAGTTCCGCCCTAGCGGCGGCGATGATCTTGTCACGATTGGCCTCGACCCAGGCCGCTCTTTCATGGGCGGCGATGGCAAGGCGGGATTGAAGGGCGAGCCTTGTTTCAAGGGGGGAAGGGAGAGCCTTGCGGATTTCCCGATACTTGGAACGGGCTTCGGGCTTCCATGTCCAATCGCCTCGATCAAGAAGGCGGTCGGGCTGGTGCATACTATTGTCAGAGACTACATTGAAGTTGGATGTCATAGTTCGTAGTTTCCTTCATGCTTCAGTTCGTCAATAACCCCACGATAAGCCTCAACTTCAGCGTCAAGGGCGAGAAGGCCGTAGTTCCGACGATCAGCGGGGTATGAAACCCCATTAGCATGGTCAATCGGGGACATCAGCGTGGTGAGGTAGTCTTGAACCCTGACAAACGAGAGTCTTACCTCTCGATCCAGAGCCCCAATGGGCAGGGTGTCATTGAGCAGGGAGTCAAGCCGCATAATCATTTCCCGAGTGGCGGCGACGGCGGTGCGGACTTCTTTAGAGTCCATGATGTCTTCAGTAGGTAGCATAATTTCCTTTCGGTTAATGGTTAGCTGATGGTCTCATCAGTATCCGCTTCACGGATAGACCCCTTGCGGGGTTTCGACCTTACTTGAACATGGCGCGAGCTTCGTCGATGGTGCAACCCAGCTTGGTAGCAAGGCGGGCGGCGGCCATCTCGATGATCTCCGCTTCCGAAGGGCCAGCAGGGGCAGATTCCACGGCGCAACGCACCGCGAAGTTGAATCCCTGAAATTCACCAGTCCGGCTGGACATGACGGGTTGAACCTTGGTGACATCAAACGAATCATCAGCGGCGGCCAGAGCCAGCGCACGGCGGTTCGATTTGAAGAAATCACGCTTTGCAAGCGCGAATTGCTTCCGAGTTTCCTTGTTGACTTCGACGCCCTTCATTTTCGCAAAATCGGAAATCTTGATGATTCCGCCGGATTTTGCGCGGAGGGAATTGTCGATGTTGACGGACTCGTTAGCGATTGTGAGTGTAGTGACCATAATAATACTTTCGTTTTGATTTACTGATTATCCATTTCCCGAGCGGATTGCCCGAGCGATGGATTGCAGTAAACCAATTCGCGGGTGCGGTGAGGCAGATTGATTGCACAAGGCACAGACTCACAGCTTTTCACTTGCCAGCATCACCGCCCATGGCGGAGTTTCTGCATTGCAAGTGTCCCGCGATTGGTTTAACTACTTTTTCGCGTTTTCCGCTCGGCGCTTTGAAACATGGCGACATTGCATCAAACGAAGCGGTCAGATGATGCGCGGTTGTAAGCCGTTCGCCACACTAGCGTTTATTCACTGGTTCCTTCCCAAGCCCTTGCCTATACTCTTTTCCGCACTGCCGAGCAGACTAATCTTTTGGATGGATAGGACATTCCTACTTGATCCCTTGCCCAGCGGTTCCGCTCATCTTTGCTTTGAGATCGGCGCGCTCATGCGGTCGCATAGTTGGGAGCTTGGGGCGCGAGCCCCAGCTTTTACTTGTCGAACCCCTTGCGGAGTCCCGAGTTAGCAGGCGAACCGATCTCTCGGTCCCGTTCCGATCTCTGCCTTGCGGGGAGTGTCGGACTGCTGACACAATCCCATACGAATATCCTGTAACCCATTGAATCACAATGCCCTAGGGCTTCAGATGCAGGCGTATTGCAATTATGTTCCCAAGTTAAAGAATCCGTAACCCATTGCACATTAAACTTTTGTAAATACCTATGCCACTTTTCCAAGGTTTCCATGATTCAAAGAAACTCTGGACAATGCTGGACAAAACCTTGAATCCTTGATGCAAGTTATTAACTTTCAACGGGTTAAGGCGTATACACGACGGATCAAAAACCCGTAGCGCCTGGTTTACGACGAATAAATCCAGACCACCACCCACTCCACCACGGTAGGGGGCTATCACCTCAAACGCCGGTGAGGCTATCATATTGACCCCACAAAAATTTTTTCCAGATTTTCGGAGTTATTAACTTTTGGCCTCGAAAAAGGGCTGGCGATGAGCGCAGCGGGGGGTTTAGCGACGAGTGGGGGGTTTAGGGGGGTTTGGGTTTTTGCTAAACCCCCCATGTTAAATATCTATACGATAAGGCTTTTACTTATTTCGGGGGGTTTGGGGGGTTAAGACATATCCTTTTTTAGAGAAAAAATATAATATATGGTATGGCAAATCCCAAACCTCGTCCCTAATTTCCAACACACTCTCTCCCGCCCCCCCAAACCCCCAAACCCCCCATTGCGGGGTTAATCCCATCGTAAGAATCGACTTACAAAAGGGGGGTTTAGGAATTGATCTCCGCTAAACCCCCCGGTCGCCCGCTAAACCCCCCACACCCTCGAAAAACCCACGCAACAAAGAAGCCGAGTATCACTACTCGGCTGTATTATGTGCGCTTTGCTTAAAAATTACGCTAAAGCTCAAGGCACACTTGAGTTTTAAGGCAAAACCTAATCACTGCAACTGCATCGCAATGTTTCGGAGCCAAAGTGGGCTCTGTTTCGTTACAACGAGGTTCCATTCCTTCATGGCAGGCTTGAACACGGGTAGGTATTCCTTTTTCGGCTTCGCAGGCTTCGGTTTCCCCTTCACCTTCCCCTTCGGTTTCGGCTTATATTTCCGCACCCTAGGGTCCTTGTAGGGCCATGGGCCGTCGAAAAGAACCTCGGAAGTGATCCAACTCTTCGGGCATTCACATTTCCTGCGCCTGTATCTCACGCCGTCAACGAGCCTGGAGTCAATGACGATGGATTCTTTGCTGCAAGTGGGGCAAATCATTTGAGTTTAGTGTCGTATCCCTTCTCGATCTGTTCTTCGGGGGTCTTCGAGGTCAGGTGCCAGCGGTCGCAGATGTCGCAGGTATAGGGCCAAAGTTGTTTTCCGTTGACGAGCCAAGACTTCGTAGCGGCTTTCCGTGCTTCCAAGAGGCTATCGTAGTGCTTTTTCCTGAAGCACTGACTCACGATGGCGTGATACCCGCTCATGGGGTCATCACAGGTGTTCGTCGAGGAGTTTGAGAACCCCGAGCCAGTTCTGCTTGGTCTTGAAGTAAATCTCCATCGTGGTCGAGCCACCTGACCCTCCGCTGCTCTCGACCAGGTAGAGGTCGATCCCATAGAGACTTGTATCGTCCTTGTAGGCGTAGTAGCCCTTGAAGTCGATTTGGTTGAAGCAAAACATCACGAAGCCATCGACATAGACTTTGATGCGCCCGTTAAAGATTTTGAGGTCGTAGGTGTGTTTCATACTTTTTTTATGTCAAAAGTTGCATTGGCATAGATTTTTAACTGGTCTGTTCGGAAATGGCGGACTGCCCCGTCTTCCATAACTACCGTCCACACATCGTTTTCAAAGGTTCCACCGTCTCTTGTGTAGATGGCGTAGCCGTCTCCGATTTCGGTAACGACAGGGATGGGGTTATTAAACTCATGGATCATATCAATACCAGATAGAGTCCACCCCAGGGATCAAACGCTTGGCCTTCTGAAGCCACACCCCCCGCCATTTTTCGTTGTATTTGCATTCGGGTTTATGGAGTTCGACGAGGATGTAAGCTCCATCGACAAGCTCCGCGAGTTCCTTGGCCCGCTCCCGGGCTTCATCGCGCTCGCTCTTGAAATCTTCAACTAGTAGAGGGCGTTGTCTTATTAAGTCATTAACTTCTTCGAGAAGTTTTTTGTTTTGCCCCTGCAACTCATCCCGCTCACGCTCTAAGCGTCGCGCAAAGTCCGCGCTGACTTTGCCGGTGCTGGCCTCGAAGCGGCGCTTGAGCTTGCTAATTGAGGTAAATGTTGTGACTTCCGCATCCGTCTCTGGTGTAGGTCGCTCGCTCATTTCTTCTTCTTTTGAAACCACTTGTTAAAATGTCCAAAGTCCCGTGGTTCTGTGACTTCGGCGTTCTTGTCGCAGACATCACACTTCCCGTAGTGCCAGCAGGAGACGGCCCGCTGCTTGGTGCCGTGTTCCTTGCCGCAGGGTTGGCAGGTCCATCGAGGGTAAGGTTTCATTTCACAAGTTGCCCGCAGAGAGGGCATTCGTAGAGGTTGGCGCGTTGGTCCATTTGTTCTTTGAACAAAAGACCCGCGACGAACAGGTAGATCGCAATAATAATGACGGCTGCGATGACGACTTTAATTTTTTCTAATGGCATTGATCCGCTTATAGTATTCGGCGAGAATTTGTTTCGCTCGCTCTAGGAGTTTCCGTTCCTGCTCCGCTCGGGCGGCGCAGACCTTGCAGTCAGGGTGAGGGGTTATTACACCTTGGGATGACATTCCGGCCCCTCGTCAAGAAAGTCAATCGCTTCTGTTACGAGCAATCGGGAGTATTTCTCTCCGATGCGCCTGTAAAAACCGACAAGATTCTCGGCCCCGAGTTCGAGGACGAATCTGGCCTTGTCGGAGTCCGCGATGTCTCCGGTGATCTTGATGTTTTGCTTGGACGCCTGGCTACGGATGCCCGAGGCGAGGCGAGTCCAGTGTGCGCCGCGCAGACATTTCTCCGGCTTGCGCTCTTTTTCTTTTTGAGTTCTCACCTTGTAGGCGAGGTCCAGTATTTTTTCTGTGTTGTCGGTTGTCATAAAGTTTCTTAGTTCATTGCCACATTGAGAGCGCCGCCGCCCTGGTTCCAGCTTTTGACGGCCCCTTGCTTAAAGACGATGTAGGAGTTCCCATACCACCACCACTCCTCATCGAGACAGTCGGCTATGGTGGTCGGGGTTCCTTGAATCTTTGCCACATCGGACTTGCTGGAGCCGATGGTGATGCTGGTCGGGTGAGCGGGTTCGTGTGAGGGGAGGTCTTCGTTCGACCATTCTGGCGGGAATAGGCTGGCCTCGTCATCATTGCCCTGCGGTTGCGTTGGAACTCCCGCGTATCTTTCGGCGCTGTGAACCGTGGTGCCGTTTTTGAGATACATCTCTTTTATGTGCGGGACTTGCCCTTTCGGGTAAGTGAGGGTGCGTTTTTCGATGTAGGTCTCTTTGCTGACGCAGGAGGTGAGGAGGATGGCGGTTATTATGGTTATGAGGTTTTTCATTGGTTTAGTCTTTCAGGTTATTAAGACGCTCCCCGTTGGTTTTTGTTCAAAAAAAGTTTCCCGCTTCGTGATGGCCGACCGTGGCGGGCGCACGGGTGAAAGAAGGAAGTAACCAGCTTCCTTTGGCCTAGTTAGCGTTCACGATCAGCTATTTTCGCAGTCGTAGGTGACATCCTCTTTGGACTCCACCCACGGCATGAAAATTGAAAAACGAAGAGACTTCTTGGAGTTTGCGGCTTTTTTTAAGACTTCGACCCCTGAGTCGCCCCGCATGGCAAGCTCCCGAAGACGGGCGGAGAGAACTGTGTGGGTGATCCCCCGCATCTGTTCTGGGGAAGACCGGAAACACGCGCCTAATTCATCAAGGATCGCCGAGGCTGTCCCGACAAACGGAGCTTTTCGTTCGCTGGCTGGGCGGCGAGCCCACCATTCCGAAAGTTTTTCTTGTAGTGAATACGCCAATGAAGTTTGGAACAGCCGTTCCTGAACCTCCTCGGCGATGATTGGTTTGATGCCGTAGCGCCCTCTTTCATCGAGGACATCTTTAGGTGGATTCCACGCTTTGAGCCAAGCGAGAAAGTGAGGAAGTTCCGTCTTTTCGAGGTCTTTGAAAACTTCGGCAGGGGGGTGGTTTTCCCAGCTTTTCATATAGACAGCCACCATCTTGTCGGCGTTGCTGATCTCCAGATTCGGCATCAGGCGTATGGAAAACGGATCGTCGTTGAGGGCCAGCACCACACGCCCCGCCCATGATACCTCGGTCGGGGTCTCGAATTTCTTGTGGTAGGAGTGGACAGGGTTGGCGACGAGTTTCTTGATCTGCGCCGCGTATTGATTCCGTTTTTCCTCACTCGAAGCGCCACGGGCGTCGTCGATCACGGCGATGGGCGACTCGAAGACATCGGAGGTGAATCCTCCCGCTTCGCCCGCAGCCATAGCCGAGAAGTCAGCGAACCCGCCCATGGCAGGCTTGAGAACCTTATGAATCGTCCAAGACTTGTAGCAGTGAATCGGACCAACAAGGGCCAGTGCTTGTCCAGGGGCGAGTTCGCCCTCCTCGGCGGATTGGTAGAAGCGTTTGAACCAGGCGAAGAAGAGGTCTCGGTAGATCGGTTTGGCGAAGACATTGTCATAGACGCTCGCGATGAGTGGGAAGTTCTCGCCCCATGCGCCTGAAACGGGAGCGGCGGGCATGAGGCTGATCGTCGAGGTGTTGAGAAACTTGCGCCCGCTACGCACGAAAATATCGTGCGGATGATACAGGAACGGAGCCGCGCCATCCACGCGCCGGTGTTTGAGGATCGTGTGCTTGGCTCGGTCGAGCGGCGAGGCACTCTGGCCCTTGGCAATCCGGTCGCTGAATCCCCGAACCTTGAGCATCGAGGTGATCATGCCGCTGGAGAGGAGACGCCAGATGTTGTCGCTGCCCCGGTCGTAGAAATTCCGACCATCGAAAGCGATGTCGTCGAACTGCGCGGAGTCAACCGTCTGTCCGACCTTTAGCTCGCGCTTTGCTCCGCCAAGGGCTTCAAGGAAGGCGTCGGGTTCAGATACAGGAGCCTCTGCGGCTTCTTCGTGTCCGTCCTCTCCACAAACGGCAACCTCGTCAGGCGCACTGCTGTCAAGCTCCCCTGACACGCTCCCAAAGGCACAACCAGACTCGCCAAGGCTCTCACCCGCTCCGCCCATTGTTCCCTCGATTTCGCGTCGATGAGAATGATCGAGTGCGCCGATTCGTTGCCCGATAGGGTTATCGAGATGATCGGCAGGGGGAGTTTCTTGAGGATGGTGAGCCATAGGTTTGTTTGGATTTTGTCGCTTTCAACGAGGGCGAATTTGTAACTGAGGATCGTCTCCTCGGCTCGGCGGCTCGCTTTCCCCAACCGCTCGATATAGGTTTTTTCCCCGCTTACGGGGTTCATCAGAAACCACGCACCTGCGCGGTTGTATTTGACGAGCCGTTGCACCATGCCGCGAGGAGTCGAGTGACCCCACACGAGCTGGCCTTGGCTGCGCTCGTCGGTGAACACGACGGTCTTTTGACCATCGCGGTAGAGTGTCTGCAAAAAGTCATCCACGCCGATGTCGGCAGGGCGGATCGGGCTCATTGACTCGATCTCCTCGTAGGAGGTCTCTCCCTCCTTGGTCGCTTCGGCGACGGCGTCGGGATCGGGTTCGTGGCGCGGGATGTAGCACACGCGGTCTCCGGTTCCCCCTCCCCTCACCTTGCGAAGCGTGTTCTCGATTTCGTTCGGTTGGGGCGCACGGGTCATCCAGTGCTCCACCCAGACCTCGATGTCCGTGTCATCGAGCCCCGCGTTCACGAGGCCGTTGACAA
>Ga0315901_10009013_pt1 | contig 11531 bp, 10 predicted proteins | sample LakEriMetagenome_10_FD_203761 | JGI IMG/M metagenome (GOLD analysis project Ga0315901, IMG submission 203761) | Freshwater fungal communities from buoy surface, Lake Erie, Ohio, United States - Buoy 2 MA116 | ecosystem: Environmental > Aquatic > Freshwater > Lake | place: USA: Lake Erie, Ohio...
TATACCGGTTGCTTATTTGAAAACCTTCAAAGGCCCACCAACCGGCATTATTGTTGAGCGCGAGCGTTTAGATAAATTTGGTCGTCCATTACTCGGCGCAACCATGAAACCTAAATTAGGTTTATCAGGAAAAAACTATGGTCGCGTTGTGTATGAAGGTTTAACTGGTGGATTAGATTTCACTAAAGATGACGAGAATATTAATAGCCAACCATTTATGCATTGGCGCGATCGCTTCTTATTTTGTATGGAAGCTGTCAATAAAGCACAAGCAAATACTGGTGAAATCAAAGGTCACTATTTAAATGTGACTGCAGCGGACATGGAAGAAATGTACGCACGTGCCGAGTTTGCAAAGTCGTTAGGCTCCAACATCATCATGATTGACTTGATCGTAGGATGGACTGCAATCCAATCAATGTCTAATTGGAGTCGCAAGAACGATATGATTTTACATATGCATCGTGCAGGTCACGGTACCTATACACGTCAGAAAAATCATGGTGTTTCATTCCGCGTGATGGCTAAATGGTTACGGATGGCAGGTGTAGATCATTTGCATGCAGGTACTGCAGTAGGTAAGTTAGAGGGAGATCCTATGACAGTACAAGGCTATTACAACGTATGTCGTGAATCACACAACAAACAAGATTTAGCACGTGGCATTTTCTTTGAACAGCCGTGGGCAGATTTGAAAAAAGTCATGCCAGTTGCATCAGGTGGTATTCACGTAGGTCAGATGCATCAACTGATAGACTTATTTGGTGACGACGTGGTCTTGCAATTTGGTGGCGGCACGATTGGTCATCCAGATGGCATACAAGCTGGTGCGATCGCTAACCGTGTGGGCTTAGAAACCATGGTGAAAGCACGTAATGAAGGTAAAGACATCATCAATGATGGACCTGACATTCTTAAACAAGCTGCAAAAACTTGTAAGCCTTTGGAAAAAGCCTTAGAGACTTGGAAGGATGTGTCATTCAACTATACCTCTACTGACACACCAGACTTTGCAAATACACCGACTGCGTCGTAAGACAACTTAAAGGATAAAAAAATGCATATCACTCAAGGGCAGTTTTCTTTTTTGCCGCCATTAACTGATACAGAAATTCGTGCTCAAGTAGATTACGCGTTGAGCAAAGGCTGGGCTTTGTCTGTTGAATGGACCGATGATCCTCATCCACGTAACTGCTACTGGCATATGTGGGGTAATCCTATGTTCCAAATTAAAGATGGCGCAGCGGTTTTATTTGAAGTTAACGCATGCCGTAAGGAACACTCAGAGGTTTATATTAAAGTTAATGCGTTTGATAACACACGTGGCGTGGAATCTATGGTCATGAGTTTTATCGTACAACGTCCAACAACGGAACCAGGTTTTGGTTTGCAACGTACGGAAGATCATGGAAGAAGCATTCGTTATACAACGTATAGCTATGCAACAAATAAACCTTCCGGCTCTCGTTATTAAGCAAAGAAAAGGACTCTGCTATGAATGCGCCAGACCAAGTTAAGTCTATAGATCTGCATGAAATATTGCGTGATGCAGAAGTGGAGCCAGTGATGGCTCAACTTGAGAATGAATTAATTGGACTGGCGCCTGTGAAAGCGCGCATTCGTGAAATCGCTGCATTTTTGGTAGTCTCACGTGCGCGCGCTGGCTTGGGTTTGGAAGCAGCAACACCGAGCTTACATATGTGCTTTTCCGGTAATCCTGGTACTGGTAAAACCACAGTGGCCATGCGGATGGCAGAAATTTTGCATCGATTAGGCTATGTCCGTAAAGGCCATGTCATATCTGTCACACGTGATGATTTAGTCGGTCAGTACATAGGCCACACCGCACCCAAGACTAAAGAGATTTTAAAAAAGGCTATGGGCGGCGTTTTATTTATTGATGAAGCTTATTATTTGTATCGTCCTGAAAATGAACGTGACTATGGACAAGAAGCGATCGAGATTTTATTGCAAGTAATGGAAAATCATCGCGATGATTTAGTCGTGATTTTGGCCGGATATAAAGACAGAATGGATACCTTTTTTAAATCCAATCCAGGTATGTCGTCACGCATTGCGCATCATATTGATTTTCCTGATTACAGCGAAAACGAGTTATTACAAATCACTGAAAAAATGGTAGATGGAATGAATTACCACCTAGACGAGGGAGCGCGAACGGCGATGGATGAATACATCCATTTGCGTCGTCAACAGCCCCATTTTGCGAATGCTAGATCAATACGCAATGCACTCGATCGTGCGCGTTTGCGTCAAGCAAACCGTATCTTTAAGCGTGCAACGGGCGCCGATTCCATGGTCACAAGTGAAGAACTATCAACGCTGACTGCTGAAGATATACGTGCTTCACGCGTGTTCGGCGGTGGACTGTAACAAGCAGTCGCAAGCGATAATATAAAAAAATAACTGGAGTCAGTATGCATAACGGTCGCACTACGCTATCAAAATTTTTAATTCAACAATTAAAAGGCTCACCTGAGTTAAGTGATTTAGCAGCGTTATTGATTGATATTGCAGCAGCAGTAAAAGCCATATCAGCAATGACCGCTAAAGGCGAGTTAGGTGATGTGTTGGGTAGTCTGGAAACACAAAACGTACAAGGCGAAATACAGAAGAAACTCGATGTGATGTCGAATACGGCATTCGTCAATACCTTTGCTTTAGGTGGTTTAGTAGCGGGCTTAGCATCAGAAGAAATGGATGATCCGATCGTGATTGAAGCGCAAGATGAGCCCGGTCGTTTTCTTGCGATTTTTGATCCACTCGATGGCTCTTCAAATATTGATATTAATGTCTCCGTTGGTTCTATATTTTCAGTCTTACGCGCACCGCAAGGTCGCGCACCTGAAGTAAAAGACTATTTGTTAAGCGGCCGTGAACAAGTAGCAGCTGGCTATGCTATCTACGGTCCATCAACCATGTTAGTTCTCACTGTAGGTAAGGGCACACATGGATTCACACTCGATCGTGAAGTCGGCAATTTCATTCTCACGCATCGTGATATGCAAATACCCGAGGATACGAGTGAGTTTGCCATCAATGCTAGTAATGAACGTTTCTGGGAGCCGCCGGTACAACGCTATGTCGCTGAATGCAAAAATGGACGTACGGATGTACGTGGTCGTGATTTCAATATGCGTTGGATAGCAAGCATGGTGGCAGACATACATCGTATTTTGTTGCGCGGTGGTGTGTTCATGTACCCAAAAGATACGAAAGATCTATCTAAGCCAGGCCGCTTGCGTTTGATGTATGAAGCTAATCCTATGAGCTTTGTGGTTGAACAAGCGGGCGGAATAGGTTCAACGGGTCGTCAACGCATACTGGATATTCAACCAGAAGAAATACATCAGCGGGTACCAGTCATCATAGGCTCACGCAATGAAGTTGATCGCATAGAGCGTTATCACCAAGATTATGAGAATGGCTCGGATGAGCAATATAAATCGCCCTTATTTCAAGAGCGCTCATTGTTCGCAAGCTAATCATTATTTTAGGAGTTCTCAGTGTCAGTTAAGCATCCTATTGTCGCCATCACCGGTTCATCTGGTGCAGGTACCACAACGGTTATGAAAAGCTTTCAACATATTTTTCGTCGAGAAAAAATCAAAGCGCAAATTTTAGAAGGCGATTCCATGCATAGATTTAATCGCATGGAAATGCGCGCTGCATTGAAAAAAGCACATGATGGAGGCAATCAGGCATTTAGTCATTTCGGACCAGAAGCAAATTTATTACCTGAATTAGAACAAGTTTTTAAACAATTTAGCGATACCGGTACCGGCAAAGTTCGTAAGTACATACATGATGCGGATGAAGGTAAAGAATATGGCCAAGAGTCAGGAACCTTCACGCCATGGACAGACATGGAGCCAGGCGCTGAACTTTTGTTTTATGAAGGTCTACATGGAGGTTATGTAGGTGATGACGCAAATGTGGCTCAGCATGTCGATTTATTAGTTGGCGTTGTACCGATTATTAATCTGGAGTGGATACAGAAACTCCATCGAGATCAAAGAACGCGCGGCTATTCACAGGAAGCCGTACTCGATACGATATTACGTCGTATGCCTGATTACATGCGTCATATTTGTCCACAGTTTTCACGTACGCACGTAAATTTTCAACGTGTGCCAACTGTAGACACCTCTAACCCTTTTATAGCAAATGATATTCCTAGTGCAGATGAGAGCATGGTGGTGATTCGTTTTGCTAATCCTAAAGGCATAGACTTTGGTTATCTCACTGCTATGTTGCATGACTCTATGATGACACGCCCTAACACCATCGTAGTACCTGGCGGGAAAATGGGATTAGCTATGCAATTAATTTTCACGCCGATGATATTGCGCTTAATCGATAAAAAACGCCGCGCTTAAATAGAAAGATACGTCGCTTACATGAATCGTAGCGACGTATTTTTTATTCTCTATGACGCTACGCATAGGTAGCGCTAATGACATCAGGAATTCAGAAAGCTCAACATGCAAACTGCACAAGCATCGCAACGCGAACTCGCTAATGCGATTCGATTTCTATCTATTGATGCAGTTAATCAAGCTAAGTCAGGTCATCCTGGTGCGCCTATGGGTATGGCAGATATCGCTGAAGTATTGTGGCGTAGTCATCTTAAACATAATCCTACTAATCCTGCGTGGCCTGATCGCGATCGTTTCGTATTATCGAATGGCCATGGTTCCATGCTGTTATATGCATTACTGCATTTAAGTGGCTATGAATTAAGCATAGACGATATAAAAAATTTCCGTCAGCTACATAGCAAAACACCTGGACATCCTGAAGTCGATATTACGCCGGGAGTAGAAACCACAACTGGTCCACTCGGACAAGGTTTAGCTAACGCAGTGGGATTTGCCTTAGCAGAAAAAATTCTTGCGCAACGATTTAATCGTGCAGGTCATCAGATAGTAGATCACCGTACGTGGGTATTCTTGGGCGATGGCTGTCTAATGGAAGGTGTGAGTCATGAAGCCTGTTCCTTAGCAGGTGTATGGGGATTAGAGAAGTTAGTCTGCTTTTATGATGACAATGGCATATCGATTGATGGCCATGTAGAAGGTTGGTTCCGTGATGACACTGCCGCGCGCTTTCGTGCTTATGGTTGGAATGTTATAGGTCCCATAGATGGACATGATGCTGTAGCTATCGCCGCTGCGACTGAACAAGCTAAGCAATCGAATGGCAAGCCGACCATGATAATTTGCCGCACCACCATAGGTTGGGGTGCGCCAACTATGGCAGGTACGCATGATGTACATGGTGCGCCATTGGGTGACAAAGAAACAGCCGCTACACGAGAAGCTTTAGGTTGGAAGCATGCTCCTTTTGAGATACCAAGTGCGATTGGTCAAGCATGGAATGCAAAAGCAAAAGGCATAGCAGCAGAAGCAGAGTGGCAACTACGTTTCAATACCTATACTAAAGCTCACCCGGAATTAGCCACTGAATATGAACGCACTATCAGTGGCATGTTGCCTGCCAATTGGACACAATTAAAATCATCCTTACTCGTACTCGCTAAAAGCATCACTGCACCAACCGCAAGTCGTAAATCAAGTCAGCAAATGCTCGACTTGTTAGTCGCTGGAATTCCAGAATTATTAGGTGGCTCAGCTGATTTAACTGGTTCTAATTTGACTGCAGGTAAAACTAGTCGCGCATGGCATAACGCTGAACATGACACGGATGTGAATTACATTTCATATGGCGTACGCGAATTTGGTATGGCCGCCATCATGAATGGTGTAGCGCTCCATGGTGGTTTGATTCCTTATGGTGGAACTTTCGCCGTATTTTCTGATTACGCGCGTAACGCAATTCGTATGAGTGCATTAATGAAGCAGCGAGTTGTGCATGTGCTCACCCATGATTCAATTGGTTTAGGTGAAGATGGTCCTACCCATCAACCTATCGAACATGCGGCTGTATTAAGACTAATACCGGATCTACATGTATGGCGCCCTTGTGATGGCTTTGAAACAGCAGTGGCATGGAGCACTGCAATAGAAAGAAGAGATGGTCCTTCAGCATTGCTGCTGTCACGTCAAAATTTACCGCAGTTATCCAATACAAATATTGATGCAGCAAATATTGCGCGTGGTGCCTATGTATTGTCAGACTGCGACGGTAAACCAGAAGCAGTTTTAATTGCAACTGGATCAGAAGTAGGACTAGCGATCGAAGCACAACAAAAATTACAACAACAAGGACGACATGTGCGTGTGGTGTCTATGCCTTGCACAGCCTTGTTTGATGCACAGCCAGCTTCTTATCAAGAACATGTTTTGCCAGAGGGTATACGTCGCATTGCGATAGAAGCAGGCCATCCTGATTTCTGGCGCAAGTATGTGGGACTTAGTGGTGCAGTAATAGGCGTTGCTCGCTTTGGTGAGTCTGCCCCAGCTGCACAAGTTTATGAATTGTTGGGTGTGACTACTGCAAAATTAATCGCAGCAGTTTAAGGAGAAAAAAATGGCACTTGTCATGTATGACTTAGATGGTACCTTGCTTGATACTGCGGCAGAAATTTTAGAAGCTGTGAATCTAACTTTGCAAGAATTTAATCACACCTTGGTCTCTGAAGAAGAAGTACGACGTTGGATAGGTCAAGGTACGGGATGGTTAATGCAAACCGCTTGGAAGGAAAGCACGGGTCCCGAAGCATCATCATGGGATGCTGTCATGGCGCGTTTTATTTATCATTATGAAGCGACTGCCGGTACATCCAGCACCGCTTTTCCATTTGTACTCGAAACATTACAAAAAGCGCGTGACTATGGCATTAAGCAAGCAATCGTGACGAATAAAGAAAAACGTTTTACAGATCGCGTATTAGAAAAACATGGATTAACAAACGCATTTGATTTGATTATTTGCGGTGATTCATTAAAAGTAAAAAAGCCGCATCCCGATGTAATTCATCATTGTCTGAAGGTGTTAGAGGAAACTGCAGCAGCTAGCTTGTTTGTAGGTGATTCACAGACAGATGTATCTACTGCAAAAGCTGCCGGTGTGATTTGCTGGGCGGTTCCTTATGGCTATAACCATGGCAGGCCGATTGAAGAGACAATGCCAGATCGTGTAGTGCCTGATATCCGTGACGTGCCCAATTATTTTAGGCACATGTAATTCATCGATTAAAAATTTCAATATTATTTACGGAGAACTTCAGATGGCACTCATCTCATTACGTCAATTACTTGACCATGCTGCAGACCATCAATATGGCCTACCTGCTTTCAACGTTAACAACATGGAGCAAATTCACGCCATTATGCAAGCAGCAGCTGAGTGCGATAGTCCCGTGATTTTGCAAGCATCAGCTGGTGCACGTAAATATGCTGGTGAACCTTTCTTACGTAAATTAGTAGAAGCAGCAATAGAACAATATCCTCATATTCCTGTTTGCATGCATCAAGATCATGGAGCTTCTCCTGCAGTCTGTCAGGGTTCAATACGCAGTGGATTTTCTAGTGTGATGATGGATGGCTCTTTAAAAGAAGATGCAAAAACACCTGCTGATTATGCTTATAACGTGCGTGTCACGCGTCGTGTGGTTGAAATGGCGCATGCAGTTGGTGTGTCAGTAGAAGGCGAGCTGGGTTGTCTTGGTTCATTAGAAACTGGACAAGCAGGCGAAGAAGATGGTGTGGGCGCAGCAGGGACTTTAGATCATTCACAATTACTGACCGATCCTGATGAGGCAGCAGAGTTTGTTGCGGCAACCGACGTAGATGCGTTAGCGATTGCGATTGGTACCAGTCATGGTGCTTATAAATTTAGTCGTCCTCCGACTGGTGATATTTTGGCGATTGATCGTATTAAAGCCATTCATGCACGAATACCGAATACCCACTTAGTCATGCATGGCTCTTCCTCTGTACCTCAAGAATATTTAGAAATGATACGTCAATATGGCGGTGACATTAAAGAAACCTATGGCGTACCAGTGAGTGAAATTGTAGAAGGCATTAAGCATGGTGTGCGTAAAGTAAATATCGACACCGACATACGTTTAGCAATGACTGCTGCAATGCGTAAAGCGATGGCAGACAAACCCGATGAATTTGATCCACGCGCATTTTTAAAAGCAGCCACTGCTGCAGCTAAAAAAGTGGTGCGCGATCGTTTTGAGTCCTTTGGTTGTGCAGGTAAAGCTGCTGTCATACGACCACTGCACTTAGACAAAATGGCAGAGCTCTATGTCAAAGGCAGCTTGCGCGCTCAGGTGCATTAAACATGATTACACTGGGTCAGCATAAATGTGTTTTATTTGATGTCGATGGCACGATTGCAGAGACAGAAGGACAAGCACACTTGCCTGCTTTTAATCTGGCATTGCAAGATGCTGGATTGGCATGGCGTTGGAATAGAGCCGACTATAAACATCTGTTAAAAACAGCCGGTGGCTTTGAAAGACTCATGCGTTATGCACAAGAACAAGGTGCAGATGCTGAAGCGATGCGCGATCAGTTAAGTGCGGCACATAAAGCAAAAAATGTTTTTTTTGCACAAATCCTTGCTGCAGGTAGCGTACCTGCTCGTACTGGCTTACGCGAACTCATCATGGCTTTGGCGCGCGCAGACATTAATTGGGGAGTCGTGACGACAACCAGTCGATCTAATTGGGAAGCACTGTGGCGTTATTCGCTTGCACCTCTAGGCTTACCATCTCCTGTGGTGATAGTGTGTGGTGAAGATGTGAGTAAGAAAAAACCGGATCCTGAAGCGTATCAACTGGCTTTAAAACGTTGTGGCTTACCTGCACAAGCTTGTATTGCGATTGAAGATTCACGTAATGGATTGATATCAGCACAAGCGACAGGATTAGATGTCGCTATTGTGAAGAGTGAATTTTTTGCAGATGAAGATTTTGCGAGCGCAGCACTAGTTGTGAACGAGCTTACAGAACTGGCAGATAAAGTACGTGCATTAACTGAATAATTAAAATGGACCATTCAACTTAACAATAGTCCAATTCAGATAAGCAGCGATAGCAACCCAAGTCAAATATGGCAAGAGCAATAAACTAGAACGTTTTGCATACGGCCATGTTAATACTGCCATAGCTAATACAGACAACCAGAGGAGAGCGACTTCGATTAATGCAATATCAGGTCGCTTCATATAAAAAAACAGTACGCTCCATAAAACATTGAGCACACAGTTAACCGTTAGGGCAGACATAAACAAACCACGCTGACGACCATTTCCGCGTCGCCATGCGCGCACACCAGCCATAACTGTAAAAATATAAATCATGGTCCACATAGGACCAAACAGCCAGTCAGGTGGCTGCCAAGCCGGCTTGGTCAGCTCCAAATACCACGGACCAATTTCAGTCGCCAGACCACCTATCATACCTACCGCCACCGCAATTAGTATGGCGATAAGTATGGGTTTCTTGCTCATGCCCGTGTTGGTTTCTATTTGATTCAAACTTTTGTCATTCCTAGTAGATGGCCCATATCTTTGAAAAAGATTTTCACATGGGCTAAAGGATCTTTTCTCACTAACTTTTTATTCATATACGATTCAAAAGTCAGTCTTTGAACATCACGATCTTCGCACATAGCAACGAAACGTTCGCGTCGCTTATCATTCGAGTACCAGAAGTATTGCATGATACCCAATACAAAAAATACCGTACGATGATCTTTCATAAAGCGCTTACGTGCTTTAGCTAAAGCTTTCACATTACCTGTTGCGAGTAATTCTTCTACTGAATCAGCAGCAAGTCTTCCACCTTCTAAAGCATAGTAAATACCTTCACCAGAAGCTGGAGCAACAACACCTGCTGCATCGCCGGCCAACACCACATTTCGTCCATTGTCCCAACGTGGTAAAGGTTTCATCGGCAATGGCGCACCTTCACGACGTATAGTTTCAGCGCCAGCTAAGCCAACGGTAGAGCGCAGGGAGCTAGTTGCATTACGCAATGAAAAACCTTTATCTGCACTACCGGTTCCTATACTTAAGGTATCACCATGTGGGAACACCCAGCCATAAAAATCCGGAGATAAATGTCCCTGATAAAAAACATCACAGCGCGACTCATCATAATCATGCGGCCTCAATGCAGGGGCTTTGACGATTTCATGATAAGCAAACACATACTTAGTTTTTTCTGCGCCCGGTATAGTTTGTTTCGCGACTGCTGACTTTGCACCATCCGCACCGATGATAGTTTTAGCGCGTACAGAATGGCGTGTGCCATCATGACCATCTTCATATTCAACGATACTAGTGCCATCGCTATCAGTGCTAATTAAATCAAATTTGCCATTACGGCGAATCGCACCACTAGAAGCAGCGCGTTCACGTAACCACTCATCAAAAACCTCACGATCCACCATACCGACGTAACCGTTTTCAATTGGAATATCTACTTTTTTATTTGATGGTGCAATCATGCGAGCCGAACGTGCTTTAGCAACCAGTAAATGATCTGGTATATCAAAGTCACGAATCGCACGAGGAGGAATGGCGCCACCACAAGGTTTGATTCGACCCGCACGATCGAGTAATAAAACTTTACGTCCACGACGCGCTAAATCATGTGCTGCGGTTGCGCCTGCAGGGCCACCACCCACTACTACCACATCAAATTGTTCTGTCTCTTGCATTGCATCCTCCATTAAGGTGCGCGTGCTGTTGTGTTGTGAAAAAAATTATGAAAAAGAAGCTTGCGCCATACCATGTGCTGGTTCATTTTTATGGCGTGCATCCATACTGATACGAGAAGCAAGTAAAGCAGATAAAACAAATAGCATGGCCTCTGCAGCAAACACACTGCCATAAGCAATACCAGTTGAAGCAATCAACCAATGTGCGAGATCACTGGCTGCAGTACCAATCAATCCACCAAATCCAAATGCAATCGCTTGTGCTGCACCCCACAAACCCATGCGTACACCTTCACGTGCAGCACGACCTTCGGTTGCAAGCCGCATCATTTGACCAATGGCTGCAATAGAAAATGCACCATTCGCTGCGCCCATTAAAAACACATTCGCTTTCAAAGGCCATGGTGGTCCTACATAACCTGCGATAGCGAGACCAGCTAAGGCGAGTGCAGAGACGAGACATCCACCTACACACCATGTGCGTAGTGAACCAAATTTTGAATTTGCAAAGCGACTACCAACTAACGCAACGAGTATCATGCCTAGTAACACACCACCATGTTGCACACCAGAGAGACTCGTTGACTCACCAGGAGTAAAACCAAAGACTGTTCCAGCGAATGGTTCAAGAATTAAATCTTGCGCGCTGTAAGCCAACATAGAAATAAAAATAAAGATCGTGAACTGACGTGCTGCAGATTCTTGCCAGACTTCTTGTAAGGCAGTACGAAAACTTACGGAATGCGATGCAGTCGTAGTAGTTGCAACATGATGGCCTTCTAATTTAAATAGCGCTAGGGCAGTCACAACTAAAGCAATTCCACACACTGACGCTGTCACCATTAACAAACGCATAGGTGTATA
>Ga0315901_10009018_pt1 | contig 11526 bp, 6 predicted proteins | sample LakEriMetagenome_10_FD_203761 | JGI IMG/M metagenome (GOLD analysis project Ga0315901, IMG submission 203761) | Freshwater fungal communities from buoy surface, Lake Erie, Ohio, United States - Buoy 2 MA116 | ecosystem: Environmental > Aquatic > Freshwater > Lake | place: USA: Lake Erie, Ohio...
TTTGTATCCATTTCAAGCGTACGCGCCGCGCGACCTCCTCTGGCAGGGCGCCTTGGTGGACTCCCGATCCCGTAGTGTTGAAGAAATAATTAGCGGTAATTCCCGGAAGATGCGCAAAATGCCCGATCTGCGCTAGCTGTAAGAGTAAATCCCAGTCTTCATAAATTTCTAATTGAAGATCTACCGAGCATTTCCGCAACGCTTCGGTGCTGCAGATAAAGCCCAAAAGCGGTAACGCATTACTCAACACAAGTCGCCTCCGATCGAGCGGGGCATCATATAGATTAACGATTTCAAACTGCTCGGTGAGAGAAGGTAGAGCGCGTATTAAACGCACGCCAGTTGAAACTGCGATCACCTGACCATCTGCGGCTGTCGCGCGCGCATAGCCATAGTAGAGTTTTTCAACATGATTTGGATCAAACGTATCATCGTCATCCAGGAACATCGTCAGGCGACCCCGGACACTATCGATACCCGCCTGAAGCGCTTGCGGTCGCGTCAGTGGCCGCAAAGACGAAATCCATCGGAGCGCTAGGCCGTCTTTAATCTGCACAGGCGTGCTTGATTTCTCGCCCATCAAACTGGGTTCGACTTCACAGAATCGTTGATAGTTTTCAGCCGTACCAAGAGCATCGATTATTAAGAGCTCCATCGACACTTCAGGCTGCTGCCAAAGCTGATCTCGCACGCTTTTTAGAGCTCGTCTGATCGTCTCGGGTCGACTGTAGCGAATAATCAGACTAATTTCAGGAGAATCCAAGAGCTCTCCTTAGCCCACTGAGCAATCGATGAGCCCATCTTCCTGTATCGCTACTTTTCGAGATCGCCACATAGCGCAGCTGTTCGCGTCGGGGTAGCTGATCGGCACGAATCATCTCCAGGGCACCACCTTGAAGCCGCACTGCATGATTTCCTCCCCAGCTGTGAAGGCCACGCGTACGGAAAACATCGACCATCTTTTCGACTTGATCACTATTGATAATTTCTGATTTTTTTATGAGTAAGAAAAGTTGATCTGCCCGCCCTGCCGTAGGCTTAGCCATCAAAGGGGGTTGGCCGTCTGCGAGTTCAAGATTCGGGTAAGTCTGACTGATCAGAGACTCGACTGTGCTGGCTGATAAATCGCGGGAATCTACCTCGCTGTAAACGTTAACATGAGGCAACTCTTGGCTACTCAGTGCGCTTGTGTCGATCAGTCTTTTACTCAGATTGGACTGAAATAGCGGGATACGGTTGATATGGCGGGCCTCAATACAAAGAAAAGCCTCCGCATATTGCGATCGATTACCCAGGGTAAAACTGCGAAACCGATTTAATCCTATGATTTGTTCATCGTAGGGTTGCATTTTGAGTTGGGATACAAAGCAGCGGACCGCTTGTAACTTAACTTCTGCAACATTGCTAATATCGATGAGCATATTCGGTGCTAGCGGATTGCTGACTTCATAGAAAAAAATAGTCGGAGATAAGCTATTTTTATAAATTAAGCGCCGACATGCTTCCTGTGTTGCTAAAGCGACTGCCTGATGGTCTGGATGATTTTCTGTCAACGCCGGGGAAAATACCGCATCTGCCTGATGAGCAAGCAGGCATTCGGTAATTCGATCGATCAGAGTCTCGTTAAATCGTAGGCTTCGATCTGGAAGTCCCCAAAAAGTCGGTTCCGGCACACCAATTGTTTGGGCGGCTAGGATTGATTCCTGCTCGCGCTGTTTAACGAGATTGCCATCATATTTCGTTCCCCCAAGAGCGCCATTGGTTGCAATTACGACCTTAATGAAGGCCCCTTGCCTTGCAAGCTGATAAAGGGTTCCGCCGCACCCGAGAATCTCATCATCGGGATGTGGCGCGATCACCAACACCCGGGTCGCATTGGGAGGGGGACTCGGGTGTTGTGGGGTCAGCGCGATCTCTTGGCTGATATCAATCATGACTCTTGTATTTTGTTAAGTTATGATATGCACTCGGGTGTAAGGCCTAACTGTATAACACCATCTTCTGCTGCTCCACCACCATGCTATCTCAGTTTGTCAGCCTGCCTGATCTGGTTCGGAGCTTTGCATTTCCTCTGAATGTTTATGCCTGGTGTTTGCTTCGCGAGACCGGGGAAGTGCGCAGTCTGCATTACGGTTTTTTCCGCGATGCAGAGGAGCCAATTGACGCGGCCCAGACTCGATCCACTGATGCGCTGTTTGGCCTGATGCCACCACCCTGCAAGGTATTGGATGTTGGCATCGGTGTAGGTGCGACATTGAACCGGCTGCAGGCAGCAGGCTATTCGGCGCATGGGATTACTCCAGATAGCGCCCAAGTGCGTGCCGCAAAAGCCATTTATGGTGATCGGCTATCGGCAAGCGTTACGACTTACGAGTCGTTTGATCGTCAAATTGGGCAGTGGGATTTGCTTTTGTTTCAGGAAAGCGGCCAATACATCGATCTGCTTGAACTCTTTTCAAAGGCATCTGCGCTACTTCAGCCCAGTGGAACGATTCTTTTAGCCGATGAGTTTGCTTTAAAGCGCACCCAGATCCATCAGGAAAATCTGCATCTACTTGAGCATGTTATCAGTATCGGTGAGCGATTTGGTTTTGAGTTAATTACGCAGATCGATGTGAGTCGAGATGCTGCGCGGACTGTTGATGTTTTGATTCAGCTGCTAACAAAACATCAGGGGTCGATCATGCATGATTTAGGCGTTCAAAAAGATCATGTGCTTGAGTTGATCTCGGCAAATCGGCGATATCAACAGATCTATGCTGAGAACCAATTTGGATATTACTTAATGAAATTTCAGCGGATGCGTCAGCCGGTTGCCGTTCCTGGATGGATTCGTCCACAGCAATTTGAAGATGTACGAAGCCTCTTTAAAAGCGCTTTTGGCATTACGCTCTCGCCGGCGGTTTGGAGTTGGAAGTACGATCATGGGCGTGGTCAGGCCGTCGGAGTCTGGCAAGATGGCCGACTTGTGGCGCATTACGGCGGATTAACGCGGCCCATTTTATTTTTTGGACAGCAATGCTTTGCCTCTCAAAGTGCTGATGTCATGACCGAGCAGCATGCACGCGCATCGCTTGCGCGTCGCTCGCCGTTTTTTGTAGCTGCTGCAACCTATCTTGAGTGCACGACAGGATTCGGGCGGCACCATTTAATTGGATATGGTTTCCCGAGCGTCCGCGCCCGTAAGGCTCCCGAATTATTGGGGCTTTATGCCGGCCCTGTCGGCAAAATGCTGGAGCTCGCTTGGCCAGCACGCGATGCGAGTTTTAAAAAGTATTGTGTACGCAGCCGCCGTCTTAGTCTTTTGGATGCTGGAGATGCCAAACTTCTTGAGGCATGCTGGAGCCAGATGAAAAAAAGCTTGTCCCAGTATGTCGTTGGGGTGAGAGATCTTGCTTGGTTTGAGTACCGATATGCCAATCATCCCGAGAATTGTTACGAGATTTATTCAATGCACTACATCTGGCGCAGTGACCCGCTCGGAATCGTTGTGCTTCGACGACACCCCGATGGCCGATGTGAATGGGTGGATGCAATTGCAAGACCTGAAGCGCTCGGTTGGCTGGTTCACGGCATCCACAGGCTGCTGGAAAAGAAGCCGAACGCGACGCTTTTTGCGTGGGTTTCGGACAATCTTTTGCCCCTGTTGCGTCAAGATGTGTCGGTTATCGATCTTGGGATTGGGATTCCGGCAAATGGCTGGACAAACGGCCCGGATGTTAATCGGCTCGCTAATCGTTGGTGGCTAATGGGCGGTGATATCGATTTTCGTTAGTTTTTAGCGCCCTGGCCGGACTTAGAGGGTACGCCAGGAGCGCGGTAGACTCACCACCCCTATTTCTTTGTGGGGCTGGATAATCCGAAACCTAATGGCTTCGTAAACAGCCTCAAGCACTCGGATTGCTTGTTCGCACAATAAGAGAACATCAATTGAGTAGTCACCTCGTAATAGAGGAATTGCGTCGAACTCGACTTCAGCGATCACATGCCCTTCTGAGTCTCTGCGAAGAGTAATCTCATCACGCTCGGAGCTGGTGCTGGCAATGACTTTACGATTTGTGTCATGGATCACTACCGCGACGTGGGGGATAGGGTCGTATAAATTTGATTGAAATTTAATTCGAAGCCCCACGCTGTCTCGGCCACTTTCAATTTCAGCAAGGGTAGCGGAATCATAGACTTGGCGATTTTTGAGCATTTCAACCTGAGTAATACGCGTCACGCCTGCCGAATCGTAGACAGAGCGTCGATCCAAATCGCCACTTTGGTCTCTTTGAAAATCAGAATGGATCGTTGTATTTTCTTCAAGAAACCTGGTGTAGCGAGGGATGATATCGGCCGCAGCCCCGAGTCCCTGTACGCGGCCCCGATCGAGCCACAATACCCGATCGCAAAGCTTTTCGACCTGGTAAAGAACATGCGAACAGAACACGACACTGGCCCCGTTGGTTTTTAACTCCATGATGCGGTTGAAGGATTTTTTCGCGAATTGCCCATCCCCAACGGAGAGCGCCTCATCGATAATGAGAAGGTCGGGGTCGATCGCAGTGGCGATCGAAAATCCAAGTCGCACAGCCATTCCGGCGGAGTAGGTTCTGACCGGCTGATCAATAAACTCTCCAAGCTCTGAAAATTCGATTATTTCTTCAGATCGTTGGGAGAGCGTCTGCGCATTCATACCCAGAAGGGGGCCCTGCAGGGCAATGTTTTCTCTGCCGGTCAACTCCATGGCGAGCCCCGCGCCAAGGTCAAGAAGTGCTGCGACCCGGCCATTGATTGATAGGGCGCCACCGCTCGGGGTGATGACCCCGGCAAGAATTTGCAGCAGCGTGCTCTTGCCCGCGCCGTTACGTCCGATCAGGCCCAGGCTTTCGCCGCGTCCGATTTCAAGGCTAATCGGCGCCAAGGCAAGCAGCGACTGTGAGGGCTCCCGCCCGAGAAGCAGTTCGACCAATCGGCGCCGGGGGCTGCTGACCATCGGATAGCGTTTCTGAGTCTCGCACAGGGTGATCAGAGTTGGGGGCAAAGGAATCTCATGAAGTAAGGACTCGGTAGAATTCTAACCAGTATGCGGCATTTTCTTTCCCGTTTTTTTGCAGCCTTGGCACATCGTGGCGGTGTCGCCAATACCCTTCGCCGCGCCAGCGAGGTCCACCGGCGCGAGGGCTGGCCAGGAATTGTTCTTCGGTTACGCAGAGTCTCGAGCACGGTGTTTGATGTTTACGGACGGCAGCAGTCGTATTTGCAATGGCTTGAAGAATTTTCTCCATCCTCGATTCAGCGCCATGACCAGCTGCGGGGTTTTATGCGCAATTGGAATTATCAACCGTTGATTTCGATCGTGGTGCCGGTCTATAACCCACGGCTAGACTGGCTGATACAAGCCATTGACTCAGTTCGGCATCAAATTTATCCCCATTGGGAGATCTGCTTAGCCGATGATGCTTCAACGCACCCGAAGGTCCGCATGCTACTGAGTGAATTAAGTAAAGAAGATCCGCGTATTCGAGTGGTATTTCGCCCGGTTAACGGCCACATCTCGGCTGCAACAAACTCTGCAATCAGCTTAGCTCAGGGTGACTATCTTGGATTTCTTGACCAAGACGACTTGCTTGCCGCAGAGGCGCTTTTTTGGGTTGTCCAGGCGCTACAAGAATCACCAAGGCCGAAATTTTTATTTTCAGATGAGGATAAAGTCGATGAAAACGGTAAGCGTTTTGCCCCGTTTTTTAAATGTGATTTGAATCGAGAGCTTTTGCTTTCACAAAACATGGTGACCCATTTCGCGGTTTATGAGTCGCGTCTTATCGAAAGCCTTGGGGGCTGTCGAATCGGGTTCGAGGGCGCCCAAGATTATGATCTGACGTTGCGCGCGATGGATGCATTACCCGCTAACGCGATCGTGCATATACCCCGAGTGCTTTATCACTGGCGGCTTCATCGAGACAGCACAGCCGGCAGTGCAAAAGCAAAGCCTTACGCTTTGATGGCTGCAAAGGCAGCCATCGAGGAGCATCTGCAGCGTAACTCAGAGACGGCTCGAGTCGCCACGAATGTCGACTTCGGTATTTGCCATGTGTCATTTGACTGCCCAAATCCACCGCCGCTGGTGTCAATTCTGATTCCGACACGCAATGCATTTGAGCTTTTATCGACATGTATTGAAAGCATTCGAAAACTCACCGCTTACCCAGCTTATGAAATCGTTGTAATTGATAACGGCTCAAACGAGTCTGACGCCTTGTGCTATCTCGAGCGGCTATCGCGCCAAGATGGGTGCCGGGTCATCCGCGACGATAGACCATTTAATTTTTCTGCCCTAAATAATCGGGCCGCCGAGTCAGCGCACGGCTCGATTCTTGTACTTTTAAATAACGATACAGAAGTCATCCAATCGGACTGGCTCGATATACTTGTGAGTCAGGCGTCACGCCCTTGCAATGGGGTGGTTGGCGCGAAATTACTCTACCCTGATCGGCGTGTTCAGCACGCAGGCGTTGTGCTTGGAATAGGTGATTGCGCAGGTCATCTGCATCACGGATTAGAGGCCCACGATATGGGCTATTTTTCTCGGGCTGCACTTACTCAGAATTTCTCGGCAGTGACCGCAGCATGTTTTGCGGTTCGAAAAGAGATCTACATTGCCGCCGGTGGGCTAAATGAGCAACAACTGGCGATTGCCTTTAATGACATTGATTTTTGCCTAAAAGTTCAGTCGTTGGGTTATCGCAACGTCTGGGCTGCTGATTGCATACTGATTCACCATGAATCTGTATCACGTGGTTTTGAAAATACCCCAGAAAAAATTGAACGGTTCCGGCATGAAGTCGCCTACATGCAGTCGCGTTGGGGCCACATAATCTGGAATGACCCTTGCTATTCGCCGAACCTTACCTTAGAGGGTATGCACTGCCAGCTTGCTAATCCTCCCAGGGTTCCGGCACTACCTTTACCCAATCAGTCCACGGCCAAAGCCAGCCCCGCGATTCGTTACGGATTGGTGATTCCTACCAAAAATGCCGGACCCCGTTGGGAGCTTGTGCTTGCGAGTTTAAAAAAACAGCAAGGGCTAGCGCCTGAGGTATTGGTGGTGGATTCTGGCTCAACTGATCATACGAATCGCTTGACACGACTCTCAGGGTATCGGTGTGTTGAGATCGCACCGCAGTTGTTTAGCCATGGCAAAACGAGACAGCAAGCCCTCGAGCAACTGAACTGTGACATTGTATTTTTTCTCACTCAGGATGCGGTGCTAGCGACGCCGACAAGCTTACTTGAATTGTCAGGCGCTTTTGATGACCCGCAGGTTGCAGTGGCTTATGGCAGACAACTGCCTAGGCCAGATGCAAAGTTTTCGGACTGGATGCTGCGTCGTTTTAACTATCCGGCTCAGTCTGCAGTTCGAAGCTTTGATGATCGAAAACGCCTCGGGCTGAGATGCGCATTTAATTCAAACTCTTTTTCCGCCTATCGTGTCAGCGCACTGTTAGCGGTGGGCGGTTTTGACGCAGAGATTCCTGTTGGTGAGGATATAGTGGCCTGCGCCGCATTGTTGCAGGCTGGCTATAAGAGCGCCTACGTCGCGCATTCTTACGTGATTCACTCGCACAACTATCGGCTCGCTGAGGAGTTTGAGCGCTATCGGCAGATTGGTCAGATGCACAAAATGCGCCCTGAGTTGCTCGAGACGTTTGGTCGGCCAGAGGGGGAGGGCTTTAGGCTTGTTGTTTCGGAACTGAAGGCGGCCTTCAGAATCTCTCCTTGGGCGGTACTCAGCTCTTTAGCGCGAGCGGCGGTGAAGTATTTAGGCTATCGCCGTGGGGTTGTGTCTTAATCTTTAGCGTTTTCTCACTCGCTGTCTTTGCTGAGGTTGGCTTTACCGGATGCGACATTTGTCATTTGTTCGGGCTGCTGAATGATGAGGTTGGTGCCCTCTCGGGCGACTAGCCCTTTGGCCTGCAAAATCTGAAAAGCACGTGTAACAGTTTCTCGACTCAGGTTAATCATGATGGCGAGCTCCTGATGGGTCGGGGCGTTCACGATCACGGCGCTCTTGGCCGTCTGAGCGGCCTGGGCGGCCTGCGCTGATTGCTGTGCAAGCTGGGTGAGCTGGGCTGCAATGCGCTGTAGCGGATTGGCCATACCCAGGATTTTTCTTTGGGCGGCGCTGTCGCGCAGTCGTTTTGCAAGTCTGCTGCCCACCTGCTCTGCGATACTCGGGTCGGAGAAAAGTAGCGGCCGGACAATTTGCCGGGGGATAAAAATTACTCTGGAGCGCGCCACCGAGACGATAAATTCCGGCTGCTCCCGGCCGTCTATCACCGCAAGCTCTCCGAAATAATCTCCAGAATCTAAAAAGTAAAGACCCACTTCTCTTCCGTCAACTGTAAAATCAACGCCTTGAAGTCGGCCTTCTGCTAGAAAGCAAAGAAATTGGGCTGTCGCCCCTTTTTGAAGCACTACCTCTCGTTTGGCAACCGTACGCTCTTGGGCTGCGGCGGCCAGCTCCGCTAGGCTTTCAGGCCTGAGGGAGTTCAGTAGGGGAAAGCTGCGCAGCACGGCGCCCGGGACGGCCATCCGCGAATTATAGGTAGTAAGTTTTCGCAGTTTGTGACGCTGCTCACATCCTCCATCAGCGCGGTGCAATATCCTAGGGCGTCCAAATGAACCTGAAATCAAAACTCTCGGGCGCCTTTGCCGCCCTTGTCCTTCTCACCAGCTTGCAATCAATCTTAGCGGTCGGGCCCTTCGCACGCGCCTTTGCCCAGCAAGACGAGGTGGGCGAGGTCACCTTTCAAATTGGTCAGGCAAGCATCGAGCGCGCGGGCAAGGGCGTACCGGCCACTCGGGGTGCCAAGGTGCAGGTGGGCGATGTACTAAAAACCGCCGAGGGCGGCCATTTGCACATCCGATTTGTTGATGGTGCGTTGGTGAGTCTGCGGCCTGCCTCGCATCTGCAGGTTCAGGCTTATCAATTTAACGCTGAACGCCCGGCCGACTCGACTGTTAAGTTCACGCTAGTGGCTGGCAGCGTGCGCGCGATTTCGGGGAAGGCTGCTGAATCTGCAAAAGAGCGCTTTCGACTGAATACCCCTTTTGTTGCCATCGGGGTTCGGGGCACCGATTTCGTGACCCGTGTGGATGCCAATCGCGTTGCCGCGGTGGTCAATCAGGGTGCGATTGTGTTTGCTCCGCTTGATGCAATTTGTCGTGCGGATGCCTTAGGCCCTTGCGCTGGTGATCGGGCTCGACTCGTTACTGCTGACATGCGTGCGCTGGTTGAGTTTGCCAATAATCAACTCGCGCCGATTATGCGGCCGTTGGATGCTGCAGCAGGTAAGGAGCTTATCGTCCCGGTTTCACCAGAGGAAACTTCGAACACCTTAAAGCGCAGCCGCAATGAGTTAGATGCGCAGTCCAAGTCGGTCGATAAGATTGAAGCTCAAGTGGTGCCGGCAGCGTCTGTGCCCTTGGTGTGGGGCCGCTGGACAAATATGGCGGTCTATGGCGACGTCGAGATAAAACACTTCCTCGAGGCCATTAAGGATCGCAAGGGCACCATCGGCACCGAGAACTTTTCTTTATTTCGGTATGAATCGTCACCGCTACGTTTTGACACCAATGCGGGGGTGCATAGCTTTCGGCTAGAGCAAAGCGCAGCAAACTTTATTCCCGTCAATAGCCAGGTGGCCTTGCCCGCTTCTGTGCTACGTGGATCGCTTACCGTTGATTTTGGTGCCCGCACCTTCGGGTCTTACTTGGATCTACTTTCGAGTACTGGCGTGCGCGGCAATCTGCTGGGCATCGGGAGTGTTGATGAGCGCGGTATTTTCCTGATGGACGCTGCCGATGCGCGTGTGCGCGGCGCGGTGGGCCGCAATGCGGATTCGGCTGGCCTGACTTTTGAGCGCACCGTCCAAGACGCCGGCAAGTTTCACGGCGTCACGATCTGGGGCAAATGACCATGTCGCGCGAATCCTCGCTCGGCTTACTGCACACATACTGGATACAGCGCCCGATCCGCGGGCAGCTGCTGGCGGTAGCGACTGCCTTGGTGCTCACGATTGGCGCCTCGTTTGTCGCATCCCCGGTTTTCAAGGCCCTCGATGAACGCGCCGCAGGGGCGGTCTGGCTCGGATCAGATCCCGAGCGCATCGAGCGTCGGTTTGTGTTGATCGATATCGATGAGAAAAGCTTAAAAGAGGTCGGCCCCTGGCCTTGGCCGCGCGAGAAAATGGCCCAATTGACCCGGGCTCTTGATCAGCAGCAGGTGGGTTTAAAACTCTTCGATGTGGTCTTTCCCGAGTCCAAGGGTGGTGACCAGGCTTTGGTGAGCGCCATGGGTGCAAAAGGTTCTGGCCCAAGTGTGGCGGCGCAAATCTTTTCTCTGGATTCCAGCAACACAACGCAATCGGGGATGCTGTCGGGCGCATTGCCCCTTAGCGTATGCCCGCCCGCAAGCGCCAAGGGCTACGGGTTTTTAGGCAACGGTATGAATCTCGGCAAGGCGGGCCACATTACGCCGCGCATTGACCCTGATGGCGCCGTTCGTCAGGTGCCGGCGTTGGTGTGCTTTGAGGGCAAGGCGTATCCAAGTCTCGTGCTTGCGGGGCTCTCGGAGGTCGCAGGTGCGGACTCCAAGGTTGAGTTAAGGCCTGCGGACTCATGGTTTACGCCCGCCTGGACATTAAGTTTTTCGGGACTGCCCGGTGTGCGCGTTCCGTTAAGCGACAGCGGCGATATGCGGGTGTCGTATCGACTGCCTCGCGATGCGTTTATCTCGGTCTCTGCAGCCGATGTGCTTGCAGGCCGTGTGCCAGAAAACGTGCTCAAGCAGTCTTGGGCCTTAGTCGGTGCCACCGCTTTTGGCTTAGGTGACACTGTGCCGACGCCTTTGGGCGGAGCGGTCAGCGGGCTTGAGGTCCACGCGCAGCTGCTCTCGGCAATTCTTGATGATCGACTGCCTTATACCCCCGGTGTTGCGGTAGCACTGCCTTGGGCGTTGGGGGCAGTCATTGCAGTGCTTTTATTGCTACTTGCCAGCCAGGTGCCCGGGCGCTTTAGTCGCGCACGTGCGGTGGCGCTCCCGCTCGTGGGCATCGCTTTTGTAGTGGTTGCCTTTGTGGTGCACGCAATACTGCTGGTTCAGCTGCATTGGTTTGTGGGTATCAGTCAGCTTGCATTTTTCGTAATCTTGGCAAGCCTTGGCCTTGCCATGGTCAATCATGCGCGCGCTCGGTTTGAGACAGCCCGGGTCTTTGAGCAGTTCTCAAGCCATGTGCCGGCGCAGGTGGCTGAGCAGCTTGCGTTTGAGGAGGCCTCAGATCTGGTGAGTGCGAAGCGTCAAGAACTCACCGTGCTGTTTGCGGATATTCGAAATTTCTCGGCATTTTCCGAAAAGCGTCCCTCCGAAGAGGTGGCGCGCGTGTTGCATGAATTTTTCACTGTGGCAACACGCGTGATCGAGTCGCATGACGGGGTGGTCGAGCACATGGTGGGTGACAGCATCATGGCGGTCTGGAATGG
>Ga0315901_10009021_pt1 | contig 11522 bp, 6 predicted proteins | sample LakEriMetagenome_10_FD_203761 | JGI IMG/M metagenome (GOLD analysis project Ga0315901, IMG submission 203761) | Freshwater fungal communities from buoy surface, Lake Erie, Ohio, United States - Buoy 2 MA116 | ecosystem: Environmental > Aquatic > Freshwater > Lake | place: USA: Lake Erie, Ohio...
ACCACCACCTCAAGCTTGCCCCCGTGGCGGTGGAAAACCGGGGTCGAATAGGAATCCTTGCCCTCCTCGCGGGCCGCATTCGAGCGGTCCTTCTTCCACAGGTCCTTGCCGGTGCGGGCATCGACGGCCATCACATGGGAGTCGGCTCCCTGGTGCATGCGGACGACGAAGAGACGATTCCCGTCCAACATGGGGGAGGACCCGTAGCCGTGGTTGGTCTTCAACGGGCCGAACTCCCGCACCAGGTTGCGCTGCCACACGATGCGCCCCTCGGCAGTCACGCAGGCCAGATCGCCGGTGCCGAAGAGCACCCAGACCTGCCGGCCATCCGACACGGCCGTGGGCGTGGCCATGTTGTGCAACTCGTGGGCGTGCAGCTTGCCGCGGGCGATCTCCGTGTCCCACGCCAGGGCCCCGGTCTCGCGGTCGAAGGCCAGCAGGTGCATTCCCTGGTCCGGGGTCTGGGTGGTGAGATAAACCCGCCGTCCCACCACGATGGGCGAGGAGGCGCCCCGGCCCGGCACGGCGGCCTTCCAAACGACGCCCCGGTCCTTGGACCAGGCGACGGGAACGGCCGTCTCCGGGCTGATGCCAAGGCCGTCGGCGCCACGCCAGCAGGTCCAGTCGGCGGCGGATGCCGCCATCGACCAGCACAACGACGACACGGCCAGGGTTCGGGACAGTCCAAGCGGGTTCATGGGGATGTCGGGAGACTACCGCGCCAGCGATCGGCGTTCCAGCGGTCAATGCTTCGGAACCGCCCTCGGGACCGGGACTCGGCACCTCGGGTCGGACGGTGGCGGACGATGCGGATCGGAGGCTCCCGGCGACCCGGGCGACGGCGGGAGCCCTCCACGCGTCGTGCCATCCGGCTCCCCGCCGGCCGTCACGCCGCCCATCCGCGTGGCCGTCGCGCCAGCGCGGTGCGGATGATCTTCAGCACCGACTCGCGCTCGGCCCCGGAGAGGGGCAGCCGAGGTTCGCGGACCCATTCGGTGCCCAGCCCCGTCTCCTGGCAGAGCAGCTTGATGTATTGCACGAAGTGCACGTGCGTATCGAGCTTCATGAGCGGCTGGGACCACCGGTAAAGCCCCCGAGCCTCTTCCCACCGGCCCGCGATGGTCAGGTCCCAGAGCCGCTGGTTTTGCACGGGGAAGGCGATGCCGCTGCCGGCGACCCATCCGTCGATGCCCAGGATGGCCGATTCGAGGAAGAGGTCGTCCACGCCGGTGAAGATCTGGTAGCGGTTCCCCACCAGGTTGCGCAGCTCGGTGATGCGCCGGGTGTTGGCGCTGCTCTCCTTGATGGCCACCAGGTTGGGGAGGTCGGCCAACTCGGCGAACATCTCCGGGGTGACGTCGGCGTGATACCCCACGGGGTTGTTGTAGAGCATCCACGGCAGCGGGGTCACCGCGGCCAGCGATCGGAACCAGTGCAGCAGTTCCGCCGGCTCGGCCTTGTACACCATCGGCGGCATCACCATGAACCCGGAGATCCCCAGGTTGGCGCAATCGCGCAGGTAGGCGGCGGCCGACCGCGTGCTCGTCTCGGCCACGCCGCTCAGGACCGGCACCCGGCCCCTCGCCGTCTCCAGGGCGCAGCGGACCACCGCACGCTTTTCCTCGGGCTGCAGGCACTGGTTCTCACCCAGCGAGCCGCACACGATGAGCCCGGAGGCTCCGGACTCGATGAGCACCTCCAGGTGGCGCGCCGTCGCATGGAAATCGATCGACTGGTCGGGCCGCAGGTGGGTGATGGCGGCCGGAAAGATACCGGTCCAACGGTTGGGATTCATGGCGGGAGATCGGGTTGAGGACCGGCAATCCGGTTCGGGCAACCGTCGCCGAACGCTACCGCCCGGCTTTCCCGGCGGTCAACGCACCCGTTGACCGCTGAGGACGGTGATCCCGGCGGCCTCGGCCCTGCTGGACCCGTCCGAACACCGCCCTTGAAAAACATCCGAACCTCGTCAACACAAGGACGCTCCGCGTGCCCCCTGACCGACCCGCCCGACGATCCCGCTGGTCTGGCGCCCTTCTGGGTGCCATCGGGACGCTGTCGTTCGGTTCGAACGCATGGACCGTCGAAGCGACTTCCCCCCGGTTCCATCGCGCGATCAACCTCAATGGCCCGCCCATCACCCTCGACGGCCATGCCTGGGAGGGGGAGTCGACCACGAACCTCGTGCTCGGCGGCAAGGTCTTCGAGAACCAGCAGGTGGCCCTGCGGCCCGCCACCGATCCAACCCGGGCCCGGATGATCCGCAGCAGCCGCTGGGGCAACCGGGTCGAGGTCGCACTGACGGAGGTGCCGTCCGGCGACTACCAGGTCTTTGCCTACGTCTGGGAGGACAACCACAGCGAGCAGTTCGATCTCCTGCTCAACGACCGGGTCGTGGAGGCGAAGTTCCACAGCGGTCAGGCCGGTTCGTGGCAACGCCTCGGCCCGTGGCCCGTCCGCCTCCAAGGCTCGAACTCCGTGATCCGGGTCTTGGCTCGTGGGCCGGGCCATGGGGCCGCCAACCTCTCCGGCATCGAGGTCTGGGCGGGAACCGGGCCGATCCCCGAACCCCAGGCACCCCGATTCGCCAACAACCCCACCCCGGAGCAGGTGGCTTTCTTCGAGAGCCGGGTGCGGCCGGTCCTCGTCGAGCATTGCGAGGAGTGTCACGGCACCCGGACCGGAAAATCCAAGGGGGGGCTGCTGCTCGATTCCCGGGCGGGCCTCATGCGCGGCGGCGACAGCGGGCCGGTGGTGACCCCGGGAGATCCCGAGTCCAGCCTGCTGATCTAGGCCGTGCGGCGCTCCGATCCGAACCTCGCCATGCCCCCGCGAGCCGCTCTCCCCGCCGAGGCGGTCCGCGACCTGGAGGCCTGGGTGCGGATGGGAGCGCCGGACCCGCGCACCGAGGACACGGTCGCCGTCCGGGATTCCAAGGCGTCGATCGACTGGGATCAGGCCCGGGCCTGGTGGGCGTTCCGGCCGGTGGGCGACCCGCCTCCCCCGGCGGTCCGCCGCGGCGACTGGCCGTCCACCGGCCTCGATGCCTTCATCCTCTCGCGCCTGGAGGCGGCAGGACTCGAGCCCTCGGGCGACGCCGATCCCCGGGCGCTGATCCGGCGGGTGTCCTACGACCTGACCGGCCTGCCGCCAGACCCGTCGGAGACGGAGGCCTTCGCCCTGAACCCCTCGCCCGCGGCCTTCGCCCAGGTGGTGGACCGCCTGTTGGAATCGCCCCGATACGGCGAGCGCTGGGGACGCCATTGGCTCGACGTGGTGCGCTATGCCGACACGGCCGGCGACAACTCCGACTTCCCGGTGCCGCAACTCCACCGCTACCGGGACTGGGTGGTTCGATCCTTCAACCGCGACCAGCCCTTCCGCGAGTTCGTCCGGGACCAGATCGCCGGAGACCTGGTCGAGGGCGGGACGCCGCCCGATCGCCGGGAACGGATCATCGCCACCGGCTACATCGCCAACGCCCGGCGCTTCGGCTCGCGCGTGGAAGACTACCCGCAGCACCTGACCATCGAGGACACGCTCGACAACCTCGGCCGGACGTTTCTCGGGCTCTCGCTCGCCTGCGCACGCTGCCACGACCACAAGTTCGACCCGATCCCCGCGGCCGACTACTACGGCCTGTACGGCATCTTCGAAAGCACCCGCTACCCCTGGCCCGGCATCGAACTCGACCAGCGCCAACGCGACCTCGTCCCCCTGGTCGATCCGGACCGGCTGGCCGACTACCGGGCCCGGTGGTCCGCTCGACAGACCGAAGCCGAACGCCTGCGCCAGCGCCTCCAGCGGGCCAAGGACGCGCTCAAGTCGGCCCCGACCGGCGGCAAGTCGGCGGCCGAATCCGAGGTCCAGGAGGCCGAGACGGCCCTGGCCGACCACGCCCGCCAGCCTCCGCTGGCGGAGATGGCCTACGCCGTCGCCGAGGCCGAACGCCCTGGCGACGCCCGCATCCAGCTCAAGGGCGACCCGGCCCGGCCGGGAACCGTCGTCCGACGGCGTTTCCTGCAGGTGCTCGGGGGCGATGGTCTCCCGGACGGCACGGCCGGCAGCGGACGCCGCGAGCTGGCCCGGTGGATCACGGCCCCGACGAACCCGCTGGTCGACCGGGTCTGGGTGAACCGGGTCTGGCTCCACCACTTCGGGCGGGGACTGGTGCCGACGCCCAACGACTTCGGCCGGCAGGGGCGGCCGCCCTCGCATCCCGAACTCCTCGACTGGCTGGCGACCCGCTTCCGCGAGTCGGGCGGATCCACCAAGGCACTGCACCGGCTGATCCTGCTCTCGCGGACCTACCGCCAGTCGTCCCTGCGGAGCCCGGCGGCCCTGGAACACGATCCGGCCAATGAACTCCTCGGCGCCTTTCCCCGGCGACGGCTCGACGCCGAGGCGCTCCGCGACACCCTCCTGCACCTGGGAGGAGCGCTCGACCTCACGCCGGCCGGGTCGCATCCGTTCCCGCCGGAACACGAGTGGAAGTTCACCCAGCACCACCCGTTCCGGGCGGTCTACGACTCCCACCGCCGCAGCGTGTACCTGATGACCCAACGGATCCAACGTCACCCGTTCCTCGCGACCTTCGACGGGGCCGATCCCTCTGCCAGCACCGCAGCCCGGCTCACGAGCACGACACCGGTCCAGGCCCTTTTCCTGCTGAACGATCCCCTGGTCCATGAGCAGGCCGCCCGTTTCGGCCGGCGGATCGTGCAGTCGGGTGGGACCACCCGCGCGCGCATCGATGCCGCCTACCGTTCGGCCCTCGGGAGGCTCCCCACGCCGGACGAGGTGACCCTCGCCGGGCAGTTCCTCGAAGCCACCCGGGTCCGCTCCGGATCTTCCCAGCCGGACGACCCCGCGGTCTGGGAGTCCCTTGCCCGGGCGCTGTTCCGGCTCAACGAGTTCGTGTACCTGGATTGACCCTTGGACGCCCCATGATCCCATCCCGCCCACGGATGACCCGCCGTGCCTCGATCCGATCCCTCGTCGGCGGCTCCCTGCTGCTCCCGGGCCTCGTCGCCAACCTGCTCGGCAAGGACGACTCCGGCGGCGGCGGGGCGTTCACCGATCCCCTCGCCCCACGCGCCCCGCACTTCCCGGCCCGGGCCCGGCGGGTGATCTTCATCTTCTCCAACGGCGGCGTGTCCCACATGGACACCTTCGACCACAAGCCGAAGCTCTTCGCGGCCGACGGAAAGACCCTCGGTGTCGGTGGCGGCCTCTCGAACCAGCAGCGCCGGCTGCTGCGGCCGGGCTGGGAGTTCCGTCCGGGCGGCCGCTGCGGAACGCTGGTCAGTGATCTGTTCCCGCACCTGCGCGAGTGCATGGACGAGATCTGCCTGATCCGTTCGATGAAAAGCGACGACAACGAGCACTACCAGGCCACCCTCGCCATCCACACCGGCTCGTTCTTCTTCGCCCGCCCGAGCCTGGGCTCCTGGGTCAGCTACGGGCTCGGCACCCTCGACCAGAACCTGCCGTCGTTCGTGGTCATCTCGGCCGGCTCCCCCTACGCCGGCACCCAGATCTTCAACAACGACTTCCTCCCGGCCTACCATCAGGGCGTCCGCGTGATCCCCGGGCGGGAGCCCATCGCCAACCTCGACCGGCGGCCTGGCCGGGCCGGAGCCTCCCAGGAACTGGAACTCGGCCTCGCCGAGGCCCTCAACCGGCGGCATCTCGATGCGCGCGGCCACGACACCGACCTCGCCGCCCGGATCCGCACCTTCGAGACGGCCTTCCACATGCAGACCGAGGCGCGGGAGGTCTTCGACCTGTCCCGGGAATCGGACGCGACGCTCGACCTCTATGGCCTCCGGCGCGGCCAGACCGACGGCTTCGGTTGGCCCTGCCTCGTGGCCCGCCGGCTTGCCGAGCGTGGGGTGCGGTTCATCGAGCTGGTGGACGGTTCCTCCTCGCACAATTGGGACCAGCACGGGGACATGGCCGAGCATGCCAAGCACGCCCGCAACATCGACCGTCCCATCGCGGGCCTGCTGCGCGACCTGCGCCAGCGTGGCATGCTCGACGACACCCTTGTCGTGTGGACCACGGAGTTCGGGCGCACCCCGGGCGTGGATGGCGACAAGGGCCGGGGTCACCACAGCGCCTGCTTCTCGTCCTGGCTTGCCGGGGCCGGGGTGCGCGGCGGCACGACCTACGGCAGCACCGACGAACTCGGGGCGAGCGTCGCCGAGGACCGCGTCCACGTGCACGATTTCCACGCCACCCTGCTCCACCTGCTGGGCATGGACCACGAACGCCTGACCTTCCGCCACGGCGGCCGCGACTACCGCCTCACCGACGTGCACGGCCACGTGGTGAAGGCGCTGCTGGCCTGACCGACGGGATGATCAAACTGCACCGGTTGCCGATGCCGGCTGGCAGACCGGGGCCGCTCAGTCGTCGGTGTGGACCTTGGGGATCACCCAGACGTTGACGTCGCCGAAGTGCATCGGGTGCGGCTCGAGGATCCACTCCCCGGTGTCCTTCGAGAACCTGAGCATCGCCTTCCAATCCTCGTGGAGCACCTGCGCCTCCCGGAAATCCGGGGCCGCGAGCTTCAGGCCCTTCAGGCGCAGGCGGACCTCCGGGAAGGACCCGCTGTTGTCGCTGACGACGAGGTAGTAGTGGTCCCGGTCCTCGAGGGCCAACGTGGTGACGTCGGCGATGGAGTCGCTCAGGAAGGACCGCGTGATGCCCTCGTGGTCGTGCCGCACGGTGAAAGGCGGGTCCTGGTAGCTCTGCAGGAGCGCCGGCATGAGTCCGCGCAGTTCCCGGTAGAGCCGTCCGACATTGGCGTCGATCTCGGCCGACTCGCCGAAGCCCATCTTGCGGATCCAGTGGAAGACGCCCCATGACCCGACGGTCAGCGACGAGTAGGCCATGAACCGCGTCTCGTCGTAGAGCGGGTTGCGCCACACCGGGCGCTGGGCCGAGTCCAGGCACTTGGGCCCGACCCCCTGCATGCACGGGGACGGATTGCGCAAGTGGGGATGGTCGCGGAGGGCCGCCGCCCCATGGTGCATCGACCAGGCCATCATCAACGGCCCCCAGTCCCCCCGGTGACCGAAATACGCCTGCTCCTTGTCCAGCGGGTAGCGATCGACCTGGAAGGAATCCAGCACGGGAAGGAACTCGGTCCAGCTCGACAAGGGCACCAGATTGAAGACCACCGAGATCATGCGGTTCGTGTTGGGATCCCACTGGCGGAGGGAGCGCCGGGTCTTGGCGAAGGCGTCCACCAGCTTGCCCAAGTGGCGCTGGGTCTCCACCCCGAGGCCGAACCCGGCCGCATACTCTGGCTCGTCGTAAAGCTGGTAGCCGAAGAGCGCCGGATGGTCCTTCACGGCCTCGACCCAGCGCTTCTGGCGGGTGATCTCGGCCACATCACCCCGCATCTGGGCACTGTAATGGCTGCCGATCTGCGGCAGCACCCGGATGTCCCGCTGGTGGGCTTGATCGAGGTAGGCCCGCATCTTGGCGATGTTCGCGGTCGTCTGCTCGTCGGTGTCCGTGTCCGTGGGCGCGTTGATGTAGAGCACCAGGTTGGCTCCCTGGGCCCGGAGGTCGTCGAGGTCCTTCTCGTCGCTGGAGTAGCTGAACCAGGCCAGAGGGAAGAACGGCTTGCCGGTCAGCGGATCGAGCCATGGGCGGCGCGGGAAGTCCGTCACGGCGGACGCGGCGGCCACCGGCGCGGGCACCGCCGGCGCGCGCGCGGCGGTTTCACCCGGTTCGGCGGCGGCGATGCGGAACCCGATGTCGTGCACGTCGGAGATCGAGGAGAACACCGGGTTGCGGATCGGTTCATTCCGCCCCGCGTCGTCGGTGTCGAAGGCCCCGCCCCGCAGCGTCCGGAGGAAGGGCGGATTCAAACCTTCGGTCCACTCGGCCACGTTGCCGGCCATGTCGAAGGTGCCGAACGGCCCGGGCGACCGGGAAAAGAACCCAGCCTCGGTGGTGTACCGCACCGGATCGAGCAGTCCTCCGGAAAACCAGTTGGCCGCGTTGGCGGATGCGGGATCGCGGCCGGGCTTCGTGTCGGATCGCGTCGGGTAGTTCCAGTACCCGGGACCTCCGGGCTTGGACGGGTCGAAGTAGGCCGCCTTGTACCACTCGTCCTCGCTGGGCAGGAAGAAGCGCGCCCCGGGATTGCGGCGGATCCTGCGTCCATCGGTGCCCCGGTATCCGGCCAGCGTGTAGGCACCGGTCTCGGTGTCGCCATCGCCCTGCCCGTTGTGCAGCCAATTGCAGAAGCGGCAGGCGTCCAGGAAGCTCACATGGGCGACCGGCCGGTTCGCCCGTTCGGTCGGAACGGAATGACGGAAGGCCCCCTTGTCGCCCTCGCGTCGGATCTCACACCGCGCCCCGTCCCCCGACCTCTGGCTGTCCATGTCATTGTGCCAGAGGTTGCCGTCGTCGTCGGCCTTGGCCTTGGCGTTGAGGAATTCCACATACTGGGAGGTGGTGACCTCGTACCGCCCGATGCGGAACCGGTAGGCCACCGCACCCCTGCCATTGGCGTCGGGCGGGTTCCCCGGGTGATCCACGAGAAGGGTCTCGAGGCTCTTGAGACCCGCTGGAAGCTGGAAGACGTCGGCCGCGAGCGGGGCGACCATCAGACACACCCAGGCACCGACACGGGCGGCAACGACTCCAAACAGGGGCATGCGATAGATGTATTTTCACCCCACCAAGCTGGCAATCGCTTTCAAGGTGATCCAGGGCGCTCGGCTCCCGACCGATGGTTTCCGCCACCCACGGATCCCGGCAACCACACCCCGGAACGCGCTCCTGTTGAACGACCACCCCATCCCATCGAGGGCCGCGGTTCCGGAGGGTTCCGGAAAGGGACTTTCCTTTTGGCGGGGAAGCGGTAGCGATCTGCGGACGTGAACTCCGAAAGCCAAACCAGCGCCCCCGCCCCTGCGAATCCGAGCCTCCCGGCGTCTGGACAACCGTCCCGGGCGACCGGATTCCCGTGGTTTCCATGCGTGACGGGGGTGCTGGTGGCCCTGGCCATCGCCGCGGTGCAATGGCAACCGGAGCTGGAGCGCAACTTGCGGGCGTGGGCGACCTCGGCGTTGGCGCTCCTGGGGACCGTGCTGATGCTGCTGTGGTTCCTCGTCACGTCCCGATTCGCGGTCCGGACCCGGCTGATCGGCCTGGCCTTCGTGATCCTGGGCGGGCTGGCCCTGAAGTGGTCGGTCCGTGTGGATGGGACCCTCAACGGCACCGGCCTGCCGCGGTGGGTTTGGCGGGGCAGCATTCCAACCGCCGCGACGCCGTCAACGGCATCGGCCGGCAACCCCGTCACCACGGGCAGACCCACGAACACCGTCGCCGCGACGGCGACGGGCCACCCCGCGGGCCAGGCCGGTCCGGCCGCCCTGCCCGGTCTCGAGGACATGCCGCAGTTTTTCGGTCCCGACCGCACGGGGGCCTTGCCCGTCGCCGGATTCTCGACGGACTGGACCTCCCAGGCCCCGAGGGAACTCTGGCGGCGCCCCATCGGGCTGGGCTGGTCGGCCTTCGCCGTGGTGGGCGGACGCGCCTGGACGCAGGAGCAATCGGGCGACGACGAGCGCGTGAGCTGCCTCGACGTGGCCACGGGCCGGACCCTCTGGAGCCACTCCGAACGCACCCGATTCTCCGAATGGCAGGGTGGTGATGGCCCGCGGGCGACCCCGACGATCCAAGGTGGCCGCGTCTACGCCCTCGGCGCCACCGGCCTGTTGCTCTGCCTCGAGGCCGCGGACGGAAAGTTGGTGTGGAAACGCCCGGTGCTCGGGGAAAACGGCCTGGGCAACATCACCTGGGGCACCAGCGCGTCGCCGCTCCTCGTCGACGACCTCGTGGTGGTCACCGGGGGGCGAGGTTCCGGAGCGGTCCTGTTCGCCTACCGGAAAACCGATGGCGCCCCGGTGTGGAAGGCCGGTTCGGGCGACGCGAGCTATGCCTCCCCACTCCTCGCCACCCTCGCCGGCCGTCGGGTGATCCTCTCGAACAACGCCGCCAGCCTCACCGCGCATGATCCGGGCACCGGACGCCTCGTCTTCGAACACGCCTGGGGCGGCAGCAAATGGCCCAAGGCCTCGCAACCGGTAGTGCTGCCCGGCGACCGGGTCTTCGTGTCGGCGGGATACGGGATGGGTTGCCAGATCGTCCAAGTCACCGCCGCCGGAGCGGGATCGAGCGGCGAACCCGGAACCTTGAAGGCCGAGACCTCGTGGAAAGGCCTCACGATGAAGACCCAGTTCAACAGTCCCGCCCTGCGGCAGGGGTTCCTGTACGGCCTGGACGACGGCCTGCTGGCCTGCGTCGACGCGGGCACCGGTCGGCGGGTTTGGAAGGATGGACGCTTCGGCTCCGGGCAAACCCTGATCGTGGGCGACGTGATCGTGGTTCAGAACGAGAACGGCACCGTGCACGCCTGCGCGGCCAGTCCCGACGGGTTCCGCGAACTGGGGCGGATCCCGGCGCTCTCGTCGAAGACCTGGAACCACCCCACGGTCGCCGGTCGCTACCTGCTCGCGCGCAACGATCGCGAAGCCACCTGCTGGGAGCTGCCCGCCCCGGGACGATGATCCCCCGCTTCCTGTGGAAACCGACCTCGAACGCGTGAAGCCCCAGGATTCCCAGCCGGTCCTTTTCGAAATGGCTTCCCCCTCCGGTCTCGTCCGACACGACGCCGGGGGCAAGGCACGCCCGGCCTGGCCGAGGGACTCCAAGGTCAGCGCGGTGTTTTCGGAGTGCCAACGGTATCGCTACCAGCTTCGGGAGGTCTGGGACCCGGGCCGACCCATGGTGCTGTGGCTGCTCATGAACCCCAGCGTGGCCTGTCTGGACCACGCCGATCCCACCTTGCGGAAAACCGGCAATTTCGCCCGGATCTGGGGCTATGGCGGACAATGGGTCGGCAACGTGCACGCCTACCGGTCCACCGACAAAGACCGACTGATGGAGGTCGCCGATCCCGTGGGGCCGGACAACGACCGCTCGATCCTGGAGATGGCGGCCCAGGCCCAGACGGTCGTGCTGGCCTACGGACAGCCGCCCAAACCGCTCCGCGCGCGCGGTGCGCAGGTGGTTGACCTCCTGCGCCACCACCCGAACCTGTGCCACCTGAGGTTGGCCCAGGACGGCACCCCGGTTCACCCGCTCTACCTGCCCTTCAGCCTCCGGCCCCAAGCGTACCCTCTCCCGACACCCACCTCTCCGGGTTGATGGCAAGGGGATCGCTTCGACGGTTCCGGCCGATCAGACCAGTCCCCGGATGGGCTCACCGCGGGTGATGGCCTCGATGACACGTTGCGAGACGCCCGGGAGCAGGCGGGCCTGCCCGACATCCATGAGCGAGTGCATCACGGTGGCGATGAGGTCCTTGAGGGTGATCGGCTGGCTGGCGGGCTCGCCGCCATCGCACGACGACTGCCCGATCACCTGCCCCATCTTCAGGCCGCCCCCGTACACGAGCAGCGGGGCCAGGTTGCCCCAGTGGTCGCGGCCAC
>Ga0315901_10009022_pt1 | contig 11522 bp, 8 predicted proteins | sample LakEriMetagenome_10_FD_203761 | JGI IMG/M metagenome (GOLD analysis project Ga0315901, IMG submission 203761) | Freshwater fungal communities from buoy surface, Lake Erie, Ohio, United States - Buoy 2 MA116 | ecosystem: Environmental > Aquatic > Freshwater > Lake | place: USA: Lake Erie, Ohio...
CGCGTTTTGAGTTTTTTATAGAGTTCGTCCACCTGGTTTTTAAAATTCTGATCAACCTTCATCATGTCCTCCACGGATTCAAGGGCATGAATGACAGTGCTATGGTCACGGCCTCCGAAATTCTCTCCAATCAGCTGAAGGGTCAGTTGTGTAAAGCGCTTGCAAAAATACATGGCCACCTGACGGGGAATAACAATTTCCCGCTTCTTGACCTTGCTCTTCATGGCATCCAGCTCAATATTGAAATAATCAGCAACGGTTTTTTGAATGAAGTCAACACTCACATCACTCTGAATCTCCTTAACGATGTTCTTCATGACCTCCTTAGCAAGCTCCAGATCGATATCTTTTTTAAGCAGGGTGGCATGAAACATCAGAGAGTTCAGAACACCCTCCATATCTCTCAGGTTTGTATCAACACTGTAGGCAAGATAATCTGCGACATTCGGCGGAATCTGGATGCCATCACTTTCCATCTTGTTGCGTATGATGGCAAGCTTGGTTTCAAAATCCGGCTCCTGCAGATCCGCCGTAAGTCCCCATTTGAAACGACTTAGGAGCCGTTCCTGAAATCCTTTGAGATCTCTTGGAGGGCAATCACTGGTCATGATAATCTGCTTACCGGTCTGATGCAGCTGATTAAAAATGTGGAAGAACATTTCCTGAGTTTTCTCACGGCCCGATAAAAACTGAACATCATCCAGAATCAGGACATCGACCTGCAGGTAAAAATTCTGAAAATCCTGAATCTGATGATTCTGGAGTGCATTCAGAAACTGATTGGTGAAATCATTCTGATCCACATACAAAACAACCTTCTCGGGCATCTTTGACTGAATGTCGTTTCCGATGGCCTGAACAAGATGGGTCTTGCCAACTCCGACTCCGCCGTAAAGCATGAGCGGATTAAAAGAGGTTATCCCGGGCTTTTTGGAAACCGCCAGACCGGCAGAACGCGCAAGCCTGTTACAATCTCCTTCCACAAAATTTTCAAAAGTATAATTGGCATTTAGCCGGCTGTTGGCCGGTTGAGGGCCTGCCTTTTTGTATGCAAAGGGTGAATACGGCTCACCGCTGCCACCGGCGTGCACATTACTCTTTTTCAGACCATTCGGATAATTAACAGTCAGCGGAGGGTTCTGTTTATTTCCGCTGTCCACCACAACAGAATATTCAAGTTTTCCTGTTGCTCCCAGAACTGTATTAACTGCTTTTTTTAAAACCGGAACATAATGCTCCTCCAGCCACTCGTAAAAAAACTGCGACGGAACCTGGATGGTAAGCACATCCCCGTCATTTCTTAAAGGAATGATAGGTTTGAACCAGGTATTGAAATTCTGCTCATCAACCTCATTCTTTAAAATCTCCAGACAGTCATTCCAAACCGTTGTGCTATCGGCGTCCATTTATATTACTTATAAAATAAGGTGTTAACCCTGAATCCCTGAATATTGCATGAATCCTGCGACATTGGGAAAAAGGGTGACAAAGGTGTAAAAAAAACAAGGAAGAAAAAATAAAAAACTGAACTCTTGCCGGGTGCTTCTTTCTTACGATTTTATCAGCCGGAATTACATTAAATTGAACCACCGACTTTATCCCTGTTATGGATTTTCCGGAAAAATGGCTTCTTGCGGCATCAAAGGAAATGGGTCAACAGGGCAATCCCCTAGATCTTATTTTTAAATCAGGCATGACCGCATGCCTTCCCTATTACCGGGACAATAATGAATCCTTTGCACCCTTATCAAAAGCCGGCGGACCGCATTCGTTTTCCGGTGGCTGGTTTCAAATGCCTGAGATTCGGGTTGTAAATGAAACAGAAGCCAACGCATCTGCACTGAATGAACTCATGTCGGGCGCCAATGGTATTTTGTTTGCCCTGACAAATGAAGCTGATCCGGAAGTTTTGCTACGCGATATTTCAATGGAGTATTGCTTTACCGGATTTATTGCAGATCATTTTTCAGATAAATTTTTAAAAGCCCTTGCCTCAAGAATCGGAAATGAAAAAAATCCGGAGCAGGTGAGGGGTGTATTATTTTCCTCAACATTTTATGATGTCTTAACCAGGTTTGAGATTTTCAAATCATATCCGCAATTCAAATCCTGTGGAATTGTTCTCGGAACACATGATCCTTCTGCGTTGCCTTTCAGTGAATGGATTTCCAATACCCCTGCGCCTTGGTACAATCACCTCGCGTTATCAGTAGATACAGGGGTTGATTTTTTTGATTCAATCATCAGGCTCAGAACTGTTCGCGGTCTTCTTAATCAACTTGCGTATTCTCAAACTTCCGGCTCCAAAAACTTTTTTCTGCATGCACATGGAGTCAGATTTTCTGATCCCGCATATCAACCTCATGGTAACATGATATCGGGAACATTTCAGGCTATTTCAGCAGTGCTTGGAACCGCAGATGGTATTTCCGTTCAGTCAGAAGATGATAACAGCACCCTTCACCGTCAGGTTGCCAGAGGTGTGCATTTTCTGTTACAATCTGAAAGTCACCTGGATTGGGTGGAAGATGCGCTTGCCGGTTGCTGGTTTATGGAGGAAACAGTCAGACAAAATTTGCTTCGTATTTCCGGTAAGACTGAAATAAATTTTATTTCAGATGAGAAAAAATTTAAACCTGTTCTGTCAAATGAAGGAATTCAGATTCCTCCTGTCTTTACGAACCGAAATGATATAACCCTTAAAGACAGGCATGCCGGGTTGCCTGATTTCCGGAGGGGGCCTTATGCAACCATGTACACCGTCAGGCCTTGGACAATCCGTCAGTATGCAGGATTTTCAACTGCTGAAGAGTCCAATGCTTTTTACAGAAGAAATCTTGCCGCCGGTCAGAAAGGTTTGTCTGTTGCGTTTGATCTGCCAACACATCGCGGTTATGATTCTGATCATCCGAGGGTTTCAGGTGATGTCGGTAAAGCCGGCGTAGCCATTGATACGGTAGAGGATATGAAACTCCTTTTTGAGGGTATTCCACTGTCTGAAATCTCGGTCTCTATGACCATGAATGGTGCAGTGATTCCGGTGATGGCGTTTTTTATTGTTGCTGCTGAAGAGCTTGGCGTGAAACCGGAACAGCTCTCCGGAACCATTCAGAATGATATTCTCAAGGAGTTTATGGTGCGAAACACATACATATATCCTCCTGAGCCCTCTATGCGAATTGTGGCAGATATTTTTCAATACTGTTCACGATACATGCCGCGCTTTAATGCAATCAGCGTAAGCGGTTATCACATGCATGAAGCCGGAGCTACCGCTGACCTCGAACTGGGATATACGCTTGCGGACGGGCTTGAGTATCTCCGGACTGCGGTTAATTCCGGTATCTCAGTAGATGACATAGCGCCTCGAATTTCTTTTTTCTGGGGCATTGGAATGAATCTGTTCACAGAAATTGCCAAGATGCGGGCTGCCCGTGTATTGTGGTCGGAAATCGTTGAAAAATTTAATCCGCTACACAGTAAATCAAAAGCATTGAGAACCCACTGTCAGACTTCAGGATGGAGTCTGACGGAGCAAGATCCGTACAACAACATAGCAAGAACCTGTACGGAGGCCCTCGCTGCTGTGCTGGGCGGAACACAATCTCTTCATACCAATGCGCTGGATGAGGCGATTGCATTACCATCTGATTTCAGTGCCCGAATTGCCCGCAACACACAACTTTATCTTCAAAAAATTTCCGGCATCACCAGAGTGGCAGATCCATTTGGTGGCTCCGCATATCTTGAATTTCTGACTGACAGTCTTATTGAAAAAGCCCGTAAAATCATAGAAGAAATTGAAACCGCCGGAGGAATGACCAAAGCCATCAGCAAGGGAATTCCAAAGCTGAAAATTGAAGAAGCTGCTGCCGGGCGGCAGGCAGCAATTGATTCAGGCAACGAGATAATTGTGGGAGTCAATCAGTATCGAAACGGCACATTGCCTGATTTTAAAATTCTGGAAGTTGATCAGGAATCTGTAAAATCCGGACAGATCACCCGGCTGAACAGGATCAAAAATCAAAGAGATGCAAGTCGGGTTCAGAAGGCATTACAGGCTTTAGAGGAAGGGTGCCGGAATCAGTCCAATGTACTTGAGCTTGCTTTGGAAGCTGCCAGATGTCGCTGTACACTCGGGGAAATAAGTCTGGCTATGGAAAAAGTTTTTGGCAGACATCAGGCAGGCAATGTGATTGTTTCAGGTGTATATTCATCCCGCATGACGAACCGGGAGAAAGTTACAGAAGTAAAAAAATTGAGTGACAAATTTGCGGCCTCCGAAGGCCGTCGTCCAAGAATTCTGGTAGCCAAGATCGGACAGGATGGTCACGACCGCGGTGCAAGAATAATCGCCGGTGGTTTTGCAGACCTTGGATTTGATGTGGATGTTGGTCCTTTATTTACCACTCCGCAGGAAGTTGCCCGACAGGCAATTGAAAATGATGTCCATGTAATTGGCATTTCTACACTTGCAGGGGGACATAAAGCACTGATTCCTGAACTGATCAGAGAACTGCACGCACACTCCTCCGGTCATATGCTCGTTGTTGCCGGAGGCGTGATTCCGGCTCAGGATCATGCAGTACTTAAAGAAGCAGGAGTTGAATTTATTTTTGGTCCGGGAACTCAGGTTTTTGAAGCTGCCAGAATCATCCTTGAAAAACTGATTTCCGGAAATTCCTGACAGACGGGCGATTTACTTTCTTAGGGTTGACCAATGGCTCCGGGTTTTTCCGGTATTCCGAGATCAATGACATTTCTTAATAAATCAAGCGCAGAAGTCTCCAGTTCTTCAACCTTTCCGTCTGCGTTGATTATGTCATACATATCTGTATAGACCTTATATTTTACCGAGAATTTTACTTCTTTAAAAGATTCAAAGGTCTCCCTGATCAGGGCAGGTATATCTTCTTTTTTGGTTTCCCGATAGTTGGACAGCGCAGATTCAAAAGCCTGGTTGAGATCCGTTCCTTCAGGAAATAACTTTGTCATTTTTTCACGAACAACAGCCTCTTCCTGACTGTGCATGGTACCATCTGCATGTGCCATGTGGAGATAAAGGAAAAGAACAAAATCCTGAAAATTCCGGTGTTTAACCATTTCGGTATTTATTTAAATCCAATTGTTAGGATTCGTACTCAACAAATATAAAAAAAGGCTTTTCCCTGAGGAAAAGCCTTTTCAATTTCAATACTTCCGAAAGGATGAATTACATCATTCCGTCCATGCCGCCTCCGGGAGGCATTGCAGGGGCTTCTTTCTTCTCCGGAATTTCAGATACTACTGCTTCAGTAGTCAATAACAGACCGGCAATTGATGCAGCGTTTTCAAGAGCAAGACGCGACACCTTGGTAGGGTCAATGATACCGGCAGCAAAGAAATCCTCAAACTTGTTTTCGCGTGCATTGTAACCGAAGTCCTTTTTGCCTTCTCGTACTTTGTTCACGATAACAGATGCTTCCTGGCCTGCATTTTCTGCAATAACGCGGAGCGGAGCTTCCAGAGCCAGGCGAATGATATTTACACCTGTAGTCTGGTCTTCATTTTCAGTTACTACATTTTTCAGGCAGTCAATACAACGGAGGTAAGCTACGCCGCCACCTGCAACGATTCCTTCCTGTACTGCTGCACGGGTTGCATGTAATGCGTCGTCAACACGATCCTTCTTTTCTTTCATTTCAACTTCAGTGGCTGCACCTACATACAGAATGGCAACGCCACCGCTGAGTTTTGCAAGACGCTCCTGAAGCTTCTCACGGTCATAATCAGATGTGGTAGATTCAATCTGAGCTTTGATCTGACCAATACGGCCATTGATTTCACTCTTCTTGCCTGCACCATTAACGATGGTTGTGTTGTCTTTGTCAATGATCACACGCTCAGCACGACCAAGCATCTCCAGACCTGCATTCTCAAGCTTGAAGCCACGCTCCTCGCTGATTACCTGTCCGCCGGTAAGGATTGCGATATCCTCCAGCATTGCCTTGCGGCGGTCGCCGAAACCGGGTGCCTTGACTGCTGCAACGCGCAGCGCACCGCGGATTTTATTTACCACCAGGGTAGCAAGCGCTTCTCCTTCTACTTCCTCAGCAATAATCACGAGTGGCTTTCCGGTCTGGGCAGTTGCCTCAAGAACAGGAAGCAGCTCTTTCATAGAAGAAACCTTTTTGTCGTAGATCAGAAGATAAGGATGATCCAGTTCAGCTTCCATCTTCTCCGTGTTGGTCACGAAATAAGGAGAGAGATATCCGCGGTCAAATTGCATACCTTCAACAGTCTTAACTTCAGTCTCAGTTCCTTTTGCCTCTTCAACTGTGATAACACCATCCTTACCAACTTTATCCATAGCGGCTGCAATCATTTTACCAATGGCCACATCATTGTTGGAAGATATAGTTGCAACCTGTGCGATTTCCTGAGAGCTCTTGATGTTCTTGCTCATTTTGGCAAGATTTTCAACAATCGCAGTTACGGCTTTGTCAATACCGCGCTTCAGATCCATAGGATTCGCGCCGGCTGCCACATTTTTAATTCCGTGTGCAAAAATTGCCTGAGCAAGAACGGTAGCAGTAGTAGTTCCGTCACCTGCCGCATCTGCTGTCTTGGAAGCAACTTCCTTAACAAGCTGTGCACCCATATTCTCAATCGGATCTTTCAGCTCGATCTCCTTGGCAACAGATACTCCGTCTTTTGTAACGGTAGGAGCTCCGAATTTTTTATCAAGAATGACATTGCGTCCCTTAGGTCCAAGGGTAACTTTAACAGCGTCTGAAAGCTTATCTACACCTTTTTTAATACGGTCGCGCGCGGCGGTATCAAATGTTATTTCTTTAGCCATGTTTTATTTTTTTAAGTGTTAATTCAGATGATTCCGAAAATATCAGAGTTACGCATGATGAGATATTCCTTACCATCAATGGTAAGTTCTGTTCCGGAGTACTTTCCATAAAGGATCTGGTCGCCGACTTTTACGGTTACAGGCTTGTCCTTCAGTCCGTCGCCAACTGCGACAACTTTACCGCGCTGAGGTTTTTCCTTGGCGGTATCGGGGATAATGATGCCGGATGCAGTTTTTGCCTCCGCAGGAGCAGGCTCCACAAGAACCCTGTCCTCATTGGGTTTGAAAGTAATCTTTGCCATATCTGACTGTTTATAAGTTTAAATTTTAAAACTTCTGCACCCCATTAACGATTTTCATGCCATTGACCGATCAGGGGTTTTTTCGGTCAATTTTTCACTTTAGGGCCGGCAAATATGCACTTTTTGAGACATCTAATGTCAGCGGAATGGAAAAAATGGCAGAATGGCAGAAAGTATTTCAAAATGCGCATCCTAACTTTGGATTATGAACCCTGAGTTTATTGGCCGCCTGCATCCTTTATTGGTCCATTTTCCAATCGGAATTCTGATTCTTGGGTTTATTCTTGAAATTTTATCCTATTTCCGTCGGTTTCGGAAAGTCAGTGGCGCGGTTCCGGTAACAATTTTTATTGGGGTGGTTTCCTCAGTGCTTTCCGTGGTAACAGGGCTGCTTTTATCTGAGGAAGGTGGCCAGGAACCTGATCTGCTGTTCAGACACCGGCTTTTTGCATTTATGACACTTGGGTTTTCCATTATCCTCCTGATTATTATCAGCTACGGAAAATACCTTCCTAAATCACGCCGTAAACCAGCCAGATTGATAGTCTTTATTACTCTGATGGCCATACTGACAATTACCGGAAATTTCGGAGGAGCGCTTACACACGGACGAGGATACCTCAACCCCGGAAATGAGGAACCGCAGGACTCTGTTCAATCGGCAGTAAATTCTGAAAACATGACATCCCGAATTCTGGTGTATGACCATATTATTGCCCCGATTTTTCAGGAAAAGTGCACCGGTTGTCATGGACAAAAGAAACAAAAGGGGAAACTCAGGCTGGATTCAAAAGCCGCAATTCTGAAAGGTGGTTCCGGCGGTTTTCTTTTGATGGAGGGAAACAAACCGGGTGTTCTTCTCAACAGAATCAGACTTAATGTTGACCATGAAGACCATATGCCTCCGGTGGAAAAACCTCAGCTTACCGGTCTGGAAATTGATCTGATATCCGGATGGGTAATGACAGGAGCTTCCTTTGATCAGACAATTCAGGAAAATAATTCGCCTGCATTTGAAAAATGGCTTGAAAAAAAATCCGTTCCCGGGACTGTCTCGCGGTGGCCGGATGAACCTGTTGAAAAACCTTCTGAAAAAGCCATTTCAACTCTTAAAAAAGACTTCGGAGTGATCATCCGGCCGTTATCGGTTTCTAGTAATTATCTTGAAATAAAGATCCCTGCTTTGATCAGTCACAGCCCGGAATTCTGGAAGTCATATAAAGAAATCGCACCGAATCTTGTAACACTGAATCTTAGTGAGGCCGTTCTTGACAGGAAGTTACTTGCTGACTATTGTGTTGCGCTTCAGTTGAGAAAAATTTATCTCAATGGCGCTGAACTCCGGAAAGACGCGCTCAAATCTTTGCAAGGTCTGAACCACCTCAGATATCTGAATCTTGTTTCAACCAAAATTTCAAAGCAAGATCTGGAGGATATTTCCTCCTTAGTCTCACTGGAGGAGGTTTATGTCTTCGGGCATTCAATTGCAGCTGCTGACCTTCGTAATTTTATTACAAGCCATCCCAAAATAAGAGTTGATACCGGGAATTATAGACTACCTCGACTGGCTACTGACACATTGGTTTTTAAACCTTAAATCAGTGTATCAGGGTTTAAGATAATTAAGGTTGAAACCACCCGGGTTATTTCACAATAAACATCGTTGAGCCCATCTTATAATCGCCTGCGTAGATCTCCACCGTGTAGTTTCCTGAATTATAATCCGATCCTTTCTCATACAGGAAACTGAGCTCCTGTTTTGTGTTGTCAAAAAGTATTTCCTGTGCGGCAGTGTACCATTCCTCACGACCATCAACGGTAAATGTTCCTGAGCCTTTGGCCAGGTCAAAAATCACCTGATTATTCTCGTCAATAATCCTGATCAGAATTTTTTTGCCCTCAATGGGGGCTACCCTGTTTTCTGCCAGATTAAATTGAATTTTCAGTTGCCCGATGCGCCGGCTTCTGAACGGGGATTCTTTTTCGCGGCTACCCTGACTGATTGAAAATACTCTGATGTTTTCTGCTTTCAGCCTGCTTGCAATGGCAACCTTTCCTGCCAGTTCATCCCTTCTTTGAGACAGACGCGCAAGCGAGTCATTCAGCTTGTTTTGCTTTGATTTCAGCTCATTGTTTTCAGAATAAAGTTCCTTGTTTTCTTCCTTCAGCTGCGCAAGTTCCTCATCCTTCATCTTCAGGAGTTTTTCATAGCCCTGCACCCGCTCCTTTAATTCCTTGATATTTTTATTGCTCCAGGACCTTGTCTTTTTAAGGGTGGCTTCTACCTCTTCTTTTGCCTTTTTCAGCTCTTCAATGTTTCCTCCCAGCTCACTGATTTCTGCAATCTTGGAGTCAAGTTCTGCTTTGATTTCCTCCAACCTTGTTTTTGTTGTCCCAAGATCTGTGTTGCTCAGCATCAGCTCCTGCTGTAAATCGGATTTTTCCCTGTAATCCCAGAAAATCTTCAAACACAATAACCCGATAATTACGGATAACAGAAGAATGGTTCTTGAATTTTTCGGGCGATTAACCGGTGTTGGGCTGCTTTGATCGTTCATAGTTCAATTTTGGCCAAAAATAACACTCAGATCTTGCATTCTGCTATGATTTCATTCAGCATTCCAATGATTTAAGGAGGTTTAACATCTTTAGGTAACTTTGGGCGGTGGCACGGTTGAAAATCATATTCGCATTCTGGATTTGTTTGCCTTCTCTGCTGAACGCTCAGTACAATGTGCTCGGTAAACCCGGTTATATTCTGGCGCCTTCAGCTTCAGAAATTAAGGAATCTCTTAGTCTTGGGATTACCTACATGCCCGAAAATATTGTCTTTCGCGGCGAGCGCGCCTCCCCTGAGGGTGAGCATGTTTACCATGCAGGTGTATCACTTACAGACTTCTTTCAGGTAAACCTGAACATTACTTACTCCATTCGGCAGCCCAGAAACGGAATAGGGGACAGACATATTGATTTCAGAATTCATTTGTTAAAAGAGCGTAAAAATTTTCCGGCCCTTGTGCTCATTGCAGTTCCGCCTGGAGCATCTACCAATTTTCTTGCTCATAATGCTCTGATTATGGGGAAGCAGTTTGCAGGCGACCTCGTTGAGGTTAGTGCAGGTTATGGACTTCCGTATAATATAGGAGGGAGGGCGGTGACCGTTGCCAGCTCACCGCTTGAGATCTATGACAAGCGAGACAAAGGTTACTGGTATCTGATTGGGGGTTTTGCAGGCGTGGCAGTCAAACCGGCTGAATGGCTGAGGATATCGGCCGATATTTCCAACAGGGGGCCTGCTGCAGGCGTTGGTCTTAACCTTAAAAAAATCCTGTTCGGACAGGTCAACTGGCTGGGAGGCAACAGGTTCGGATATTGCTTCAAAACTAACATACGGCTGGATCGTGAACCCCCTGAACTTAGAAAGGCGCGAAAATCCCGAGATTAAAACGGAAATTTAATTTTGGTAATTCCCCTTAAAAAGCTACTTTTATACCGTTTTAGGCCATTATCCTCGGAGAAACCCCTGCACTTGTTTCTTAACCGATGGTTTTGGTTTGCATCTTTGTTCAATTCTGTTTTTTTTTACAGGCCTACTTGGTCATAATTATATTAAACACAAAAATATATGCGTGGAGTTTTACTACCGTTTGGTGCTCTGATCTTTGCTGTTATTCTTGATTCCTGTAAAAGTCAGGAACTGGAATACATTGAGCCCTTTAATTTTGAAATCGAAATTGAAATCCCTGAGGTGGATATTGATGCGGATATCCCTGCAGTAGTCGCCCCGCCTATTCCTTCAGTCCAGGCGTCAGCAGCGGCTCAACAGCTTACAGGTCAGGTTAATACCGCAACAAATCCTGCCGATGTACCTACATCTGTGAAATCCTCAGTTTCTACCGCTGCAACAGTGGCAACTTCAAGCGGGGTTACAACAACGCAGGTTCAGGCTTTCAATAAAAATGGTCTTAACACCATTTCATCAACCCCTCCCTCTCAGCTTGATCAGAGCATCATAAGTGCCAGTGCTTCAGCTGCACAAAACCCTCTTATTAAGAGCCTTTTCCCGACAGTATCTCTTCCCGGTGGACGCATTGCCGCGGCTGAGCCTTCCAAGGCATCTTCCGGCCCGGTTAATGGAGGTAATCCTGTTGTTGCTGTTCTTCCCCCCGGGCTTTGCAATGCTTTTTATCCAACTTTCAAAGAATCTGAACTTGTGGATGGAGGCTCAACCACAGTTGAGGTTTGTGCAGGTCGTTGTGGTCAGATTCAATGTTTTGATCAGATTACCGGTATTTGTGCAGACAAATCACGCGAGCAGTTTGGAGCAGCTTTCACGGAGGGTCGTAACTATGTAAATGGATTACAGGGCGCGGGCCTTA
>Ga0315901_10009024_pt1 | contig 11518 bp, 9 predicted proteins | sample LakEriMetagenome_10_FD_203761 | JGI IMG/M metagenome (GOLD analysis project Ga0315901, IMG submission 203761) | Freshwater fungal communities from buoy surface, Lake Erie, Ohio, United States - Buoy 2 MA116 | ecosystem: Environmental > Aquatic > Freshwater > Lake | place: USA: Lake Erie, Ohio...
TTGTGGAAATTTTCATGGGCTTTCGCATATGAAATGTGAAAGCTGCGGGATACCGGAAATTCAAGAAAATCAATGCGGGTCAAGTAATCTGCACGTGAGCAGAGAACTGCTAATTGGTCCATCAAGCCGCATTTTGTTCCCGCAAAGCGGTGTTCAACATACATGGCAAGACGCGCTAATGTTGAAGCGTCCAATGGTGCACCGCAGAGGATATTTAGTTGACCCAGAAGAGAAATACACAGTGCGGCAGAACTACTCAGACCTGCGCCTTGCGGCAGGTTTGAATCAAGGATGATACTGAGGCAGTGGCTCTTCCAAGGTAATTGAGAGAGTTGCCTGGCTTTGAGGGTCGCTTCAAACAGGACAAAACAACCGAACACGTATTTTGCCCAATTGTGACCCTCAGGGATCGGCGTTGGGACGGATTCACTTTTTTCAATTCCTTGGAGTGCAATGTCTGCGGCCAAATGTTCAATATCTTCTGCGCAGAATGACACTGTTTCATTGGCATTGCGGGAAGCAACAAAAACTCCATGATCCATGCCTGCAAAAACATTTAAATGTGCACGGATTCCAAGATTCAAGGCGGCAGGCATGACCATGCCACCATTGTAGTCAGTATGCTCTCCAATCAAATTGACTCGGCCGGGAGTGAAGCTGACCAAATGCTGTATCGAAGAACCAGGGTCATCAGGAACCGGATGGACTCCTTGAATAATATGCATGCAAAAATCCTTTATTCAGCGATTTCTTCAAAAGAACCGACATCTACGTTTAGCAGTCTGAGTTCTGCTGCCTTTTCTTCCGGGAATGTGTCATTGATAAAAAATCCGGTTCCACTTTCAACACCGGCCAGATACTTCAGTTTTTGCGCGGTTCTGTAGGGCGGATAAATTTCAAGATGCCAATGATAGTTCAAACAGTGGGTGTCACGTGCGCGGGCCTGATGGTGGGCCATAATATAAGGCATTGGAAAGCCGAAAAGCTTGTCGTATTTCATCAGCACCGTTTTTAATGCAACAGCTAGATCTCGACGTTCTGCAGGTGTGAGCTGCTGAATAAGTGGACGATGTTCACGTGTCGTGATGTGAACTTCGTAGGGATACCGGGCCGCAAAGGGGATGAATGCAACAATATGTTCGGATGCGTATACGATTCTGTGTTGGTCGTTTAGTTCGTGCGCGGTCATTGTGCAGATGAGGCACTGTCCAGTTTTAGCGTGATGGTCTTCGGCCATGCGGAATTCCGCAGATACGAAGGGCGGAACATGATTGAAGGCATATATTTGACCATGTGGATGGTGAAGCGTGACCCCAATTTCCGTTCCCTTATTTTCAAACGGAAAAATAAACTCAATGGCGTGATCTTTTGCAATCTCCACGCAACGATCCTGCCAGACCGCAATCAAACCTTCTATTTGTGCGAGGGATTCGTTTGCAAGAGTTGAATCATGTTGAGGCGAATAAAGAATGACTTCGCATCGTCCTGTGTGATGACCGTCAGCTTGTGAAAGGCCCGGGAACATATTCTCAAAGACAGCCCAAGAATACGGCTTTTCGCTGGGCGGAATCTCAGTTGCCAACACCTTGCCATCCATTGTGGCTTTGGGTGGGCAGAGAGGGCAGTATTCGCGCGGCGGCAAAAAAGGCCGATCTTGACGACTGGCCGAGATACTCACAAACTCACCGCGCATGGCATTCCATCGGAGATGGGGGGGTGTCCAGCTGGAGGGCCGCGTCAGGCCATGATCATGAGGCTTAAAATCAGTTGCAAATGCACTACGACTGTATTGGATCCAAATCCGCCCGTCGGGTTTTCGCCATTCAAATTTATGCAGCATGCCGAGGCGCCTCCTCATTCTGCTGATAATTCTAGCCTTCGTCTGTAAAGATGTTAAGCGACTGTTTTAAAAATAGCAGTTCCATTAAATTCGCTCTCGGAGAGAATCCTGGCAGGTTCAATAATAATCACAACGCGGTCTGACAGTTTTCCTAATCCGATCAGGCAGGCGCTGTGTTTGTGGCCTCCCAAGTCGGGTACCTTTTCAATCATCGTGTTTTTGAATTCAATCACTTCTCGGACAGTGTCGACGATGAGACCTATTTTTCTCGAATGAATGTCGACAATGACGATACATGTTTCTCGAGTATATTCAGTCTCCGGAAGAGATAATTTAACCCGTAAGTCCAGAACGGGAACAACAGCGCCCCGCAGGTTGATAAGTCCACGCATGTAATTCGGCAGGTTGGGAACGGCCGTAATGACGCTCAAGCCGATTATCTCAGAGACAGTGCGGATGGGAACAGCATACGTTTCGCTGGCAAGTTGAAAGCTCAGGTAGCGACCGTCATCCATCGCCATCTTTTTCTTTTGCGAAGTTTGTGTTGCACTGTTGAAAGAGGATTGTGTTTGTTTGGTCGAGCGCTGATGATGATCCACTGTCTAGACTCCCTTCGTTGTCGATTTCACCTCTTTCGGATCAAACCTGAAAAAATTTCCCGTTTTTATTTGTCGGCTTGATGGTTTTTTGACGGCGGATTTTCCCGCTGAGCGTCCGATAACCAGTAAATGCTGAGGAGGAGTTTCTGTGTCTGGAAATTGTGAGGTGTTTAACCTCAAGGAATTGGAAGCTGATCTTGATGGTTTCAGTAAGTTGGCCGAGTTTCTTCGCCGTGAAGTCGGTATTTTTCTGACTGTCTCGGATAAGAACCGGACTTTGCTCGCAGGTCGCCTTTGTAAGTTGTTGCCCAGCCTAGGGATGGCAAACTACACAGAATTGCACAGAGCTCTCGTCAGTGGACGAGCGGATGTCAGAGAAGTGTTTATTAGCGCAATTACGACCAATACCACGCATTTCTTTCGGGAGATGCCTCACTTTGACATGCTTGTAAAGCTCATGAAGGAGTTGACCCAACGCCCTGCGACCAAAAAGGCGCGCACGCTGCGTATTTGGTGTGCTGCCTGCAGTTCGGGAGAAGAGGCGTATTCGATTGCTATGGTGGTCAGAAATCTGCTGCCGAGCTTGGAAAACTGGAATGTCCGAATTCTTGCCTCTGACATTGACTTAGAGATCCTTGCCAAGGCAGCGCGCGGTGTTTATCCGGCAACAGCTTTAGAGAGTGTTCCGCAGGAGTACATCGGGCAGTATTTTGAACGCGGAACAGGGGACTCGCAGGGATTTGTGAGAGTTCGGCGATCGATTCGTGAACTGATCACATTTGCACCTTTCAATTTAATGACATCTGCCTATCCATTTCAAACAAAATTTGACGTCATATTCTGCAGAAACGTCATGATCTATTTCGACCGTCCAGAGATTCAGTCCACGATTAAGAAGCTCGAGTCTTCACTTTCTGAAGGTGGTTTTTTGTTTCTAGGTCACTCTGAAACAATCATGGGATCGATTCCAAATCTCAAATCACGTGCAGCCGCTGTCTACCAGAAGCAGCCCGTCATCGTGCGCAAAGGAGATGCAGCATGAGCTACTCAACAATTTCAAAGTCATCATTTAATCAGGATGAAAAAGTGATGTCTCAAAAAATCAGCGAGTATCTGCTCATCGTTGAGAGTGAACCCGAATTGCGGGAGGCCATTGTCGAAGCTCTTGCTGGACTCAATTGTGAGCTGCATGCGGTTTCTTCGGGCGACGATGCCGCAGTGTTCGTTCGTGAACACTCTTGCTTTGCAATCGTTTGTGCTGATCGTTTGATTGATACCAGTGGTGCTGAGTTGTGTTTTCGGATAAAGCAAGAATTTCCGAGGCTCCGCTTTTTGGTACTATCGGCTCATCCTGAACAGCCGGATGGTTGGGAGGTAGATCGCACGGGCATTGATGATGTGCTACGCCGGCCTCAGGACTTGGGACGACTGCATATTATTGCTGGGAATTATGCTCAAAGCCGCAGCGTCGAAATTGAGCAGGAACTCGAAGAATTGATGATGATTCGCAAGATTTTTTGTGATGAAGCAAATGAGATTTTGAGGGATTTGGAGTCATTCATTTTTCGACTCGAAGAAGTTCCCATGCCAATGGATGTTGTTGATGTTTTGTTCCGCAAGGTCCATACCCTGAAAGGCTCAGCCGGTGCATTTCAGGGAGCTGAAAAAGTCTGTTCTGTGACCCATGCGTGTGAAAATTTGCTGCAGGCATTAAAAAAAGGACGGATTGGTTCCTCTCAGACACTGACGGGCGTGCTCTTACAGACTGCAGACGTCATCAAGACTCTGGTCAAGGACTTTGAGAGTTTCACTGAGAGTGATGTCGATGTGTCCTCTTTGATTGAGACCCTGAATCAGTGGACCGAAGGAAAAGTTGCTGACATATCAGCAGAGGTCAAAGCAGAGTCTCGAGAGGTCAAGACTGATGCAGAGCCTGAGCAGTCTTCGTTACCTGCTGTCGCTCTGACTGATGACGATGAAGATGGGATTTTGGTCAGCATTGAGAAACTAAACTCATTCATGGAACTGGCCGGTGAGCTTGTTGTGTTGAAAAACGGCTATCATGCGACAATCAAGCAAGTCATGAAGCTGCCGATTCCGGCAGAGCATAAGCAAAGACTGGAAGAAATGAATCAATCACTGGATAAGATTTCTGAGCAGATTCAGGGGCAAATCATGGAGGTTCGCAAAGTCCAACTGAAGGTCGCTTTTCAGAAGTTTCCGCGGATCGTCCGCCAAGCCTCTCAAGATCTTCAAAAGCAGGTACGCCTCGAAATGAGCGGAACTGATTTAGGTGTCGACAAGAGTATTGCCAAAGCACTTTCAAGTTCACTGGTTCATGTGATTCGAAATTCAGTGGATCATGGAATCGAAGATGCACAAACGCGGCGTGGGGCTGGAAAGACTGAGCACGGAAATGTGTCGATCAAAGCGACTCAAGTGGGCGAGAAGATTCTTGTAATTATCGAAGATGATGGCGCTGGAATTAATGTTGAAAAGGTCAAAAAGAAAGCGCTTGAAAAGGGACTTGTCGATGCTGATGCGGTGGCGGCCATGACAGACTCAGAGGCTTTTCAATTAATTTTTATGCCTGGATTTTCAACGGCTGACAAAGTCACCAATGTCTCCGGCCGCGGCGTGGGCATGGATGTTGTAAAGACTGAAGCTGCTAGGTTGGGCGGCTCTGTACTCGTTGATTCAACGGTCGGACTGGGAACCAAAATTACTGTGACGATTCCTGTCCCCAAAACCGTTTTGGTTGAAAATACACTGCTCGTAGAAAGCTGCGGACACCAGCTTGTGATACCTCTTGTTTGTATTTCAAAGATTACACCTATCATGGATTTGGTGTTGTCAAAAGTCGATGGACGCATCACCTGCCAACACGATGGTCAGACTGTTCCCCTTGGAGACTACCGTTCGTTCATTGATTCGCCTTTGCGGGGAAGCTCTCTTGAAAAAGCTGATTTTCATCCGCAGGCACTCGTTCTTATTATTTCGCACAAGGGTCATTCGCTGGCGTTGGTTGTGGACAGAGTGATTGACCAGCTGGAAGCGGTCGTTCGGCCATTTGATAATGTTGTCGACACGCTCACTGGCTTTAAAGGAACAAGTCTGTTGGATACTGAGCACGTCGCCTTCGTCTTGGATGCAGAGTCACTCGTCAAAGAAGCATATGCCAGTTAAGGAGCGTTGATCATGAGCAGTCTGCAGGACGCTTTAGGAGAGCAGAGAAGCCACCGTAATCGTAAGGGATATCTTTTGATTCAGGTGGGTGAGCAAAAATTTGGAATTCCGATGTCTCAGGTCGTTGAAGTTCTTGAGTCGCGCCGTTGGAACCCACTTCCCGTGGAGCGAACCAACGTTTTGGGTGTGGTGAATCTGCGGGGTATTGTTTTTACAATTTACAATTTAGCCGCGCTCTTGGGCAGAGCTGAAGGCAGTCCTTCTCAGTCAGGACAGGGGTGCATTATTGTTGTCAATGACGGACGACGCAGGTTTGGACTCTGGGTTGAAAAAATGTTGTACGTTCAGGATTTTCCCATGGAGGAATTGCACACGTTTGAGGAGTCTAATCTTTTGGTCACACATCTGATTGTTCATGAGAATGAATCCATCTTGATGATGGACGTGGATCGAGTGGCTTAAATGAAATCACATTATCTATTCCCCGGCCAGTTTATTGTTGAGCGAGAGCCCTGCTTGGTGACGACTATTTTGGGGTCATGTGTTGCCGTGGCTCTTCATGATCCTCTTAAGCGTATTACGGGCTTAAATCACTATTTGTTACCGCGGCCAGCGCAGACGTCAGACACGACTAACCTGAGATATGGCAGCGTCTCATTGCAGCAGATGATCGACGACATGAAAATTCTTGGTGCGGCAACCGATCGTCTGCAAGCCAAGGTTTATGGCGGCGCACGTGTCCTTGATAATTTAAACTTGGGCGAAAGTATCGGTACGGCGAATATAGAATTTGCTCTCTCAGAGCTGTCCAAACAGCGTATTGCGATCGTTGAAAAAAATGTCGGTGGGACAGTGGGTCGCAAAATCATTCTCAACACCTCTGACTTTTCAATTGAGCATCAGTTGATGGGTGGACAATCGAAGGTCGATGCAGCCGGTGGTCATTGCGCGTTGCTGAGTCGGACAATTCGAGTTGTTCTTGTTGACGATTCGGTTTCGGTTCGGACAGTTTTTAAACGTGTGTTAGAACAATCGGGGCGCATTCAGGTCGTAGGTACTGCACGCGATGCTTTTGAAGCCCGCGAGGTTATTGTTGCGACCGATCCAGACGTTATTTTGCTCGACATTGAAATGCCGCAAATGTCCGGTGTTCAGTTTCTTGAAAAATTGATGCAGCATTATCCGGTACCAACCATCATGGTCTCTTCGCTCAACCCGCAAGATGATGCGGCTGTTCGTGCTCTCGATGTCGGTGCACTGGAGTTTGTTCACAAACCCGATCAGTTCGATACCAATGTGTTACGGGTTTTTGCTGAGCATCTGGTGCAAAAAGTGATTGCTGCAGCGAGCTCGGCCGAAAAGGTCAAGTCGGGTCGCCAGCGGCCAAAGCCAGTAAAGTCTGCTGAGTCACAAAAACATGTCGTCCGCTCGGCACCAGATCTTGCTATCAACGAGGGAATTCAATTGATTCTTGTTGGCGGAAATGGCGGAGCTCATGCAGATCTTCAGGTCTTCCTGAGCTCATTACCGGTGGATACACCTCCTGTGCTTGTGGCTGTGAGCTCAGTCTCTGACCATCTAGATGCTTTTTTGGGGCGCTGGCGAACGCAGACACAAGTTCATCTCAAAGAGGCTGCTGATGGACTCGTTCCTCAGCGCGGTACCGTTTATTTTTCACCTCCGCGCGTGCATCTTGCATTAGAAATCCTCGCAGGTCAGACGGTCATGAAACTGCGCGAGGGAGCTCCCGTGTGTTTGCAAAAGCCTTCCAGTGATGTGCTCTTTGAATCTGCGCTCAAAGCTTTTTCAGGGCCCAGGCTTCGCGGTGTGGTTGCGTTTTTGATGAGCGGGTTTGGCTCAGACGGTGTTCAGGCATTGCTTCACCTGCGCGATAAAGGAGCTCGTACTATTGTGAGTCATCCCGCATCCAGTTTGTTTGGCTTTGCTCCACAGGCTGCAATTCAGGCGGGGGCAGCCGATGATGTGATGCGACCAGAAGACTTTGCTCAGGCGTTGATGCGCTTGCGCAGTCGCGCGGCGGTCTAACAGATGATCTTACGGAGTGCACATCTAGCAAAAGCAGCTTTTGGTCGCCCGAACGTGGTTCTGGCGATTGCGGCATCGACAGGTGGGCCGGAAGCTCTGAGAACACTCCTGACGCAATTGCCGAGCAACATTCCTCCCACACTGATTGTGCAACACATGCCTGCGTTTTTTACCCGCAGCCTTGCAGAGAGCCTGAGTTCCGTTTGCGCATTTCCGGTGCGTGAAGCCAAGAGCGGCGATCCGCTTCAGGCTGGTATGGCACTCATTGCACCCGGAGATTTTCATATGACTTTATTGAAGATGGGCGGGCGTTACTGCATTGCTCTTAATCAGGATCCTGCCCTGCATGGGGTGCGTCCGGCAGCCGATCCTCTGTTTGAATCCATTGCGCAGGTGATGGGTGGGCGATCGATTGGTGTTGTCCTGACGGGGATGGGAAAGGATGGAGCCAAAGGCTTGCTCAAAATGCGCAATGCGGGAGGTTTTAATATAGCGCAGGATGAATCAACCAGTGTCGTGTTTGGAATGCCGCGTGAGGCAATTGCTGAAGGTGCTGTCCAGCGCGTGTGTCCGCTGAATAAGATTGCCTCAGCAATTATGGCCGAGGTTTCCCGCCGGTCCGCGGCTTAGGGGGAGTAAACTGAGCAAAACGAGGGACGCGGATGGAAGTTGGAATAAGTCGCCCGTTTGACGGCTCGACCCAGGTTATTTCAGCAATCCGAGTTTTTCATGTTCTTCTTGATGAGTTGATGCAGATATGTTCTATCCAAATCAAGGATCTCTGCCGCCTTCGTGACTGAACCATTCGTGGAGAGCAGCACGCGTTCGATATACTCCTTTTCCTTAATCGCTCGCCATTGCTTCAAGGGAAGAAATGCTTCATCGTCGACCTTTTGCTTTGAAAGCTCTTGTTTTGTAAAAATTCGGATGATGTTGTCGTCTACAAACTCGAAGTCCTGCAAGAGGATGCGCTCCGCGATGTTACGTAGTTCGCGTGTATTTCCCGGCCATAAGTGGCGCTGAAGAGCCTGCAAAGCAGAGTCATCCAGAACTGGCAGCGACTTGACCTGGTATTTTTGGGCTGTCTTATGAAAAAAGAGGTTAAAAAGAAGGGGGATGTCTTCAGGTCTGTCGCGCAGGGGAGGAATTTCGATTCTTGCCACATTCAGACGGTAATATAGGTCTGAGCGAAAGAGACCCAGTTTGACTTTTTCTTCCAATTGACTTGAGGTCGCAGCAATCACGCGCACATCAACCTTTGTGACCTTCCTCGAGCCGATTTTTTGAATTTCGTCGGCCTCAAGAAATCGGAGTAGTTTGTTCTGCGCTGAGATGCTCAAATCACCAATTTCATCCAAAAAGACAGTCCCGCGATGGGCGATTTCAAGCTTTCCCATCTGCTCAGAGACAGCACCGGTAAAGGACCCTTTCGTGTGACCAAAAAGTTCGCTTTCAATGAGATTGTCGGGGATTGCTGCAACGTTGATGGTTACAAACGGGCGATCGCTTCGCGCAGATTGCTTGTAAATACATTGAGCCACAACCTCTTTGCCGGTCCCTGTTTCACCTGTAATCAAGACTTTAACGTCCTTTTGTGCGTACAAGTCAATCTGCTTTTTTATCATCCGTGCACTGGACGATTCTCCGACAAACACGCTGTCCTGAGAGGTGTGCAGTATGGAGTGAATTTGTCTTTTCAGTCGAGAATTTGTGATGGCGTTTTCGATGGCAATTTTGAGTTTTTCAAATGAAACAGGCTTTTCGATAAAATCGTAGGCGCCGCTCTTGATTGCGAAAATGGCCTCGGTTGAAGAAGCTTCTCCTGACAAGACCACCACCGGGATATCAAGATTCTCGAGTTGTATTTTTTTGATGAGCTGCAGTGAAGTTTCGTTGTTGCCAAAATGCACGTCGATCAGCAAAAGGTCGAAGGTCTCGGCTCTGAGTTGATGTTCGGCATCTTGCAGAGTTGTTGACTCTGTGAGGGTGTAATCGCCGTCATCCAGCATCATCATAACACTCTTGCGAAACCCAGAGTCGTCGTCGGCCAAAAGAATTTTGTAGCTCATGTCGATACTTTCATTGGCAATGAGAGGGTGAAGGTCACACCGTTGATGACATCGTTTGAAGTGAGTGACAGGTCTCCTTCATGCGATAGCGCAATCTTTTTACAGATAAGCAGACCAATGCCAAAATTTTTACCACTCGACGAGGGCGGCTTGGGAGAGAAGAGAATCGGAACGACTCCTTCGGGCACAGGAGAGCCATTGTTATTCAGTGACAGAAGAATTCGGTTGGCCGCTTCGGACAGCTGACAGCGAATCTTAAAATGTTGCCCCTGAGCTTTGTTCGCCTCGCGAGAGTTCCTGAGGATATTTACAATCAGGCGATCGATAAGGTTAAGGTCTACTGCAATTGTCTTTGATAGGCTGGCGAATGGGAGGTTTTTTTCAAAACTGAGATCCGGCTCGTTTCCAAATTTCAAAGCCAAAGAGTTGAAAATCGTTTGCACGTCAATGATCTTAAGATCAGGCTCAGGTAATTTCGCAAAGGCTGTAAAATTTTCAATCATTTTTTCAAAATAGGCGAGCTGCTCTAAAATCATGGTTGAAGCCTTTAAAATAAAATCGTTGAATTTCTCCTGAGAGTAGGTTTCTTTTTTGCTGGCAATTCCGGAGACAACGAGTTTGATGGGGGCAATCGGGGCGCGAATCTCATGAACGAGGCTTTTCGCAATGTGTTGCCAATGGGAGAGGTTTGCGGCTTCCAATTGCTTTTGTTCCAGAAGCTTAGCGTCGTTTAAGAGTTGATTGAAGCGATGGACAATAGAACGCGCAACAAAAAATGATACAATGATTGAGAAAAAAAGAATGGCAGAAATCTTTAAAAAGAAACTTTGATTGAGATCAGAGATGAGCGGCTCTGAAACGATGTCGATATCAGACAAAGCTTCGAGGATTTTTTCCGTTTTTTGATAATTGATTTTGTATGTTTCGCTATTCGTCGGATCCAAATCAGAGAGCTTCTTTTGCGCCTTTGCATAGTCGGTGATGATTTGTGCGATGTCGTCTGTGTTGTGAAGATTGTTGATGACTCCAAGACTGTTTGTTTGAAAATGATATCCAAAGAATGCAATCGGAAGAGCTGCGATTGCAATGATTGCAATTATTTTAAACCAGAGTTTGTAGATCATAAATTTTTTGCACTCGCTGTGACTCGAAGACTGCCCTCGACTAACTTACATTTTGCAACTGGCTCGACACAAGGGCGTGGCCTGCGGTTCATTCTTGCACCGTAGTGCGAACCTGGAGAAGGTGTTGTTTATTTCCAACACTGTTCGTTAAAAACAACGTTCCTCTGTTCTCTGATTCAAAAATTAATCAATTATTTCGGGTAGTCGCAGTTGGCATAGAACCTGCGCTTGAGCGAATACCTGTTGAGTGTCCTGAGTGTCATGAGATAGGATTTTAAATGACATTTTCCTGATTTGGAGTTTTTATGCGCAGCGTTTTGTTACAGGCGATCTCTTTGAGTGTTTGTTTCTCTTCAATCAGCATGGCTATGGCGGCTGAGCCTCAGGCGGAGGCTCCCGACAATACCTCCTATCTGATCACCGGATTTGATTGTTCCGGTTTGAATATTCCCGATGGTGGTCACATCTTTTTTGCTGACGATAAAACAAGTCAGGAGGTTGTCGCACGGCTCAGCAAATACGATTCCTGTGAAAAGGCGTTCGAGCGTTTTGGGGTCAAGAAGTACGCGTGGCTGTCGGTGACAGACATCGAGGCACTGGCTTTGAAGCTGAATAGCTATGAAGACTTTAAGAGCGTGGAGTTGAAGATTGTTC
>Ga0315901_10009025_pt1 | contig 11517 bp, 9 predicted proteins | sample LakEriMetagenome_10_FD_203761 | JGI IMG/M metagenome (GOLD analysis project Ga0315901, IMG submission 203761) | Freshwater fungal communities from buoy surface, Lake Erie, Ohio, United States - Buoy 2 MA116 | ecosystem: Environmental > Aquatic > Freshwater > Lake | place: USA: Lake Erie, Ohio...
GTCGGGCCATCCATGGCCCCGACAGCCTTGGCAGGTCGGAGGCACAGCCAAGGTGTGCCTCGACCTGCGATGGCTCGCCTTCCGGGCGAGCCTCGCGTCAGCCGAAGCAGGCCCGAAGGGATGCGCCTTTTGATGATGCGCGTTCTCTCTTCTCTCCTTCAGATTGACGCGCGCGATCGGTCCAAAAAGCCCCCGGCGGAAGCCGGGGGACTCCGGGTCGTCTCCCATCCCGGGTCCCATGCGGCGCGAGCCTGCACCGGGGAATCACGTACCGTCGAGCGGCATGGATGGCGGGGTGGTTTTCATGCCTGGAGTCCCCGGGCTTCCGCCCGGGGCTTCTTGAAACGGTGCCGGGACTGATTTCCTGGTCAATGGATCTGCAAAACACGGTTCGCAGCCGGATTCCCGCGGTAGCGGCGCTTTGTCGAGCCACACGGCGCACCAGCAAAACGCACGCCTCCGTCTCTCCGGCACAGACGACGTGCCGCCCAGCGGTCGCATCTCCCCGCCGGTACACTTTGCTCATGGCGTTGCTGGCGATCGAAACGACGTGTGACGAGACGGCGGCGGCCGTGGTGACCCGCGGCCGCGAGGTGCTCTCCAGCATCGTCGCCAGCCAGGAGCAGTTGCACGCCCGCTGGCGCGGCGTGGTACCGGAGGTGGCGTCGCGGGCGCACGTGGAACGCATCATCCCCGTGATCGACGAGGCCGTCGCTCGCGCGCGAGTGACGCGTGCGGATCTCGAGGCCGTCGCCATCGCCGTCCGCCCCGGCCTGGTCGGCTCGCTGCTCGTCGGGCTGGCGGCGGGCAAGGCGATCGCCGCCGCCCTCGACCTGCCGCTCGTGGGCTACGACCATGTCGCCGCCCACCTCTACGCCTGCCGACTCGCCCACGGCAACGACATGGTCTATCCGTGCGTCGGACTCGTGGCCAGCGGCGGCCACACGTCGCTGTTTCATGTCCGCGGGCCGCTCGACCTGGACCGGCTGGGCGGCACGATCGACGATGCCGCGGGGGAGGCGTTCGACAAGGCCGCCAGCCTGCTGGGCCTCGGCTATCCCGGCGGCCCCGAAATCGAACGTGCGGCGCTGGGCGGCGACCCGCGCAGCCACCGGCTGCCGCGGCCTCTCGCGAACGACCGCGACCGGCTCGACATGAGTTTCAGCGGCTTGAAAACGGCACTCCGCTACCTCGTGCGTCCGCCCCACGGTCCGCCGGATCAGCCGCCGCCGACGGGCCGCCGGCTGGCCGACCTCGCGGCGTCGTTCCAGCAGGCCGTCGTCGACACGATCCTCGCCAAGGTGGCACTCGCCGTGGACCGCACGGGCTGTGGCGCGGTGGCGATCGGCGGTGGGGTCGCGGCAAACACCCTGCTGCGTGACTCGGTCGAGGCCCTGGGCAGGAAACGCGGGCTCCGGGTGTTCGTGCCCCCGAGGACGCTGTGCACCGACAATGCCGCAATGGGTGCGATCGCCTGGGAGCGTCTCGAACGCGGCGCGAACGACGGCCTCATGCTTGACGTCGCGCCGGGCACCGACCGGGCCGCGGCGAACCGCCGGACGTAGTCAGTCCGCTGGCATGACGGTTCGAAACCGGCGTGCCCGCGTGGCACAGACTGGTGCGATGGTCAGTCAGGCATGGCCGGATTGGATCCCGTGGGCGCAAGGCCCGCCAGGCAAAAATTGCACGATGCGATGGTTTGCCAACGGACAGCCACCGCCACTCCGCGCGGCGCAAGCCTCCAGGCTTGCGAATCCGGGTTGTGGAGCCACAGGCCGGACACGACGGTTCGCGAGCGCCGCTCACGTGAGGGCTTCGTCATTGCGTCGTGGTGCCACCCTTGCCCTTGAAACCCGAGGCGTGAGCCGAGGGAATGCGGATCGCTTTCCGGTGAATCGACGCGGATTCCCTCATCTGACGATTCGGGCTTCCCGGCAACCGGGCACGGTGGCCCGCACCCAGCGGCCCAAGGCTGTCGGGGCCATGGATGGGCTGGTATTCGCGCCGGCGCATCCCTCCGGGCCTGCTTCGGCTTACGCGAGGCTCGCCAGGATGGCGAGCCATCGCACGCCGCCGCGGAGCGGCCACGGTCGCCCGGAGGTGCGACCGCATGGCCGTCCGGCGAACCCTTGGCGTTCGCCGCGACGGCCCAAGGCTGTCGGGGCCATGGATGGCCCGACAGCCGTGAAGTCAGAAGTCATACCACATGCCGATGCCGGCGCGGTTCTGCTTGTAGAACACGAACTCGTACTGCGGGTCGGATCCGTAGAGGTACTCGAACCCGATCCGCAAGAGCTTTTCGCTCCGCGCTCCGCGCCAGGCCCAGCCGGTCTGCACACAGACGTTGCCTCCCCAGTCGAGCTCCTGCCGCGACATGCCATTGACCGCCAGGAACGGGGCGCCCGCGATGCCGGTCGGCCGGGCCTGAATGAGCTCCGTGCCGAATTGAAACTCCCACGGCTCCGAGCCACCGGAATTGTTGAACGAGTAGCCCACGTCGCCGTAGATCCGCAGCCAATCGAACAGGTAGTACGAGTTGCCCCAGACCAGCGCGTCGCGCAGGTAGTTCACCCGGGGAAAGCTCCAGTGCTTGAGCATCACCTCGTCGCCGAGATGCGCGCTCAAGTGGTAATAGCCGAACTTCGTCTGCCAGCGGCCGATGCCGAACACGAGCGGAATGCCGAACCGGTAGTCGGACGACCGCAGATCGACCTCGTCGCCCGGATCGAGCCGCACGAACGCCGCGCCCTCGACCTGCACCTCGAAGCCCTGCGGATGCAGCACCGGGTCGGAACCATAACGGAGGATCGACATCCGTCCGCCGGTGGTCATGTCCCACATCCAGCCGTTCCGCACCGCGGGCGTGAACGGGTCGGCGGCCGCGTCGTCGTACCAGACGGTGGCAAACCGCGGCTCCTTGGGGCCCGCGAGGTAACTCGTGTAGATGAGGTTGTTCGGCAGCAGGTGCCAGCCCCAGGGCCGCGGCGCCCACAGGTCGTCGAAGCAATTCGAAGCGGCGCCGCTTGGAATGGGGCATTCCTCCGGACAGCACGGACCAGCCTCGTACGGCATGTCGAGGACGACGGGCCCCTGCGGCTGCGGCGGAGGCAGGAAGCGGAGTTCCGGCGCAGGCATCGACTCCGGCACCGGCGTCTGACCGGCCGCCAGGGGATCGGTCGCCCAGGCCGACACGGCCCACAGCACCACCAGCGCACCGGTTGCCGCACGCCAGTGGCGATGACACGACGAACCGGTCTGCTCGTGGCGGGCTGCGGTCATGAGAATCTTGCCGGCTGGCTCCGGGGTGCGAATCGACGCCGACCGACGCCCACTCTAGGGACTGCGGCGCCACCGGCCAGAGAGAGATCGGCAGCCCAGGGTCGATTCTCGCACCACTTTGAAGCCTGTTTCTCCATCACCGTGCAACGGGGCAACGCGGGCAAGATCCAAACGCCGACTGCTTTGCCAGCCGCCCCAGGACCCCCGGGCAGCCTGCAACCTGCGGCCCCCGCGGCCCGCGCATTCCGCCGACACCCCTGGCCATGCCCCGTTCATATCAGGTACTTTGACGCTGGAGTCGTCTCCAGCCGACAGAGGGATCAATCGATGGCCGCCACCCGATCTTTCGCACTGCTCTGTGTCGTTGCCCTCCTGTGCGGCTGTGCGAAGTCCGACCCGCAGGCCACTCCGGGAGCCGGAGCCGACGCCGGCGTGAAGCGGTTCGTGTTCATCGCCAACGGCGACGACCCGTTCTGGGACGCTTGCAACGCCGGGCTCGTCGAGGGCGCCAAGCGATGCGGCCTCGAGGCCAAGGGCCTGCGGGTGGTGATGGAGAAGAACAACGGCACCGCCCAGGGGCAGATCGAGAAACTGCGGCAATTCGGCAGCCAGTCGGACATCGCGGGCGTGGCGATCTCCGTCATCCAGGCGGAGAACGTGGCGATCGTCGAGGAGATGAAGAGCCTCGCCGCCAAGGGCGTGAAAGTCATCACGGTGGACGGAGACGTGAACCGTGACACGTTCCGCGACGCCCGCCCCTTCTACATCGGCACCGACAACATCGTCGCCGGACGACTGCTGGGGGCTGCCGCGAAGGCGATTCTCACGGCCCGCGGCAAGACGCAGGGCAGCTACGTGCAGTTCGCCGGATTCACCGACAACGACAACGCCCGGGCCCGGATGAACGGCGTCCGGGAGACGCTGGGCGCCGCCTTCACCGAAGTGGACCGGATGAGCGACGAAATGGACCTCGCCAAGGCCCGGGACAACGTCCGCACGGCGTTGGTGAACCATCCCGATCTGACCGCCCTCGTCGGCATCTGGGCCTACAACGCGCCGGCGATCGCCGAGGTCGTGCAGGAGCGGGGCGTCCGCGACCGGCTCACCGTCGTCACGTTCGACGCCCAGGCGGCCGCGATCGAGCGGATGGCCGCCGGTCAGATCGACGCCATGGTCGTGCAGAATCCGTTCGAGATGGGCATCCGCACGGTCCGGCTGCTCACCGCCATGCACACCGGCGACGAGGCCACGATCGCCGAAATGTTTCCGCATCGCACCGCCCCCGACGGCGACCTCCACACCACGGGGCTGCGGCTCATCGTGCCCGACACCGATGCCCGCGTGCAGCCGACCGACATCGAGATGCAGGGGTTCGAATACCTGCCGCTGACGAAGTTCCGCGAGTGGCTCGCGTCCTACGGCCTGTCGAGCTCCTGATCCGCCATGCCCGAGCCCTCCGCTCAGCCAAAAGCCACGGTCCTGCTCCGCTCCGGTGAGTGGGCGCTGCTGGCGGCGATCCTCATCGCCGTCGTCCTCACGGCGCTGGTCGACGCCAATCACAGCTACTGGTTCCGTCCCCTGGAGAGCCTGCGGGACATCGCCCGCAACACCGCCCTGCTGGGGATCTTCGCGCTCGGCGCCACCGTGGTGATCATCGCCGGCGGCATCGACCTGTCCGCGGGATCGATGATCGCGCTGTCGGGAACGGTCGCCGCCGCCACCATGGTCGCCCTGGCCCCGGCGGCGATGCTCGGCTTCAAGCCGGTCGGTCCGACGATCGTGGCCGTCGCCTGCCTGGCCAGCCTGCTGGTCGGCTTCCTCGTCGGCACGCTCCATGCGTGGCTGATCACGGCGGTCCGCCTGCCCCCGTTCATCGCCACGCTGGCCACGCTCGTCGGCCTGCGGAGCTTCGCCCGGGCGCTGTGCGAGAGCACGACGGCGGCGTTCACGCCCACGAAGAGCGCGATGATCAACGTCTCCGACCCGCTGTTCAAGGCCGTCCGCGACAACGTCTGGATTCCGGTCGCGGTGTTCGGCCTGCTCGCCTTCGCGACCTGGCTGATCCTCACCCGCACCGTGCTCGGCCGCCATGTCCACGCGCTCGGGGGCAACGAGCAGGCGGCCCGCCTGGCCGGCATCCGCACCGACAACGTCAAGTGGTTCGCCTACTGCTTCGGGGCGATGACCGCGGCCCTGGCCGGCCTGTTCTACGTGGCCAACGAGTCGGTCGCCGCCCCCGTCAACCAGGGCCGCGGCCACGAACTCAACGCCATCGCCGCGGCCGTCGTCGGCGGCTGCTCGCTCACCGGGGGCGTCGGCACGGTGCCCGGGACCGTGCTCGGCGCGATCTTTCTTCGCGTCGTGATCGACGCCGTGTCGAAGATCATCAAGACCGGCGCCGACGTCTACGAGGGACTGATCGTCGGCATCGTGGTGGTGATCGCCGTCACGTTCTCGCAGGTCGGCCAACTGGCCAAGGGGGGGCGACGGCTGCTGCCGGGACCGCTCGGCCTGTGCGCGATCCCCATGCTCGCGCTGCTGTGCGGGGCGGTCGTGGCAATGACGGCCAGCGGCCCGGCGGGCCTCGCCTCGGGGCTGACCGCCCTCGTCTTCCTCGCAGGGGTGCGAGCCTGGGAGTCGCGCGGCGGACGGGCGCCGAGGCCGTCATGACCGCCGGCGCCAGCGACCTCGCGATCGCGATGCGGGGCATCGGCAAGCGGTTTCCCGGTGTCGTCGCCCTCGCCGACGTCACGCTCGAGGTCGGCCGTGGGGAACTGCGGGCCATCTGCGGCGAAAACGGCGCCGGCAAGAGCACGCTGATGAAAATTCTCTCCGGCGTCTACCAGCCGGACGACGGCACACTGGAGGTCGATGGCGCGCCGGTCGCCTTCACGGGCACCCGTGACGCCGAGCGGGCGGGGATCGCGATCATCCACCAGGAGCTCGCGCTCGTCGAGGACCTCACCGTCGCGGCCAACGTGTTCCTGGGCCGGGAGCGGCGCACGGCCGCGGGGCTGATCGACGACCGCACGATGGAGGCCGAGTGCCGCCGCCTCCTCGCCCTGCTGGAGTGCCAGGTCGATCCCCGGGCCCGCACCGGCAGCCTGCGGGTCGGCGATCAGCAGCTCGTGGAGATCGCCAAGGCGCTGTCGCTCGACGCCCGGATCCTGGTGATGGACGAGCCCACCAGCGCCCTGACCGAGACCGAATCGGCCCGGCTCGAGCGGATCATCGCCCGGCTGCGGGACAGCGGCACCACGATCCTCTACATCTCGCACAAGATGGACGAGGTCTTCCGGCTCGCCGACCGGATCACGGTGCTCCGCGATGGCCGCCACGTGCGGACGGTGGACCGATCGGCGACGACGCCCGCCGAGGTCACCGGCTGGATGGTGGGCCGCCAGATCGCCGGGCACGATTTCCATCGCGCCATGGCCCGCGGGCCGCGGCTGCTGGAGATTCGCGGCCTCACGCTCCCCTGGCCCGCGCATCCCCGCGGCTACCGGCTGGCGAACGTGAGCCTCGACCTGCACGCGGGGGAGATCCTCGGCATCGCCGGTCTGATGGGGGCGGGCCGCACCGAACTCCTGGAGACGATCTTCGGCGCCGGCGAGCCAAGCTGGACCGGCAGCATGCGGCTCCGGGGTGCACCGGTGCGGTTCACGCATCCGGCCGAGGCCTGCGCGGCCGGCATCGCCATGGTCACCGAGGACCGCAAGCGGCTGGGTTTGTTCCCGGATCTCGACGTGGCGGCAAACGTCAGTCTGTGCAGCCTCCGGGAGGCGACCCGCGGCGGACTGCTCGACCGGCGCCGCGAGGAGGCGCTCGTCGCCGGTCCGATCCGCGACACGGGCGTGAAGACGCCCGGCCCCCATGCGGCCATCACCGGCCTCTCGGGCGGCAATCAGCAGAAGTGCATCATCGGCCGCTGGCTGCTGACGAAGCCGGCGATCCTCCTGCTCGACGATCCCACCCGCGGCATCGACGTCGGCGCCAAAGCCGAGCTCTACCACTTGATCGACCGCCTCTGCCGGGAAGGGCTCGGCGTGATCCTCACCTCGAGCGAGCTCCCTGAACTGCTCACCCTCGCCGACCGGATCGTGGTGCTGGCCGAGGGCCGGCTGACGGCCGAGTTCTCCCGGGCCGAGGCCACCGAGCAGAAGATCATGCACGCCGCCACGGGCGGGTGAGACGGCGACCGCATGAGCCGCCAAGCGGGGCGCGACGCAAGTGGCCCAAGAAGCCCCGGGTGGAAACCCGGGGACTCCGGGCACGAAAACCACCCCGCCGTCCACGCCGCACGACGGCCCATGATTCCGCGGCACAGGCCCGCATCACGCCCCGAGATACCGCGACACGATCGCGCGGGCACGCGCCTCCTCGCGTGTGCCGGTGACGATCGCCCGCCCGTCGGCGAACACCGCCAGTTCGATGCCCGGCTCGACGGCCGCCCGCACGATCCAGGCATTCGCCGTGACCGGCACCACGGCGGCCAGCCGCGCGGCCAGCGCCACGAGATCGACGGCCGCGCCGGCCGCCGGCACCTGCACGGCATCGCGGCCGCAGAGCACGGCCGGCCGACCGCCGATCCGGCCCTCGAGCCAGGGATAGTCGCCGCCGCGGCAGGTCGGGCAGCCCGTCTTGGCGAGCGAAGCCAGATCGACCGTCCGCCACGCCTGCTCCCAGAGATCGCAGACGAGGAGCCGGTCGCCGGCCCGCGATCCCCCCACCAGCAGCCGCATCGCCTCCATGGCCTGAACCGCGCCGACCACGAGCACGGCCGGCCCGACGACGCCGGCGGTCTCACAGGTGGGGAGCGCGCCGGGGGCCGGCGGCTCGGGAACGAGGCACCGGAGGCAGGCGGTGACGCCGGGCACGACGGCGAGCACCCGCCCCTCCGCGCCGATCGCGCCGCCATGCACCCACGGAATCCGCTCCCGGCAGCACAACTCGTTGACGAGGAATCGGGCCTCGAAGTTGTCGGTGCCGTCCACGACGACGTCGTGGCCACGGAGCAGGTCGGCCACGTTCGCCGCCGTGAGGTCGGCGACGACCGGCTCGATCCGGGCGGCGGAGTTGATCTGCGTCAGATGCCGCGCGGCCGCCACGGCCTTGGGCAGTCCGGCAGCCACGTCGGCCTCGTCGAAGAGCACCTGCCGGGGCAGGTTCGAGCATTCGGGCACGTCGCGGTCGATGATCCGCACATGGCCGATGCCGGCCCGGACGAGCGCCAGCGCCGCCGCGCCCCCGAGCGCCCCGCAGCCCACGATCGCCACCCGCGCGGCTGCCAGCCGCTCCTGGCCCGCGACGCCGAGCGGGGCGAACCGCGTCTGCCGCGAATAGCGTTCTTCGTCGAAGCCAGCCATACGGGCCATGCTACCAGACGACGTAGCCGGCCCAGTCCCAGGGGGGCCGCTCGCCGCCGGCCAGCAGCCACGCGGCGAGCCGGGCCTGCAGGGCGTCGCAGCCGGGGCGGCCTCCCCTGCCACCCCAGGCGACCAGCGGCATCGGTGGGGCCGCGTCCCGCCACGCCGGGTGCGGGCTGCCGACATCGCCAAGGACGACCGCGAGCCAATCGATTCCCGTGGGCACGCTCGGCGGCGGCACGCCGCCGTCCACCGGCCAGCCGAGGAGCAGCGTGCCCTTGCGGCCGCGGACCGCCGCCGCGATGGCCGCGGCCTGCGCCGGGGACGTGTCGCGGGGCACGAGGGCCATGACGACCGCCGGATGGCCCGCCCAGCCGGCGATCCGCTCGGCCGCGGCATCGGGAGACGGCGGCTCGTCGAGCATGGCGATCACGGCCACGCCGTCGGCATCGGCGCGACCGCACAGCGGCTCGTCCGGGTTCACGATGCACGCCGTCGCGGCTTGGTCGCGGAGATGACCCGCATCGAATGCCGTCCTGTCGATGGACACACCCCGCGGCACCCAGCGGCGGCCGTCGAGCCGGAACGAGCGGCCCTTCGCCCCCAGCCGCCGCAGGCCGATGCGGAGGCTGTGCGTGGCCGCCACACCGGCGCCCCCCACGATCCGAAGATCCAGCCGATACAGGTTCGGCAGATCGGGCGTCCAGAACGCGGGCTCCGTGAGCACCGCCTTGCCCACCAACGTCGCGGTCGTGGCTCCGGCATCACCCGGCGGCGGCCCGAGATCGACGAGCCGCGCCGTCGTGGGCAGGGTCGTGGCCCGGCGGCACTCCGGCCCGGTGAGCGTGCCCTCCAGCCGTAGCGGTCCGCCATCCAGCCCGGCGGCGGGCCGCGGCACCCGCACGAACACCTCCGCCCGCATGTCGTCGCAGGGGCCGAGTGTGACGATGACCGGTGAATCGCTCACGCGTCGGCCGCCTCGGTGAATCGCTCCCGCGCCAGCGCGGCAAGCTGCCGCAGGTCGAGTTTGCCCGACCCGAGCATCGGCAGCTCCTCGATGGCGGCGAAGGCGTCGGCGCCCGGAATCCACAGGTTCGGCAGGCCGCGGGCGGCGAGTCCGCGGACGATGTCCCGCGGCTCGCGGTCGGTGGGAAGATGGAACACGATCAGCCGCTCCCCCTTCGCCCGGTCGGGCACCGCGGTCACGACCGCCAGCAGTTCGCCGTCGGCGGCGCCGAGTTCCGCGTTCACCGCCTCCTCGATGGTGAGGTGCGGCACCATCTCGCCGCCGATCTTGGAGAATCGGCTCTCCCGGCCGGTGATGGTGATGAAGCCCTCGCGGTCGAGACGGGCGATGTCGCCGGTGCAGTACCAGCCGTCCTTCACCACCTTCGCCGTCAGATCGGGCCGGTCGAGGTAGCCCTGCATGACATTCGGGCCCGCGATCCAGAGGAGACCATCGGCGCCGACCGGCAACTCGCGTTCACCCTCGCGATCGGTGATCCGCGCCCGGCTGCCGAGGATCGGCTTGCCGACCGTCCCCTCGCGGGCATCGTCGGGGCGGCCCGGCACATGCCGGCTCGGCGGCACGTTGGCGGCCACCAGGGGCGCGAGTTCCGTGGCCCCATAGGCCTCCACGGGCCGCACGCCGAACTTCTTCTCGAACCCGTCGCAGACCTCCTTGGGCAGCTTCTCCGCGGCCCCGAACACGCACTCCAGCGTCGAGAAGTCCTCCGCCGGCGTGCGGCGGACGTAGATCCGCAAGAACGTGGGGGTGGCCATGAGGATCGTGGCGTGGTGCTCGCGGGCGAGCCGTCCCACGGTCTGCGCGTCCCGCGGATCGGTGTGGTAGACGACCGCGGGCTCGAGCGTGAGCGGCGTCCAGAGCGTGGTCGTGTAGCCGTAGGAATGGAAGAAGGGAAGCACGCCCAACGCCACGTCGTGGGCCGAAAGGTGGAGCAGATTGTCGATCGCCCGCACGTTGGAGCCGACGTTCTCCTGCGTGAGCACGACGCCCTTCGGGTCGCCGGTGGAGCCCGAGGTGAAGATCACCGTGAGCACGTCGTCGGGGCCGATGCGATCGAGCCCGAGGAGCCGCTCGAGCAGCGGCAGCGGCGTGATCGTGGCCTGCACGAAGCCGATGGCCTTGTCGGCGGCGGTGGCCTGCGTCTTCAGGGTGGCGGCGTCGAGCAGCCGCTCCCCGAGGTCGAGCTTCACGCGGGCCAGGAACGCCGGACTCGAGATCACGTGCCGCAGCCGGGCCCGCTCGATGCACGTGTCGAGGATCGACTGCGATGCGGTGTAGTTGAGGTTGACGGCGACGCGACCCGACAGGGCGAGCGCCGCATTGACGATCGCACCGCCGGCCGTGGGGGGCAGCATCAGGCCCACCATCTTTTCGTCGGGTGCGAGGGCCCGCTCCAGCACGCGGCGGGCGACGAGGATGCGGACGAGCAGGTCGCGGCCGGAGAGCCGCGTCCCGAGCGAGTCGGCCATCTTCATGCGGCGGCCGGCGGACCGGCAGGCGCGGAGCATCACCCGTTGCAGGATCGGCGGGGCGTCCGGGGCGGCGGCAGCGGGACGCGGCATCGGAGCGGGCACTCGTGCGGGATGGGCGGGAAACCGGCTCGCGTTGCCGGTTCACCGATCACCATTAGAATCGGTCGCCTGCGAACTGAACAGCCGCCGCCGGCCGCCGAAACCGTGGCGGCGTGCCCGCCTCTCCCTGGCCGCAGCCTCCGGATCCCGCCATGCCCCGCTACCAACCTTCCCGCATCGAACCGAAGTGGCAGGCCTGGTGGGAGGAGCACGACACGTTCGCCACGCCGCGACTGCCGACCGGCCGCAAGCGGTACGTGCTCGACATGTTTCC
>Ga0315901_10009027_pt1 | contig 11513 bp, 4 predicted proteins | sample LakEriMetagenome_10_FD_203761 | JGI IMG/M metagenome (GOLD analysis project Ga0315901, IMG submission 203761) | Freshwater fungal communities from buoy surface, Lake Erie, Ohio, United States - Buoy 2 MA116 | ecosystem: Environmental > Aquatic > Freshwater > Lake | place: USA: Lake Erie, Ohio...
TGATAAGTATAATGCAATTGAGATAGATGGTATGATGATGCCCACCCTGTCTATGATTACAAACAAGGCAGGTGAAAACATCTCTGATATCATCGGTATGTTTATTGATGGATATGTGGACATCTCTAAGGGCCCATGGATTATGGAACTTGGTGCTACACCAAACGTAGCTTCTACATGGTTGTTCTTGATTAAGGCAGGTGTTCCTGTGAAGACTGTAGCCTATTTCATGAACCAACCAATCATCCGTGACTACCTCAGATCAATTGAGAGCGCTGGTTATTCTTGGCTGTTCATGGATACATTTGTAAACTTAACAGCTGAAGCATATGGACAAGATCCAAAAGAAGCTGACTTATTAATGCCAACTTTCAGAATTCCTGGAGAGACTACTCTGAAGAATAATGTAGGTAAGTCTATTTCTGAAATGAGTCCTAAAGAAAAGACAGACCAGTATCTGATGCTTAGAGAGTTCTTGAAATACGCTAAGATGGGTGAGCAGATGTTCCATGTGACACAGGGTTCTAACTATGACACATCTACATTCAACGATCCTTATCTGGTGTTCAAGAAACAAATGCAACAGATTAAGGCTCAGAACACTATCATCAGTTCTGTAGATACACTTCTTGCTAATTCTTTCATAGGCAAGCTTGCTGATACAGTGAACAGCATTAGAGATGCGTTTGCTCAAATTATCAAGTCTGATAGTCCTAAGGTGAGAAACGTAATCCAGAAGGTATTGCTTCCATATGTAGAAACTAGTGACAGAGAGTTTGTAAAGCTGGCTCAAAAAGCTGTAAGTGACTTGTTTGACTGGGCAGTACAAACTGACCAGAAGTTGAATGATATGATTAAGGATATATTGGTGAATGATGGTGGTGTTGGTAGAGAGGTGGCTATGTTTGTAAATAGTATCAAAGCTAAAGGAGCATCACATCCTCTATATAACAATCACGTAATCAATATCATAGAGGGTATACCTTCTATTAAAGCTGCAGCTGGTGGTGCAAACAACGCTAAGTTGAACATGGGGGAGAACAAGGTGTATGATCAAAACAATGTCATATATGCCTTCCGTGAACTTAGAGATCATCTGAAGGGTGAGAATAATCCGTTGTATGATAGAATCAAGCTATTGGCTGTTCTGCAGAGTGGATTATCTAGCTCTCCAATATCCTTCACTAACCTTCTTCCTTATGAAGATTTTGAAGATATATACAATAAAACTTTGTCTAAGTTAGAAGGAATGCCTAACTTAGAGGACTTTTATAAGCTGGGTGTATTCCAGAGAAACAACTGGAATAACGATGATGTGGTTCCTTACCTAAAGGCAGCACTCATTAAGTCAGCAGCAGGAAGAATGCACTACAACCCATCTATGAAGTTCTTACCAGACGCTGTTAAACAGGCTATGGCTAGCAACGATATTCCTCCTGTGCTCACTCGTTCTAGAAGAAATAGAGAAGCTAACTCTGACTACATTGTTTACACATGGGAGAAACAAGAGGAGCTTCTTACAAAAGAAGAGCTAGACAAAGCTGTAGCAGATAGGAATGTGTACAAGGCTATTGCTGCTAAGAAAGCTGAAATGCGTAGAGCTGCTGATTATTCCTACATCAACAAGGCTCTGTTCAAGAAGGTGTATGATGATTATGGTACAGCCCTTGAGCACACAGCTTATGACGGACAGAAATACTTTGTCTACAAAGCTATCAACGCTTGGGGAGACAGCTTTAGAGCTAACGAGTTCTGGGCAACAGACCACAAGTCTGTATTAGAGAACGGATTCCTTAAGGTGGAAGATGTTGATAACAACGTGATTATCAGCAAGTTCCTAGATGGTAGCAAAGTGAAAGCTAAAGACATTCCTACTGCTCCAAATACAAAGATTCAGCCTGAAGGAAGACCACCAATAAATAATAGAAATACAAACAACTGCGGATAATTATGGCAAAATGTTCTTTAGATATTAGAAAAGATATAATTGATGAGGCAGGTGCAATAATGGTAAGTAAAGGTGCTACTGTTAGTGGGAATGTTGGATATTTTGCCAACCCTGCACTAGCATCTAAAGCTATTTCTGATGTTAACAGATATTTTAAAGATATAGTTGTGAAAGGTGGTGAGAAAGGATCATTCTTTATTGATCCATCTGAAAGTCTTGTAAAAGAATATCTTGATGAGTATAATAAAAGCGGTCTTGCACTTCTAGAAAGAGATGCAAGGTTATTTCAGGAAGGTGAAATAGCTAGAGGTGGTTATACAGAAGAAGAAGGACTTGGAGAATTCTATCAAGTTACTAGTGAAGAAATTGAACAAGCTGATAAAAAGTTAGATGGTTATTTATTAGATTTCTTGAAACCATTTGGCGTAACTTCTAAAGAGGTTGAATCTTTAAAAAATAGACTTGGAGAAGATTCTTTAGGCGTAGCTGATGTTTTAAATAAAGTGATAACTATATCAAAGAACAGAAAAATAGATACTGTTCCTGAGGAAGCAGGTCACATGGTCGCAATGTTGATGGGTAAAAATCATCCAGATATGAAGGCTCTTCTTAAAAATATAGAAAAGTGGTCTGGTTATCAAGAGGTTTATGATGAGTATTTTGATAGATATTATAACGAAGAACAAATTAAAATAGAAGCTGTTGGTAAGGTTTTAGCAAAAGCTTTAGTTAGTAATTATAAAGAAAGTGAAAAAGATAAATCCTTATTTGCACAAGTTAGGCAAGTGATATCTTCTTTTTTTAGAATGTTAGGTAACTTAAATCCTATTTATTCTAACTCATATACTTATAATCTAGCTGATAAAATTGCAAAGAACATTCTACTTGGAAACACTAAGTATGTTGCTGATTTAACAATAGTTAATCCAAAACTAAACTATGACAAGGCTATAGAACAGAATCCTTTTGCTAAATCTATAATTGATACATTTACTAAAAGATTTGGTTTTAATCTAACTGGATCATTAGCTATTGCTGGACAGGGAGAAAATATATATAGGCCTGAATCAGAACCTATCCATGATATAGATTTTGTTGTAAATGATAAAAGTAAGATGGCAGATGCTGTAAGATTCTTAGAAGAATCTAAGGCAATACCTCTACATTACGGAATCAAGGGTGATGATTATACAACTATATCTTATTCAGTTCCTAAAAAAGGATACATAGTTGAGGCTGCTAAAGTTACTAATTGGGGTTATGTAGACAAAATATCATTAAAGAATGAAAAAGGAGAGTATGTTGACCCAACTCCTGAAAATGTAATTAGTGTAGACTTTTTTGTTTATAACACAAAAAGCAATGAGAATGTAGTAAACTCAGCATTTACCTCTTGGCAGGATATATATAAGGGTAAATTGTTCCTAAGTCGTCTTAAGTCTAGCGAAAGAATGTTTGATAGACCAAAAGATCAAAAAGATTATGTAACATCAACTCCTGTAAGTAGAGATGTGGAGCTTGCTCAGTTTACGTACTTACAAACTGAAGAAACTCCTATGTCTAAAGCTTCCCCAGAAACTATTAAGAAGGTGAAGCAAATCCTAGAGAAGATGGGTGTGTCTATTAAAGACCTAGCCACCTATGCTCGTGAGGCTGGATTAGAGTCTACAGGTATAAACGCTGTGGCTGATGTGGTGAGTAAGGTGATTGCTATAGCTGAAGGAAAGGCGAACGTAGCTTTAATAGAAGAGATGGTGCACATTGCAACAGCTATTCTAGAGCAGAAGAACCCTCAGCTGGTTACACAAATGATTAGTAAGATAGATAGGTTTGCCATCTATCAACGCACCCTTGAGGAGTATAAGAACAATCCTGCATATCAACTTCCTAACGGAAAGCCTAATATTCGTAAGATTAAAAAGGAGGCTGTAGACAAGTTGATTGCTGAATTGATTGTATACAACAACGAGGGTACAACAGAATTCCCTGAGCTGATGGATGAGACCAATAGGTCAATCATCAGAGGCTTCTTTGAGAAGATTCTTGACTGGTTCAGAGGAATGTACAAATCTGCTAACATTGACATCTTCCAAGAAGCTGCTGCTATTATTGAGGAAGGAGTTGAAGGTGATGTTGTTGATGCAAGTGCAGAACAGATATACTACCAACTATCTGATCCTCAGAAAGCTATACAACAGCGCATCTTACAAACAAAAGATATTATAAAAAAAGTTGAGGGTACAGAAACTCCAGATCCAATACTTATGGATACAGAGGAAGCATCCAACTGGTATGAGGCAAAACAGCCTGATGGTACATGGAAACGTGTAGCTAAAAGGGTAACTGATGAAGTACAATCTTGGTATAGAAAACGTTTTCCTGGTAAAGTGTTTACAGAAGAAGAGAAGCGCTTTAATGAAACTAAGCGTAAACTTGGTGTAAAAGGACACAAATTCTTTGAAGAAATCCACGGAAGATATTTCAACTCTGATGGAACAAGAAAAAAGAATGCTGATCCACGTGTAGCAAAGCTATCTTCTGTAGATGAAGAGGTGTATGAAAAGCTTGAGAAGTATTTCACTGATCTGCTTGATAAGTTCTCTAAGGATGGTAAGAATCCTCTTGTATTCTCTGAGGTGGTTATCTATGATCCTAAAGAGAAACAAGCTGGTACAATTGACCTTCTCATTGTAGAAGAAAGTGGTAAGGCTAATATTGTAGACTGGAAGTTCATGAGTGTGGCTGCTGATGCTAAGGATGTTGCTTGGTTTAAGCAGGGAGCTTATAATATCCAGCTTGGTAGATATAAAGACATCCTGCGTGATAGATATGGTGTGAAAGAGATGGGTATGAACAGAGCTGTTCCCATTATTATGCAGCTTAAGCTACAAGATCCTAAGAACAAGAACTCAGATATAAACCTGACAGGTATTGCCATTGGTTCTGTAAACACAGAAGAAATAGAAGACTTGCGTTTGGTTCCTGTATCTGAAGAAACAGAATCTACAGGCTTTGAGCGTTTGGATGAACTCATTAGACTATTAAATGCTACATACAAACAGATTTCTAAGAAGGTTGTTACAGAAGAAGATGAGCGTGAGTTCAAGCGTGATCGTTTAAATATCCTGAAGCAAGCTATACGTACAGCTCAAGGCACACTAAACATTGCTCCTCTTGTAGATGTAATTAAGATAATGAGAAAAGAGGGTCAGCAACTTCTAGATGACTACAACACTACGTACAAAGGTAGGCCTGCTAACTCACAAGGAGAAGACTTTACAGATGAGAAACTGTCTGACTTCTCTGCAAATATGAGAGAATATAATGCATTTGCAGATGTATTTGGTAGAATAGATGACTTGATTGGTGATCTTATCTATAATAAAGATATGGAGAAAGATGCTACCACTGAGGAAGCTCAGGAAGATATAGCTATGAGAAAGGAGATTCTCAAGAACATTAGTGATGAGGCTAGAGAAATCCGTAAATCTGCAGTGGATATAAGAAAGGCTTCTGGTGAGTTTGCTGATAAATTTATAGGACAGAGAAACCTTGTAAGAGGATTGTTAAGTCCTGAGGCTGTGGTGAAAGGACTATCTGCTACCTTCAGAGGTATATCTGAATTACCTATGGCATCCCTGCAAGTGCTTTATAAACTTGTAACTAATGCAAAAGGTAGAGCATCTAGAGAAGCACTTGGTGAGGTGAATAAGCTTATGGCTATCCGTAAGAAACTTGTAGACAGAGGTGGTGATGTACGAAAACTTGTACAACAAATCTATCAAAGAGATAGTAAGGATAAGCTTGTTAATAAACTAATATATAAGTTTGATAAGAAGTTCTTTGAAGAGGTAGACAATAACTCTCTTGAGGGTTATCGTGATAAGAATTGGATAATGAACAATATTGATGTTGATGCCTACAGAAAAGAAGCTAAAGAACTCCTAGATAAAAAGATAGAAAGAATCAAGAAGCTACATGATGATGATATTGATCTAATGGAGCGTTTGATTCTGGATGAACAACGTAAGTGGGACATTGATAGAAAAGACTTTATTGGCTGGAACAACTATATAGTTAAGAGACATCCTCTAACTAAATGGTACTCAGAGGAATACAAGAACCTTCTGAAGGACCCTGAGCTTCTTGAGCTATACAACTTCATATCTGAAATGAACCAGAAGGCTAAGTCCTCTGGATATATTAGTAATCAAGTGGCTTCTACATTCCTACCATTTGTAAGAAAGGGTATGGCTGAAAGTTTAGCTTGGGACTTTGATCTATCTGCTATAATGAACTTTGGTAAGAACCTGCAGATACAGGCTGATGATGTAGGATATGGTCAGGTGAATGAGCTTACAGGTGAACTGGAGAATGCTATTCCTAAATACTATACATACGACTTTACACGTGGTGAGGATGGTGTTAATGACTTTTCTGATGTAAGTGAAGACATCTTCAAGAACATGATTCTCTATATTAATCATATGGAGAAGTACAAGTATCTGTCTGAGGTGGAAGATCAATTGCAGCTAGTTAAAACTATTGAAACCTTCAAAGGCTATCTTGCTACAAACAATAATGGTGAGATAGTATATGTAGATAGTAAACCTGACATTAAATCTGAAGGACAGTCTACTAGTGAAGGCAATGCTAAGATATTTAATGACTTCCTCAGGGCCCTGTTGTATGAACAGAAGTATCCTCTGTCTGATAGTGATACACCACTTGGTGTAGGTAAGGTGATGAACTTTATCAAAGGTGCTGTTAATAGTGTGGCTGGTAGAGAGGTATTTAAACCTGAAGAGAATCCATCTGCAACATCTCTGGTGAAAACTATGGATGCTGCAAACAGAGCATTCCAACTTAAAACATTAGGACTTGAGTTTATATCTGGTGCTGTGAACGCATTTGGTGGTAACATCCAGATTGCTACACAGGCTGGTAACTACTTCAAGGCTAGAGAGATGTTAGCTAACGAGGTAAAACTTGTTGGAAACAGATTTAAGAATGATGAAGAGCGTGATATGTTCCTTCAGTTGGTTGACACATTCATGCCTCTTAAAGATGATCCTACATATGATGAGCTTAAGAAAGCTGGTCTTACCACTCTAACAAGAGGTAGTTTCTCAGACTTCCTTATGGTATTCATGAGAGAACCAGAACAGCACATTGAGAAATCCATATTCCTTACTCTCCTGGACAACATGATGGTGGAGGATGGAAAGATCGTAAGCATTCGTGAGTTTGTCAAGAGGAAGTATAAAGATCGTTATGATTCAGCCTCTAGGTACAAAGAGGTGACTCCTAAGATAGATGAGGAAATAGAAGAGCTTAAGAAGACTAGATCTATCAACGCTATTAAGAAGCTAGAAGATGGCAAACTTGTCATCCCAGGACTTGATCTATCTAATACTACTGAGCTTCAACGTCTCACTAATCTCACTAGACGTATCTCTAGGAATGCTACAGGTAACCTAGCTGATAGTGATCTCAATCGTATGGGAATGAACATCTGGACCAAGTCTATGATGATCTTCAAGAACTGGATCCCTAAGCTTGTAGATACACGCTTTGGAGAGTTCAGAAAGGTGAGTGATGACTTCTCTGTAGAGATTGGAGAGGATGGTCTAACCACTGGAGAGAAATATGATATAGGACGTATTAGACTTTTTGCATATGTACTGGGTACATCTATTAGAGATAGATCAGCTAACATCTATAACATATTGAGTCTCAACGACAAAGGACTTGCTGTTCTAGATAAGATGTATGAGGAGTTTGCTGAACAGTACCAAAAACGTACAGGTAAACCTCTAGAGATGGATAGAGATGAGTTCATAGATATGGTTAGAACCAACCTCAGGAACCAGGTGAAAGAACTTTCTATTCTTATGTCTATGTTTGGTGCTATGTTTGCCCTTGGATTTGCTGCTCCAGATGATGACGATGATAGAGCTGATAAGAACTTCCACAGATATGCCCAAAGAGTGATAGACAAGTTCATTGGGGAACTTTCCTTCTTCTACAACCCTGCTGAGTTCCAAAAGATCTTAAGTGGATCTATGTTCCCAGCCATTGGTATCTTCTCAGATATAGGAAGATTTACAAATCACATCATGATGGAAATGACAGGAATAGACACCTCTAATCCTGACCTATCTGCAGACCAGGTGAGAGAGAAAGCACAGCCTATAAAGAACCTTGGTAAAATGTTCCCTATAACTAAATCTCTGTTTACTTATGGTGGTATACTAGACGCTGACTTTGCTAAAGAATTTGATATCACCATCCAGAAAGAAAGCAGGAGATGATAGCTATATTATGTCAGCTATTTATTTATAACTCATTGAAAATACATTATTAACAACTAATTTTGCTAATATGCGTACTGCTGCTATTTGCCCAACATGTGCTGTGTTTGAGAATGCTCTTTGCATCCTCTACAACGGTGACTATTTGACTAACATCGATGTGAACCCCCTTGACTCTCTGGAGGTTGCGCTAGAGAAGATTAATGACAATCTGGTTCCTGTAACAGGAACTGGTGCTCCTACAGCTGGAGCCATCTATCTCGGCCAGCTCTATGTGAGAACATCTGGGGCTAAGAACCTATACTATGCCCAAACTACAGGCACAGGTGCCTTGGATTGGAGAATTGTCCTTTCTGTAGGTTACACAGGAGCTCCTGAGTATGCAAACAATTCTGATGCTATAGCCAACGGTCTTCTTGTTGGTCAGGTTTATCGCACAGGCGATGTATTGAAAATCGTACATTAATTTATCCAATGAACGTACTACCCTCTATACTGAATTACGACAATTCTGGTACATCAGGGAGTGCAGGCACGTCAGGTGCTTGTTACACTTCTCCTGTTAGTGAAGAAATTGTATATACACCACCATCACCTGCAACAGAGGGTCAATCCTTTCTGTCAAAGCTTTTCTCATATAATAATAATTGTTCCACCTGTGATTCTTCTTCTGGACCAGCTCCTGTTATTTGTGGTGCTGAGCCATGTCCTATTATATTAAACGCACAATGTGTTTTCTATGAAGGACCTAATCTTATTTACACAGGAATCAATACAAATGACACTGTTCAAGAAGCTTTTGAAAAAATAGAGGCATTCTTTGCTTCTGGTGCTGTAGCTACATCAGGAACTAGTGGTAGTTCAGGTAGCAGTGGGTCAAGTGGTTCGTCTGGTAGTGCAGGAACATCTGGAACCTCTGGTAGTACTGGTACTAGTGGTACCTCTGGAACAAGTGGAACTAGTGGTACTAGTGGTACGTCAGGTAGTAGTGGTAGTAATGGTTCTTCTGGAACTTCTGGTACATCTTCAACAAGCGGTACCTCAGGTAGTTCAGGGACAAATGGAACTGGAGGTACTTCTGGTACTTCTGGTACGTCAGCAACTAGCGGAACAAGTGGTACTACGGGAACTAGTGGAACTAGTGGAACCAGTGGATCATCAGGTACGTCTGGAACTGATGGTAGTGATGGAACATCAGGTACATCAGGCTCATCAGGCAGTAGTGGAACGAGTTCAACATCAGGAACTTCAGGTTCAAGTGGTACCTCAGGAACCTCTGCAACTAGTGGAAGTTCAGGTACTTCTGGGACATCTGGAACAAATGGTTCAGCAGGAACTAGCGGTACGTCAGGCACCTCAGCAACATCAGGTACTTCTGGAAGCAGTGGAACTGATGGGACAGGAGGAACTAGTGGAACCAGTGGTACAAGTGCTACAAGTGGTAGTTCTGGAACCTCAGGCAGTTCTGGTTCAAGCGGAACTTCTGGATCATCTGCAACTAGTGGTACAAGCGGGACTGACGGAACTGGAGGAACCAGTGGAACTGACGGAACTAGTGGGTCTAGCGGAACTTCTGGCTCTAGTGGAAGTAGTGGTAGCTCAGGAACTACAGGAACATCAGGCACATCTGGTAGCTCTGGCTCCTCAGGTCAAAATGGTGTATCTGGAGGATTGGTATACTACCTAAACCAATCATTAAATACTAGTAGTGCGATAGGCACTCCTACATATAAGCAGTGGTCTGGCACTCCCACAGGTGGTGCAGAACAAACAGTGGTGACAAGTGTTGCAGGTAGTACAAGAACTCTAATTGCTACATATGCTACAGACTCAAATCAACCAGGAGTAACACTTCTTCCTTCTGGTCTTTGGGCATGGGTGAACCACTTCTCAATAGATGCTAATGTCACCATGCAGGTGGATGTAGAGCTTTACAAATGTGACTCTACAGGTGGAAGTGTGGTGCTTCTTGGAACCACCAACCTTGACACCGAGGTGATGACCACCAACACCATTAAGGAGTTTTTCACAGACTTATTCCTTCCTCAGACAGCAGTTCTTGCTACAGATAGACTTTATTGTCAAATATACGCACAGCACTCAGGAGCTGGAAATCAAAACATTACATTCTATACAGAAGGAACAAGTAACTACTCATACGCACAAACCACATTCACCCCTCCTTCTGGTACATCAGGTACTAGTGGTGTAAACGGTACTTCTGGATCATCAGGCACTTCAGGTACAACAGGAACGTCTGGTACAACAGGAACCTCTGGCACATCAGGTGTTGATGGATCAAGTGGTACAACAGGTACAAGCGGTACTAGTGGAACCACAGGAACATCTGGAACCACAGGTACGTCTGGTACAAGTGGTACATCAGCAACCTCAGGATCTAGTGGTACATCAGGTAGTTCAGGCTCCTCTGGAACAGCAGGTACATCAGCTACAGATGGAACTGGTGGTACATCAGGAACAAGCGGCTCCTCTGGTAGCTCAGGATCAGCTGGCACTAGTGGTACAGCAGGTAGCCCAGGTACATCAGGTACCTCTGGGTCTAGCGGTACATCAGGATCCAGTGGTACATCAGGAAGCACAGGAACAAGCGGTACAACAGGTACTTCTGGTACTAGCGGAGTGTCAGGCTCTTCTGGTACAAGTGGTGTGAATGGAACCTCTGGTACCTCTGGTACTTCTGGAACCTCTGGCACTGCTGGTAGTTCAGGCACAGCTGGTTCTTCAGGAACAAGCGGTACATCTGGCACAGCAGGTACAAATGGTAGTCCAGGAACAAGTGGGACTAGTGGCTCATCAGGTACAGCTGGATCAAGTGGAACATCTGGTGCTGGTACAATTAGTGGTACAGTAAATTATGTAGCTAAATTTACGCCTAATAGCACTACTGTCGGTGTTAGTCAAATCTTTGATAATGGAACTAATGTTGGTATAGGAACTACAAGTCCTACAAATAAAATACAAATAGAGAATAGTATAGCAACGACATATTCATCAAGCAATACTCTTGCTGGTGGTGTTATTGCATATATAAAAAATTCATCAACTACTAATTCTACGGATGCGACAATAAGAATTGAGACAACGGGAGCAGGCAACTTGGCAGCTGCATCAATAAGTGCAGTGCATACTGGTAGTGGTTCAAGTGCTTTAACATTTGGAACGAGATTAAATTCAAACGATGTAACTGAACGCCTCCGTCTTGATGCCTCCGGCAACCTCGGATTGGGAGT